>Ga0208457_1000125_pt1 | contig 99312 bp, 81 predicted proteins | sample June2015DPH_10_1_FD_185513 | JGI IMG/M metagenome (GOLD analysis project Ga0208457, IMG submission 185513) | Peatland microbial communities from SPRUCE experiment site at the Marcell Experimental Forest, Minnesota, USA - June2015DPH_10_150... | ecosystem: Environmental > Terrestrial > Soil >... | reverse complement strand
AGGTGAACGACATTCGCCTGTGGGAGGAACTCGGGACCACAGCCAAGTCCCCGCGCTGGGCCATCGCCTATAAATATGCCGCGCGCCAAGCCACCACGCGCGTCATGGATATTCGCGCCCAAGTCGGTCGGACCGGAACATTGACGCCTGTTGCGGACCTTGAGCCGGTGGACGTGGGTGGAGTCACAGTGAGTCACGCCACACTGCACAACATGGATGAAATCACACGGCTGGGCGTCAAGATCGGCGACGCGGTGCTGATCCAGCGTGCCGGAGAAGTCATCCCGCAGGTGGTCAAGGTGGTGAAGCAAGCTCCGGAGGGGCGCGAATTCAGCATGCCCAAGCAATGCCCCGTCTGCGGTGGGGAGGTTCACCGCGCCGAAGGAGAAGTCGCCTACCGCTGCGTCAACTCGGCTTGCCCGGCCAGACTCAAAGAATCGCTGCTGTACTTCGCCGGTCGCCGCGCCATGAATATTGATGGGCTTGGAGACGCCCTGGTGGATCAACTGGTGGACAAGGGACTGGTCCGCGACGTCGCTGATCTTTACGCTTTGACCCAGGAAAAGGTGGCGAATCTGGAACGGATGGGGGATAAGTCAGCAAGCAACCTCCTGCTGGAAATCGACAACAGCAAGAAGGCGAGCCTGGCGCGGCTGATATTTGCCTTGGGCATTCGCTTCGTCGGCGAACGCACCGGCCAGCTCTTAGCCGACCATTTTGCCTCGCTGGACAAGCTCGCCAAGGCCAGCGAAGAGGAACTCTTGGAGGTCGAAGAAGTCGGGCCCAGAGTGGCCGAGAGCATCCTTGAGTTTTTCCGCGAACCGCGAAACCTGAAGGTCATCGAGAAGCTCCGCAAAGCCAGCTTGCAGTTCGAGTCGGCGAAAATCCACAAGCCTGAAGGCAACTTAGCCGGAAAGCAGTTTGTTCTCACCGGCACGCTGCCTCGTTATTCCCGCGACGAAGCTAAAAAGATGATTGAAGAAGCTGGCGGCCGCGTCACGGGCTCCGTCAGCAAGAAGACGGATTACGTCGTGGTCGGCGCCGATCCGGGGTCGAAGCTCGACAAGGCCCGTTCGCTGGGAGTCAAAACGATTGAGGAGGATGAGTTGCTCAAGCTTTTGGGTGGCTAGAGACGTTTTGACATCATAACGCTTTAACTGTATAATGGTTCCATGAGAAGCTTGCAAAAAAGAGCGACCGTTTATTTCGATTCGCAACTCCACCGGGCATTACGGATCAAGGCTGCCGAGACTGACCAGCCGATTTCCAAGATCATCAATGACGCCGTGCGGCTGAGCCTGGCGGAGGATGCGGAAGACCTGGCGGCATTCGAGGAGAGGGCGAGGGAACCGAACCTGTCCTTCGAGGCGGTACTCAAAGACCTGAGGAAGCGTGGGAAGCTATAAGATCCTTATCAAGCCTTCCGCAGTGAAAGAGATCGAAGCGATTCCCCAAAGGGACCGCCAGCGTCTCATCGCGCGAATCCAGGGACTTTCCAGCAATCCGAGGCCACCCGGCTCCGAAAAACTATCGGGCCAGGACAAGTTTCGTTTGAGGCAAGGGGTTTACCGGATTGTCTATTCCGTCAACGACGATGGGCCATCTTTATTGATTGTCAAAGTGGGGCACCGCAAGAGGTCTATCGGTAGCTCAACCGCTCATGTCGAGCTGCGACTCCCTGCACCCATGACGATATTCGTGGCACGGCCGCCATCTGGTCGACACCCGGAGATGGAGACGGCGAACAAAAAGGGGGAGGAGTCAAAATGAAGAAACGACGCGTCGGGCTCGCAGTCGTGTTGCTTCCCTTGTGTCTTCCTGTTTTTGCGACGGACAAGAAGGATTTATCGGAACGCTATAAGGGGAAGTACCTTGTTGTTCTCCGAGAGGGCTTGGCGGTGGGCATGTGCGCCGACCTTCCCGAGATCCCATTGGGTAACGCTCTTGATGTCATAATCACCGGCGAATCGGCCGAGTCTCACCCGCAAACCGGCGTGTCCGCTGGCATGACTGGCTGCGGGGAGATTATCCCTGAGCCTTTACACAAGGGAGAGGTCGTCCTTGTTAGGTCCACCTGGTTTCGACGGCTAAGGGGGGGATACTTCACCATCACCGTCGAAAACCTTTCGGCTCACCAGGTGAAGCGGGGTGTAGGCGCCCGCGCACATCAGCACCTTAAGTACGGCAGGGCCAACTTGATCTTCGAGACGGACGAGGCGAAAGACTACGACTCCGTGGCTTCGCTCGTTGAGAAGTGGCTAAAGCCCTTCGATACACACGCTGCGGCTGCTCAATTCGGAAACACCGCCAAGGGCGTGTATGTGAGGGAAGTCAAGCTGGGCATGTCCTTCGCCGAGGTTGAAGCGGCTCTGGGACCGCCACAGACTCGCGTGGACCTGGGCGAAAAGGTCCTCTACAAGTACAAAGACATGACGGTTGAGTTTCACGACGGCAAGGTCACCGATGTGAAATGAGGTTAAGGTGGCCTGGTCATTGATCGAGACCCTAGGGACACTGAGGGACTATGATTGATCCCCAATTGAAAGGTAGAGTCGTTTGTATCACGGGTGGCAACAACCCGCAGGGAATCGGCGCCGCAACCGCCAAAGCGTTCGCATCCCAGGGTGCAAGCGTGTTTATTCACTTTTTCCGGCAGGCATCCGCATTGTCTGACCAGGGAAAAGGCGAGGTCGAATCCGGCAGGCCCGGGGAAGCATTTTACCTTGATGCACAATTGAAGTCGGCCGAGGAGGTCGTACGGGCGATCCGGCGCGAGGGTGGACAGGCCGAGTCCTGGGAAGCTGATTTGGGTGAGCCATCCGCAATTCCTCAGCTTTTCGATCGCGTCGCGCAAGCGTTTGGGCCGGTGGAGGTGCTGATTAACAACGCGGCGCTTGACTTGCCCGACACCTTCATTCCCTCCAAGTCTTCGGCACAGGGTGATCGGAGTCTGGGTGGTTTGGGTTCTCCCATGGGTACGCTTACTGCGGAAAGCCATGACCGCCACTTCGCGGTGAATTGCCGTGCCCCGGCTTTAATGATGGCGGAATTCACCCGCCGTCACATCGCGCGCGGGGGGCAATGGGGGCGAATCGTTAATGTGAGCACCGACGGGGCGTCCGGATTCGCTGGCGAGATTTCTTATGGGGCCAGCAAGCATGCGCTGGAGTCGTACAGTCAGGCCGCCGCCCGCGAGCTCGCACCGTATGGGATTACGGTCAACGTGGTGTCGCTCGGGCCCATACAGACCGGTTGGATATCTCCAGAGTTGGAAGAGAAGGTCGTGCCCACGATTCCACTGGGACGGCTGGGCTCCCCGGAGGATGTGGCCGATGTGATGGTGTTTCTAAGTTCCGAGCAAGCGCGCTGGCTCACGGGACAGTTGCTTTACGTCGGCGGCGGCCACACAATGCCTCTCTAAAGCGCTGTGGAAATTACCAAGGAGGCTACTAAGATGGTAACGAAGACGACAAAGGCGGTGGCAAGACCCAAGCGTACAAAAGCTGAGATAGAAGAGGAGTTTTCGGCGATCCGTGAGGAGGTCGCGGCGACAAGGGAAACGACCGACAAGAAAACAGAGGAAACCTCAAAGCTACGCGAAACGGAAATCCGTCAAGCGGTTGAAGGGATTTCTGTGGAGGATGTGGTAAGGGGAATATCGGGTCTGGGCCTCGATCTTTCGAAGGCGCTCGCGGGCCTCTCGGAGAAACTTGTCCAGGAAGTGAATCGCCTCTCCTCCGCTCGTGAAGCGGTGGAATTGGAGAGGAAAGAAATCGACAGACTTCACAAGATCGACGTCGCGTGTACGGCGCTCGATCAACTTGTCCAGGACTATACGCGCAAGAAAGAGGAGTTGGAATCCGAAATCGCCGCCCATCACGCTGCGTGGGATGAGGAGCTAAAACGAACCGAGCGCGAGCGGAAGGAACAGGACGAGAACCTCAGGAAGCAGCGCCAGCGTGAAATTGACGAGTACGAGTACAAGAAGGCGCTGGAGCGCAAAAAGGCCCAGGACAAGTACGAAGAAGAGATGAAACTTCTGGAAAAGCAGAACCGGGAGAAGCAGGAAGCGCTCGAAAAAAGCTGGCAGCAGCGCGAGGCAGTCTTGAAAGAGCGGGAGGAGGAAGTTGCTCGTCTCAAGAGCGAATCAGAGGGTTTTCCCGGCCGGCTTGAAAAGGCGTGCGCACAGGCGGCGGCGGAGGCTACACGAGCCACAGCGCAAAGGTTTGAGCAGCAGATTCTCCTATTGAAGAAAGAGAGTGAAGCCGAAAAGCGGCTGGCCGAGCTTCAGATCAAGACGCTGGAAGATACCCTCTCGCGGCAGTCGGCACAGATGGCGGCGCTCCAGAAGCAGCTTGATGAAGCGAAGCAGCAAGTGCAGGAAATCGCAGTGAAGGCCATCGAGGGAGCGTCCGGGGCCAAGGCGCTCTCCCACATTAACCAGATCGCCATGGAGCAAGCCAAGCACCACGCGCCACAAGGGTAGAGGATGGGCAGGCAACGCAAGGCCGTGAGGGGAGCCTTGCGCTACCTCGAGTTGAGCCAGTTCAACATGGCCTCAGACTGCGCCGTAGGGATTCCTTCCGCCCAGAGGCACTCGTCGCCTTTGCGGAGAAGGATGACCTGGCCGTTGGCTGCCGTGCCGATGAAGAGGTCTGTGGCAGAGCGCTTGTCGGGCGCGAGTTCGGGGTACTTGCGAGCGAGAATGGAATGGTAATCGCGGAAGAAGGCAAGAGCCACCTCAGAACTCGACCAGCGAGTTTGCGAAACCAGAGTGTATTCCTTACCTTCGTGTGTGCGTCCTGGACTGGGCCCGGCGGCAGCCCTTTCATAAAGTAAATAGCGGTCTGCGAGCCAGCACGTGGCCACCGACTTCGCCTCGTCCTCGGAAATCAGTTGGCCCAGCACCGCGTAGTAGCCCAGCTCACCCAGGATGTTCTCCGCCAGAAAATTCAGCCCAGGTATTCCTGCTAGAGGCGCCGGATGGGGTAGGGAGACCTTCGGCAGTTGTTGCTTTTCAAAGTATGCCTGCGGCTCGAAAATTTCCTTGGTGGTTTTGGGCGGATCGTTGAAGAGCGAGTTCAGCCTTCTCCAACCACCCTCCTGGAGCCCACGTTGCATGAAGCCCATGCCCTCGATATATGGAAAGAGGGCCTGGAGGCGAAAGAAGAAAGGCGCTCGGTTGAAGGCGGGGAACTCTTCGTATTGCTGGTGGATGACCTGCGCCATCAGCGGTTCGAGCGCGGGCATATCCTCCAATTTCATCGGCGCAATCACTTGCTGAATCATGGCTGCGGTGGCGTGACCTTCCACCAAGGCCTGACGGGCGTTGGAGGCATCGTCATCCGGGCGGACGGCCTTAAGGAATTTCTCGAGGTCGAAGTTCTGGTCCTGAAGGGCGTGGGTCAGCTCGTGAGCCAATACGAAGCGCTGCATGTCCGGCTCGACCCAGTCGGCGATGAACATGGTCTTACGGTGCGGATCGTAAAAGCCGGCAGCCTGTTCGGTGTAGAAGCTGATGAGGAACTTCTCGAGATTGAAGTCCGGCGAGACAAGGCCGAAAGCCAGGAGCGTCGCTTCCTGGATGTGGATCTCCTGCGGCGTCATTTCCACGCGCAGGTTCTCCGCAAGGTACCTCTCGACTTCCGTCCGGCTGATGATCTGCTTCTTCAGCGATGACTTGATAGGGAGGCCGGTAAGTTCGCTCATCTGCTGGAGAGTCTTGTCGGCTTGGGCCAGAAGGTCCGGAGCACCTTGCCCAGCGGCCACAAACCGGGCAGTTGGCACTGCATAAGCCAGCAACAGGAAGGTGAGAGCGGCCAGCGTCTTCAACGTCGACCAACGTCTTTTCGTCCTTTCCCTGAGACAATTCATGATGTCTTGGTAACCTCCATAAGCCGCCGCACCGACGCCAGGGTGCTGTCCTAATTTGACTCGTAGCGCCGGCCTTCAGGCCGGCACTTCCCGACCCCGCCTTGCGGGGTCGGCGCTACGCTCAAGATGGGATACCTCCGACGCGAGGATTGGTTTGACCCTACCCCACTGAGAAGACTATCATGAAACTTGCGCGAGCAGGCCGGGTGATCGCTGCCCCGCCTTAGCGGCCGCTTCGGCGGTCAAGCAGGGACGGGGGAGAGGAAAGTCCGAACTCCGCAGGGCAGTGTGCTCGCTAACGGCGAGGGTTGGGGGTGGATGTCCCACAGTGGGGGACCGTACGCCCCCCGCACGGAAAGTGCCACAGAAAATATACCGCCCCGATCTATCGGGGTAAGGGTGAAAAGGTGCGGTCCCGATAAATCGGGAATTAAAGTAAGAGCGCACCGCTCCGGTAGCGATACCGGGGGCATGGTAAACCCCACACGGAGCAAGACCAAATAGGGGAGGAGGGGCTGCCCGCTCCGTTACAACTCCCGGGTAGGTCGCTTGACCCCGCCAGTAATGCCGGGGCTAGATGAATGATCGCCGTCCCGCCTCGGCGGGAAACAGAATTCGGCTTACAGGCTTGCTCGCGGTAAGTACAGTCGAAAGTCGAGGGTCCAAATTCCAAGCTTGAAGGTCAAGGCCCGGCGGCCATGGGGTGACAGCCTTCCGGGCAGGGCCTGAGCCTTGGGTCGTCACACGCAGCGACAGCTTTCGAAACACCTCACTTTGCTTTTGGTGCTCGCGCCGGACATGGACAAACACCTGCCCACAGGAGGTTAACTATGCAAGCCATCCGTTTTCACACCATTGGCAGCCCCGAAGTATTGAAGCTCGAAGAGGTTGAGAAACCCCGGCCGGGGGCAGGCGAAGCGCTGGTCCGAATCCATGTGGCGGGTGTCAACTTTGCCGACACGTTGCTTCGACGAGGCCGCTACGCGCGCCAACCCGAGTTTCCGGAAACGCCCGGGTTTGAGGCTTCCGGAGTTGTGGAAGAGGTCGGCGAGGGAGTCGCCGGGGCTTTCGTTGGCCGGAGGGTAGCTATCCTCGGCGGCCAGCATTGCTATGCGGAATATATAGTGGCGCCAGCCGGGCAGTTGATATTCCTGCCGGACCAACTCAGTTTTGAGGATGGAGCCGCGTTTCCGGTCCAATCGCTGACCGCCTATCACATGCTTTACACTGCCGATCAAGTGAAGCCCGGCATGTCGGTGCTTGTTCATGCTGCTGCGGGCGGTGTGGGACTTCAGGCCATCCAGATGGCCAAGCAGGCCGGCGCGACAGTGTTTGGGACTACCTCAAGTGAAGAGAAAGCCAAGCTGGCCCGCGACATGGGCGCAGACGAAGTCATCCTCTACAACAAGGCGGATTTTGCAGAGCGGATCAAAGAGCTGACCCATGACCGGGGCGTGGACTTGGTCCTTGATTCGGTAGGGAGAGCGACCTTTGCGGGAAGCTTGAAATGCCTGGCTCCTTTCGGCCACGTTATCCTTTACGGAGCCGCCAGTGGCCCTCCCGAACCCATCAATGTGTTTGGCACCCTCTTCGAAAGATCCCTCAAAGTGAGTGCCTTTTATCTTTACGCCGTCAACCAGCGCCCGGAAGAGGCGCGCGCAGGAATTCAGCGGGTGATGAATTGGATTGCCGATGACAAGCTGAAGATAGTGATTGGGTTGAAGTTGCCTCTCGCGCAAGCGGCTGAGGCCCACCGCAGAATGGAAGGGCGCGAGACAGTTGGCAAGATTCTACTAACGGTGGATTGACGGGTGCGCGAGATGGGGCTGTTTGGTTCAAAGACGAAGAAGATCGAGCCTGCCAAGAGCCTTACGGGCACCGTTCAGTTTCCCGGTGATAAGTCCATCTCCCACCGCTATGCCATGCTGGGGGCGATTGCAGAGGGAGCGAGCGAGATTCACTTCTTCTCCACCAGCGCCGATTGTCAATCCACGCTTTCCTGTCTGAAGCAGCTTGGGGTGAAGATCGAGCGCAAGGACAATGTGGTGACGATTGAGGGCGCCGGTCTGGGCGGACTGCGGCCTGCCCCCGAACCTCTGGACGCCGGCAACTCAGGTTCGACGATGCGGATGTTGGCAGGCATTCTGGCCGGCCAACCGTTTCGTTCCGTGATGGTCGGCGATGCTTCGCTCTCCCGGCGGCCCATGAAGCGCGTCGCCGACCCGCTTTCGCGGATGGGAGCGCGGATCAAGTCCCAACAAGGTGGGCTGCCGCCCCTTGAAATCGAAGGCGGCGCGCTCCAGCCCATTCGTTACGAAATGCCGGTGGCAAGCGCGCAAGTGAAATCGGCCATTCTCCTGGCGGGACTGTTCGCAGAGGGTGAGACCGAAGTAATCGAAAAGGTTCGGACACGGGACCATACGGAGATCGCGCTGGAACAAATGGGGGCCGACATCGGACGGCATCAGCGGACCATTGCCGTGCGAGGCAGAGCGCACCTGGAAGGCAAGAAGTTCTATGTGCCGGGTGATTTTTCTTCGGCGGCGTTTTTCATCGTTGCGGGACTAGTCATGCCGCACTCAAACCTGATGCTTCATAACGTGGGCCTGAACCCGACACGCACGGGCATTCTCGATGTCCTTGTGCCCATGGGCGGGCGGGTAAAGGTGGTCAATCTGGAAATGATGAATGGCGAACTGATCGGCGACCTCCACGTGGAGGCCAGCCAGTTGCGAGGAGGCGAAATCCCGGAGAGCGTGGTCCCCGCCCTCATTGATGAATTGCCCGTCCTGGCAGTCCTGGGGACACAGACGGAACAAGGATTGACTTTCCGAGGGGCCGCGGAGTTGCGCGTGAAGGAAAGTGACCGCCTCGCAGCCGTGGCGGAAAATCTGAGGCGGATGGGCGCCGAAGTGGAGGAATTCCCGGATGGCCTGCGCGTTGCCGGGCGACAAACCCTGCGTGGCGCCGAGATTGATCCCCATGACGACCATCGGATTGCCATGGCTTTTGCTGTGGCGGGACTAATCGCGCAAGGGAACACGGCCATCAGGAAGTGCGGTTGCGTTGATATTTCCTTCCCCGATTTCTTTGATACGCTGGCCAAAGCAACGGAGTGAACGAGATCGAGACACCACCCCAGAGGCGTTAACGTACCAGCTAGAGTTTAACCCGAATTCGAAAGTTGGGAGCCGCCGGTCGAGCCGAATCACTTGATTAGAGGCCCGTTTGACGCAGATACCGCAGGAACAAAATGGCGCGGCATCGGGCGTAGGGGCATCCGCCGCGGCGGACGCTGTGCCCCTACAAGATGTACGTCGCACCCACGCGAACTTCCGAATTCGGGTTGACGCAGATAGCGGAGGAACAAAATGGCGCGGCATCGGGCGTAGGGGCATCCGCCGCGGCGGACGCTGTGCCCCTACAAGGTGTACGTCGCACCCACGCGAACTTCCGAATTCGGGTTTAACGCACGTTAGTGGCCGCTCTTCCCTCCGTGTTATAATACCGCTATGTCCGACAACATCGAATCGCGGATGAGCTTCATCATTGAGCAACAGGCCCAATTCACCGTGGGCATCCAATTGCTCAAAGAGCGGCAAGCCGATACGCAGCGCCTCGTTGATGCCGACAGGGAGATGATTCGCCAGTTGGTGGATGTAACGATGTCGCTCGCTGGGCACGCCCAAGGAACCGATCTACGCCTCCGCGAACTCGCGGAAGCTGGGATCCACACCGAACGCCGCTTGGACGCGCTGATCGATACCGTGGACAAGCTCGTGCGGCACAACGGCTTGTAGGCTTCTGTACCAATAGTTTTCATCTTCTTCTCGCGCTGCGAAGATTTTCCCTGCTGTGCGTAGCGTCTCCGTGTGCTCCGTGGTCAGAAGAGCTTCAACACAGAGGTCACTGAGAGGCTCAGTGTGCTCCGTGTTAAAGCTTGAGAGGCACGGAGGACGCAGAGAACCTTGTTTTGGTTGCGGCCACGGGGCCGCGCTGTGCAACTGTGGGATTCGTTTGTGAATGAAGGCTGTGGTCCAGCTAGAAAAGTGCCTTTGCCGGCTGTGCGCAATGCCACCTCAAATCCGCCGGTGTGAAAGCATCGAGTAAGTCTTCAATCCTCGTCCTCTGGACGCACCTGAACCGCTCAGCCAGTCGCGCCAACTGGACACACCTAAAGGCGCGGCCCCCAGTACCCGAAAAGGGGCGCAGGTGGAGAGGTGCGCTCCGAGCTCGCTTCTCGTCCCCAGCGGGGGAATGCGGTGGGGCTGGGGGCGTCGGTGGGTGGGGTCCCATGCGCAGCAGCCGGACGGTCCCGTATTCCGTGTCGAGCCGGATCGGAGGCCCGCCTTTGCCCACGGTTCCGCTGATGGTCGGGTTGTCGCCTTCCTTCGCGACCTTCAGATCAGGCCCGGAAAAATCGCTTTCCACTTCACCGTGACGGGAGGCCGCGTCGATCTGGAAACTGCTTGTGGCGGGGAGGGTCAGTTCGATCTGGCCCTTTTTCAGGTCGACCTCGATGGGATGGGTTGGAGGAGTGGAGGTCCGCAGTTCTACGTCCCCGTTCGTATCCGTGATTTTCACGCTGTGCTTGAATTCAGTGAGGGTGATGTCCTTTTGACGAGTCGAGATTTCGAATGGGCCGTCGATGCCGTTCAATTCGAGCGAACCGACTTCCATGTCGAGGCGGCCGGTGAGCTTCTGAGCTGTCATTTCGGTTCGCGAGGATTTGAAGTGCAGGGTCTGGCCGATATTGCGGAATTGCATGTCTCCGCTGAACTCCCCGTTTACGCTTGCCGTGCCGGTGACGCCGGATATATCGACGTCACTTCCCCGCCCCTCGATGTCCACGCTCCCTTTCAGATCACGGACTTCCGTCCTCCCGCTGCCCTTGCCCACATGTACGAGCCCTTCCACATTGTTAATGTGAGCATCCCCGTGGGGCGCGGTGACGGCTTGCTCGGCCTTTAATCCGTCCAGCATTACGTCACCGTGTTCCGCCGTAATTTCCGTGCTAGTCGCGTAGGGAACGCGCAAGGTGTAGTCCAGGCGCACGTTGTGCCCGCCATCTGGAAGCGAATCAAGATTGGTTTGGACCAAGTATCCGCCTGCTTCTTCGACAATTTCAATTTTGACCTGCTCCGAGAGCTTCTGGGCGTCACCTTCATTGGGGGCCCAGATGGTCTTCTTCACCACCGCGTCAACCGTGGCTTGGCTGGCGGCATGCACCTCCACGTCACCACGACGGTCCACGATCAGGATGTGAGGCTGGGGATGGACTTCGTGCGAGAAAGTCTGCGTGTAGGTATAGGAGTTCATGAACAGGCCGGCAAAGCCCTCGTTGTCCATATCCACGCCCATTGAGGCCGGCCACTGCTGCCAGGGCCTCAAAACGATCTTTGAGATCAAGGTTCCCATAACCAGTATCAAGACCAGCAAGACGACTTCGCTGGCCGTGAAGAGCGGTGGCGGCACGGTCTCAGGATGGGCTTGGGCCTGAATGTAATCTACGAGCTTCGAAAGGCCCCAAAAGATGATGAGGATCGGCCAGAACTTGGCGATGACCTGCCAGGGATGAATCGAAGGGTTGAAGTTCTGCCAGAGGAAGATGGCACCCACCGCAATCAGCGTGAGCGCCCAGAAAATTGATCCCCGACGATAACCGTAAATGCTCATGGTGTCCTGCCTTTTACCGTCCTCCCGGTGTCATTCCGAGCGCAGCGAGGAATCTCGCTCTGATTGTTCCTTCTAACCACGACCTGGCTAGGCCGCCTTGAGCTCCGTCGGCCTCGGCGCAAAGCGAGATTCCTCGCTGCGCTCGGAATGACATCCGTCCCAGGCTTTCTGCTTCCTTCCCCGCCCTGCGCCCCTAGAGCCTGGGTCCTTGCGGGGGCCGCGGCGGCATCGCAGAATCGATGAGTTTCAGAACGCCGATAACGATCAACAAAATTGGCCAAGTCCTGCTAATGCCCCACCCCGGAACGAACTCTTCCATCAGGAAAATGACTCCGATCGTGATGAGAATGACCGGACCAGTCAAACTGGGCCTGCTTGAAATCGGCGTGCTTGGTGGGTAGCCCATAGTCTATTGTGGTTCTCCCTTCTGGCCTGCAACTCACCCGCCCTTTCCTCAACCCATCCGCCTACCGCCCTTGCTTCACCTGTTCCAACTCCAGTTCCAGCTCGCGCATCTTGCGCTGGTGCTCCATCTCCTCCAGGCGCAACCGCTGGTGGGTGTCCATCTCCATGTCGCGAATCTTCACCAGGTGAGTTATGGCGACGATCACGACCACCACGGCGAAGCCTGCCAGGGGAATGATGAACGGCGAATCCATGGTCCTTTTACCTCCGTAGCCTCTCCATGAGGGCTCATAATCAGGCAGTCCGCTCGTAGGCCTGACGGGCCTTGGCCTTCTCGAGTTCTACTTCCAGTTCCCTCATTTTCTGCTGATGCTCCATTTCCCGGATGCGCATGTCCTGGTGGAATTGCAACTCTCTCTCACGCGACTTGAACCAGAAGACGATCCCCACGATGGCCACCACCATTACCAGCGCGCCGAAGCGCGAGAACAACAAGAATGGAAACATAGTCGGCTTTCCTCCGCCTTTATGGCCTGATGTGTGGCAGCAATTGAATGCTGTCTCATGCGCTCTTGCTCGCCTTGGCCTTTTCCAATTCCAGCTTGGCCTTTTCGATTTCCAATTCTCTCATTTTCCGTTCGTGCTCCATCTCCCGAATCCGCAACTCCTGGTGGGCCTGGAGCTCATGCTCTCGCATTCTCCTCATAGAGACGATGCCTACGATAAAGATGACCATCAAGAATGCTCCGAGCGGGATGATGAAGGGGTTATTCAGGATGTTTTCCATGCAAGTCCTCCGGGCTATTGGTTTGTCATGCGCCGTGTCGAATCCTGGTAGGGCCGCCCCGTCCAGCCCCGCCATGGCGGGGGAGAGGCGGCTCTACATTCTAATTGGGACACTACCCGAATCCTGGCTGAGTTGTGTCCTCTGGCAAACTCAGGGTTAGTCCACTACAGTTCTCGTGGTCCCGACGTGCCGCCGGGTCCTCCTTTTGCTATGCTGCGGGCGTCCGTCGGAGGAGGAGAGGGTGTATGCCCTCCACCCAAGCGACGTTGCAGCAATATCACTCCGATCACGATTAGCAACACCGGCCAGTACCTGTCGATACGACTAAAAACATCTGGGTCAAGGTTTTCAAGCAGCAACAACGCCCCCAGGCCAATGAGCAACGCGGCGCCGATGGGGGCATTCATCTTCATGTCGCCAAGCCCAAACCATTCCGGCGTCCGTTGGCCCAGTTGCTTGGCTTTGGCGGTCTGATAGGAATCAATCACCATATAAAAGTAAAACGCCGCCGCGCCCAGGCCGAAAATGGTGTCCATGGGGCCATGCACGTGATGAGCCAGGGCCCAGAGAGAGCCGAATATCAGCACCTGAATCATGGCCTTAACGATCTGGCCGTTATAGATAGCGCCCACGCCCGGGATGAAGCCTAGCGCCAGCGCCGCGCCAGGGCTGGGGCCGGTTTGCGGACCGAACATAGGAGTCTGCAGGCGGCTCGCCAGACAAGTCTCGCAATAGAGCATTCCGTGCACGTCGCGCTTGCATTCAGCGCACAGAGGACGCCCGCACAGGCCGCAATAGGCGACGGAATCAACGTTGGGATGGTTGGCGCATTTCATGGGTTTTGGCTCCTTCCTGCCTCGAGGGTTGGGAGGTTCGGTACGGTTTCATTCCCGAGAATAGCCGCGGGGTCGGCCCCATCAAGAATCCGGGCCCGATTTGTAGCCAGCGCAGGCATGGTAAGCGGCGCGCTGTTCGTGGACCCTCCCGCGGGCGGTTCTTGCTTGGGCGCTTCCTGCCGCTCTTCCTCTGGGTGCGAGCGGAGTTGCCGGAGTCGAGACTCAATCTCGTAGACCACTCGCAGGTCGTAATAGAACTTTTCCGCACGAGCGTAGTACAGGTGTCCGGCGCGATTCGCCCTGAAGAACCAAGTGCGAGGGTTTAAGTCCTCGACCGTCATGTGCCGCAGATTGACTCCCGCGGCGTTAATGATGATGGAGAACGAAAACACAGCCATCGCTACACCATAAGCGAAGCGGGGTTGAAGGGCGGGCCGGAAGAAGGCCACGAGGCGATCCGCCAAGCTGGGTTTGCGTTCCCCCACGGTGGCCAGCATGATCTTCCGCACCAGCCAGGGAGCGGGTTCCAACTCCGGGGCGGAATGGCAGAGTTCCATGGCCCGGCGCACGTCTCCCACCATTTCGAAGCAGGAGGGGCAGACGCTCAGATGGGCTTCGACTTCCCTCTTCAGCGCCGGCTCGAGCAGCCCTTCCAGGTAATCGCTCGTCAGGTTTTCCAGTTCCAGGTGCGTCATGGCTCGCTTCCCGCCTTTGCGGGGCCTCTCATTCCTTCCATACGTTTAAGGACCCGCCCCAGTTCCAATCTTCCGCGGTTAATTCTCGATTTCACGGTACCCTGGGGAACCTTCAGGACCAGGGCAATCTCCTCGTAATCGAGGTCGTGCAGGTCTCGCAGGATCACTGCTTCCCGCAGGTCCGGGGAGAGCTTGTCCAGGGCCAATTGCAGGATCTCCCTGCGCTCCCGCGATTCCACCTGACCAGTAGGCTCCATATGTGGGCTTGGCTTTTCCTCCGCCGCAGGCAACTCGTCTTCCAGCGAGGAGGTCACACGGTCTTTCCGGGTGCGTCGGTAGTGGTCCACCAAATGGTTGCGTGCCACGCGGTTTAGCCAGGTGGAAAAGCTGCCCTGAGCGGCATCATAACTTTTGAGAGTCTGGAAGACTTTGATGAAAACTTCCTGGGTCACATCTTCAGCTTCTTCCACCCGGCCCGTGAAGCGGTAGCAGAGATTATAGATTTTTCGGGTGTAGTCCCTAAGCAGGGCTTCCCAAGCAGAGTCCTCACCGGCGAGGCAACGGTCCAGTAGTCCCTGATCCTGTTCCACTCCGACTCACCTTAGCCATTTCCCGAGAACGACGGACGTCGATTCCCTCCGCCGCCTCGCCCTACGGCTCATTGGCTTGCCCGGCATTGTAACAGAATGCAGACCATCAATGCAGGACGAATGCATCCTCAATTCTGAGCTCTGAACAGGGATTTTTACGATTCCGCCACCATCATGCGGCAGGTCGGAGCGCTCCCGCGCGCGAATCCCTGGTCGCGCCCGCCGCCCCTCGGACGTCGATGCGTGGAGCTCGTGGCGGTAGCGCACAGTTGTCCTGTAACTGTGCGGCTCGTGGCTCGGGAATTAAAAGCCGCAGTCCGTCAATTGACGGGCTGCGCTCCCGTGCTCAGATGGAGACAAGATTCGCTGACAGGCTCACATAGCCCACCATGCTTTGCGCCTTCGGCGCGCAGACCTGAAGGTCTGCGCCAGCCGCGATCTACGGAGCGATCACGTTTGGCACGGCTCCCCTCAACCACCAACCATCTATGAAAAAGGCCAAAGCGTAGAACGAGGTCTTCAAGTACCGGACGCCGCGCACGCTTGCTGCGGCTTATTCTGGCAGGGTGCGCCGTCACTGGGGAGAAATCAGGTTGCAGCTTTCCGATTACCAGGCCGTCGTCACGTCCAGTTTCAGGGAAGGGCGTTTATCGTTCCGAATCCGGCGACGTACCCAGTCAGCATCGTTTCCGAGTGTGTCGCTCACCCAGAACTTGGGACTGCAGTTGCGGATCCGTCGGTAAACAGTAGGCGACTTATGGGGAGTTAGAGCCTACTACATGGGCGCTGATCGAGCTCGCTCGCGTTTCTTTGCGAAGATACTCACGGCCGGAACAGGGATGGTCCACACGACAAGAATAGGAAGAATGCCGATGATTTTCTCTTTGCCACTTCCACCCAAAACCACCAAAATCGCCGGAACTGGTCCTGCATGTCCGTAAATTGTTGGGGTGAGCACTATCGCAATCAGAGTAGCCCGAAGGAAGGTTTCCGCCCAGATGGGCCGCAGCGCTCGAGACAGCCTCCATCCGACATAGGTCAGCCCTAAGCCCGGAAGTGATATTAGAAACAACCAGCCAAGAAGAAACAGTAATCCAAAGACGGTAGTCGGTATTCCACTCATACTTGGACTCTGGCCAGGGCAAAGCTCTTAGGGTATAAAACTATATTCGTGATTCCGTTTCAAGCCATTATGCAGCAGAAGACATTGTGGAACGCAGCTTCAATATCTCTCCTCACGGCGTAGCGCAATCGGTCCGGGTCGACAAGCCGCTGGACGGTTTTGAGGTAAACTGTCCAGTGCGCCATTACCGGTTGCGCAAACCGCTTTAGGGGACGTCCACCCTATAGACCCAGAGAGGCGAACCGGCGACGTCGGGGTATTCTTTGTAGCCCCTGGGGGGCCATGGCTGGCTCGGAGGTAAATTCGGTGGTCGTTGGCCCAACCGCGGCAATCTGACTTCACCCGGCCATTGGCGCGGCGACTCCACTCGTTGAAGCGTTCCGGTGGCGGGATCATTGTACCAAAGCCCGGTTCGATTTTCGTTTTCCGCGTCAGCCGCGGCGTTCGCGACGTATCCGCGCTGCGCGACGACACAGTTGTTGGGGTTTACGTCGACGCTGGCCGAGGTGATCAAGTGGATCAGGGGAGGGTTTGGCAGGGGCACCTGGTGCAGCAGCGCGCCACGAGCGTGGTCTAAACAGATTTCAATCCCGTACCAGTTCCCCTGAATCTCAAACACACCGCACTTATCCCCAGGAATGGCCACCTCATATGCACGGTTGGTATGGTATGGGGCAAGCACCTCGTAGAAATCGCCCTGCTTGCTATAGACGAACCTGACGTCGCCTCCGTATAGCACGAAGGCCGTGTTCAGACACAGTCTGGCGTTGTTCAGACGTTCTTCCTCAGCATTCTTCAAAGGAGGCCCGGCGCCGGCTTTCCTGGCGTTCAGGTTTGTGAAAGAAACCAAGCGGGCCACCTTGTCGGCAGGAGACGCTCCTACCACATAATCAGGGGGCTGATTCCCGATTCGATTTTTCGCCACCTGGAGCAATCTCGGATGATCTTTGACACGGACAGACCACGCGATGGTTCCGGGCACGATCAGGAACTCCGGGTGTTTTGCGCTGAGAGCAATGAGTTCGCCCTTGATGTAGTCTTTGTCTTTCTCGTCGAGATGTGGATGTCTGTTCGGATCGAGGTGAGCGCGCTCCAATTGATCAGCGGTCAGATGGCGCCAATCTTCGCGGGTCGGGCGGCCAAAGAGGTACTCGGGCGCAATGAAGATGACCTCCGGCTTCGCCCAATGCTGCCTAGTCACCACTCCGTTGCGAATTTCTGCGGTCTTCTCCACGGCTGCCTTCAACCGGGCCAGACGATTACTTTTCCCTCTCCCCTGCTTGACGAACGTATCTCTCATCCAGAGCGCAATGAGCATAGTCCTTGGCATGATTTCCTCCTGGCTGGGAATTATTCGGCGCGCGTTGCACGGCCTCGTACACAGTTGGTTACTATAACCCTGTTTCGGCCTCCTGTTGACGCAGCAATGTGGGGAACTTCTCCCGTAGCCATGATGTATGGACAAGGAAGTCAGGCACGCCATAAACACGGTCAGGTGCCCACCATAGTGCCGCCTGTGATATGACGGGGACGCCCTGATCCATCAGAGCCAATGTCTCTCGGAGCCTTCCTACTGATCTGACTTCATATGGCTCTCTGCATACGCGCACCGCCCCACTCATAACCTCTTTCTCGTATTTCTCCTGAAACTGCCGTCCCTTTTCGCCGATGAATTTCAGGAAATCGAATGGCGTGTCGTCTGGCCGTAGGCCATAATTCTCGCCGTAATATTCAAGCCAAATGAGGGCTGGGTCCTCGAATATGATAGAGCGGACCTGACTCGCCGACATCCAATCTCTTGGGACTTCTGTGAGGGCTGCGCTGGCGGTTTGAACGATATCTTCCAGACTCATTTATCCGGAATTTCCATTTTCGGCTCAGATTCAGGGCCAATGTATACCCGTCCCCCCTCCGCGTCAAGCCCCACTTGGCTCGTTCGGCATGGCAGGCTCCCCCATGCTGTGTATGGAGTACTTTTGCCACCTTCCAGCGCCCCGGGCGCTCGAAAACTGCCCTCGGGAGCCGACCTCTTGAGACACCTCAAGCCTCCCCCGCCTGTTTCCATCCCCTGTGGCTCCCCAGCGCGTCCCCGGCTATCCCACAGGCAGTGTCAGCGCCTCGATGCGCCGCACCATGGCCACGAAAAGCCGCCGCGTGAGGTGACCCTCCGCCAGCAAGAGCCAGTAATAGCGCGCGTGCTTCATCAGCCGTCCGCCCGTCTTCACCAGTCGCTGCTGCAGGCTCGTCAGCGACCAGTTGCCCACGCGCAGCGGCAGCGCTAGCCGCCGCCACAGGTTCCCCAGGTCATAGGCGATCACGCTCAGCCAAAGCCGCATCTCGTTCGACCGGGACCGATGGCAGCTCAGCCGGGCCATCTTCGCTCACAACGTTGGCAATTGTGCACGGCGCACGCGGAAGCGATCCGCTTGGTTCTGCAGCTTCCATACCGAAACGTACTGCCACTCCGATGACTGTTGCGAAGTCCCTATCCCATCAACGATTTAGAGTTGATCGGTTGCGTCGCTATCGGATTGGGAATGAAAAGTCGGCTTCCCATCGACTGGCTCCCCGCATCGGCTGGATTATGGCGTGGAAGGGCGTTTCCAAATCCGAACAAAGTGGTGGGTTGGACTGTTATCGACAACTATTGGTAAACCCTTCGCGACAAGGGAGGATCTATTTCCTTGAACCCCGTATCGGGACCGTGAAGGTCACATCGGCGGTTAGCCGACATAACCGGCAAGTGGCCGCACCCGCGGGATGCAGGTTTCATCTTAGAGGCTAGCCCAGTACATATATGCGACGCGCGGAACCTCCGACCAATTCATAGAGCCCATTCGGACGTCGTCCTGAATTACGGTAACTGTAAGGGAGACAATACAAGCTGCCAAGCCAAGAACTTCAACCGACCCGCGGCAAAGATCAACAAGGGCACAATGAATATGTAACATAGAAAAACAAAGATGGCACCGACCCCAAATGCCATGTGGCAGGCGTAACCGATCTGAAGAACTGCCGGTCCAAACCCTATTGCCGCTAACACCGGGATGACACTGATCCAATCGCGTAAATGAAAATTCGTGGGCCAAGCCTTTACTTCCGCGTTCCAGGATCTTTTGCTGCTCGCCATCACAACCGCCCTGTGTTCTCGCAGTCTTTCCAGCGTTGTGTTGAGAAGTAATGGGTCACGAAAGTGGTCCACGGCTGCGCGGCTGCGGACCACTAGCGCTGCTCCTCATTGGCAGCCCCTTGGTTGCTGTTGCGCCATCGGGCTACTAGTTCGCGGGCCGCCGCTGGCCATTCGGGAAAGAGAAATTCAAAACCGGCAGCCTGTAGACGGCCCGGCAGAACACGGCGGCTCTTCGGAGCCCTGCTGGGCAGGGTCGCGCGGCTGCCGGTTCCCACGGGATAACCCTAGCTCGGGTAGTAGGAAAACGGGCGAAAATGCCCCCGGGACGCGGCGATGTCTGAAAAACTGAAGGAGCAGGCGACGACTGCAGGCGTTCAGGACTCGCGGCAGGCAGAAGAGAGTCGTTCGGACCACCTCGGAGAGGGAAAGTGCACCGAAAGGGCTCGGTTGGAGACAAACGCGTGTATACTCTCCGGTGCAGGAACGCCAAAAAGCGAATTCCGGTCAAAGGAGTCTGGGATGGATGCGAAAAGCGGACTCGAGCGGGCATCATCGAGGGTAGCCGACATAGCTACGAACGACCACAGCGGTGGAGGTGTGCGCCGGCGTGACGCGCTGAAATCATTCGCTGCCAGCTTCGCGGCGGTACCGCTCCTTACTGAACTGGCTCGGGGTCAACAGCACGAGTCGATGGCCGATGTGGGGTCCGGCGTGGCGAACCATCGCGATCAGCTCTTCGACGGCGGCTGGCGCTTCTATCGCGGAGATGCTTCGGGCGCCGAACGCCCGCAATTTGACGACAGCACGTGGCGCGTGCTCGATCTGCCCCACGATTGGAGCGTCGAAGATCTCCCGCCTCTCCCTGAATCCACCGGTGAGGGAGCGATCTGGGGCGATACCGTGGTGCCCTCCCGGATCGGCCCGTTCGACAGCTATCTGAGCGCAGGCAAACGGGACACCGGCTGGGTTGTGGGAGGCATGGGTTGGTATCGCAAGCGATTCTCGGCGGAGGCCGTGGGCGCCGCGAGCCAGGTGGAGATCGTATTTGCCGGCGTGTATATGAACAGCGACGTCTGGCTGAACGGCCATCATCTGGGCTATCACCCCTACGGCTACACGACTTTTGCGTACGACCTGACAGCTTACCTGCGCCGCGATGCGGAGAACGTCCTGGCGGTGCGGGTGAGAAACGAGGGACGTAACAGCCGGTGGTATTCCGGCTCTGGTATCTACCGCCACGTCTGGCTGAATGTCACCACCGAGGTCCGCGTGCCCCTCTGGGGTGTCTACGTCACGACCCCGGAAGTTTCGAAGGACGCCGCCAGGGTGAAAGTGGCGGTGAAGATCGAGAACCGCGGAAGGGTCGCACGCGATGTGGCCGTCAGGGTACGGCTGCTCGATTCGGAGAGCGCTCTGGCCGGAAACCGCGAAGCCACGCAGTCCGTGGCCGCCGGCGAGGGCGCGCAGGCGGACCAGGAGTTTGCGATCAAGGCGCCCCGGTTGTGGTCCATGGCTAGCCCGCAACTCTACCGCGCCGAGGTCGATCTGATGGTGGGCGGAACGACGGTGGATCGCACTACAACCTCATTCGGCATCCGTAAGATCGAAGTGGATGCGGAAGCCGGCCTTCGGATCAACGGCGAAGAGGTGAAACTGAGGGGCGGCTGCCTGCATCACGATAACGGTCTGCTAGGAGCAGCCGCCATCGACCGCGCTGACGAACGACGCGTCGAGTTGATGAAGGCCAATGGGTTTAACGCCATCCGTTGCAGTCACAATCCTCCCTCTCCCGCATTTCTCGACGCCTGCGACCGAGTTGGCATTCTGGTGATCGATGAGGCTTTTGACCAGTGGGGAATTCAGAAGAATCCTCAGGACTATCATCTTTACTTCCAGGATTGGTGGCAGCGTGATATCGACGCCATGGTGCTTCGCGACCGGAACCACCCCAGCGTTGTTTTCTGGAGTATCGGCAACGAGATTCCGGAGAGAGCTGATCCGGCGGGGATCGACAGAGCCAAGCAACTCGTCGACGAAGTCAAGCGGCTCGATCCCACCCGGCCGGTCACCGCTGCCATCCCGTTTTTCTTCGAGCCGGGAAGATCCCGGGCGTGGGTAGAGACCGATCCGGCGTTCAAGTATCTCGACGTCGGAGGCTATAACTACCAATGGCGGGAATACGAAGGCGACCATGCGCGGATTCCAGATCGCGTCATGATGGGGACAGAGTCCTTCCCACTGGAGGCTTTCGAGAACTGGCAGATGGTTCAGCAGCACCCGTACGTAGTCGGCGACTTCGTCTGGACCGGCATGGATTATCTCGGAGAGTCCGGTATAGGAAACGCACAACTGAACTCAGCGGTCCCCTGGCCTCTAGCAGGCGCGCCGCCTACAGGCGGATCGATCCCACAACTCCCGGGCGATGTCTCGCTGATTTTCGCGACTTACCCATGGTTCAACGCCTACTGCGGAGATATCGACCTGATTGGTGAGGCGAAGCCCCAGTTGTACTACAAGCGCGTGCTCTGGGGAGAAAGCAAGCTGGAGATGGCGGTACAGCGCCCGGTGCCTGAGGGGCGTAGCGAGCGGATCAGCTCCTGGGGCTGGTCGGACGAACTGCGAAGCTGGACCTGGCCCGGTCACGAAGGCAGAACCCTGAAGGTGCGAGCGTACTCCTCAGGTGACCAAGTCCGACTTCTGCTCAATGGCCGGGAGATCGGGACGAAACCGGTTTCCACCGAAACCAAGTTTAAGGCGGAGTTCGATGTGCCGTACGCGGCGGGCGAATTGAAGGCCATCGCCTTGGTGGAGGGCAGACCGATCGCAGAGCTTGCGTTCAAGACAGCGGGAAAGCCTGCCAAACTGCGGCTGAGAGTAGACCGGCAGTCGATTCGCTGCGCTCGCAATGACCTCGCTTATGTAACATTGGAGGTGGTGGACCGAGCCGGAGACGTGGTGCCCGACGCCACTGTACCCGTCGCCTTCACAATCAGCGGCGCAGGCGAGTTGGCCGCTGTCGGCACGGCCAATCCGAAAGACGTCGAGAGCTTCCGCCGACAACGCCCTAGAACCTTCCATGGCAAGTGCCTGGCTATTGTCAGACCCACCGGTGCTGCTGCAAACGTCACGTTGCGAGCGCAAGCTGAGGGACTGGTGTCCGCCAGCATTGTGGTGAAGGTGAGCTAGCCTTATCGGCGGATGGCTGCTGAACCCAACTGGCTGAAGGCGCCTTGGCGAGGACCTTAGAAAACTGCCTTTTCAATCTCTTCCAACGTCTTGCCTTTGGTCTCCGGCAAACGGAATTTGATGAACACGAACCCTGAAATGCAGATGGCCACGTAAATCCGGTATGCTGGGTATCCACACGTTAGTCGATCGTGGTTTCTACCTGCAGATCGCGGGAGGAAGCGCCGACACTAACGGTTCGTTGGCCGCTTGTCATGACCCACTTCCCGGCCGCCGTTGACCAGTACTGCATCTGCAGTGGCGCCACGTGCAGCGTGACGTTCCGGCTCTTACCTGCCGGAACGAAGACGCGATCGAAGGCGGCCAAGGCGCGGACCGGGAATTGCACGCCGGCCGGGATTTCACTGGGCCCACCCAGATACACCTGCGGCACTTCGTCGCTGTCCACGTTGCCCGTGTTCCGGATAGTGACCTGCACGGTCAGGCCGCCATCGGAGCCTTTGTTAACACGCAGGCCGGAGTAGGCGAAGGTTGTGTAGCTCAGGCCGTGGCCGAAGGGAAAGAGCGGCTCGATCTCCTGGCGGTCAAACCAACGGTAACCCACATCTATTCCCTCGCTGAAGGTCGTTTTGCCGTCCATGCCCTTCTTCGACCGCTCCGGATGATTGGGGTTGGTGGCGGCGTAGTCCTCGAGACTTCGCGCCCAGGTGACCGGCAGCCGGCCTGCCGGGCTCGTCTTGCCGAGCAGCAGATTGGCCGTGGCCCAACCACCTTCGTCCCCGGGCCACCACATTTCAAGCACGGCCTTGACCTTGCCGAGCCAGGGCAGAGCGACGGGCTGGCTGGTGTTCAGCACCACAATGGTGTTTGGATTGATCGCGGCCACCTCCTCCACCAGTTCGTCCTGCTTACCGGGCAGACCAAAGACCGGGTTCAGGCGGGTCCAAAGGAAGACCACCACTACCTTCGCGTTCCGAGCTGCGGCAAGGGCCGCTTCGTGGTCGGCCTTGCGCTGTTCCGGCGTGTACCAGTTGAGCCGCACCTGGACCGGAGCGTTCGAGGTGTCGGGCGTGATTTTAACCTCGATGGCGTGCGCGCCTACGGCCAGATCGATGGCCCTACGGACGTTGTCCAAGCCGTCGGTGGTGGGCACGGCATTGTCCTGATTGGCCTGGAGAATGTCGCCGTGCACGCCGCCCTGGAAAGCACCGGTTGACCCCAGCCGTTTTCCGTCGATGGAGATGTTGGCGTTGGTTCCGAGGGCCTGAAGGTATATCCAGTAGATGCCTGCGCGCGGCACGCTCAGCGTGCCCTTCCAGGTCAGGGTCGAGTTGGGCGGCAGCGCATTGCCGCCCTTGGCCGTGAAATTAAGCTGAGCATCGGTCTGAACTACGGCGCCCGACGCGTTCATTCGCTCCAGGCCGGGCCGCCCGTCGTGGCTAAAGGCGCTGGCTGGCACGGTGGCGCCGGTCATGTCGTCATCGACGGCGAAAGCGATGTCTAAGTTGCCGGAGACCTTCCTCATCGCATCGAGCGGGCCCACTTGCCGCTCGGGCAGGCCGACGGAACGCTCCCTACTGATGCCAATGGCCATCACTTGGCCCGCGCCGGGGCCGATCAGCACTACCCGGTCCAGGTCGGCGGCCTTCAGCGGCAGGGCTCCGCCCTCGTTTTTGAGGAGCACAGCCGCGTCTTCGCCGGTCTTTTCGATGATCTTCGCGTTCGCGCCGATCGACTGCGCGGTGACCTCGTGCTTCGATAGAGCGTCGAGATAGCCGAACCTGACGATCTCGTAAAGGACGCGTCCGGCGGCGCGGGTAATGGCGGCCTCAGTCACGGCGCCGTCTTTGAGGGCCTGCGGCATCTTCTTGGCCTCGAGCTTGACTCCGAAGTCCCCGCCCTCGAAGCCCGCGGGAGCCGGTTCCTCGGGAAGGTGTCCTCCGAAAAAGGCTTCAATAAAAGCGTCGAACTGCCGCGGGGGAGGGGGAGGCGGAGGCGGCTGGGAGTCAAAGAAGGATGGAATCGGGAAGCCTCCCGGCGCCGGCGGACCGGGCATCTCCATGTCCAGGCCGGCATTAATGAAAGTCACGGCGTGGGTGGCGCCCCAATCCGAGGTGACGAAGCCCTTGAACCCTATCTCGTCGCGCAGGATGCGGGTCAGGGTCGACTCATTGCCGCAGGCAAACGTTCCGTTCAGCCGGTTGTAAGAGCACATCAGGGACGCGACCCCGGCCTGCACAGCCGCCGCGAACGGCGCGGCATAGACCTCGTGCAGGGTCTGGTCGTCAATCCAAACGTTGGGGGCATCGCTGTCGTAGCCCACAAAATGCTTCACTTGGGCCATAACATGCTGCGATTGTATGCCGCGGATCTCGGCGGCGCCCATCTCACCTGTCAGGAAGGGATCCTCGCCGAACGTATTGTAGCCGCGCTCAAACTCCAGGTCGCGGTCGATGTTCACAAACGGCTGCAGGGCGACGTCAATGCCCAGGGCGCGAGCTTCGCGGCCGATCACCGCCCCGTTCAACTCCGCATCCTTCGCGCTGAAGGTGGCGGCTACGCCCATCGTTGCCGTCTCCGCCTGCGAAGGATGGCGCGTGAGCACACCGGGCGGTCCGTCCGCGAAGCGTAGTCCGGGGATGCCCAATCTCGGAATCCCTGCCAGGTAGCCGGCCTGACCCTGATAAACCGCTGGGTCTTCTTGCGTCCCGTGGATCAGCGTCAGTTTCTCGTCGAGCGTCAATTGGCTCAGTAGCTTGTCCACACGAGCGTCGCCGGTCACCACCGGCACGCTCTTCTGTGCGGCCGACAAACCAGCGCTCGTCAAGAGCGCAACCCCCAGTGCGGCGACAGACACAATTATGTTTGTCTTCCTGTGAAATGGTTTCATTCTGGCCTTCCTGGCCGCATATCTGTTGGATTTCCCCTGCCCAAAATCGTCGGATGGAGCCCGGTGGTTCCTGGCGCCACCGCCGCAAGAGCACGAGACGAACATAACGCAATGCGTGTTTAGCATCCTAAGCGACCGCAGTATACCCGGGATTTCCATTTTGGCCTTCTGGCAGCCCTCACTATACACCCATGCAAGTGGTTCGCAATCACAGTCTTTGCAGTCTTGATGCCAGCGTGCCATCGGCAGCCGGCGGGGTGCCGTCGGAACGGCCCGTCGTGCGCTTTGCTGCGATGTACACGAATGCAGACGGGTCATCGCCTACCCGCGTAACGCCGTAGGGTAGAGCGATGTCGCTCAACTCCTGGACCGTCGCCCACTCGGAAAATACTCTGATGTGGTCGCAAAAGAATCTACTCGCTCGTCGCACTGCAAGTTGTGGCTGCGCAGATAGTTCCGGTGCTGTTGGGGATTCGGCCTGGGAAGTCGGCTACCCATCATCTGGCCCACCACTTGTGCTGGATTCTGGCGTGGATGGGCGTTTTTCGGGCACAATCCCGTTTGGGTGGTGTGGAAGGCTGATTTCGCCGTCTACAAAATCAAAATTTGCCTCTTGTCCTTGGTTCTCCGTAGTACGCGAGAAGCGGCAGAACCGCGGCTGAATCCCGAGCGGCAGAATCAGAAGTACCTTGCGGGTGCGATGTCATGAACAAACCCGCACGGCTGCGGGTCAATTCGCTGCGGAAAGACCCCTCGTTTATTTGCCATTGAAAGCTGTATGAGAAGCACGACGGTAAAGCACATCCCTTCAGGTTTCTTGCAACTGTTCGTTATCTGGCTGCCCAATGCACGTTTGCGCCGGTGGTCGTAACCTCTTATCACAATTCGGCGGAACCATAAATGAAGACGACCCGGCGGGTCGTCCCTCAGGTTCTTCGCTTTGGCACGCCCCTATTGCCCCAATGACACACAAAGGGTGGCGAAAGATGGACCTGTTCAGCGCCCACGGCGTCACGTCGGTCGACTCATTGCCTCGACGTTGCGAAACGCGCGCACTGAGGCGAGAGACTCGAAGGAAGAAGGGCAGCTCCAATTTCTGTGATGATGTGGGACGAGAAATCATGGCAGGCTCAGGCGGGCTCGAACTCCATACCTCTACCGTGTCAATCCGCAATTCATTGATTTATCAACAACTTGCAAGCGCTCACAGGGGCCGCTAACTCCGCTAAGTGCTTGTAACTAGGTTCCCCATCGGGTTGATTGTCGGGCTGGGATGGTACCCACCTTTAGCGGGCACTGTCAATTCTTTCACGATGGCGCAAGCGGCGGTGCCCTCAAATACGGTGACGTCGGCCGCATGACGGAGACCGATACCCCGAAGCTGGTCTTTGCCCTCAGCACCGCGGTTTGACTTCTGAGGTATATTGTCCATGATGGACTCCGCAAGTTTCTGACTCTTGCCGTCGTGAATGCGACGGAATCGGTGCAGAAACTCGATCTGAATATCACCGGCGTACGGCTGGCGGGAAATTCGACGCTATGGCAGATGACCGGGAAAGATCTGGAGGCCGCCAACGACGTTGGCCAGGAGCCACAGGTCGAAGTGAAAGAGATCGCGATCGGCGAGGTCCCGCAGGCGCTCTCGGTTGCGCCCATCAGTATCGATATTTATCGCTTTCCCGTGGCGCAGGCACCGCAATAACGATCCACAGCATGGCATTGCGGTCTGATGGCTGACGATGCAATACCAACAAGCCGATAGGGCATTGAGGTGAGGAGATAATGATGGGACGCAGGAACCTCGTTGTATTCGCCGTTCTGATTCCGCTGGCGATTGCCAACGCGAGGCCGATTTTTGCACAGGTGCAGACCGAGGTGCCCCCGATGGTCCCGGGTGCGAAGCCAGTTACCGTGGAGCACATCAAGATTCATGGGGCTTCGCTGGAGGGCAACCTGGAAGGCGAAGCAGTCGACCGCGATGTGATCGTGTTCCTTCCGCCCAGCTACAACAAGGACAAGCATCGCCGCTATCCCGTGGTGTACGCCCTGCATGGTTATTCCATCGGAGCGGAGCAATGGACCCACGAGATTCATGTGCCGCAGACGATCGAGGGTGCCTTTGCGCTAGGCGCGAAGGAGATGATCGTGGTGCTGCCCGATTCGAAGACGGCGTATGGCGGGTCGATGTATTCGAGTTCCGTTACCACGGGTGACTTTGAGCAATTCATCGCTCACGATGAGGTCTCGTATATCGATGCTCACTATCGGACGATACCCGACCGCCTGAGCCGGGGTCTGGTCGGCCATTCCATGGGAGGTTATGGCGCGGCCCGCATCGGGATGAAACATCCGGACGTGTTCGGCAGCCTGTACATTATGAGCCCGTGCTGCATGTCGCCGCGGCCCGCCGGACCGCCTAACCCGGAACTTGAGAAGAGTCTGGAGACGGTGAAGACGCCCGCCGACGCAGCCAACCTGCCGTTCTTTGCCCGGGCGCAGCTTGCCACGGCAGCTGCCTGGTCCCCCGATCCAAAGAACCCTCCTCTTTATCTTGATCTGCCAATGAAAGACGGCGTACCTCAGCCCGATGTTCTGGCCAAATGGACGGCCAACGCGCCTCTGGCCTTCATCGACCAGTACATCGACAACCTGCGGCAATACCGTGCGATGGCGATGGACGTGGGTGACCAGGACGGTCTGCGCTTTGACGCGCAGAAGCTGCATCAAATTCTCGACAACTACGGCATTCAGAACAGCTTTGAGATTTATCACGGGACGCACACCAGCGCCGTCGCCGATCGTTTTCAGAACCACGTGATTCCGTTCTTCAGCGCGAATCTGTGTGCCACCAGAAACTGCAGGTGAGGGTTAAGGCCGATTCAATGAATCGGCCCCTCAGCTATTCCGGTAGGTCGATCTGGCCTTCAATGCGGAAATGTCCGGTAAGACCGGGCGCTCCGGTATCTGGCTGACCACCGCCGATGCTGATGCTGTAGTCTCCGCCGGCGATGACGGGATGGCCGTCCTCGGTCACCATGCCCAGGTCGCGGTTCTTCAGCTCGAAGTGAACCTTCTGGCTTGCGCCCGGATTGAGATGAATGCGCTGGAATCCGCGGAGAGCGATCTGGGGCGCACCCGGGACCAGTGGGAACTTCAGATAAAGCTGCACGACCTCATCGCCCGCTACCTTTCCTGTATTCGTCACGGTCACGTCGGCCGACACTGGATCGCCCGCACTCACGGCCGTTCGCGGTACGCTGAGGTCACTGTAGCTGAAGGTCGTATAGCTCAGGCCGTACCCGAAGGGATACAGCGGCTTGCCCGTGAAGTAGCGGTAGGTCCGCCCTTCCATCGAGTAGTTCTCGAAATTCGGTAACTGGCTCGTGTCCTTGTAGAACGTGACCGGGAGGCGTCCGGCGGGGTTGTTCTTGCCGGAGAGAGTTTCGGCGACGGCCGCGCCGCCTTCTTCGCCGGGATACCACGCATCGAGGATGGCATTAACGTGCTCCTTGGCCCAGTTCACAGCGAGAGCACTGCCGTTCGTGAGGACAAGAACAACAGGCTTACCTGTGGCAACGAGCGCCTCGAGCAGATCCTCTTCCGGCTTGGGCAGATCGAGGTTGGTGCGATCGCCGCCCTTGAAGCCGGGCTCGCTCACCTGCATCTCCTCGCCTTCCAGTTCGCTGGTGATGCCCAGGACGGCAATCACGACGTCGGCGTCCTTGGCTGCTGCAACGGCTTCGGGCTGCGGCTTGGGATTGACCTTCGACCAGACCAGCCTGGCATTGGGCATCCCGTTTTCCGGCGGGGCGTACTCCACGTGCAGGGCAGCGGGCTTGCCGGCCTCTAGGAGCACCCGTCCCAGCTTGGCCTCGTTGGGATCGCCGCCATAAGAGGAGGTGACACTCTTACCATCAAGCTGGATGCGGAAGAAGCCGCTGGCCTTAAGGCCGAGATTGTAGTCGCCAGTCTCAGGCGCAGTAAGCTCACCCTCCCAGCGGATGGCGAGCGGGCGCACGTTGGCAACTTCAGGGGGTAAAGGCTGGGCAGAGGCATCGAGCGTGGGCTCCGTGCGCTGTGCCAGCGGTTTCATGGCCTCAGGGTTGTTGATGTCGGTCATGTCGAGTCTGGAGTAGCTGACATTGATGCCGGGGTGGCCGCCGACCGTCAGTGCTGAGGCAGGAACGGGATCCGCTTCGTGGCTCAGGAACTGCGTGCCAGGCACATATTGAAGGCTGGCGCCCGCGAACTCCTTGCGCAGACCTTCAAGGATGGAGACGGTGTGCGTGGGGATACCGTTGTAGTTGCCGAGCAGGACCTTGGTCTGATTTGCAAGAGGCCCGATGACGGCGATCTTGATGCCGCTGGTTTTGAGCGGCAGCGTGCCGTCGTTCTTCAAGAGCACCATGGATTCGTCGGCGATTCTGCGCGCCATGTAGCGGTGCTCAGGGCTGTTCAGCTGCCTTTCATCGATCTTGGTGTACGGGACCATGTCCGGCGGGTCGAACATACCTAGCTTCATGCGTGCGGTAAACAAGCGGATGAGCGCGGTGTCGATATCGTTCTCTTTCAGGTAACCTTCCTTGACGGCGTCGACATACGGCCTGTAGTCGTGATCGTCCTTCACCTTGAAGATGGAGTCGACGCACTCATTGTCCATGCCGCGCTTGAGACTGATGGCCGAGGCCTGCGCCTGTGTAGGCTCATAGTGGTGGCCTTGGTAGATGTCGATGACCGCGCCACAGTCGGAGACCACGTAGCCTTTGAAGTCCCACTTGCCGCGGAGTTGATCCTGAAGCAGAAATTCATTAGCGCAGGCGGGTTCGCCGTTGATGCTGTTGTAGGCGCACATCACAGAACCGGCCTGAGCTTCAGTAACTGTCGCGCGGAAGGCGGGCAGGTACGTGTCGAGTTCGTCATGCTTGCTCACGGTCACGTCGGCAGTGTGGCGCGTGGGCTCGGGGCCGGAGTGCACCGCGTAGTGCTTGGGCGTGGAGATGACGCGATAGTACTTCGGATTGTCGCCCTGCAAGCCGGTGACGAAGGCGACACCCATGCGTGCGGTGAGGTATGGGTCTTCGCCGTAGGTTTCCTGTCCGCGGCCCCAGCGCGGATCGCGGAAAATGTTGATGTTGGGCGCCCAGAAGTCGAGGCCCTGGAAGATATTGCTGGACCCGCCGTTGACCTTCAGGGCCTGCGCGTGCTTGATGCGGCCCTCGGTGCCGACCACGATCGCCATCTTGTGGATGGCGTCAGGATCGAAGGTCGCGCCGAGCCCGATCGGTTCCGGGAACTCCGTCGTGCCGTTCACGGCGACTCCATGCAGCGCCTCGCTCCACCAGTCGTAGGCCGGAACCTTAAGCCGCGGAATGGCGCGCGCCTGATTCACGAGCTGCGACGCCTTCTCCTCGAGCGTCATCCGCCCCACCAGATCCCTAGCCCGCACCTCCGGTGGCAGGGCTGGATTCAGGTACGGCGGGGTCGACGTGTCCTGCGCGATCGCACGCGGCACAGCGGCAGTACACAAGAGCATTCCGGCGCAGGCGGCGAGAACCGTCGCAACTCGCATTATGTATCCCTTCATCGACTGTCTCCTGATTAGCTAGGACCAACGATTCCTATCTTGTGTGTCCACAAGCAAGAATTCAGACGCAAACGATGCAGCCCATTCTTGGCCGCGGAAATCGAACGATGAGTTTGCGATTCACCGCCTCGAGGAGAAGACGGACTAGCGTTGTACCGATGTACGCTGCTCCGCCCGTAACCAGAATACGCATCGTCCGATACCTGTTCCCTGCCTCCACCCGCGAAACTAGATGTACCTTCCGTCAAATCTTTCCTTGATGAGGCCGTGAAGCGTTCGATGATTCCCGTCCGCTTCTCCACTTCCTGCAACAACAGACCGCCGACGTCACTGGTGATCGCTCCGCCATCAAAACGCCCCACCACTTGGAGCTGATTCAAGGGATGAGATTTGAAGGATTCTTGGTTACACTGTGTCCGCCAAAGGCTCTCCTCCTTCTCTGGCGCAGGCTTTTCTCCCAAAAAGACTTATGGCATGAAGGAACAGCCTTTTTCAATTTTCACGTGAGAAATCCGGGCTAATCCTTTGGCTGTAGCGCTCAGGAAAAAGCTGATCAGGTTCATTGAGGAGGCAAACTAATCCTGTTCGCCCGCAGTTTTGAACACCTGCCGTCCACGTGATTGAGGCCTTCCCTTGAGCTTTAGGCGGTGGCCGCCTACGTCATCACCATTGCTCCAAGAACAGACGGAAGTCGGAGAGGGCCGGGCAAACCGGAGCATTTGTGATTCGCAACCGCAGTCGGTTAGTGGTAACCAACTGCGCGGTGCGAATCAGCCGGCAATTCCCCACGCTCGTTGCTGCCGCAATCTTGTACCAGTCATGGCCTCTGTTTGCATCAATCTCCAGGGATTCCACCCGTTGGCCCAGACGAAGACACTCACGCACGCGGATGACATTGAATGTCACCGGCCGGGAAAACTCGAGCTGCAGTTCGGGTGTGTTTACCGAATCGTCGGTCGCCCAATAGGTGGAAGGATCTCCGTCCAGGAGGTTTTCGGGGGCATACTTTGCGCTGCCTCCACGGATGTTGCTAGCCTTCAATCTGGCGCGGCGAGCGAGATTGCTTGCGAACGTCGCGTTTCTCCATTCACCAAATCCCCGCAGGGAGGCGAGGTCCGCTTCGTTTAGTCGCCCTCGGCGATCGGGTGGAACGTTCAGCAAAAGGTTGGCACCGCGTCCAACGGATTTGAAGTAAAGGTCCGCCAGTTCACGCGGGCTTTTCACTTTGCTATCGTCCTTTTCATGCCAGAACCACCCTGGCCGGATAGACACGTCACATTCTGCCGGAAGCCACTGCTTCCCATGGCGGGTCCCCATCCTGGAGACTTTTGTGTCGACATTGCCCACTGCCGCGGGGCTACCGTTCTCTCCGACGGGATCGTAAGTTGCCCAGCAAGTTTCGTCCGCAACGCCGTCTTCATCTCCCACCCATCGTACGTCTGGCCCCACGTCGCTGAATATCACGGCATCAGGTTGCAGCTTGCGCACCAGTGCCCAGGTGTTGGGCCAATCGTAATACGTGGCCCTGTCGATTACTCTCTTTTCGCGGGCGCCACCATAGAATCCGGTACCGCCATTCGCTCCATCTAACCACACTTCAGATATGGGTCCATATTGTGTAAGCAGTTCCGTCAATTGCCTGCGATAGATTTCAATGTACTCCGGTTTGCCGTACGCAGCATTGTTGCGGTCCCACGGTGAGAGATAAACGCCGAACCTTAGTCCCTGGCGTAAAGCCGCCTGGGAAATTTCCCGCACCACATCACCCTTGCCATCCCTCCAGGAACTGTACCGGATGCAGTGCTCGGTGGTTTTCGTTGGCCATAGGCAGAAGCCGTCGTGGTGCTTCGCCGTCAGAATAACCGCCTTCAGGCCTGCTGTCTTTAAGCCTGATACAATGGCGTCAGGATCAAAATCTGTTGGATTGAATACGTTCGGATCTTCATCCCCCTCACCCCACTCGCGGTCAGTGAAAGTATTCACGGTGAAGTGGAGGAATGCGTAGGCTTCCAGTTGATGCCAGCGTAGCTGGCGGAGGGATGGCAACGCTCCATAAGGGGCAGGCTCAGGCTCCGAGCCCCATGCCACGGAGGCGAGCGTTGCGGTGAGGGGTGTCATTAGGAAGGTTCTTCGTTTCATGGTGTTTTTGTTCTCCAGTTGGCATTGTTTTCGGATCTCGCACCGGTGCTCTGTCATCTTAGTGCGTAATACGTTAGCCAGTCTGCGACAGGATTCGACTGCCGCCGGGGATTTTGCTCCTACAAGCGGCAGACCCTGCTACTTCCCTGCGCCCCGGATGAACGAATACAAGGCCTGACTGTTCCGGAGAGCCCTCAAAGTGTCTACTCCTTCCCAAAGGTCCGGCGCTGATTAGGGTTCGAAATCTGTGAAGGCATGCCGATCCCGCCCCACCAGCCTTGTTGTTCACGATGCGGGCTTTCTTTGGGTCGAGGCGCGCGCCACAACGCGTGCCTCGAGGATGATGCTCTTTGGCCGGGGGGGAGTTTTGGCTTCCATCAAAAACAAAGCGAGTTTTGCGGCCCGTTCGCCAATAGTGGCGCTCTGCTGATCGATGCTCGAAAGCGGAACGCGAAGCGATTTATCATAGTGAAGATTGCCACAGCCAATAACTGCAACGTCTTCGGGCACTCGCAAGCCCGCCCCGAGAATTGTATCGAGTGCTCCGATCGCAATGGGATCGTTGAAACAAAAAACACCGTCCGGCCGCGGGTTCAGCCTGAGCAACTTGTTCGTCGCCTCCGCGCCGGTGCTGTAAGCCTCAACATCACCGGACTGTGCTGGCACGACGTACTCTGTGAACGGCCCAAGATTGTTCGCTGCCAGCGCCTGGTTGTAGCCTTCCAGGCGCCCGAGACCGACGCTGGTTGCCGGACCCCGGATATGCGCGATCCTCCTGCAGCCCACCGAGACGAGATGTTGGGTTGCAAGGCGACCAACCGCGACATCGTCCACGCCGACGTAGTTGGCCGCCAGCCCCTGGAAGCACCGGTCGATAAGAACATAGGGAGTCCTACTCTCCTCAATGCGTCTGAAACTCTCGACAGTGCACTGCGTGGAGGCCACGACAATCCCATCCACGCCCCGGCTCAGCACCCTCTCGATCTCCTGGCGCTCCAAACGTGGATCCTCCTCCGAAGAGGAGATCAGAAGGCTGTAGTTCTTGCGCCGGAGCGAGTTGGAAAGCCCCTTTGCCACCTCAGCGAAGAACGGGTGGACGAGGTCCGGAACGATCAGTCCGACTGCATACGTCTTTCCTGTGACAAGTGCGCGAGCGGCGAAGTTCGGGTGATAGTTCATCTCCCGGACCCGCTTAAGCACCCTCTGCCGCGTCTCCTCGCTGATGTCTGGGTGGTTTCGGATCACCTTCGAAACCGTTACAACGGACATATGGAGGTCGCGCGCGATATCTTTCATGGTTACGGCCATAAGTCCTCCCTATGCGTCGTTCGTAACGAAACCTTATCAGTCATGCTTCTCTCTCGAGTTGTATATTCATTTAGGACGGCGTTATAGTAACGGATTGAGATAACCTTAATCAAGATTTTTTGTGGTCCCTAGCATACCATCTAGGACAAAATTCCCTAACTTAAAGAAAATAGGCAAAATATTTTTCTTGACACGGGATAAGGGTTGGAGTAAAACATACGTTGAAATAGCGCTAAAGTTATCGTAGTACTTTGTATGTGCGAAGGCCAGTGAGGCAACAGTCGTTCGGTCTTTCTCCAATTGCGTCTGGGTGGCGGGTCCAAGAACAAAGCTTCAATGGAACGTGAAATTCTAAGGAGGACGCGTTATGAGCATAATGAGTCTTGCCGAATCAAGCCGTTCTTCAAGTCTTTGGAGAACTCTTTGGGGATTCGGTCTGCTAGCCCTCGCTTGGCTAGCATTCTCAGTCCCTTGTTTAGGGCAGTACACCACTGCCGTAATCAATGGAACAGTTCGAGACACGACAGCGGCAGTTATTCCGGGGGCCAATGTGACCCTGCAAAACGTTGAAACTGGCGTAAAGCGATCCAGCGTAAGCAACGAAGCTGGTGCTTACGTTTTCGTGGAGATTGAACCAGGAACCTATACCCTTGTGGTCCAGAAGGAGGGTTTCGAAACCTCGGAGAAAAAAGGTATCACCCTGGCCGTAAACGAAAGCACGACGTATGACTTCACTTTGGCGGTGGGTGCAACCCGGCAGGTAGTCACAGTAGAGGCTGCTGCCGCGGCTCTTCAGACCGCTTCGGCCGAACTTGGAGATGTACTCGGCTCGCAATCTATCGAGGCCCTTCCACTCAACGGGCGCAACTTTACCCAGTTGCTCACGTTGACTGCGGGTGCAAGCCCGGTCAACGTTGGTCAGGGCTCCAGCGGCTGGCGAACCAACGCCTTCGGCGCGTTTGTATGGCCTGCTATGAACGGCCAAACCAACCGCAGCAATACCTGGCTGCTGGACGGGGTTAGCGATACGGAAGCCATTACGGCGACGACTACAGTGACCCCAGTTGTCGATGACATCAAGGAGTTCAAGATCGATTCCCATAACGACCAAGCCCAGTTCGGGGGAGGCTTGGGCGGGGTCGTGAATATTGTAACCAAGTCGGGGACGAACGAGTTTCACGGAGCGGGTTGGGAATTCCTGCGGAACAGCTCACTCGATTCGCGCAACCCTTTCTTCGCCAAGGTCAATCCGTTGCGTCAGAACCAGTTTGGAGCCAACATCGGTGGCCCGGTCATCCTGCCCCATTACAACGGCAAGAACAGAACCTTCTTCTTCGGGAGCTATGAGGGCTACCGCCAGCACAAAGCCAGCCAGACTCTCTACGTTGTTCCCACAGCGCAGGAACTTTCCGGAAACCTAAGCGCACTGGGGACACCGATTTATAACCCATTCAGTACCCAGCCGGATCCCAGCAACCCGGGCAAATACCTCCGCGACGAATTCACAGGGGGCATCATTCCCCCAGCCCGCCTTGATCCGAATATGGTGAAGTTTGCCCAGGCGGTTTACCCCGCGCCCGTTGCAACAGGCGTGGCGGGGTTCAATGGGCTGGACAACAGTCCCTATGTTCATGACGGCGACAGCTATAGTGTTCGAGCGGATGAAAGCATGGATCCCTCCAATTCTCTCTCGTTCCGTTTCACTCGTCAGCGCTCGCCGGTCACTAGTTCAGGAGGTTACATGGGACTGAAATCCGACACGGCTTACGACGGCTACAATCTCAACCTGTCTTGGCTGCACACTTTCGGGCCGGGGGCCGTTCTCCAGCTCCGGTTTGGTCGCAATATTGGCAGCGTTGGCCCCACGACCGTGTTTAGCGGGGGAGACGTTGCTTCAATAGTCAGCGACACCGGGTTTGCGAACTCGTTTGTCTGCGGGCACAAATTTAGCTTCAGGTCCTGCATGCTCCCCAGCATGGGAATATCCGGGTTTGTGGGCGGCGGCGAGGGTAACAGTAAACCCAACAATAATTCCAACACCTACGAATGGAAAGCGGATTTCTCCAAGGTCCACGGCCGACACACGTTCTTCCTGGGAGCAAGCGTTGACACGAACAACCAGGGGGCTGCGGCATCTTCCAGCGAGGGTGTCAGCTTCGCCGCTTTTGAGACCTCGAACCTTGAAAGCACCGCGAACACCGGCAACGCTTTGGCTTCGTTTCTGTTAGGTGTTCCGGACAATGCAAGCTGGGGGGATATTCTTAATTCGGAGCACTCCGGAAAGGTGATCGGCTTCTATATCCAGGACCAGTGGAAAGCTACGGACCGGCTGACGGTGAATCTGGGAATTCGTTATGATTTCACACTTGTCCCAATTATAACGACTACAAACGGCGGGGAACACCTGGGTTTAACTGACACCGATAACGGTACTTTTATTATGCAGCATAACGCACCTCCGTGCAGCTCGACGCAGTTTGCTCCCTGCATTCCAGGAGGGGTGCTGCCCGCGCATGTGGTTGTTTCGTCCAATGGAAAGTTGTACCAAAACGATTACACCAATGTTCAGCCGCGCGTTGGGTTAGCCTACCGCATCGGTTCAAAAGATGTCCTCCGGGCATCGTTCGGAAAGGTGTATGACAACTGGGCCGGCGTGAACCAGTCAGCTCAGAACATGCAGCAGTGGCCCACGGTGGGCTTCAATTTAGCCGAAAACCTGAACTCAACCGTCCCCACGATAACCGCGGAGAATCCAATGGCCGGTTTCACAGGGGCTTATCCCCCGCCTACTCCGTTCGGGTTAACTAGTTGGAACGGTGAACCTAACTTTCGTGCTCCGTATTCCGACCAATGGAACTTCGGAGTCCAACACCAACTGGGGGGTAATACCGTTCTGACCGCAAATTATGTGGGCTCGGAGTCCATCCGGACGGACATCGGGACCATGGGAAATACGGCTACCGTACCCGGTCCTGGACCCGTATCGGCACGAGCCCCCTACTCGTACATAACCCCTACGTTTTTTGATAAGAGTATCGGGCGGGCGAGCTACAATGCATTCCAATTTTCGATGCATCGAACTTCGAGCAAGGGTTTGACATACATGGTTTCGTACACCTGGTCCAAGACAATGGATATTGGTTCTGACGGCTGGTATTGCTCGGAAGGATGCAGCATCGAGAATATGTATGACCTGAACGCGAACAAGAGTGTAGCCGGATACGATCTGACGCACAATCTCACGGGGAGCTTGGCCTATCAACTTCCCGTCGGCAAGGGCCGAAGGTTCAACAGCAATCGCGCCGCGAACTACGTCTTCGGCGATTGGGCCTTGAACGGGATTCTCACCTTCACTTCAGGATTGCCTTACAATATCTCAGTCTGCGGCGACATCGCAAACACTGGAAACTCGTCTTGTTACGAACGGCCCAACCTCGTGGGTGATCCGAAAATTTCAAATCCCAGCCGCGCGCAGTGGTTCAACCCGGCCGCCTTTGCGCTTCCTGCGGCATACACGTTTGGCAATCTGGGGCGGAATGCATACCGCGCCGACCCGTACAAGAACCTGGACCTTTCGTTGTTCCGTGATTTCCCGATCACCGAGAGCAAGCGATTCGAGTTCCGAGTCGAGGCATTTAATCTTCCGAACCATCCGACTTGGGGAGTTCCGAACAGCGTCGTGAACCAGAATCTTTTTGGAGTAGTGCAAAGTACTAGGAGCACAGAACGGCAAATTCAGTTTGCTCTGAAGTTCTATTACTGAGTTTCACTTGGGGATTCGGTACAATGTAAACGGCGGGCGGGAGGGGTTGTAGCGTTGCCGCTTCCGCTCGCCCCAATTTCCAGCGGAGCCGCAGCAGCGCAAAGCAAGCTAAGTTTCGGGCAGGGCGACAGGAAGCGGAAAATCCCCGCGAAAATCGAGTGCAGTGAACCCCGCGCGGACGCTGAGGTTGAGAAGTGGTGCTATAGCTGCGCTGTCCGAAACGGACAGGCCCGAAACACGGATTAATCGCCGCGGGTCTGCAACGGAAGGAGATCTTCGGCCGTGTGTGGGTAATGGCCCCACGGGGTTTTCTGTAGCGTTTGTCGGCATCTGCGCAAAGAAGTGCATCGGATCTAGAGGATGCTGAAGAGCTTCGCAAGACTTTTGGCTCGAGGGATAGGGGCGCGCACGCCCGGGCGCCAAACACGACATGGTCAGTCCGCCGCGCGCTTTGCAATGCTCTGTTGTATTCTTGTGGTCCCCCTTTTCGCGAAATCTCACACATACGAAGCACCCAGACCGGCAGGCCTTCATCTTTTAAAGCGAGCAATCTTCGCTTCAGAATCATATGAGAAGTCGCCGAATAACCCCTCATCGAACTTGGAAGGTCAGCAAGCCACGCCTGGCCAAGCGCCTCTTGAGGATCGTGGAGCTGGGGATGGGTCTCAGGAAAAGCAGGCTGGATCGGCCAATGCAGAGGTCTGCTACAAACTCGGGCGGGCTTTACTCTCAGAAAAGAAGTATTCGGCAGCCATTTATGACTTTAAGCAGGGCTTGGCCTCAAATCCCCCGCAAACCCTGAGCTATCAATTACAGGCAGCGCTGGCCGAGGCCTACGGGGAAATTAAGGATTTCAGAGCTGCCGTCGACGTTCTGCTGAATCTGGTTAATGCTAATCCAGGCTCCCCTGAGGCGCACTTCGAGCTGGCCACTGCTTATGCACACGATGAACAGTACCGTGAGGCTGCAAGCGAGTATGAAAAGTGCTTGCGCTTGGACCCGGGCAATGATGTCGCTCAGCTCTCGCTCGCCAAGGCCTTGGTTATGGTCGGTCAATTCGAGGGCGCGCTGCCGTGGTTAGAAAAATATCTGCGGCGACACCCCCAGGATTACGAAGGGTATTTTGTGCAAGGCCGGGCCTATAAATGGCTGAACAAATTCCCAGAGGCCTCCGATGCGTTACAGCGTGCCGCCCAGCTAAGGCCGGATGACTCTGAGATCCGCTACAATCTGGGTCTCGTGTTGGCACGATTAGGGAAAGGCGACCCGGCGATCGAACAACTGAAGAGAGCGGAGACACTGGACCCTAGCAAGCCCGAAATCCGGTTTGAGCTTGCCCGCCTTTGGAGGGAAAAAGGGGACGACGAACAAGCCCAGCAGGAGGAGAAGGAATTTCAATTGTTGCGCCAGCAAAGCGAGCAAAGGGATCGAGCTCAGGTGCTGGCAAACCAAGGTAACGAGCTCCTCAAGAAAGGGGACGCTCACGGCGCTGTCGAGAACTACCGTGAAGCTCTAAGGCTCTCCCCGGAAGACGCAACAATTCACTTCGATCTATCGCTAGCCTTGTCCAAGTTAGGCGACAGGAAAGCTGAGCGGTCTGAACTTGAAAAGACTATCGCGCTAAAGCCAGAATTTGCTGCGGCACATAACCGCCTAGGATTAGTCTACATGGCCGACGGTAACGGGGCCAGAGCGGAACGCGAATTCAAATCTGCAATTCGCATCAGCCCCCAGTTGGCGGAAGCCTTGAATAACCTGGGGGTTCTGTACGACCGCCAAGGCAGGGACACGGAAGCGATTGGGATGTTACGCCAGGCTGCGGAAGGATTCAAGCTAGAGCCCCAGGGCGGCCCCGGCTTCGCGAACGCAGCTCACAATTTGGCTCAATTGTTAATCGTTCAAAAAAGATATCTTGCGGCAATTTCCTACTTGCAGGACGCATTGAAGTCGAATCCCCCGGCGGACCTGTCCGCTCAACTTCAGGTGGCATTAGGAGTAGCTTACGCCGAGAGCGGAGATTCCGACCGAGCCATCGCGACGCTACGAGAAGCAATCAAGTCTCACCCTGACTTGGCGGAGGGACACTTCAACCTTGCCGCCCTCTATGCGAAGGAGGGTCCGTCTCTCGGATATCAGTCGGCAATTACCGAATACAAGGAAGCCTTGCGCTGCGATCCTCGCTACGACGAAGCACGCCTCTCACTTGGCAAGGTGCTGACCAACCTGGGTAGCTTCACAGACGCCATTTCCTACCTGGAGGAGTACGTCCGTCGTAATCCGCAGGGTTACGAGGGGTACCACCAGTTGGGCACGGCATATGCGGCCTCAAACCAGTTGGACCGCGCTGTGGAAACGCTGGCGCGAACGGAAAAGCTCAATCCTCGAGACTACGATATTCGCTACGATCTGGGCGTTGCACTCGCTCGGATAGGACGAATCGACGACGCCATCGCGCAACTCGAGTCTGCCGTCAAGCTCAATCCCAAAGGCCCCGAAGCCCATTACCAACTGGCTATGGACTTGCGGAAGAAAGGGGATGGGACCGGCTCGAAACAGGAAATGCAGGTTTTCCAGAGTCTGAAAGCAGCCGAGACTCAAGAGATCACAGCCGGAAACATCAATAACGAAGGCAATCGGCTCATGGCTGAAGGGCGAGTGGGGCAAGCTGCCAAGGCTTACGCGGAAGCGGTGCGACTGGACCCCGCCAAGGCGCAGTGGCATTACAACCTCTCACTGGCTCTCTCGAAACTGGGAGACCGAAACGGCGAACGCGCCGAACTTGAGAAGGCCATCGAACTCGATCCCAATATGGCCGCCGCTCACAATCAGCTAGGCCTGGGGTACCTGGCAGCAGGCAAGGACGGCGACGCAGAACGCGAATTCAAAGTGGCCCTCGAGATCGACCCGAGATTCGCGGAGGCCCAGAACAACCTGGGTGTGATTTACAGTCGGCAGGGGAATGACCCGGAGGCGGCTAAGCTTTTTCTGCAGGCGACGGAGAATGACCCCAAATATACCAAGGCATTCCTTAACCTGGGTCTCACCCTGGCAAAGCAGGGGGCCTACTCGGGCGCACAGGAACAGTTCCAGCAGGCGCTCAGGCTGGATCCTGACGACATTGGCGCGTTAACGGCCCTCGGGATGGCTGAAGGCAAGATGGGCCGCCATGAAGAATCTGTCCAGACATTCAGAAAGGTGGTTTCGCTGGACCCCGGGTCTGAAGAAGCTCATCTCAACCTGGGGATAGCTCTTGCGGACCAATTCGATCTGACGGGCGCACTGGGAGAATTCACTGAGGCGATCCGTCTGGCGCCGCAGTCAGCCGTCGCTCATTACAATAAGGGCCGCGTGCTTTATGATCTCAGCCGATGGCAAGAAGCACTCCCGTTCCTCGAGAACGCCGTCCGCCTGTCTCCGGACTACCCCGGCGCCCTCTACCTGCTTGCTGCGGTCTTAGGACCCTCTTCTCGCTCCACTGCCCTCTTGGAACGGCTTGTAGCGCTCGAGCCTGGGAACTCAGGTGGGTTATACCTGTTAGGGCAAAACTTGCTTCACCAGGGGAAGACGCAGGAGGCGATCAGGCGCTGGAAAACGGCGGTGGCGACCGATCCTGAGAATTCATCTTGTCTATACAACCTGGCGCGGACCCTTAATTCCCTGCACGATCCGGAAGCAAAGCAATACATGGATCGCTTCCAGGCACTTCAGCGGTCTCGGCAGCTTTCCAGCCAAGTTAAAGTGTTAAACAACTTCGCGTTGGAGGCGGCAGACGCTCGCAACTGGCCGCAAGCCGTGGAGCAGTTGCAGGAAGCCATCAAGCTTTGTGAGAAGTGTGAGCAACTTCCGGTGTTGCACCGAAACCTGGGATTGATGTATGCGCGAAAAGGCGACCTCGTCCGCGCAAGAGGCGAACTCCAGCTCGCGCTCGGAACAAACCCGCAGGATGCGGACGCCGCGAACGCTCTGCGTATCATGGATCGCCTGCAACCTTCCGTTTCCGGCTCGAATTGAATTGTTAGTCTCGAGAGCTCAGAGAGGGAAAGTACCCTACAATTTGCCCAGGTGAGGAGCATATACCGTGAGAAAAGAATCGACAGGCAGAAGACAGTTCGTCAAATCCAGTTTGGCGGTACTTGCCGGAACCCAACTATGGGGAGCGCAGGAAACGAAACCAGGCAGACCGTTGGTTGAGACAGCCGTGCCTGGCCCCTTCCAGCCCTACTGGGAATCCCTGAAGCAATATGAATATCCCGAATGGTTCCGTGACGCCAAGTTTGGGATGTGGGCGCACTGGAGCCCGCAGTGTGTGCCGGAGGATGGCGATTGGTATGCCCGAAATATGTACCTTCAAGGGAGCGAGCAATACAATTATCACGTTGCACACTATGGACACCCCTCCAAATTCGGCTACAAAGACATTTGCCACATTTGGAAAGCTGAAAACTGGGACCCCGAACGCTTGATCCAGCTTTACAAGAAGGTGGGCGCCAAGTATTTCGTGGCCCTGGGGAACCATCACGACAACTTCGACTGCTGGGATTCAAAATACCAGCCGTGGAACTCAGTGAACATTGGGCCGAAAAAAGATATCGTTGGGATCTGGGCGCGGACTGCGCGGGAGCACGGCTTGCGGTTCGGAGTTACCTTCCACGCTACGCCGGGACGCACCTGGGGCGAGTTTATGCCCGTAAAGTATGGCAGCGACAAGGAAGGTCCCTTGAAGGGTGTACCGTATGACGGGAACCTCACCAACGCCGACGGGAAAGGCCAATGGTGGGAAGGGTTCGACCTGCGTTCTCTTTACGGACCGCCGCACAAACAGGATGACCCCTGTCCCGAGTACACGCGCACTTGCATGCTTCGGGTCCAGGACCTGATCAATAAGTATGATCCCGACCTGCTGTACTTCGACGACTCAGTGCAGATTGTGCACGATGTGGCTCCGAACATCCGACTGGATGCATGGCTCGGGATCCCCGACCTCGCTCCACAGATTGCAGCCTACTACTACAACTCGAACATCCAGAGCCACGGGGGGAAGTTGGAGGCCGTCCTCAATATCAAGGAGGTGCCGGAACCGCTGCAAGGAGCTCTGGTGGAAGACCACGAGATGTCCCGCAGTGAGAAGTTGATGCCGCACCCCTGGCAGACGGACACCTGCATCGGCCAGTGGCACTACAAGCGAGGCATCAAGTACAGATCCGCTGCGATCATCGTCCCGATGTTGGTGGATATCGTGAGCAAGAACGGCAACCTGCTGTTGAACATCCCAGTGAGAGGTGACGGCACGATCGACGACGACGAGGTAAATTTCCTCGGAGAGATGGCCAAGTGGATGGGCATGAACAGCGAGGCCATATTCGGCACACGGCCCTGGAAGATCTTCGGCGAGGGTCCTACAAAAATCGGCGAGGCCTCGCTGTACCAGGGCAAGCCACGACCTTATACCCCTGAGGACATCCGGTTCACTACAAAGGGCGACACGCTTTATGCGATCACCTTGGGCTGGCCGGATAACGGTAAGCTAACCATCAAATCGCTTGCTTCGACTTCGCCCTACTATCAGGGAGAGGTCACAAGTATTGAGCTGGTGGGCGCCGGAACCAAGCTCGAATGGACACGGGACGGAGCCGGGTTGACAATTGCCCTTCCTGCCCAGAGGCCCTGCGACCTCGCCTATGTGTTCAAGGTTAGACCCCTGTATGCGTAGGCTAGGCGACGTACATCCCGCAGCAATCCGCCCTGAAATAGGGATCAACGGGGCTGCAACTCTCAGAAACATGGAGGAGGATCTGTGAGCACACATAGATTCAATCGCAGGGAGTTTACTAAAAAGATGGCCGCGACTGGAGCCGTACTAGGCGTGGCGTCGAGATCGGGACAGGCGGCCGCTCCACCGGAACAGGGAGTAGGCCAGCGTGATTGGTTCCAGGCAAAGACCTATCTGAGAGACCTCCTGGGGACCGACCTTTCAAAGGACACGCTTTACAGGATTGGCCGTGTTGCATCCGCTGTTGAGGAAAATGGCGACGTTCTATTTACTGCACCACTCATCACCCTCTCGCCCCAGCTCAGAGACGGCGCCGAGGCCGGTACAGCTTGGATTCGCGTCCGGCTGTACGGCGATCAGGTTGTGCGTATGCTCGTTTCCCGCAGTAATCGGCCATTGGCCGACGAGAGCCCTATGCTCGAATGGTCTCCCGCTATGAAGAAGACACCAGCTCGCCTGAGCAAGGATGAGAATGGCTGGGTGGTCTCGTCCGATGTCATGGCACGATTCAAAACCGGATCTGGCGATTTTGCCCCCGTGATCTCACCGGATGGGACGGTCAACATCGAGTTTCAAGGTCAGGACCACTTCGTCGAGGCCAGCGGGCAGTGGGACTCTTTCGCCGCCTTGTTCCTAGATCGCGCGCACGGCCCGGCAACCACGGGCATCTCGCTCTATCTTCATCCCGGGGAGCATTTCTGTGGGACCGGTGAGCGCTTTGATCGCCTCGACTTGTTCGGCAGGCAAATCGATTTGGTCAACGTCGATGCCTTGGGCGTCAACAACGACCGCGCGTATAAGAACATTCCCTTCCTCATGAGTTCGCGGCGTTACGGCCTGTTTGCTCACTCGACCGTGCGAATGAGGCTTGACATCGGCCATCATTCCACGCGCGCGGTGCAATGGCTGTTGGAGGATGATGCGCTCGATATGTTCTTCATTGGCGGCGGGAGCCCGGAACGAGTGCTTCTCAACTACCGCCGCATTACCGGCTTCCCCAAGATGCCTCCCGTTTGGTCCTTCGGGGCCTGGATGAGCCGGATGACCTATCATTCCGACCAGGAAGTGAGCGCGATCGCCAGCCGCCTAAGGAAGGAGCAGTATCCCTTCGACGTCCTACATGTGGATACCGGCTGGTTTGCGCAGGAGTGGAAATGCGATTGGACATTTTCCAGGGAACGGTTTCCTGATCCACCGGATTTCTTCCGACGTATGCGAGAACAGGGTTTCCGGGTCTCCTTGTGGCAGTACCCGCACATCAATCGCGATCTGCCGCTGGCGAAACTCGCTCTTGAGAAAGGATTCGTGGGAAAGCCCACCGATCCCTCCACCGGCGTGGAGCTGGGGTACACCATCGATTTCACCAATCCCGCCGCCGTTGCCTGGTATCAGGAGATGTTGGAGAAGCTTTTGAACATGGGCGCGTCCGCCATCAAGGCGGATTTCGGTGAGTCCATCGACACCGAGGCCATTTACAAGGGCGCCCCCGCCGCAAAGTACGGGCATTTGTTTCCGCTGCTCTACCAGAGGGCCGTTTGGGAGGTCACCCACCGGGTGCGCGGGGATAATATCGAATGGGCTCGGTCCGGTTGGGCCGGCAGCCAGCGTTACCCGGTGCACTGGGGAGGTGACAGCGCATGCACGTTTGACGGCCTGGCCGGCACTATCTGCGGAGGCATGCATCTAGGACTTTCGGGATTTGGATTTTGGAGTCATGACGTCCCGGGCTTCTACGGAGTCCCGAATTTCATGACGACGAGGCCCTCGCCGGAACTCTACATACGATGGACCCAGGTAGGAACCTTCACCTCACACATGCGTTACCACGGCTCGACGCCCCGGGAGCCCTGGGAATATCCCTCGGTTTCCGACATTGCACGGCAATGGCTGAGGTTCCGCTACGCGCTGCTTCCCTACCTTCTCACTCAGGCCGAACAATGCTGTCGAAGCGGTTATCCAATGTTTCGTTCGCTCATCCTCGAATGGCCGGACGATGCCACAGTTTGGGCGGTTTCCGACGAGTACATGCTGGGAGACTCGTTCTTGGTTTGCCCGGTGCTAGACGCTTCGGGCACCCGCGATGTTTATCTGCCAGAGGCCAAATGGGTGGATTTTTGGAGCGGCCGAGTCGTCACGGGACCCGAGCGGCTGAAGGAAGTGAAATCTCCCTTGTCGCGGCTGCCGCTCTATGTCCGCTACGGTGCCAGGATCGAATTTGCCGAGCCTGTGCAATACACCGACCTGTTAGTTAAGGCGCGAAGGTTCTCGATTCTTTTTGACGACAGCTATCCAGGGTTCGAAAAGAGTGAGCTGAAATCAGTGGTCAATCTCTAACGAAGGTCGAGGGAGTCAAACCTTGAAAGCGAAAGGACACATGACATGGATATAACTAGGCGAACTGCGATGAAGGCATTGGTGGGCGTCGCGCCCGCCCTGGCTTTTGGCCGGCGTCTCCGCGCTGAGACCGGGCTCGAGATTCACATGGGTCCCTTTGAAGGGACGCAAAAATCGCTTCAGCAATACCAGGTCCCCGATTGGTTTCGAGACGCCAAGTTTGGCATCTGGGCGCATTGGGGGCCGCAATCCTCAGTGGAGCAAGGAGACTGGTATGCCCGCAACATGTACATCCAGGGCAGCCGTCAGTACGACTACCACGTGGCGCGCTACGGCCACCCGTCCAAGGTTGGCTTTAAGGATCTCTGTCCGCTCTGGAAAGCCGCCGAGTTCGAGCCGGAGCACTTGATGAGGCTCTACAAAGAGGCGGGCGCCAAATACTTCGTGAGCATGGGCGTGCATCACGACAACTTCGATCTGTGGAACTCCCGGCACACCCGCTGGAACGCGGTAAAGGTGGGACCGCATAAGGACGTAGTGGGCCTGTGGCGGACGGGAGCATTGAAGCACGGACTCAGGTTCGGCGTCAGCGAACACCTGTGGATCAGCTACAAATGGTTCGCCGTGAGTCATGGAAGCGACAAGACAGGACCGCTCGCAGGCGTGCCGTACGACGGCGCCGATCCGGCCTTTGCGGATCTTTACCACGACGCAAGTGTCGCAAAGTGGGCCCAGGCCACTCCTGAACAGTTCGGCTGGAACGATGACGGCATCCCCGAGTCCTGGAAGCGCCAATGGTTCCTGCGCATTCAGGATCTGGTGGACAATTACCACCCCGACCTCCTGTACACCGACGGACCTCTGCCGTTTGAGAACTATGGCTACAATGCGGTGGCCAACCTCTACAACCTAAGCGCGGAATTGCATGGGGGGCAGACGCAGGCGGTTTACACCAGCAAGCGGCCGGAAGATTGCGCGGTCGGCACCTGTGTGCTGGACTACGAACGCGGCCTGGCAAACCAGATCCGGCCCGCTCCCTGGCAAACCGATACCTGCATTGGCGAGTGGCATTACAACCGCGAGGTGTACGAGCAGCATCGTTACAAATCCGCGAAGACGGTCGTGGACCTGCTCGTGGATATCGTGAGCCAGAACGGAAATCTGCTGTTGAATTTCCCCCTACCCAACAGTGGCCAACCTGACCCTGATGAGTTGAAGGTCCTCGCCGGGATCACCGACTGGATGACCGTGAACAGCGAAGGAATCTACGGCACGCGCCCGTGGAAGATCTTTGGCGAGGGTCCCACCACGCACTCTGAGAAGCCGGGTGGAGGTTTCAATGAAAGCAAGCGCCAGCCTTTGACGGCGGGCGACGTTCGTTTTACCACCAGGGAGAATACGCTTTACGCGTTCGTCATGGGCTGGCCGGAGAAGGAGGCCACGGTGCAGGCGCTGGGTACGGCAAGCCTGCAGTCACCGGGCAAGATCGGCAATGTGGAACTGCTGGGCCATCCGGGCCGCCTGAACTGGACCCAGGAGGCGACAGGCCTGAAGGTGCAGTTGCCGGCGGAAAAGCCGTCGGATTATGCGATCACGTTTAAAGTCACTTTCATTTGATTAGAAGACCATCCGGGCGGCCGCTCCCGCGAGTGGGGTTCATCGTGAGGAATCTGACACTCCCGAGTCGGGCAGCCGTGCGGTTCTGCGACAAGCGACAAGCGAGGAGCGGCGGAGCCAAGAACATGGGGGAGGAACCACCGGGACGACCAAAGCGAGCCGCGACGCATCCCCGAGACTCGCATCCCCGCGGGACCTTGCTATCGAATCCCAATGGAGAATCGAAACGGACAAACAGATGCCAACAAGGAGCAATGCGTCAATGGAAAAGGACGATTTGATTGTGGTCACAGGGGCAGGCGGCTTCATTGCGGGAGCCCTGACCAGATATTTTCACGATAAAGGATTCACCCGGATCCGCGCCATTGACAAGAAGCCGCTCCCGGAATGGTACCAGCAGGTGCCCGGTGTGGAGGCCCTCTGTCTGGACCTGAGCGAAAGGAATACCTGCGTCAGAGCTTGCGAGGGTGCTGTCGAAGTGTACAACCTTGCGGCCGACATGGGTGGCATGGGTTTTATCGAAAAATACCGAATAGACTGCCTGCGCAGCATTCTCATCAATACGAATATGATCGAGGCTGCCTACCGAGCCGGGGCGAAAAGATATTTCTTCTCCTCATCTGCCTGCGCATACAACACCGAACTGCAGAGGGACCCCCACGTGAAGGCGTTAAAGGAGTCGGATGCGTACCCCGCCATGGCTGAACGAGGCTACGGCTGGGAGAAACTCATGTCCGAGATGTTTTGCCAAGAGTACTGGGCGGAGCGAAGGTTGAGAACAGCGATTGCCCGCTTCCACAATGTGTACGGCCCTTATGGCACTTGGGACGGTGGCCGCGAAAAAGCTCCAGCGGCCATCTGCCGCAAAGTCATCGAAGCGAAGGACAGCGGTAAGCACGAGATCGTGATCTGGGGCGATGGCACTGCCACACGCAGTTTCATGTACATCGATGACTGCGTCCGGGGCATAGACATGATCATGCACTGCGACGACTTGATTGCTACTCCCATCAACCTTGGCTCGAGTGAGCTTCTTTCCATCAACAGTTTGGTCAGCCTCGTCGAAGAGATCGCAGGGGTCAGGCTCCTACGCAAGTATGACCTTGAGGCTCCGAGGGGTGTCGCCGGCCGCAACAGCGATAACACCATGATCAAGAGGATCCTCAATTGGGAGCCTCATACGCCGGTGCAGCAAGGACTGAAGGCAACCTATGCGTGGATCGAGCAGCAATATGCTGACCGGAAGGCCGGGAGACGTACGCCCTATTGAGCAAGCATTCCCAAGTGGCAAAGGCTCATGGACCTGCAAAAAGACGCTGACCTCACCGCGCTGATCGGCAAGATTCCCTACCGAATGGCTTTGGCCGGCGGTTGGATTGACCAGCCATTTGTGTCGAAGCTCAACCCTTCTCCCCCCGGCTCCATTGTCGTGGTAGGCGTGGAACCGACCTTCCGCTTCATGGATCGATCCGGGATAGCCACCAGCACCCGCGAGGTCGCCAGGAAACTGTGGAACGAGACGTTGCCGGACAGAGATCCTCAGGACCTGGTCAGGGAATTGTACGCCTCAGAAAACGACGGCAAGCCGGAACCATCGGGATCGCAGGACATGGTCGGTCTGATTTATCCAGGTGTCAGCAGACTGGACTATGACTTTAGGTGGGAAGGCGGATTGTTCCCTGCGCATATTGAATCGAACAACGACCCTGGTGTCGGCCACTGGTTGGAAGGAGTGATCCACATCCTGCCTGTCACTCAGCGTCCCGATGGATACACCCCCCTAGGCGAGAAGAATCTCCATCCCGAGTGGATACAGAGGCTGGGCCAGTCAGGCAAGCAGTGCTTTGATGCGATTCTGGCCAAGGACGTCGAAAGTCTGGGCGCTTCCCTGAATGAGTGCATGAGGTGCTGGGAGGCACTTCTGCCTCACACCGTCAGGCATCCGGCCATCACCGTCGATCTGCTCCGAATTCTAAGGTACTACCAAGCCAGATATGCTGGAGCAATGTACTCCGGGTGTGGCGGGGGCTATCTGTACGTCGCCACTGAGGACATGGTACCGGGCTCTTTCCACGTTAAGGTCCGGCTTGCGAAATGACGGGGCTGGCATGAGAAGCGTCGTTGTAACGGGAAGCTTTGACAACCTCGGGTCGAGGCACGTGCGCTTCCTGGAGGGAGCATCCAAGTTGGGGCGCATGCACGTCATGATGTGGTCCGATGAGGTGGTACGCGCCCTGGAAGGAAAAACTCCTGAATTCCCTGCGCAAGAACGTCTATACCTGCTGCAAGCCATCCGCTATGTTGGCGACGTAAGGGTGGTGACGGGGCGAGTGGAGCGTGATGCCTTACCGCAGATCGATAAGCAACCGCCCGAAATTTGGGCAGTAGACGAAGCAAGTGACACTCCGCAAAAGAGGGCCTACTGCAAGTCGCGCGTCGTGCAATATCGTGTTTTGCGGCAAGAGAGCCTTGGGGGCTTCCCGCTGCCACGGTTCAGAGCCCAGAAAGAACGATCGTTGCGAAAGAAGGTGGTGGTGACTGGCTGTTTTGACTGGTTTCACTCGGGGCACGTCAGGTTTTTTGAGGAGGTTTCCCAACTAGGTGACCTGTACGTCGTCGTGGGACATGATGCGAATGTTAGGTTACTCAAGGGAGAAGGCCACCCTTTGTTTCCGCAGGACGAGCGCCAATACATGGTGCAATCCGTTCGCCATGTCAAACAAGCCCTGATATCCACGGGGCACGGCTGGATGGACGCCGAACCGGAAATCGCACTCATCAAACCGGATATCTACGCAGTGAACGAGGACGGAGACAAACCTGAGAAACGAGCGTTCTGCCAGGGGCATGGCATCCAATATGTCGTCCTGAAACGAATCCCCAAGGAGGGTCTCCCCCAGAGGCAGAGTACCGACTTCCGGGGATTCTGAGAAATGATGCATCCGCGGGGCAGAGCTCTTTATCCATATTGTCGGCGAGACGGTGTGATCGAGAAGTAGTCGCCGAGATCGCTAACAACCGTCTGGCTCCAGGAGACTGAGACTCACATATAGAGAAAATGAAATTAAGGGATGTCGCTGTCAGAGCCAAGGTATCCGTCGCCACGGTCTCGAGAGTTCTCAACGACAGTGGACTGGTGAAAGGGTCCACGCGCACTCGAGTTCTCAGAGTTGCGCGCGAACTCCATTACTCTCAAAACCTCCTCGCCCGGAACCTGGCGAAAGGCGAGAACCGCTGCCTGGGGATGGTTGCGTCCAATTTGGAAAACCCTTTTTTCCTGGACATCTTGGTGTCGCTCGAGTCAAGCGCTCGTATGCGAGGGTACGAGGTCGTGGTTGCAAACACGAACTACCAGCCAAGTGAACTGGTTTCTTCCGTACGTTTGATGATTGGACGACGTGTTGCAGGGTTGGCGCTAATTGCGACTGAAACAAATGCCGCATTATTACACGAGCTCGAGGGAAGTGGTCTCCCGGTGGTCGTTTACGGAGTGGGCATGGGGGCGGGAAACGTTTCGATTATCAACACGAATTACCTGAACGGCATGCACAAGGTCGTGAAGTATCTTCGTTCCCTGGGCCACCGTCGCCTAGCCTTCGTGTGTCAGCACCTGGCCGTTGGGTCTGCCCTGGAACGGAAGAAGGCTTTCCTGGACGTGATAAGGCATTCCCCCGAGGTGGAATACACTGTCGTGGCCGACGATGATGGTCCCCACGGAGGCCAGCAAGCCACCAGCCAGTTGTTGGCTTCAGGGTTCAGACCGACCGCAATCATCTCCGCAAATGATTACATGGCCCTGGGCGTCTTAACGGCCCTGCGCGAGCACAGCCTCCGGGTTCCGGAGGCGGTGTCGGTCATCGGTCATGACAATATCACTTTCTCAGAGTTTGCCTATCCTGCCTTGACGACCTTAGACGTTTCAAGGAAACAGATCGGGCATATGGTCTTTGAGGCTCTGGTCGCTGATGATGGGGAGTGCCAGCGAGGGGGTAGGACGTTCCTGATTGATCCCGAATTGGTGGTGCGGGAGTCTACGGGACCTGTTCGGCCGCAATAGGGGTGTTAGACAGCGACGACCGCTGTTGAGAAGCAGCGTTCATGCTACTGGCCTCTTGGCCATGTCAGTACTCTTTGGTAACGCGCAGACAGGTGTGCCGAGAAGGCCGTAACTGCACCACGTCACGATCGATTCTCAGTGGTTACAGACGCGGCCGACTGGACTCTCCCCAGTGGCGCGCAGGGCACATAGCGAAAGACCTCTGCGCTGTGGGCCTGCGCACCTGTTTATTTCGGCACGGCGCCGAGTACTTGGTCGAGACTCGGTTGATTATTAGGAGGTCGACGGCGCCGGCACCGAAAAACAAAAGCGCGCTCGCTGGTCTGGACTAGCATGATCCAACATTGAAAGTCACGGAGCCTCCCACATGCCACAGGTGGAAGAGAATCTAACCCCGGTTCGGCCGGCCCGATTGTTCTCACCCGGTAATACCTTGCCCTTTGTTCTGGTGACGGCGCTGTTTCTGCTTTGGGGCATTCCCAACAATTTGAATGACATTCTTATCAAGCAGTTTATGAAATCCTTCGAAATCACCCGCTTCAAGGCGGGATTGATTCAATCAGCCTTCTATATGGGGTACTTTCTTCTTTCCATGCCTGCTGGGTTCCTGATGCGGAAGTATGGCTACAAAGCAGGTTTGGTGACGGGACTCTTCTTATACAGCACAGGTACGTTTCTCTTTTGGCCGGCCGCGCACGTTCGGCAGTACGGATTCTTCCTGTTGGCCTTGTTCGTAATTGCCAGCGGGTTGGCCTTTCTGGAAACCGGGGCGAACCCTTTCATCGCCACGCTGGGTGATCCACGAACCTCGGAACGGCGGCTCAACTTCTCCCAGGCGTTCAATCCCGTGGGAGCAGTCATCGGCGTGTTGGTCGGTACGGTCTTCGTCTTTTCCGGCGTCGAACTGAGTCCTCAGCAGATTGACTCCCTGAAGGCGGCGGGTAGGTTTGACCCGTACCTGCAGGCGGAGACCATGAGAGTCGTCACCCCGTATCTCGTGCTGGGGGCGATTGTCTTTGCCTGGGCGCTGCTGATACTCGGGACCAGATTCCCCAGAATCGCTGAAGAGGTGGAATCCGAAGGCAGCCGTCAGCGCAGCCACTTGCGAAACTTGTTTCGCTACCCGCACTTTGTTCAGGGCGTGGTGGCTCAGTTCTTCTATGTCGGAGCCCAAGTGGGCACATGGAGCTACTACATTGCGTACATTCAGGATTACACCCGGGAACCGGAAAAGATTGCAGGCTACTTTCTGACCGGGACGCTTGTGGCATTTGGGGTCGGGAGGTTCACGGCTACCTATCTCATGAAGTTTGTCCAGCCAAGCAGGCTCATGGGGATTTATGGCTGCATCAACATGGCACTGGCGGGCGTGGGGATTCTGTTCCCAGGGTGGGTCGGCGTCTTCGCAGTCTTCCTCACCAGTTTCTTCATGTCCCTCATGTTCCCGACCATCTTTGCGTTGGGAATCAAGGAGTTGGGCCCCAACACGAAGCTGGGTGGATCAATCATCATCATGGCAATTATCGGCGGGGCGGTCTTCACCCCCATCATGGGGTTGGTATTCCAGATAAGCCATAGCATGGCCATGGCCCTGCTCGTTCCGCTGTTCTGCTACGCATTCGTCACTTATTACAGCTTCATTGGCTCGAAGGTGCGTCTTCCCGAGCTGCCGGACGTCGTCGCGTGAAACGAGATTGGGAGCGGCATGAGATCAGTTATGATCGATTGTCCTGCCATGTGGATCCTACGTCCGGCAAGGTTGGGCTTTCGCCGAAGGTCCGGAGCCACTGCAACCTCGACCGCAATGGGCCTCATTGCGATCGAAGAAGCTAGAATACTTTTCAGAGGCAATGCGCGACGCCGTAAGCCCTTCCTGCGTGCGGACCCGCTCTAACCCAAGTTCGTAACGAGCGCGTCGAAAAATCGGCCAAGTGCACTGGAATCAGTTCAGGTCCTCGCCATGTCTACACGACATTCGAAGTCAAAACTGAGCCGATCGGACACCGTGATCCCGAGTAGGTCGAGGAGTTCTCTCTGCTCGGTGTTGGGCATGGTGACGCGTCGCAAGCGGATTGCCCGCCTCCAAACCGGCGCGGCCGCCCCAGCCGCACCTGGTCGAGCCGCACGCGCGCCAAACCCGTATCGTCTGCGTGCAGCTCGACCTCAGAGGCAAATAATTTCAGTCGATGGCTCTCGCCTTGTTCGTTGAAGACCTGGATCGTTTTCAGCCAGCACGCAGGGGCAGACCCGTTCAGTTCACCCAAGTAGCAGAGGGCGCGCTGGCGCGGCCCGTCCGGTGTCCGCACGGTCTCAACCAAAGACCAGTAGGTGTGACCCTTGCCATCCTTGTGCCGGAGATTCGCTCACAGAAACATCGGCGCGATGGTGCCCTGCCGCCGGCGACCACCGCAAGGGGGGAGGTCTACACTAAGCCGCCTTTTCAAAGTACCCGGGCTGAAAACACCTGCCAACTTGAACTCGAGGTCGTAAAGGTGTTATATAAAGCGGGCCTCGCCACCCTCGAGCGTGCGGCAAGGGGTTTATCCCAGGTAAATGACAAGACCGGGCAACCGTCCCGCCGCCGGTTCGAGGTACTGCGCGCCATCTACGCCCAGCAGCGAAACGTCCCGGCCTACGTGGCAGTCTGCGAGCAAACTGAGTTTTCCGCCCAGGACTGCCTCGTGATCGCCCTTATGCACGAGGGTCAGGACAGCCTTTGCTGCAAAACTGAACAAGTGGCGCTCCGCATCCGGCGGGGGACCGAAATGCTGCTGGATCGCGCTTGTCCAAGTGGCGGGTGGTCGACTTGTGTGGGCGCGGGGTGCACGGACAGGCTGATGAGAACGGCTCGGGGGACGCATGCGTCTGAATTCGAGGCCCGGGAAGCGCACGAGCATTGCAAGGCCAGACGATTCCTGATCAGGGAGGCAACCATGAGCAAGCGAATGACTCGCCGGGAGCTCTTTAAGGATGTGGGTGTAGCGGGTGCGACGACTATATTGGCCGTTGGTTCAGGGAAGGCCCCCCCCCTGCTGATCAGTTGGCGCAGGCGGCGCAGGGTGGGGAACCGCCCGCTCGTCAATTGGCGGAAGCGGTCCAGCGCGCGGAACCAGCTTCCCTCACCTCGCACGCTCCCATGGGCCCACACGAAAATCATTTTGTTGAACTGACCGCAGGGGACATGATCGTCGCTTTCGACCGAAGGTACGGTTCGATTTCGTCGATCACCAAGAAGGGCGACCCGCTGGGGACGAACTTTATCGGGAACGAACACAACACGCCCGGGGTTGATGCCTCCAACTCCCGATGGACCGGGGATCTCGTCACTGCCGTCTGGGACATCACCGACACCAACCCGGCACATCGCCATTGGTCGCCACGCGTGCAGTTCATCCTGGAGGGAAAGTGGAGGCCGGAGCTGACCGGAAGGTCCGGTGATATTCGGCGGGTGAGCTTCGACGCAGGAACGTTCGCCGTTAACTATGAGGGAGCCTCGAAAAATGAGGACGGTATCCGGAGTTTCAGTCTCGCCATGAAGTATCCCAGTGGAGAGGACAATTCGCTGTTCTGGGATGTCGAACTCCGCAACGTCACGGATCACGTCCTGGAGATCGGCGAACTCGGATTCCCCTTGACGGTGAACGATGACTACGGCGAGTTCTACCTGGATCCCCAAACCGGCCGGCCTTTTCCCCCTGACGAGACAGAGCACCCGCTGAGAATTCCCGCCGATTCCTTCTCCGTCTACCACGAGCAATACCCGCGGATCCAGAAACTGTTCCACGAGCAGAAGGTCGTGGCTCACCACTTTGCAGGCGGGCACAGCTCCTACGTGCTCATCCAGCGCCCTCTGGGCAATGCGCCGTTTCTTCTTCTCCAGGCCATGCAGGACACGGCATTTGAGTGCGTCTATCGTGACGGCAGTTCTTTCGGTGAACAGGTGTACTGGTGGGATGGACCAAACATTCTGGCCATCCATTCTTGGGCCACAAAGAACTTGCGGAAATGGGACAAAAATCCCTGGGTGAACGGGCACACCTCGCTGGTCTTACAGCCCGGGGAGAAGTGGTCTTGCCAACTGCGCTTCGCCTTCGTGGAGAGTTATGACGCGATTCGGGAGGAGCTCTGCAAAGCGGGCAACCTCGGCATCCGGGTTCTGCCCTCCATGGTGGTTCAGGAGAATACCGACGCCTTCGTGGAGTTGAAATCGAAATCCGACGTGGAGAAAATCGATTTCCTTTCCGACGACATTACGGTCAAGGAAAAGAAGCGCGTCGATGACAAAACCTTGCTGACGCTGTCATTCAAGGGCCGAGGCCAGAAGAGCCTGAGATTGCACTATGGCGGCCGCTGGACCAATCTGCACTTCTACTGCATCGAGGACATCGCGCAACTGCTGAAGGCCCGGGGGCGGTTCATTGTGGAACGGGAATTCTACGAGAACCCCGAGGATCCCTATCACCGGCACCACATGTTCTTGCCCTTTGACCATCGCATCGGGAGCACTTTCCTCGACTCTGATGAAGTGTCGGAGGTGGGCGGAAGCGACGCCGAATTCGGCTTTTCAGAGCCTTTGTTCTTGGCCGAGAAGAACGTCTACTATCCTTCCCCGAAAGAAGTGGCGACCCTGGAGACCTATGTCGCCGATTGCCTGTTCAAGTACATTCAGAATCCCGAGACGTACGCCGTCCGCGCCTCGCTTTATTGGAAGGAAAGGTATCCATCGAGCCCCTGGAGCCATTGGACGGAGGAACGATCCAAGACGACCTATCGAGCGTACAACTACGCTCACGTCATGAACATTTATCACGCCCTGTACCGCATCGGCAAGCGCTATGGGCTGCTGACGCGCAAGAGCCCGGAGGAATACCTGAGGATGTCGTACCGGACCTGCCTGCAAATGTTCCAGACGGACCCCTGGGGACATGTCGGCGTGATGGGCGGCGGGAACGCTGTGAACATTCTCGAGGACCTCGGAAAAGAAGGATGGCAGGAGGAACACGGCAAACTGCTGGAGGAAATGCGGCAGTGCAACGAGGTCTTCCTCAACGACCCCTATCCGTACGCTTCCGAGTACCCAGTGGACACTACCGCCCACGAACAAGTCTATTTCTTTACGCGCTACTTCGGTAATACCGAGAAGAACCTCAAGACGCTGCAAATCACTAAAGCACTTCGAGGAGGGAACCAGCCGATCTGGTTTCAATACGGCAATGACAACAAGGGCGATCTGACCTGCTGGTACACCGAGTCGACCAATGGCTGGGCCTTGCTGCGCGGGTTCGAGGACACCGGCGACCTGGATACGTTGATCAAGGGATTCGCGGGCGTGATGAGCGTGGAAGTCGACCTGCTTCCCGACGGTATGTGCTTTGCGCATTTCATTTCCACGCCGGGGGTGTTCGACTTCGTACCCCCAAGGACCTTGGACGGCGGGATCGCGCAGTTCGGTTTTCTTAAGGCCGTGAAGTCCTATGTCATCCAGGATGATTCCTTTGGCCTGATTGGTTGCGGTTGCCGAGTGGAATCTTCTGGGAAGGAGGTCCGCGTCTATCCCCAGGATGGCCTGAAAAAGCGGCTGAGGTTCGTGCCGCACAAGATCGATCTGGAGGCTGCGCAGGGAGAGGTCGACCAGGTGGCCCTGAGCGATGCCGGGAAGCGGTTGGAGCTCCGCCTGAGTGACTCGACAGGAGTCGTGAAAAAGGCCGAGCTGGAGCTCAAGGGATTGGAGAAGGGAGAGTATCTCGTTCGGTACGGGAGTTCGGCGGACCGCATGCGCGTTTCCGATGTCTTGCAACTCTCCCTTCCCATTGCCGACGCGAAGCTGATCAGAATCGAAAAAGTGTAAGCAGCGTTAATGAAGACTCCGGACACTGGCTCAGTTTCCTAGAAGCTCGTCACCGTTTCAGTTTCCACGGCTTTCCGAACCGTGACCTCAAGCGTGGGGCACGCTTCTTCAGGTATATGGGAAGCCGCTGGACTTCTTCGTATAGCTGAGCCGCACCTCCAAAACCGCAGGGTAATCTTGCCCACCCATGATCCTGGTGATACAGTCTCCGCAGCCTTCGGGGGTCTCCCCTCGTGACGCTCGCTTCTTAAACAAATTGCAGGACCTGGTAAGCCGCATGAAGGACCGCGACCGGCGGCTGTTCCTTCAGGTGGCCCACAAAATGGCTGCATAGAGGTTTGTCGTTTCGATCGATTGGTGCCGGAGCAGCTCGGCAATCTCCGGAAGAGAAGAGCCCTCGTTGACCATACGTGTGGCAAGACTGTGACGGAACAGATGTGAACCTTTACGCTGGGAGTTGATGCCAGCCCGTATGATGGCCCGCCGCACCAATGTGGCAATGGCACCAGAGTTGGCAAAGCCGACCTTAGGCGCTGCATGACGGAGGAACAATCGGCGGCAGGGCGAGCGGGGACGCCCGCGCTGAAGATAGCGGACAATCGCTTCTCCGACGTCGGCCGGCAAGGGCATCTGTGCCCCGTACCCACCTTTGCCGCGGAAGGTGATGCAGCCGGTCTCCCAGTCGATGTTATCGAGGGTCAGCCGTACGATCTCATCGGCACGGAAGCCCAGCCGGGAGAGCAGCAACAGGATGGCGTAATTCCGCATGCCGGTGGCACTGTTCTGATCGCACTGGGCCAGCACTTGGCGAACTTGGTCTGAAGAAAGGAACTTCGGGATAGTTGATCCTGGCCACATGGCCACACGAGGCACGCAGGCTGCCAGAGCACTCGTGATATCCCCGCGCTGGCACAAGTAGCGGAGAAAGACGCGGAGAGCTGTGACCAATAGCCTGGCACGGCCTGGGCTGTGACGATAGGCGTAACGGCGCACGAATCCAATGACATCGTGGGCAGTCAGCCGCGCGCAGTCGATTGTCCCGCCAGGGAAGCAATCCGAAAGGAACTGACGGAGAATTGGCTGCAACGTGAGGTACGACACGAGGGCGGCTCCACGCTCCTCCAGGAAATGGCGGCGGAAATCCTGAAGAAGAACTTGGGAAGCGTTGAGGGGTGGAGAAACCTTTGTACATGCCTCTGGTCTCACCAGTCGTAGGACGCGCTGTAGTGTGGACCGCTCAGCGTGGGGTTTAACCCTTCGCCGTCGATCTTCGATGAAGGAGTCGATTCCCGTGGGCTGGACGTCGTTGAGGATCAACCCCTGCTTGTCGAGCCAGAGACTGAAATCTGCAATTTGGACCAAATGTGACCGGGCGGCCGCCCGGCAGAAGCCTTGCGCGGAGAGCCAATCGGCGTACCGATCCAGGTAATCACCCAAAGGCCCGCGGCGCAGCCTCAGCAAAGTTTCAGGTTTGGAAAAGAATCGATGCATGGGTCACCTCCTGGCTTAATGGGATACCAGAAAGTGACCCCAAACTATGCCGAGTCGTCGAACACAGACTCTGCAAACCACAAGGAGGGCAGAGGGCAGCTCGGCATATTTTTCCACGCGGCATAGCGGCGACTATGCCGATCTCGGCATAGTCGCCGCACATGCGCCCGGCTCTGCCATCTGGCGGGCGGCGAACTGGATCAAATCCAATTCTTGCTCGGGCACGTTTTGATTCAGACCACTGAAAGATACCTGGGTTGCAAACAGAGGCTCCAAAGCGCCGTCAACGACAAGATGGGAATTGAACCCGAGGGGGTCAGCTGATCTCACGATGGGCTGCTGGCAAAAAGGGGCGGAATAGGCCGCCCCTTGGCGACTAGGGAGGATCTATTTCTTTGGAACCCGTTTCGTAACAGCACGGGTTAAGTTTCCAGGTTGCTGAAATTACGGCAAATTGGATTGGCCTTCGGCCGGTGTTATGTCGTTTTTGCCCCGTCAACAGTCGCCGGATACCAAGCTACTTATAAACCGGACCGTAGGCCAGCCATCTCGAGTAGGAGCGCCTGGACCGTGGCACGGAGATTTGAGATCCGAGTACACCGGTCAGCGCGTCAAGATTTGGCCTCGCAGCAAAAGCCCGCTGGGGTTCGTTGGCTCAGAACCTGAGCAGCTCGGTTCTGCCCTGCGCGCGGACTCCCGCGGACATCGCGGCCAGGAAGCGCGAACGGAAGGCGTCACTCATCAGCGCCCTCTTGACCACGGGCAGGCTCAGGAAGGCGCCGATGATCGCCCGCACCGCACCCTGCGTCCGGCTCGAGGGGTTGTCGAAGAGCTGGTTTTGCAGCGTGCCGCGTTCCAAACACTGGAGAATGACGCGCTGGAACGTCGTCTCCGGGTGGAGCACCCGCTGCGGTCTGTTTACGAGCCGCATCGCACGGAAGTCGCACTTGAGCGCACACACGCCGCAACCCAGGCATACATCAAGGTCAATGCGCGGCTTCTTCGCCTTCGGCTTTACGCCGTCACCATCAGCGACCATCTCGATCGCCTCGATCGGACACGCCTTGGCGCATTTTCCGCACCCTTTACAGGTGGCCGGGTCCGAGTCGGCGATGAACGATGAGGTGGTGACGAAGTTCGTGCAGCCAAAACGGCTGATGGCCCGAAGGGCATTGCAGCAGCAACCGCAGCATTGGCAGACGAACATTACACCCTGTTGCACGTTGTCCGCGCAGAACACAAGCCCAAGTTCCCGTGAGCGGGCAAAGTTGTCGCGCATTTCGGACTTCGAGACCTCGCGCGCAAGTTTGTGGCGGATCATATAATCGGCGGCGATCCCGAAGGTCGAGCACACCTCGAGGGGAGTGCGGCAGCCTCGCGCTCCGGCGTGCTGTTTCTCGTGCCGGCACGAGCAGATCCCGAGGGCGAACCGCTGCGAGCGGTCGACAATCGCGGAGGCTTTTTCGTAGTCGAGGATCTCCACGTGCTCGCCGAGCGCTTCCTGGTGCGGCAGAACCCGTTCAACGAACACCCGCTTGCCGCCTTGGGTGTTGGCGGTAAAGGCGGCGCCGTCCTCAAGGTACTGGTTGAACAATGTCCCCAGCAAGCGTGAGTCCACCCCCTCGCCGGTTCGCATCATCGTGAACTCAAAAAGGCCGATGAACAGCGGGCTCGGCATATACCAGTAGCCGTCACCGAGCCAGAAGTCGGTGACTAGCCCCTTGTCGCCCATACCGTCGAGGAGCGTCCGTAGTTTCGCCTCCTCCATGCCCGTCACCTTGGCCACGTGAGCGAACGGCGACAACGAGTACGGCATCCGCACGAAGACCTCGGCCTCTTCTTCGGAGAACAGCTCCTTGACGATCCGGTGCAGCGTGTCGTTCCAGGGTGCCCTGGCGGTCAGGCCGTCCACCTTGCGCCCGACCTGACGGTAGAGGTCCTTCCCTACAAGATGTCCCATGGATGCAATTCTCCTCTTTTCAGAATGAGGCCTTGTACCCACGCGGCGAAATCGCGGCTCAACCGGTCGACCTGCGCGTAGGTAAGTGTCTTACCCAGGTTTCGGTACGCCCAATGCTGTGGGAACCGCCGGAAGGCAGTCTCCAGTAGGTGGTTGATCGAGCAAAATTCGTCTAGGTCGATCTCTGACGGCATACGGGCGAGATAGTTTTTCAGCCAGATCTTGTCCACTCATGGTCTCCTAGCAGAATCGTTCCGGTTGCTCAGTGGCGTGCCTACGGCGTCGCCTTCTGAGGACCCTTGGCCGATCGTTGCGCTCGGGCTATTGAGTGTCCCGACCTCCGATTTCCCTGGCAGAGTTTGTTCCGGACACGAACCTACACCTAGGACATAGTAACGTCAAGGGTTCCGAATACGTAATCGCGAGGCCGAAGCCGTGGCGATTACCCGCGATCAACGCCGCAGTGTTTACCGATGGTACAACCGACGATTCCTGGTGGGAAATCCCCTCGCCCCAGCGATTTTCAGGTAATCAATATCACTTGGAGCGGTTTGGGCCTGAAAAGTCGGCATGTCGGAAACTGTCGCGCGGAATCCAGTCTATCGATAATCTGGCTCGCGACTGGCACACACTGATTGCCGGTATTTTCTGGGCCTACCGGTCATATCCGCTGATCGCGGATCAGCAGTCTCTCCGCCTCATTCAGTAGAAGCTACTTGCTGATTGCCCATCACTACACAGCCGCCACCGACTGAAAGGATGCTATCTGCCAGTTCCCAAACGAGTGGCGTGTGGCAGATGAAGATCGCTTGATGAAACCCGCCCAGGTCCATGGCCCGGCGCAGCATGTGCACATACTCCTTGGAGTTGGCAGCATCCAGGGCTCCCACGGCTTCGTCCCGGAACAGCGTTGCTTATGGGAGCAACTGCAGAAGGCCATCGAGGGGTTGCTGGGGCGGTACCGGATCCGAGCAAAGGCGTGGATTATGTTGGCAAGCCGGAGAGGTGGAGGCTGGAGACGTGGGAGAAGTTCACCGCAGAGGATTACCACAAACCCTCCGACAAATTGAAGCCTTACTGGGACCTGCGCGGCGCCGTCGAGGATCTGCAGCTTCTCGGAGCGGTCGGCTACCGCGTCGCAAATGCAAAAGTTTACCTAACCTGGAAGGCGAATTCGGAATTCAAGACGACAAGGGAAACGATGCCCAATCTAGCCAAGCGAGGGACGAACTGAATCTGTCCCTCATCGGGAGAACATGGCCCGAATATTGGCCTCAATGGCCGTCTCGATCACCTTGAGCTCCTTGGCGCCGATCTGCTTCCATTTCAGCGCGTGCAGCACGGCGGGGCGGTCGCGGCGGAAGCAAATACAGGACCCGATAATGGACAGGGCCCGCACTTGAGTGGCAGACGAGGCTGCGGATTCTCCGGCAAGCCCGGCGATGGCTTCGGCCAATGTGACCCGCAACGGCGCAAGACCGCGCTCTATGACGGAAAATTCTCGGGCCGGCCCAGAGGCCGCCTGACTGAGAAATTTTCCGTAGCAGTCGGGTAGGAAGTTGCCCAAGATAAGCCGGACAAAGTCGCACAACAAAGTGCAGAGTATCCCGACCAACTCGCGGTGCGTGACTCCGGGGCGAGCCATTGACGTCCGTGCCTGCTGGACCAGGGGTTTCTGATGAGCAGCCCAGCGGGCTGCCACGTGCAGTGCCACAGCATGGTAAAGTCCCTGCTTGTTCCCGAAATAGTACGCAATCGAGACAATGTTCGTCTTGGCCGCCTTGGCGATATCCCGGGTGCGGGCGCCATCGAAGCCGCGCGCCGCAAAGACCCGAATAGCCACCTCGAGGAGGCGTTGCCGCGTGACCTCGCCGCGGTCGCTGGTAGGCCGGGTTTTGGTGGATAACAATCGGTTCGGTTTCACGGGGATCCCCCACCGCACGCTGCCGATTATAGAATGGGTGTTGAATTATATCAATCAAATGATTTATATATAGAGGCTCGGCTGAGACCGGCAGAGGTGGCAGTGAGACCATTGGATACCGGTGAGCAAGTGCAGGCGGGCACTGGAAGGGCAGTCAGAATGTCTGAAGTCCCAGGTATTGTTAAGAATAGGGTGCTGAATTTGATGAGCATAGACTTTGTTTCTTGGCGCCAGCCAGAAGAATCCAGTCCTCATGTGTTGCCACCGGCCGCCTGTCCGGCAATATCCAAGGCCTTCGCTGGGGCGTCCGCCGGGCTGCGCGTTAGCCTGATCCTGGCCGCGCTCGCGGTCGAGGTGTTGACGGGCCCGAGTTGCGGCGGTCCGAAGCCGCAGCTTGCCGCCGCAAGTCCGCGCACACCGGTGGGGGTGGTGAAGGCAATCCAAATGGACGTGCCCGTCCACGCCGAATGGGTTGCAACCCTGGAGGGCTACGTAAACGCCCAGATTCAGCCCCAGGTGAGCGGGTATCTCATCAGCCAGAACTACAAGGAAGGCTCCTACGTCCACAAGGGTGATGTGCTGTTTGAAATCGACCCGCGGCCGTTCCAGGCGGTGCTCGACCAGGCGAAAGGGCAACTGGCCCAAGCACGGGCACAACTCTACTTGGCTGACGTCAATGTGAAGCGCGACACGCCCCTGGTCAAGGAACGGGCCATCGCGCAGAGCCAGCTTGACGCCGAAACGGCTGCGCAAATGCTGGCTCGGGCCTCTATTCAGGCTGCTGAGGCTGCGGTCGAGCAGGCGCAACTGAACCTCGGATTCACCAGCGTCCGTTCCCTTGTGGACGGGATCGCGGGAATCGCCACGACGCAGATGGGTAATCTGGTTGGACCGGCGACGGTCCTCACGACGGTTTCCCAGCTCGATCCCATCAAAGTCTATTTCCCCATCAGCGAGCAGGAGTACCTTCAATTCGCCTCCAACCTACCGAAAAAAAACTCAGCTGGCGATTTACTGCATACTTCGGATTCCCGGGTGCTGGACCTGATCCTCTCGAACGGTTCGACTTATTCACACAAGGGGCAGGTTATCTTCACTGACCGGCAGGTGGATCCTCAGACCGGAACGATCCGGGTGGTCGGAGCTTTTCCCAATCCTGGGAACATCCTCCGCCCCGGGCAGTTTGGGCGCGTTCGCGCGCTGGTTGGCGTACGCCAAGGAGCGGTTCTCGTTCCGCAGCGCTGCGTGACGGAACTACAGGGAACTTACGAAGTGGCCGTCGTCACCGCGCAGAACAGCATTTCCATCCGGAAGGTGAAGGTCGGGGATCGCGTCGGTCCGTTGTGGGTCATCGACGACGGCTTGGCTGCGGGCGAAGAAGTGGTTACGGACGGCACCTCGAAAGTGCGCGATGGCATGTTGGTAACGCCTACGCTCGAGACTCCGGGGCCGGAAGGAAGCCAATGATTTCCAAGTTTTTTATCGACCGCCCCATCGTCGCGATGGTGATTTCCATCTTGATGGTCATCGTCGGAGCGGTGGCCATGGCCACCCTTCCGATTGCCCAGTTCCCCGAGATTATTCCACCCGAAATCCAGGTGCGCGCGACGTATCCCGGGGCCGACGCAAGAACCATGGAGGAGTCCGTCGCCACTCCCATCGAGAGTCTTATGAACGGTGTGGACTACATGAATTACATGTATTCCACCAACGACAACTGGGGCAACACCACTCTGACGGTGAATTTCGATGTCACCACCAGCCCCAATATCGATCAGATTCTGACCCAACTTCGCGAGTCGCAGGCTGCCCCGCAGTTGCCAGCCATGGTGAATACGACCGGCGTCATTGTGCAGAAGTCCCGGGCGGCCGCGATGATGGTCATCTCATTCTATTCCCCCCACGCCACGTACGACCGGAACTTTCTGACCAATTACGCCTACATCAATTACGTGGATGAACTTTCGCGCGTGCCGGGGGTGGGGCGCGTGCAGGTGTTTGGCGGCCCTTACGCGATGCGCATTTGGGTGAAACCGGATCAATTGGCCAAGCTGGGGGTCACGGTGCCGCAGATTGTGGCGGCGGTCGAGGCGCAGAACACCGTCAACCCGGTGGGGCAAATCGGCGGCGAACCAGTGCCCAAGGGGCAGGAATTCACTTACACGGTGCGGGCCCTGGGACGCCTGGTGACGCCGGAGGATTTCGGCGAAATCGTGGTGCGCTCGAATCCGGACGGGTCAACCCTGCGGCTCAAAGATGTGGCGCGCATGGAACTGGGCGCCCAAACCTACAGCTTCGATGCGCGATTCCGGGGCGTACCCGCCGCCGCCATCGGCATCTACCAATTGCCCGGCTCGAATGCGCTCGAGGCGGCTGCGGGCGTGCGTGCCAAGCTGGAGGAACTGGCCCCGCGGCTGCCCAAAGACGTCGAGTACGAAATCGGCGTGGACACCACGAAAGCGGTCACGGCAGGGATTCATGAAATCCTGCTTACGCTGTTTGAGGCCCTGTTGCTGGTCATTCTCGTCGTCTACATCTTCCTCCAGGGCTGGCGTCCCACCCTGATTCCCTTGCTGGCGGTGCCGGTTTCCCTGATTGGGACGTTCGTCGTCTTCCCGCTGCTGGGGTTTTCGATTAACACGCTCTCGTTGTTCGGGCTGGTGCTGGCCATTGGCTTGGTGGTGGACGACGCTATTGTGGTGGTGGAAGCGGTTGAGCACCATATTGAAGAGGGGATGACGCCGCGTGATGCCACTCTGCTGGCGATGCAACAGGTCTCGGGGCCGGTGATCGCTATTGCGTTGGTCCTCGCTGCGGTCTTTGTCCCGACGGCGTTTATTCCGGGAATCACCGGCAGACTCTACCAGCAGTTTGCGGTTACCATCGCTATTTCGGTGATTTTCTCAGCCTTCAACGCGCTCACGTTGAGCCCCGCGCTCTGCGCGCTGATTCTGAAGCCACGCCACCACACCCGCGGTCCGCTCGGCTGGTTTTTCAACGGGTTTAACCGCGTGTTCAGGCGCTCCCGGGAGGGGTACATCAATTTCTCTCGCGTGCTCATCCACAAGTCCGCTTTCAGCCTGCTTTTCCTGGCGCTGGTCGCCGTTCTCGGCGTGGGCATGGGAAAGAAGCTGCCCACTTCCTTCCTTCCTGAAGAAGACCAGGGCTACCTGATGATCACACTGACGTTGCCTAAAGGCGCGTCATTGCAACGCACGTCAGCGGCTGTGCGGAAGGTCGAAGACATCGTCCGGAAAGTACCTGGAGTGCAAAACATTACTTCCATCATGGGGTTCAGCATCCTGAGCGGAACCCAGAGTTCCTATGACGCCATCTTTTTCGTGCGGTTCAAAGACTGGGACGAGCGCCGGTCGCCGGAACAGCAGGCCCAGGCCATACAGATGCGCCTCAATCAGGACCTCTCGCAGGTGAGCGAAGGCATTTGCTTTGCTTTCTCGCCGCCTGCCATCCCGGGCATCGGTGCCGCGGGGGGCGTGAACTTTGTGCTGGAAGACCGGTCGGGGGCGGGCGGGGATTTCTTTGCCGACAACCTGGACCGGTTTGTGGCGGCGGCGCAGCGGCGGCCGGAACTGGCGCGCGTCATCGCCACTTACACCGCCCACGCGCCGCAAGTCTACGTGGATGTGGACCGGGAAAAAGTGCTGCGCCAACAGGTGAACATCGCCGAAGTGTACCAGACGCTCGAGACCTTCATGGGCGGCTACCTGGTGAACTACTTCAACCGCTTCGGCCGCCAATGGCAGGTCTACTTGGAAGCGGAAGGCGACTACCGCATCAATGCCAGTAACATCGGACAGTTCTATGTGACCAATCCCCACGGGGACAGGGTGCCGCTAAGCACCTTGGCCAACCTGCGAAGCATCACCGGTCCCGAGTTCCTGATGCGCTACGACGAATACAACGCGGCGCAGATCAACGCCACCGCCGCTCCGGGGATCAGCTCGGGACAGGCCATGAAAGTCATGGAAGAAGTGTTCGCTCAAACCATGCCGCGCGAGATGGGCTTTGACTACATGGGCATGTCGTTTCAGGAACAGGTAGCCGCAAAGGGGGTTCCGGCAATAGCGGTTTTCGGGCTTTCGCTCCTCTTCGTCTTCCTGATCCTTGCCGCCTTGTACGAAAGCTGGTCCCTGCCTTTCAGCGTCTTGCTGGGCACGCCCATTGCCGTGGCCGGAGCGTTCCTGGCGCTCATGGCGCGGCACTTTGAGAACGATGTCTACACGCAAATCGGCCTGGTGATGCTCATTGGTCTGACCGCCAAGAACGCCATCCTCATTGTGGAGTTTGCCAAGAACGAGCATGAACGCGGAAAGGGCATTGTCCAGGCCGCGCTGGACGGGGCTCAGCTCCGCCTGCGTCCCATCCTGATGACGTCTTTCGCTTTCATCATGGGTTGCGTCCCGCTCTGGACTGCGAAAGGATCCGGGGCCGTTGGGCGCCGCATTCTGGGGACCGTAGTAATCGGTGGCATGTCTGCCGCCTCCTTGATAGCCATTTTCCTGATTCCGGTTACTTTTGCGGTAGTCGAGGGCCTCTCTTCCCGGCTGAGCCGCCACCCCCAACCGCAACCGGCAGCCGCTGACCCAAAGGGGGACCAGCTAGCATGATGCCGGGCCTACTGTCATTCCGAGCGCAGCGAGGAATCTCGCTCTGTGCCCTGTCCAGGTGTCTCCCCACCTTGCTTCCTCTGATCCTCTGGGCGGCTTGCACGGTGGGCCCGAATTACCAGCGTCCCAATACTGATATTCCCGGGGGATATCGGGGAGTGCCGGCCACCGCTCCGGGGGCTGCGTCCTCCGAATCGCTGGGTGATGCCCAGTGGTGGACGGTTTTCCAGGATGAGCAGCTTCAGTCGCTAATTCGGACGGCGCTTAAACAGAACTACGACGTCCGTATCGCCGCCGAGCGCGTGCTGGCGGCGCAAGCGCAACTCCGAATCGCGCGTTCCGATCAGTACCCGTCGGCTGGGGTTGGGGTGGGCGGCACGACCGAACGCGAGCCCACCAGCCCGTTTTCCCCCGCCTATCGCTGGGATTATATGCAGGTGGGGGGGGCCGCATCTTGGGACATTGACTTCTGGGGGAAGTACCGAAGGGCCACCGAGGCTGCTCGCGCCAATCTGGCCCAGACCGAGTGGGGAAAGCGCGCCGTGGTGAGCACCCTCGTGGCGAATGTTGCCGGCGCCTACTTCCGGCTCAGGGCATTTGACCTGCAAATCGATATCACCCAGCGCACCCTCGCCTCCCGGCAGGACTCCTTGCGGCTGACCAAGCTCCTCGCGGATCAAGGGGCTGCTTCGATGGTGGACGTACGCCAGGCGGAGCAGCTTGTCTATGTGGCCTCTGCCACCCTCCCGGATCTGCAACGGCAGATCGAACAGGAGGAAAACTACATCAGATTCCTGCTTGCTCAAAACCCCGGGCCCATCACTCGAGGGCACAGCCTGACCGAACAGGTGCGGCCGCCCGTGGTTCCCGCGGGGCTGCCCTCCCAGTTGCTAGAACGCCGCCCCGACATTCACGAGGCCGAGCAGCAATTGATCGCTGCCAATGCCCAGATCGGTGTGGCGCGGGCCGCCTACTTCCCGTCCATCTCCCTGACCGGAACGGGCGGATTCATGAGCTCTGCTTTGACCGACCTGTTCACGAAGCCTGCAGGTGTTTGGGATGTCGCCGCTTCCGTCACCCAGCCGCTCTTCACCGCTGGTAAGTTGCAGGCCAATGTCCGGCTGGCGGAAGCACAACAGCAACAAGCCTTGCTGGCGTACCAGCAGACGATCCAGAATGCATTTCGGGATGTTTCCGACGCTTTGATTGCCTACCAAAAGACCCGCGAGACGCGGGAACAACAAGAACTCTTGGCCGCCGCCGCGCAGGACTCCGCCCGGCTGGCGCACGTCCGCTACAATGGTGGCTCGACTGCTTACCTTGAAGTCCTGACCAACGAAACCAATTACCTCGCCGCCGAGCTGAGTCTTTCCCAGGCGAGGCTGAATGAGATGCTCTCCCTGGTGCAGGTTTACGGTGCCCTGGGTGGCGGCTGGCAGCAATGAGCGCTGCTCACTTGGCATATACCGCCCCACTCGTAGAATTGCAATCTCTGGCCCTCCCGAAGTCCCGCACGAGGAAGTTTGTGGCGGCATAGCACTCGCTGGGATTGATCGCGAGTAACGCCGTAGAGTTGCTGAACTCCTGTGGCGTCGCCCACTCTGAAATTACTCTAAAGTGGTCGCAGAAGAATCTACTCGCTCGTCGCGCTGCAAGTTACTGCCGGTCAGGAGGTTCAGCCGCTACTAGAGATTCGGCCCGAAAAGTCGGCTTTGCGTCCGGTGAGGTCATAACCCCTTCTGGCTCGCCACGCACCATTCCATCTTGTGTCGCTGGCTGGCGCAGAGCGCAGCTCTGCGCTTCAGCGTGCCGTATTAGCGCTGGTCATGCCCACCCACAAACGGCATTTTGCGCGCGGACTGCAACTCCTGGGCAGCAGCACCTATCGCCGCGCCAAGCTTTTTGAGAGTGATCGGCCGGCATGATTTCAGCCTTGCCTGCGGACCGTAGAGCTGCGCTCTGCGCCAGCCTGCGCTTGAAGCTGAGGCGCGGCTTTTTCGGAATTTGGCGTAGCACCGGTCTCTCGCCATCACCCAATGCCAAGCCGGTCAAGTGACCGACCTGAAGATCGCGACTGGCGGCCATGACTGGTATAATCTGAAGAGGGAGTGGTAACGCCATGGCTACCAAAATTGTGCCCAGTCTTGAAACGGTCGAGGGGTTGATCGTGGAAGTCGAGGAGTGGTATGAGCGGGTCCGCAAGATTCGCCAAAAGATGACCTGCGTGGAGCGCGGAAGCGACCCCTATCAGGACCTCCTCTCCGAACTCTGGGTCGAACTCGACTGGCTGAAGATGAAAGCCCAAGTCGCTGCCGACGCCATCGACGACGAATCCCTGCCTGAAGACGATTAGCCTCGGGCGAAGCATCTCCGCAGTCGTCTTTTGCGCGTGGGGAGGCTATGTATGTAGCGTAGTATCAAGCAGACAAGCCGCGGAGTGTGTCACAATGCCACACTCATGCGCTTTCCAATATGTCCATAGAACTCTTCTAACACCTTGAAAACAAACGGCCAAATTGCGTCGCGGGCGCAGAACACTTTAAAAAAGTGAGAGGCGTGGGAAAAATGGAAATCCCCTCCGCATCAGATCAGAAAGAGTTGAATTCCCGCTTTCAGCGGGAATACGCGCCTCGCGGGCGACTCCCTCATAATAATCAAAGTAGCTCACAGCCACGCTCCTTCAAAATCTTCCCGAGCCCCTACTTTTTCTAACTCTGCCCCCGTCGCCGCAGAGACTTCTTCGTGCAATGAGTTCCCGTGCGAATCCATGGTGACGATTGCCGGGAAATCCTTGGCTTCGAAGACCCACATAGCTTCCGGGATGCCGAGTTCCTCGAGCAAGTAGACGCTTAGGACCTTGGGCAGGCAGCGAGCGTAAAACTGCGCGGCGCCGCCGATGGCGTGGAGATAGACGGCTCCGAATTCTTTGAGACCTGCCAGGGTCTTCTTGCCCATGCCGCCCTTGCCCATCACGGCGCGGATGCCGAAGCGCTTGATGACGTCGGCTTCGTAGGGTTCTTCGCGGATGCTGGTCGTAGGGCCAGCGGCATTGGTGCGCCAGCGAATGCCCTCACCTCGCGGGCCCGAAGTGCCGATGCCAGCAGGCGGGAGCGCGAAGGGCTCCCCTACCTTCATCATGACCGGGCCGCAGTGGTAAAGGATGGCGCCGTTCAGATCGCAGGGGGCGTCGTGGTGCATCAGGTAATGGTGAGCGGCGTCGCGGCCGGTGATCATCGGCCCATTAATCAAGACCACGTCACCGACCTCGAGGGCGCGAACTTTTTCTTCGCTCAGCGGAGTTTCCAGCCGAATTTCTCTGCCTGACACCTGGAACCCGGCGCCCGCCACTAGTCGCTCTACCGGGCGCTTAGGGTCGCGGTAGAGCCACTGCTTGACGGCGCCGGACTCGGTTTCAAGCAGGACGCCGAGCCGCCGGAAGGCCCAGCAATCGTAGGCGACGGAAACGAAAAAGCTCGCGGGCAGCCGGTTGGCGGCGGTGATCTTACACCCGATCAGGGAGACCTTGCCGCCAAAGCCCATCGTGCCCACCCCAATCTTATTGGCCTCGTCCATGATCTCCTGCTCGAGTCTGGCCAGTGTAGGGTCGGGGTTCACGTCGTCGAGCGGGCGGAAGAGTTGCAGCTTCGCCAGGTGGTAGCCCGTCGCGCGGTCACTGCCGATGCAGACGCCGATGGCGCCGGGCGCGCAGCCCTGTCCCTGCGCCTGCCACACGGCGTGCAGGAGGCATTTCCTTACGCCTTCAAGGTCGCGGTCGGCGCGGCCCAAATGTTCGAGTGCGCAGGGCACCGAATACTGGATGTTCATGTTCTCGCAGCCGCCGCCCTTGAGGATCAGGCGCACTTCGATATTCGGCTCTTCCCACTGCTCGAAGTGGACGACAGGAGTGCCGGGACCAAGGTTATTGCCGCTGTTCTTGCCGCTGATCGAGTCCACCGAATTGGGCCGCAGCTTGCCGCGCTTGGTGGCTTCGGCGACGGCCTCCTGGATCTGCTTCTTCATCACAATCTGGTTCACGCCCACGGGAGTTTTGATTTCGAAGGTGAGCATGCCCGTGTCCTGGCAAATGGCGCCTTCATCTTCGTACGCCATGTCAATGTTCTGGCCGATGATGGCCAGCGCCTGGCCCGCCTGCGTTTGCGACTCCTCGGTCTCGAGCGCCTCCCCCATGGCCTGGCGCACGTCCGGGGGCAGGTTAGTGGAAGTCTGAATAATCAGTTCCAGCATGCTTTCTTTGAAGAATTGCATTGGGCCCTCCCTTGCGAATTATAGCGCTGAATGGGGAAACGAGGATTCAGGATTCAGGATTCAGGAGTCAGGAGTCAGAAGTCAGGAGCCAGAAGAGCAAGTGCCACGGGAAAGCGGGCCGAGCCTTCGTAACAACTGACAACTGACAACCGACAAGCCCCAAATCCAAAATCCAAGATCGAAAATCCAAAATCATATGAATGGATGCTTGAGCACGGGCCGGACACGGAGTATGCGGGTAAGGTCTTCCGTGATTATTGCGAATGCCTCCTGGGGAGTATCGGCAAAGCGGATGAGTTTCATTTCTTCTTCCTGAATGGTCCCCGTCTCGAGAAAATAGCCGAAGTCGACGGCGCGCCTCCAGTACTTTGAACCATAGAGCACGATGGTTACGCGATGACCCATCTTGTGTGTTTGCAGGAGGGTGAGCATTTCGAAGAGCTCGTCCATAGTCCCGAAGCCGCCCGGGAAGGCGATGAGGGCCTTGGCGGGCTGGGCGAACCAGAGCTTGCGCATGAAAAAGTATCGGAACAGAAAGCCCAGTTCCGACGAGATGTAAGGGTTGGGGGGTTGTTCGGCGGGAAGCTGGATGTTTAGCCCGATGGACTTGCCGCCGGCCTCGGAAGCGCCGCGGTTGGCGGCTTCCATGATCCCCGGTCCCCCACCTGAACAAACCACGAGAAAGCGGGAATCGTTCTGAAGGGAAAGAGCCCATTTCGTCAGCAGGCGTGAAAGTTCGCGCGCGTCCTCGTAATACTGGGACATGTGCAGGGCCATGCGCGCTTTCTTCAGTTCCGCAGCAGTGGCGTCCGCGCCCCCACCTTTCCCCCTGCTCTCCACTTCCTTCAGTTTCTGAAGCGCCACGTCGCGCGGTTGGATTCGCGCGGAACCGAAAAATACCACGGTATGCTGGATGTTGGCGCGCCGCAGTCTTGCCTGCGGTTCGAGGTATTCGCTGAGGATGCGCAACGTACGGGCATAACTGCTTTCCAGGAATCGGTGGTTCTGGTATGCCACCAAGGGCATCTTCACGGTCTCACGCTTCCCATTCGCCATGCGGTTTTTCTCCCCAAAAGGTCCGGAACATTAGAAAGAATACCAGGTTCCGGAGACGCACAGGCACAATCGTTTCCGCTAATTCACCCATGGGCGTGAGGTCTTGTAGGTAGCTACCCGTTCCGGGAGCCAATCCTTCAACTCGGGCGTCAAGTAAAACCGCGGCAACAGCAGATCCTCGTCAGCTCTTATGACTCCTTCACTGAGAGCAGTTGTTGCCAGAGGAGTCTGCCTATAGATGCGGAGGCCGACGGTAATCTTCAAGGCCTCGAGATTCAGGGAATCGGCGAACGAAAGGCTTTCCTCGACGCTGTCTTTCGTCTCCCCGGGACCTCCCAACAGCAAGAATCCCATCCGCTCTATTCCCGCCTCCGCGAACATCTTTGAGACTGCGCTCACCTCTTTTCTATTGAATCGCTTACGGAGGCGCCGCAGCATTCGGTCAGAGCCGCTCTCGAAACCTAAACTGATCTGGCGGCATCCTGCTCGCCGCATGAGTTCCACAAGCTCCGTATCGATCCACTTTGGGTAAATGATGCACCATAGATTGAGGTCGAGTTCCGCCTGTATCACTTGGCGGCAAAGGTCCTTTGCATAAGTGGGCGGAAGGTTGAACGTGTTATCGACGAAGTTGAAGTTTCGGCATCCCGTCCCCCTCAGTTCCGCCAGCCACTTCACGATTCGGTCGGGCGAACGTCTTCGAACTGATCTCCCCTCGATCGCGCTGGTCGAACAAAAGGCGCAGTCCAAAGGGCAACCTCGTCTGCTCTGCGCCGGCACCCAGAGCTTGCGGTTGTCAGCGCCGGGAGGAATCCAAAGACTGGGCTCTGGGAGAGGCAGATCGTCCAGGTTTCTTTCAAAGCTCCTGCCCTCAGGGGGCTTACCCGGCAGGCAAATCCCGGGAATGTCCGAAACTTGCGCACCCTTGCCTATTCGATCCACCACGACGGGGAAAACAACCTCTCCCTCGCCTTGAATTCCCATGTCTGCGCCCAGATAACGCAGCGCGCTATCGGGGAAGATGCTGTAACCGGCACCGCCAAGGATAATTGGAACATCGGACAAGCTTCGGCAACTCGCTATGATTTCCCTGACCGGAGCAAGCAGGAACTGAGGGCGCGGCAGGTTTTGGTCATCGATGTTCCGTACCGAAATGCCGATGACGTCGGGGCGGAAGTCCTCGAGGGAGTTCCTGATGCCCAACATTGGGTCTCCTTCAAACATCAGGTTCAGCAAGGCCACCTCGTTGCCGGCATTTCGGCTTGCGACCGCCACACAGGCGAGCCCTAGAGGGAGAACAGGCATGTTCATCGTTTCGGTATTGGCGGAGATCAGCAGAACCCTCACGAACTCACCTCGCCCGCCCGTCGTTCCAAGTGTAGTCCAGATTTCCCATTTTGGAATCCCCTCTGGCGGCAAGTGTACACCCCACAGCCTCGAGCATGAAGCCGTGAAGGCGTTTAATCAGCTCGCAAATCGGCACAAAATCGTGAGGCCCCGGACGGGCCCCTGGCCATTGAAGCGACCAGCCGAATTCCCTGTCATGCTGATCCCGCCCTGCGGGAGAAGCATCTCCGCAGTTCGTGGTAGGCCGTTGAGCCAAAAAACAACTGCAGAGATCCTTCGCCCCGACAAGTCGGGGCTCAGGATTACAGACGACTTCAGGTTACTGATTTGGGCTAAAGGTGGGATGCGGTCGGCTGATCCCCGACATGCCAAACTACGGCGTGCGATTACTTCTTTTCAAGTGCGGGTAAGAGCCACTGTGCAACGTAGGTTTCGTATTCTTTTCGAACCTCGTCCGTGATTGGGACTGTGGCGAGCGGGCCATTCTCCGAGGCTTGAAAGTAAAGGTCCCCAGTCTTGCCGAAGGGTCCGGGGTCAGTCTTTGAAAATTTTTCCACATCCTCGTCGCCAAATTCGTAAATTTGCTTGGGGGTGTAATCCTTCAATTGGCCCGCAGTGAGCTTGTCAACGCTGCGGACGTAGAGCCTGAATTTCCCAAAGATGCTGTCTTTACTATATTCAGCTTTGAAAATGTGCTGGAGTTCGTGATCGGCATTCTTTGGATCTTTGTAAACGTCGCCGACGAGGTAAAACTCCGACAGCTTCCCGCCGTAAGAACTGTCGAGAAGCTGGAAAAGGCGCAAGGTCAAGTCGTCCGGACTGACCGTTGGGGTCTTTTCTTTGGCAAAATGGAGGCCCGGAAGGCCCCCGGTCGATAGAAGAGCGCAGAATGCGGCAATCAAAGAGAACGAAGGGCGGCCCGTTCGCATGTTCCCTCCCGTACTACTGCTCCAGCATCCCAAGAACGCGGAGCTGAGTCTCACAAGGTCATATTCGGACTATTGCAGTGGGAATACTACTCCGCTCTTTACACGAACACAATAGCTCCCAAATGATTCAATGGCTCAATGAATCAATGGCTCAATGCTCTACTGCCCCCGGCCCCATCACGAAGCTACCGCGCTTGTCGGCCTAAGGGTAGAGCAGGTATTTCGAGCGAAGAGTTCGGAATTGTTCCAGCGCGTCTTGCCACTCGAAAACGATGCGGCGCGGGTCCTTCCCTGCCTCAATGGCCTGCAGGACCCAGCGAGCGCCGATCAGAGGGAGGGTTTTGTCAAGCTGGAAAACGTCCGGATACAACTTCCACAGGGCCGCTGCGAGTTCGACCCCGAGTTCAGCAGGATCAAGAGCCTGGCGGTCAATCAAAACGATCTGGACGCCGTGACAGAGGCGGTCGGCAAAGGAATTTGTCAAGGGTTTGAAATCCACGGGCACGAAGCGCACTCCCTGGACATCCCGCGCGTTCAAGTACGCAGAGAGACTTCGAGAGTCCATCCATGGAGCGCCGAGCAATTCGAACGGGGTATCAGTACCGCGGCCCACGCTGACGTTCGCCCCTTCCACCATGGCGACGCCCGGATAAAGAACTTCCTCCGTGGGATTGTGAAGGTTGGGCGAAGGGTTCACCCAAGCGAGACCCGTCTCGTCGTACCAGTCCGTACGCTGCCAGTCCCGCATCTTGATGACGTGCAGCTTGGCGCCGAGGTGGTTTTCGATGTTAAACATCTCTGCCAGCTCTCCCACCGTCATGCCGTGGCGAATGGGCAAGGGATAGTAAGCCACGAAGCTGCGCAAGTCGGGCTCGAGAACAGGTCCTTCCACTTCCTCCCCGTTGATGGGATTGGGCCGGTCCAACACGTAAAACTCGATTCCCTTCCGGGCGGCAGCCTCCAGGCAATAACCGAGGGTGGTGATGTAAGTGTAAAACCGGACTCCGGCATCCTGGATGTCAAACACCAAGGCATTCAGCCCTTCCAGCATGCGGTCCGTCGGCCGTTCTGTGTCTCCATAAAGGCTGTACAGCGGCAAGCCGATGGCTGCGTCTGTGCTCGAGGGGACTCGGCTATCCGCCTGGCCCTCAATCCCATGCTCGGGACTGAACACGGCAAGGAGTTTCACCCCCGGCGCATGCTCGAGCAGATCGACGGTTCGCCGCCCGGCTGCGTCCACGCCTGTCAAATTGGTGATCAAACCCACCCGCCGCCCTCCCAAGGGAGCAAAGTGTTCGGCTTCCAGGACGTCGACGCCCGTCTGCACCTTGCCATTTCTAAGGCCTTGCATCCGATAGCTTTTCATCAATTCGAAATAACCTGTGAGCGAGCGGCGGGTGGCCAGCACCTGCTGAGCGGAAACAGGTCCCAGCGCAGCGGCCACCAGCGTGGCAATCTTCGTACGCATCGGGCCGACATCACCTTTTCCGTCAGGGTGCACGCGATTGGTCAGAATGATGATGTAGGTTTTGGTGACCGGGTCGATCCAGATACCTGTCCCGGTGAAACCGGTGTGCCCAAAAGATCCGACCTCGAACAGTTCACCCCGGTTCGAAGCAAGAGGTGAATCCAGGTCCCAACCGAGCCCGCGCAACACCATCCTGTCAGGAGGATTCTGGGGCGAGGTCATCTTCTCCACCGTCAACGGGCTCAGGATGCGGACGCCGTTGTAACTGCCCCCATTCAGAAGCATCTGCGCGAAGATCGTGAGATCATCCGCCGTCGAGAAAAGTCCCGCATGACCCGCCACGCCCCCCATATTGTACGAAGTGGGATCATGGACTTCCCCCCACAGCATTTTCCCCCTGTCACCGTACTGGTATTGAGTGGGCGCAATGCGGCGGCGCAAGGTAGCGGGAGGCTTGAAGCGTGTTTCCTTCATACCCAGCGGCTTAAAGATGTGTTCAGAGCAATAGACGTCCAGAGGCTCACCGGAGACGCGGCGCACCAACTCGCCCAGCGTCTCAAAGTTAATATCGCTGTAAATGAAGCGGGTGCCGGGCGGGTCCATCAGCTTCTCACCCACGATCATCTTCATGGCAGTCTCATAGCCCGACCAATCCGGCTTTAGATCGAGGTCAGGAGGCAGCCCTGAATAATGGGTCATGAGCTCCCGCACGCTGATGTCTTCTTTCCCATTGGCCTTGAACTCCGGCCAATAGTCGGCAACGGGCGCACTCAAGACTATCTTCCCCTGCTCCACAAGCTGCATGATGGCCGTGGTGGTGGCCACCACCTTGGTCAGCGAGGCCAAGTCGAAGATCGTGTGGACCGTCATCGGCAACTCTTCCGGGACCAAGGCGCGATGCCCGAAGGCCTTGCGGTAGATGACCCTTCCTTCATGCCCGATGACCACTACGGCGCCAGGACATTTGCCGGTACGAATTGCTTCCTCAGCCACAGAAGCGATTGCTGCCAGCTTCTCTGCGGTTAAACCCACCTCCGGCCTTGCCGTCACTTGGACAGGAAAAGCTCGAGCGCCGAACGTTGCAGCGAGCACACCGGCCGCCAGGAAAAGGCTCATTATCCGCAAACTCCTCACCGTCTCTCACCTCCTGCGCAGGGTTCCGTCAAAGTCGGAGTAGCCGCGGTGCCAACCGAACCTTCCCCGAGCCGGGAGCACTGACCTGCGGCTCCGCCGCCTGCTGTGCGGAAAGGCTTGGCCTTTCCGTGGGGCTTGTCCCTTGACCAGCCTCCTCGCTTCGGCTGGAAGGCTGAGCCTTCCAGCCGAAGCGAGGGGGGAGGAATGGGGCGGATATGGCCGGAAAGCCACAGGCTTTCCGCACAGCAGGCGGCGGAGCCGCGTCAAGCAGCTAAATGGTTTACCGACTCGGATCGTACTAATCTGCACGCGGACGTCGACGCAGCCCTACCTCCTGTGCACAACCCTCCCATTCAAGAGACTTCTGCTATATACTCGGCGCTTCTTTCTGTCAACAAGCAGTTGGAAGAAGCGGTTGGAAGAATCCTCGAGGGTCTGGCTATCTATGAAGATCACCCTGGTCGACTGGTTAGTCGTGGCCGCCTATTTCGCGGTCAATTTGCTGATTGGGCTCTACTACCGCAAGAAGGCGAGCGCCAGCACGGGCGACTTTTTTGTTTCCGGCCGGGAGGTCACCTGGTGGCTGGCGGGTACGTCCATGGTGGCCACGACCTTTGCCGCCGACACTCCGCTGGCGGTCACAGGCCTGGTGGCGCGACAAGGAATCGCCGGCAACTGGCTCTGGTGGAGCTTGCTCCTCAGCGGCATGATGACCGTCTTCTTCTATGCCCGCTTGTGGCGGCGCGCGGAAGTCATTACCGATGCGGAGCTCGTCGAGTTGCGTTACGCCGGCAAGCCTGCCGCTTTTCTGCGTGGCTTCCGGGCATTGTATTTCGGCATCCTCATGAACTGCCTGATCGTCGGCTGGGTCAACCTCGCCATGGAGAAGATCCTCCAGACCGCTCTGGGCGTCTCCAAGGGAGTAGCGCTGGTCATCATCTTTGCGATGGTTGCCTTCACCGGCTTCTACACTTCGATATCGGGGCTGTGGGGCGTGCTTTGGACGGATGTTATTCAGTTTGCTCTCAAGATGACGATGGTGATTGTGCTGGCCTATTACGGCGTCCGGGCCGTGGGGGGGATGGCGTTGTTGAAGACGAAACTGGCCGCCCTTGACGCTGCCCGCGGTGCGGCCACGGGCGGCTCGGGTTCCATCCTTTCCTTCATCCCCGATTTGCATTCGCCCTGGATGCCTCTGATGGCGTTCTGCGTTTACCTGGGAGTGAATTGGTGGGCCAACTGGTATCCGGGCGCGGAGCCGGGCGGTGGCGGCTACGTAGCCCAGCGCATCTTTTCCGCCAAGAATGAAAAGCACTCCCTATGGGCCACCCTGTGGTTCAACATCGCGCACTACGCGTTGCGTCCGTGGCCCTGGGTCCTGACCGCCCTGGCCTCCGTAGTTCTATACCCCAAGCTCAAAGACCCCGAGGTCGGCTACATCAAAGTTTGGGTGGATTATCTGCCGGGAGCGTTCCGCGGCTTCATGCTGGCCGCCTTCGCGGCTGCCTACATGTCCACGATCGCTACCCAGCTCAATTGGGGTTCCTCTTACATTGTTAACGACTTCTACCGGCGCTTCCTGGCCCGAGCAAGAGACGAGCACCACTACGTGCTTGCTGCCAAATTCTTGACTGCCTTTCTGGCAATCCTGGGGGCTGCCGTTTCGCTGGTGATGACCAGCGTTTCCGGAGCCTGGCAACTCTTGCTCGGCATCGGTGCAGGGACAGGAGCAGTTTACCTGCTGCGCTGGTACTGGTGGCGCATTAACGCCTGGTCAGAAGTCTCCGCCATGGTTGCCGCCGCGTTTACAACCGCACTCCTTCGCACCGTCATTCACATTCAAGGTACGGAGGCAATTGTCTTTGCGAAGTCTATCCTCCTCACGGTGGCGGTGACCAGCGTCGTGTGGCTTGCGGTTACTTATCTCACAGCACCGGAACCGGAATCCAAACTTCTTGAGTTCTACCGGCGAGTCAGGCCTGGAGTGACCGGCTGGAAGCAAGTTGCCGCCCTGGCCCCCGAAGTCCCCGCCAGCCGCGATGGCTGGTACAACCTGATGGAATGGCTGCTCGGATGCCTCATGGTATACATGGCGCTGTTTGGGATTGGTAAGCTGCTGCTGGGCTCGACAGGTTTGGGGATTCTCTTTCTGGCCGTCGCGGCAGCCGCCGGTTACGCCATCTACTGGGACTTCTCAAAGCGCGGCTGGGAAACGCTTTCTGGAAGGGAGAAGCAGTGACAAGTGACGAGTGACAAGTGACGAGCCGGAAATGCGGTGACGAGTGACAAGTGACTCGTCACTTGTCGCCGTAGTTTTTGCTCGTCACTCGTCACTTGTCACTGCTCCAAGATGCGTATCACAGAACGGGAGAACCCGGCCTCCGTTGGGTTAGATACAAAACCCACCGCAGCGATCCTTCGCATCATCAACCGAGAGGATCAGCGCGTCGCTCCTGCCGTGGCGAAGACCATACCGAAGATAGCGCGCGCAGTGGACATGGCCGTTCGAGCCCTCCGCCACGGCGGGCGAATGATTTACCTGGGCGCCGGAACCAGTGGGAGGCTGGGGGTGCTGGACGCTGCCGAGTGCCTCCCGACCTTCGGGAGCGACCGCGTGCTGGCGGTGATCGCGGGTGGCCGTGGGGCCATGTTTCAATCCGAGGAAGAGACGGAGGACAATCCCCTCCAGGCCGAGCGCGACCTGCGCCGTGTCAAGCTCAGCGGTAAGGACGTTCTGGTGGGAATCTCTGCCAGCGGGGACACGCCTTACGTGCTCGGCGGGATGCGCTATGCACGGCGACGCGGCGCGAAGACGGTGGGCTTGACGGCCAATCCTGCGGCCCCCATGAAGCCGCTTGCGGACGTCTTCATCGCTCCTGTTGTCGGACCGGAGATTATTGCCGGCTCCAGCAGAATGAAGGCTGGGACGGCCCAAAAACTCGTGCTCAATATGCTTTCCACAGCCACCATGGTGCGCTTGGGGCGAGCGTTCTCCCATTGGATGATCAATGTTCAGTCAAGCAATCGAAAGTTGCGCGAGCGCGGCCAAAGAATTTTGAGCAGCGCCACGGGCGCAAGCCCTACCCGCGCCGCTCAAACGTTGAAGGCAGCCGGGGGAAATTTGCCGGTGGCACTCCTGATGCTCCACAAGGGAATCAAACGAGACGAAGCCCTACAGCTTCTGACGAGAGGAGAGGACATCGCTGCAGCTCTCCGCGCGTCCATGGGCGAGCGTCTCTGAAAGAGATTGGACTCATGACGAAAGTTAATCGACGCAACGCCATTCAAGGAGGGCTGGCGGCGCTAGTTGCAGGACGCCTGGCGCGCACCACCAGCCAGGCAACTACAGGCGTTCGCAGACCTGTATCCAACAAACCTGCCGGGATAAAACTGGCTCTCATACAAGAGCCGCATCAGAACTCGAGATTCAAACTTGCCTGCCAGATGGGTGTTAATCACGCTATCGTAGGTGTCGCGGGCGAGTTGAGCAAAGTCCGACGAGAGCAATATCTGGACACACTGGCAAGAATCCAGGCGGATTTCACCGTGGCGGGCTTGACCATTGCGGGCGTGGAGAGCCACCCCGTGCCTGCGGAGAAGATCAAGCTTGGACTGCCCGGGCGTGATGAGGAAATTCAGGACTACTGCGCAGCCCTCGAGGCTCTCGGAAAGCTCGGCATCCCGATGGTCTGCTACAACTTCATGGCGGGCCTGGGATGGTATCGCACCAACGTCGCCGTCCCCGCGCGGGGTGGGGCGCTGACCAGTGAATTCGACCTGCGGGATGCCGAGAAGCAGGGGCTGACCAAGTGGGGGGTGGTCAGCGAGGAGAAGATCTGGCAGAACATCGAGTACTTTCTGAAAGCGGTAATTCCGGTGGCGGAGAGGGCCAAGGTGAACATGGCGCTGCATCCGGATGATCCTCCTGTTTCCCCGCTACGTGGAATTGGGCGAATCCTGACCAGTGCGGCGAACTACCGCCGGGTGCTCAACCTCGTCCCCAGCCCCGTCAACGGCATCACCTTCTGCCAAGCCAACTTCAAGCTGATGGGGGAGGACATCGAAGCCTTGGCGCGCGAGTGGTGCGCCCAGAACAAGATCTTCTTCGTCCACTTTCGCGATGTGGATGGGACTCGCGAACATTTCGTCGAGACCTTCCACGACAACGGGCCGACGGACATGGCGCGGATGCTCAAGGCCTATTATGAGAGCGGGTTCAACGGCCCTATGCGCCCCGATCATGCTCCCACTATGGAAGGCGAGTCCAATGAACACCCCGGGTACGCAATCATGGGCAAGGTGCTGGCCCTCGGCTACATGAAGGGCATCATGGACGGACTTCAAATTCCATTCGCGTAAGGTCGAGACTTACTTCTAACACGCTTGTTTTCAATAACATTCCCGCTTTCAACGCGTAACTACCTTTGTTTTCTACGACATTCCCGCTTAGTCGCGGGCTGGGGAAGACCGACCCTTTGTTTTCAATAACATTCCCGCGTCGTTCGTTTATTTTTGAAGAATCATTTTTCTCTTTCGCTTCCGAGAACGGACTTGCTGTCCACCTGAGAAAAGGAAGCCTTCCGGGCTTTTGGCCCCGCTTGGGACACTCTGGAGAGTGGACTGGGGGATCAGGCTGCCAGTGCGGCATAGCGTTCCCAGGAGGCCATGACCGACTGCATGGCTTCCACTTACTATGCTAGCCTACCTTGTTCCGCTTGTCAAGAGACAGCGTGTCCGAGTAGTGGTGTCATTTGGGCGAAGTTGATTTTTCGTGCGGGCCTGTGACGCCAGTCACTGGTGCGTCCACGTCCAGCGTGTAGGCTCCCGAGGGCGTGCCGAGCGACGCCCCGGAGAGCCCAAGTCACATGCCCGTGCCGCTCAAGCTAACGGTCTGCGGGCTGCCGGGATCGCTGTCGCTGATGACAAGGGTGGCGGAGCGCGCTCCCGCCGCGGCGGGCCTGAACGCCAGGTTGATCGTGCAACTCCCCTCGCCGGCTACTGTACTGCCCACCGCACAGGTTGAGCTGGATTGAATTGCGAAGTCTCCCGCATCCGTGCCCCTGAGGGTGAGACTCTCAATGCGCAGCGGCGTGTTGCCCAGGTTGGTCAGCGTGACGCTCTTTGGGGCGCTGGTGGTGTGCACGCGCTGTGGGCCGAAGCCGAGGGACGTCGCGGAGAGCCGCACCGCCGTCCCCGTGCCCCTCAAGTTGACGGTCTGCGGGCTGCTGGGATCGCTGTCAGCGATGACAGTGGTAGCGGACCGTACTCCGGCCGCGGTGGGCTTGAACGCCAGGTTGATCGTGCAGCTCGCTAGCCCGGCTACGCTACCGCCCGCCACACACGAGCTTGATTCAATCGCGAAGTCTCCAGCCTTCGTGCCCATGGGAGTGAGGGGCGCAAAGCTCACCACGCTGAGGCTCGAAATGCTCAGCGGGGTGCTGCCCAGGTTCGTCAGCGTGACAGTCTTTAGAGAGCTGCTTCCCACGAGCTGTGCGCCGAAGCTGAGCGACGCCGCCGAGAGGCTCACCGCCGTCCCCATACCGGTCAGGCTGACCGTCTGCGGGCTGTTTGCAGCGTTGTCGCTGATCGAGAGCGTCGCCGCGCGGCTGCCCGTCGCCGAAGGCGTGAAGGTTACACTCACCGCGCAGGTGCCATCGGGGATCACCGTGGCTCCGGAGCAGGTGTCGGCGCTCTTCGCAAAGTCGCTGGCATTCGTACCCCCAATCGTCACCGTCGATGTCGTAAGGTTAACCGTGCCGGTGTTGGTGACGGTCTCCGTCTGGGTTGCGCTCGTCGTGCTCAGGGGCTGGTTGCCGAAACTTAAACCCGGGGCGGACAAGCTCACCAGGGGCGGGTTGTTGATTGTGAAGGTCAGCCCGCCCGACGTGCCCCCGCCCGGCGACGGGTTCACCACCGTAACCGAAGCCGTGCCTGCCGTGGTGATGTCGCTGGCCAAAATGGCCGCCGTGACCTGCGTGGCGCTAACGAAAGTGGTAGCGCGTGCGCTTCCGTTCCACTGCACCGCTGAACTCGAGACGAAGTTAGTCCCTGTAACCGTCAGTGTGAACGCCGCTCCGCTTGCCGTAGCGCTGGAGGGTGAAAGCGAGCCGGCTGTAGGCGCCGGGTTGTTGATGGTAAAGGTAAGGGAGTTCGACGCGCCCCCGCTAGGCGAGGGGTTGACTACCGTGACTGAGGCCGTGCCTGCCGTGGCAGGTAGTGTGATATTGTTGCGTTGCTCGCTCGCAGGTTTCTCTTGCATCCCTCGGATGCCGTGCTAGACTTTGTGCATGGCCGACCCGATCAAAACCGCAAAGCGGATGTTTGACGAGTTCCTGTCTAGGGCCGACCCCGCCAGTATGCCAGACTACGACCCTAACGCCAAAGACGCTCAGGCTCAGGCCGCAGGGCGCAAGGGAGGCTTAAAGGGCGGTCCCTCCAGGAGTAGAATCCTCTCCTCAAAAGGGCGATCACAAATTGCTAGAAAGGCTGCAATGGCGCGTTGGAAAGCAAAAGCTGAACAGGGTGGGTAGATATAGGTAAAAGGTGTTTTTTCGGGCCTAAGTGCCAAACCTTGTCCTTCTTTTTGAAGTAACGCCTAACCTGCGTCACTCTTCCCTCGGTGCTGATTCGTGCGGCAAATGATTTCGCTCGTGTGGAAAGTTCTCTTTCCATGTCCAACTTGGCTGACACTATTCTCGGCAGCCATTTATCCGGTCCCTCGTGATTATTGGTCACAATGAATATTGCCACCCGCGCTTTTCTGATTTCCGGAGCATAAGTGAATTCCATGTCTTGATCGGCAGTGATCAAAACCATTTTGTTACGCTTAATCCCGCAATAGGAAATTATCTCAGGGTCATCTGTGGAGCTTCTTGGTCCGTAAACATCTCGATGGGAAACGAGCTTAAATCCGGCTAAACGGAGGCCCAGCACCATTGTTCTCGCCTCCATGTTGCGGTCCAGAAAGTAGGAAGGTGCCCTACGCTGTTGCGAATTCTTGAATGGCTTCTTCGATCTCAATTGGCTCCAAGCCGTAGTCGCTCGCCAGTTCTGGAATGCTCTCCCCAGATTGTCTCCTGTCTAGCAGCATTTCAGCCATAATACCTGTGCCTCTAACCACTGGCTTTCCAGACGACAGCCGTATATTGATGACCAGGCGTTTGCTGTAAATCGGATAGACTTGAATCGGCATTCCAAGATTGTCCCAGTCAATTCGCTCTAAGTACTTTTCCAGAATCTCTTTCATGGCGATCTGTCCCTGTTTCGTTGCGTTGATTATTCTGCCGAGATGCTCAACAAACATCCCCTTGCCGAACGTCCTAAAATCGCTACTAAGGAGGGGGTGCAAACTCGGAGCCATCGTTCCTCGAACATAATCAATGGCCCAGCGCACGTTTCGTAAGGGGATGTTGCGTTCCCTGGTAGAGCGTAGAATATGAGCTTCGGCCAGATTATAGAAGGACAGAAGCTTGTGGTGCTTGTCGGCAAGCTCGATTATGGGCTGATAGACACGTTCAATGCCGCGACGGGTGCGGTAGTGCTGCCCTCGCGTCCATGCCTGCAAAGTCGTCCTGGGAATCCTTAGATACCTCGCCGCTTCCTCAATGCTGTACCGAGGGTATTCCCGCATATCGCCATTGAACCGGACGATTTTTTTCCTGGGCATTTCGAGACAACTTTCCGCTAGCATTTTGACCTCGCCTTGGGTTAGAATTATTCCCAGGCGGGCCAATGCGGTGTTACAGCACCGCGCTGCCACCAAGAGGTGGGCGACAAATCGCCCCAAGGATTCACTACCACCAACGATCAGCGACCAAGCTTCTTACACCAACAGCACCGGGCGTGCAAGGCCCGAGTGTCACCAACGACCTCCGCATTATACAGGAGGTCAACAAATTTTTCTCTTGACATGCTTGACAGATATGATATACTTGCGTTGTTAGGGAGAGGAAATCCAATGAACTGCCCAACCTGCAACGCACCAGCTAAGAAGTTCGGGACGCACCGAAACGGCCTGCAAAGATACCGTTGTAGCCTATGCAAAAAGACGTTCACGGAGCCACACACAAGACCGCTCGGCGATATGATCTTGGCCGAACAAAAAGCCATGAACGTTTTACAGCACTTGGTGGAGGGTTGCTCGGTCCGAACCACTTCCCGCATAACGGGAGTTCATCCGCGAACAATCCTCAATCTCCTGAGTCTTGCGGGCGAAAGATGCGAGAAGTTAATGAACGAGCGAATCCACGGTCTGCGAGTCAAAGACGTGCAATGTGATGAATTGTGGGGATACGTCGGGATGAAGGAAAAGACGAAAGCCAAAAAGGTCAGAGATGAAATCACGGTCGGCGATGCCTACACGTTTGTTGGCATCGAGCGACACAGCAAGCTGGTGCTCGCTTGGCACCTGGGGAGACGTACCGAACGGGATACGATAGCCTTTACAGAAAAGCTGGCTGCGGCCACCGAGGGCAGTTTCCAGATCACTACGGATGGATTCGCGCCTTACAGGGATGCCGTTATTCTGAGCCTGGGAGCGCAAGGCATAGACTTCGCGCAGTTGGTCAAACTGTATTCCGCGAATCCTGAGAGTGAAACCCGGTACTCTCCAGCCGAGTGTACCGGGTGCAAAAGGGTTCCTATCTTCGGCAACCCCGACATGAGCAAGGTTAGCACGTCGCATGTCGAGAGACAGAATTTGACCATGAGAATGCAAATGCGGAGACTAACCCGATTGACCAACGCTTTTTCAAAAAAATGGGAGAAACTCTATGCGATGCTTGCGCTATACTTTGCATGGTACAATTTCGTTCGCGTCCACCAGACGTTGCGGGTGACACCTGCAATGGAGGCCGGGATTACGGATCACGTCTGGACAATCGGCGAATTGCTTGGTAAAGTCAGAGCCTAATATGGCAAGAGAAGGTTCAGTCAAATATCTAAATACGGCGAAGAGTGGCAAGAATGATGAATTCTACACAATACTTTCCGACATCGAAAGAGAGGCTAGGCACTACCAAAAACATTTCAAGGGAAGGGTAGTGCTTTGCAATTGCGATGACCCGCGTGTCAGCAATTTCTTTAAGTACTTCGTCAACAACTTTGAAAAGCTGGGGCTGAAGAAGCTGATCACGACCTGCTACAAGAACCAGGAGGCCGACTTGTTCAGCAGGCACGACTCGGAACGTGGCATCTACTTGGAGTACTCCGGCGAGCAGAAGAAGCAGCGCCTTCCCGACCCCACAAAGATCAAGCCGCGCAAACTTAAAGGCGACGGCGACTTCCGTAGCGAGGAGTGCATCAAGCTGCTCAAGGAAACAGATATAGTCGTCACCAATCCTCCATTTTCGTTGTTCAGAGAGTATGTCGCGCAGCTTGTGGAATACGGTAAAAAGTTTTTGATTATTGGGAGTTGGCACGCAATCACGTACAAAGAGATTTTCAAGTTGATAAAGGACGATAAGCTATGGATCGGCGTGAATAGCAATCGGAATTTTTTAGGATTCATTGTGCCAAAGCATTACCCGTTGCATGGAACCGAAGCCCGCGTCGATGAGAACGGAAACAGGATTGTCTCCACAAACACCACCTGCTGGTTTACAAATATTGATTTAAAAAAGCGGCACGAGGATCTAATCCTCTACAAAGCGTACAATCCGCACGAATTTCCAGCATACGACAATTACGATGCAATAGAGGTTTCAAAAACCGTAGACATTCCTATCGATTACGAGCGTGTGATGGGCGTGCCTGTGACGTTTCTTAAATACTACAATCCGGCGCAGTTCGAAATCGTTGGTTCCGATTATGATGTGAAACAGGGGCTATTGCCTGAACTTATAAAGCAAGATTGGACGGGCAAGATTGACCGGGCCTACCTCAAGGGCAAGCGACTGTTTGCGCGAATTCTCATCCGCAAGAGAACGAATAGATGAACATCGACCTCCAAGAAATCACAATCAAGAGACTAACTGACGGCTTCGAGGATAGCGACGAGGCCGGAGTCGTCGCGTACGGTGGCAAGCTCGACATTCGGCCGCCGTATCAAAGAGAGTTCATCTACAAGGACAAGCAGCGAGATGCGGTGATCGACAGCGTTCGCAAGGACTTTCCGCTGAACGTGATGTACTGGGCGGTGCGCAATGACGGCCATTACGAAGTGATTGATGGACAGCAGCGCACGCTTTCAGTTTGTCAGTACGTCAACGGCGACTTCTCCATCAACGGCCTGGCGTTCCACAACCTGCAAAACAATCAGCAACAACAGATTCTTGATTACAAACTGATGGTTTATTTCTGCTCCGGGACTGACAGCGAAAAGTTGGATTGGTTCAGAACCATCAACATCGCTGGCGAGGAACACACCGATCAGGAATTGCGTAACGCCGTCTACGCAGGGCCGTGGACTGCGGACGCCAAACGGTATCTCAGCAAGACGGGTTGCGCGGCTTATAAGCTGGCGAGCGATTATCTGCGCGGCAACCCGATCCGGCAGGAATATCTGGAAACGGCGATTGCGTGGCGCTCGGATCGAGAGATCGAACAGTACATGTCGAAGCATCAGCACGACAAGAACGCGACACCGCTGTGGCAGTACTTTCAGAAGGTGATCGGGTGGGTGAAGGCGACGTTTCCGGAGTATCGGCGAGAGATGAAGGGGGTGGATTGGGGACCTCTCTACAATCAGTTCAAGGACAAGGAGTTTGATACGGATAAGCTGGAGCAGCAGGTGGCAAAGTTGATGCAGGACGACGACGTGGAGAGGAAATCGGGAATCTATCCGTATGTGCTGGATGGGGATGAAAGACACCTGAACATCCGCGCATTCTCCGACAACATGAAGAGAGAAGCGTACGAGAGGCAAAAGGGAGTCTGCGTGAAGTGCAAAAATAAATTTCAGTTGGGCGACATGGAAGGCGACCACGTCAAGCCCTGGCACGAGGGCGGCAAGACGGACGCGAAGAACTGCCAGATGCTGTGCAAAGACGACAACCGAAGAAAATCAGCAACATAGATTTATCCCACTACCCCTTGTGGTTCGCAATTGACAAGGGTCTAGGCATTGTGCCACACTTAAAAGCGAATGGGGGGAATCGGTCTTCACACCGATAACCCCCCGTAACACAGTGCCGCTTGTCAGGCGGCGAGTATTAGTAACCCTAGGTAGAAGCTTACCGAAACTGTACTCCCCCTGTCAATCGAAAAAAGCACGTGCGGCGCTGAGGAAGGAGTGTGCCTATATTGGGCACAGCAAAATCCATGGCTTCACCAACACTTTCGTCTATGATCACCTTGAAGGCAGAGGACATCGACAAGGAAGTTGCAAAAAACTCAGCAGGTGTCTATGCTCTCGACGCAACTACTACTCCAGGCTTTACCTTCTCCTACGTTGGGCGGTCTGAGAGTGACGTGGCGGGGCGCTTGAAAACGTATGTGGGAAGTAAATACAGGTTTTTCAAGTTCGCCTACTGCTCGTCCGCTAAGTCCGCGTTTGAGGCTGAGTGCGAACTCTATCACGACCACCAGCCACCCGATAATATTTACCACCCAGCGAGGCCAGAAGGTTCGAACTGGAAGTGCCCTCGTTGTAAAGCGTTTGACTAGTTGTCGGCGGATTTGCGCCTGAGAACGTCACGGAGCGCACAGAGGTATCCATAGTGCCAATAGACCCTCTCCGGGGTTCCCGCGTCGAGGTGTCGCTGCTCCTCGCAACATTCCGGGGCATTTTCTTTCAGCCAATCGCGCAAACCTTCGGCCATCTCTCGGATTGAGAGCCTGCGTCGGAGAGGCTCGATTTGATTTTGTCGGTCCATTTTGTCAGCAACGCAACAATATCACACTACCCCGTGGCAATATCGCTTGCCAAAATCGCCGCGGTTAGCTGCGTCGCGCTGACGAACGTGGTGCTGCGCCCGCTACCGTTCCATTGCACGGTCGAGCCGTTGACAAAGTTCGTGCCCGTCACGGTCAGAGCAAACGCCGCCGCGCCCGCTGTGGCGCTAGAGGGCGAGAGCGAGGCTATTGCAGGCGCCGGGTTTACAGTCAGCGTCGCCGTCGTTGAAACTCCGTTGTAGTGCGCTGTGATGGTTCCAGATGTTTGAGCCGTGACGGCAGATGCGCTCGTGTTAAAGGTCCCCGAGGCGAGGCCGGCAGTCACTTCCATCGTTGACGGAACCTGAACTACGGCGCTCGAACTGGAAAGGCTGACGGTAGCTCCACCCGTCGGAGCCGAACTACTGAGGGTGACCGTTCCTGTCGCTGTGCCGGGACCGGTGAGTATCGTGGGATTTAGGGACAGGGATTCTACGACGAGAGGCGCAGGGTTCACAACGAATGTTACCGGGACCATCACAGGAGAATTTGACGCACCGGTCGCCGTAATTGTGATTGTGTCGTTGTATGTCCCAGGATTTAAGCCCGTGGGATTGGCGTTGACATTGATAGTGGACGGGGCAGTTCCAGAGGTCTGGCTAAGCCCCAGCCACGGCTGGGTTGCCGATGCTGACCAGACCTCTGTACCACCGCCGGAATTAGAAATGGTCAACGACACTGGCGAAGAGTTTCCTGCCCCTTGGGTGAGAGTGAACGTCAAGTTGGCAGGCGTCGCTTGCAGGATCGGTGGGAGGTTCTGTAAAAGAACGGTCACACTGCCTTGGTAGTTCGGGACTAAAATGTCGGGCGCACCATCGCCGTTTAGGTCAGCGATGGTTGCAGGTGCCTCAAGTGAGGTTCCGAGTTCAAAAGGCGTTGACGAGAAAGTGCCGTCGCCATTTCCTAAGAAGACCTCGTTGCCCCCACCAGAGGATTCCCTGAACACGACAAGATCCAACTTTCCGTCTCCATTAATGTCATCAGTAGCGACAAAGTAGTAATTTGTCCCAGGCGCAATTGTGGTTCCGGCTCGAAAAGTGCCGTCCCCGTTGTTGAGCAGAATCGAAATCCCCCCGCCGAGGCCAGAATTACCGATCGCCAAATCAGGGTATCCATCACCATTGAAATCCGCGGCACAGATTTGAATCGCATATCCAGGGGTTGAGTATTCCTGTTGAGGCTGGAAAGTCCCATCGCCGTTCCCTAGGAGAATCGACACTTTTTGATTTTGCGAATCGGCCAGGGCAATGTCCAGCTTCCCATCCCCGTTAAAGTCAGCCACCGCCAATGTATACGGGCTGCCTACAACGCCCACACTGCTCGGATTCGCGAAAGTACCATCACCCTTACCAAGGAGGACGTACGCTTGGGTGAGATTCGATCCTGTTATCACGATATCCAGGAATCCGTCACCATTCAGGTCTGCGGCTGCTAGTGCCGACCATTGCCCCGGTGCGGCCGGCAGGGGAATCGACGGCATAGGCGTGAAGGTACCGTCCCCATTGCCCAGTAGTATGCCAATTGAGCCACTGGTGAGGGAACTGTTGTCATAGACGATATCCAACTTGCCATCGCCATTGAAATCGCCCACGGCAAGCGCTGAAGAATTGTTGACTGGGAGTCGCATTTCGGGGCCGAATGTCCCATCACCATTTCCAAGGAAGATGGAGAGCCCCCCCGCCTCTGACCCACCAACAGCTAAGTCTAACTTCCCGTCCCGATTGAAATCACCTGCGGCAATGGCCCATGTCGTATTGCTGACAGGGAAGGATGTCGTGCTAAAGGAAGGGACCGGCCGGGGGTATGTGATGTGCTCGGTGAGTGTGTTGGACATAAGGTTCGCGGTGCCGGGGTTCTGCACGGCGATAATCGCGGATCCATTGGCCTGGACGGTAGGGGCGGGAACAGTTGTCTGCAATTGGCCCGAGCTTATGAAATTGGTTGGCAAGGCTGTACCATTCCACAGGATCTGAGCGCCCGGAACAAACTGAGTACCGTCGACAGTCAGGGAGAAGCCGACGCCACCGGGGACCACGCTAATAGGGACGAGCGGGGTGGACAGGAATGGCAACGGATTTACCGGCGGCAATGGGCCCGACGGCTCGACCGTAAGGAGGCAGCTCTGTGAAATGCCATTGTATGTCGCCGTGATTGTTGCAGTGGAGATTGAGAAAACGGAAGCCGTACTGACGGTGAAGACCCCTGAGCGAAGGCCAGGAGAGATTCCTGTGACTGGCGGAACCTGGACGGCCTCATTATCACTTGACAGAGAGACTATTGCCCCAGTTGCAGGGGCCGGACCGGTAAGTAACACGGTCCCGTTGGAACTGCCGCCACCCGTGACAGTTAAGGGGCTCAGCGTGAGAGAACTCGGTGCCGTCGGTGTCCCGGCAGGCACGATGGTCAGGAGGGCGGTGAGCGTTATCCCGTTGTAAGTGGCGGCTATTGTGACCGGGGTAATGTAGTTTACTACGGCAGTGTTAATCGTAAGAGTCCCACTCGAAGATCCCTCTGGAATGGAGATCCCGCCGTTACCTGGTAATTGAGCGACAGCCCAAAAGCTGCTTGCGATATTGAATGCAATTCCGCCCAGTGGCGCTGGAGCGGTTAGGGTCACCGTCGCCGTCGAGGTTGTGCCGCCGACCACCGTAGAGGGGTTGACAGTGAACGTGGCAAGGTTGGGTAGCGGAGGCACGAGCGTCACAGTTAGGTTTTCCGATGCGCCGCCGTAATTTGCCGTGATAGTCACGTTGGTGATCACATTCACGGGCGACGTCGTCGCTGTAAAAGTCGTAGAAGACATGCCAGCCGGAACGGTTACGGGCGAGGAAATTTGCACAAGGCTGCTGGAGGACGAAACGGTAACATTGGCCCCTCCGGGCGGCGCAGCATTAGATAGCCAGACAGACCCCGAGATGGGGTTCCCTCCGGTGACATCCAGCGGGGAAAGGCCGAAGCTAGTTAATGTAAGAGGTGTGACCGTCACGCCCTGAGTCACCGAACTCGAATTGTAGCCCGCCGTAACGCCAATGCTTTCCTGGGAAGGGACAGACAAGGCGGCCGCTGTCGTCGCGGCGCTAATAGCACCCGCAGGGATGATTAACGAAGCGGGAACCTGGAGTGCCGAAGGGTTAGAGCTCACCAGAGTGACGGAAGCCCCACCCGCGGGAGCAGGCCCGCTCAGCCAAGCAGTAACTGAAACCGAGTATCCCGCCGGGACCGAGGAGGGACTAAATGTGACCGCGGTGACCGCCACCGGCAAAACTGTCAGGCTGGCGAGGTAGGTCGTATTGTTGTAGCTCGCGGTTATCGTAGCTCCGACGGTCCCGCCTGTGAACGATGTCGTGATGGGAAAAGCTACATTGCTGTAGCCGGGCGTAACCGTGACAGTGGGCGGGACCTGCACGAAATGGGTATTATTGCTTGTCAAGGTGACAGTTGCGCCGCCAGCAGGGGCGTTGCCCGTGAGAAAAACATTGCCTTGGGACGGGTAACCGCCGACTATGCTCGCTGGAGTAATCGTGAAATTGGAGAGCACAAGCGACCCTTGTGATTGCTGCTGCGCCGTCACGTTGGCAACGTTGGAAATGGCGCTGCTGTAATTGCTGTCACCGTTATAGATGACGGTGAAGGCGTGCTGCCCTGCTAATAAGGAACCCGTTGTGAGGACTGCAGAATACATTCCCCCACTTAGGCCGATTGAAGTATTTCCGACGTTTGTCGCAACCCCGTTAAAGTAATCATAGAAGTGTGCCAGACCTGTCGGGGCGCCATTCGTGGCTCCGCCGAAATTAGCGGTCAGCGTAATACTCTGCCCTGCATTAATGGTCGTCTGGGAGGCATTGAGAGCGATTGTGAGGCCGATACTCGCAGAGGGATTAACAACAACCGTCGCTTGCTGGGAACTCCCGTTATAAGACGCATTCAATACCAGCGTCGTGCTCGTCGCCACCGACCCGGCCACAACAGGTGAGGACGACCCGCTTGTCTGACCGGCCGGGATAATTAGCGTGCCCGGCGCGGGGAAGGCAGTGGAATTGCTGGATGTGAGATTTATTTGCGCTCCACTGCTCGGTGCCGCAGCGCTCAGCGTGGCCGTCACGCTCGCAGAGCCACCCAGGGTCAGAGTGGACGGACTAACCGTCAGCCCCGTCAACGTTGGCAGCGTCGACTGCTGTTGTACTGTCACCGTCACCGGGAGGCTCGTTGAGGTGCCGTAATACATGCTGCTCAGGTTCCCGGGGAACGTGGCTGTGATGCTATGTACTCCGACTGATAATGAGCTAGTTGAGAATGTAGCGACGAAATCGCTCCCAGAGGCGCTATACGTCAATGTCGCAGTCCCCAATTGTGTGGAGTTCGTCGCGTCCGAGAACGCGACGATCCACCCCGCGATAGGGGGTCCCCACTGCTGAGATGAGGCCTGATTCGATGGAACGTAAACCGATGCTGTCAGGGTGACGGGCTGCCCATAGTTCGCAAAGCCGCTCGCCGGAGTTGTGGTCTGGAGCGTCGTTGTCGTGCTGCGGAACACCGCGGTGTCCCACTGTTGGAATAGATTTTGGGCATTCACCGATCCGAGGCCTGTTGCCAAGTCGTAGCCCGTACCGGCATTGAAGTCTTGCAAAGCATAGATGGGTCCTCCAGTGGTCGCCATTATCGTACAGGTGGTTGCCGACCCCGGTACGCATGGAACACCGTTGCTCCCGTAGGTAATATCGTTAAATATGCAGCTCGAATTTGGCCCGCGAAAGGAATTGCAGGCGCTCGTGTCTTGAAGTGCGGCGAGACGATAATAGACGTAGTTGGCTTGCCCTTGGCGGCCGAATTTTTGGTTGATTAGCGCTTGAATACCGGCGAACGCGGGTGTCGAAGCAGAAGTGCCGCCCTCAACCGCGGCGCTTGCCGGTCCTCCTGTCCAGCAGTTGCCGCCCAAGGTCTGGGGATTAAACAGCGTGTCTACCCAACTCTGTGCCTCTGTGCACATAAGGTAGCCATCATGGTTGGCGGCTGTTAGCGAAACGTCGGGCAGGTACCTGTGTGGCCCAGCCACGGAACTTGGCACGCTAATAGGATCGGTGCTCGGAACGTCGGGCCCCGTTTGCCACGATGGCTGTGCGTGGAGGGTGCTTACACCGCCACCGCCGCCCAAAATACCCGTCCCACCGTTTGCGCCGCTTTCGTTCCATACAGCTTCAGGGATGTACCCAAGCGCCGAAGTGTACGGCATCAGGGTGAACGGGTTGCTGGGACAGCCCACAGGCGCCGTGTAACACGTCCAGTAGTCCCCATCGTTGCCATTTTCGTAGAACTCAGTGCCCCCCACCGCAACGGTATATGGAGTAGATGCGAAACCATTAACCGCGTAGCCGTACTGAGAGGGGCTCGAACTGTTGTGGTCGTCGCATCCGGCAGAACCACTGTCGCCAGCACTGACGAACACCGTGATCCCCTGCGCAGCCGCCTGCTCCCATAAATCCTCAAGATACGTGCCCCAACTCTTCTCGTATGTTTCCCAAGTCTCTTCACAAACACCCATGCTCATGCTGATGATATCTACAGAGTCGGAATCTACTAGATACTGGACCTGCGGGCGGAACAGTGGACCATCCTTGGACGCTACTAGAGTAATCTGTGCGCCGGGTGCTACAGCTCCTGCCCATTCCACGTCGAGGTCAGCCTCAACCTCATTGCCGCCCCCAGTTATTCCGGGGTCGTCCCCAGCCGCGGTGACCTGGGGCAGGACATTCCAGTAATTGGTCGGAAGGAACATCTTACGGAAGTTACTTACATCTGATAGGTTGATGTCCGATTGTCCGACTACCCCTATTTTAACCCCTGTTCCATCGTAGCCTTGCTGGATCAAGGGGTAGGTATTGTAGATAACGGCAAAGTCTCCCGGCGACAGATAATGTCCGGTCAGACCAGTGTATTCCGGCTCAGGAGGTTGCTGTCCCGTAGTGGACGGCCTGCGCTCATCCTGGATTTTTATGCGGGAACCTGGTCTCGTTGTGAAATCATCTAGACCCATGAGGCCGGCGGCAACACCACCGAACGCCGCGGGAACGCGGACGTCCGTGTTGTTCGAGAAATGTCCCGCGCCCCCGACGAGGTAGCGATGCATCTCGATGCGGAATGCCTCTTCCACGTTCTCGGCCCGCCCAGTGAAGGAAACGCTCCGCCGACCTCGCGCCACACGTTGAACCGTAAAGCCCCGGTTCGTGAGCCAATCAGCGACCTTCTGGAGATCAGCCTCGTCAACGCCAAACGCCCCACCAAACTCATCGGGCGTCAGCCATCGGTGATAGTCCGGAGAGCCTTTGTCTTGCTGCTGGCCGAGGAGCGTCTGCAGCGCGCGTTCCTGCTCGGGGCTGGGTTTGAGGATCAGGAACATGGGCCCCATCTTCGTATCCCCGTCCATCCGACCCAGGTCCGTGGCGCGGTCAAGCACGCGCGGTCTGGAGCCTGGGATGGTGACGACCACCGAATCGTCAATAGGCTCGGTGATGCGCGGCCGAGCGAGCGTGGACTCGCCTGCGACGAACGCTGTTTGGGCTCGGGCCGGGGCCGCAGAGATTTGAATCCAGGTCAAGGCCAGGACCAGGTAGAACGTAAGTTTTGTTGTGGATGGGATGGGTTGACCGTTCATGGCATCGTCTCCCGTGGCACTCGCCAAGAGTGCGTTAGTTTCTGGGGCCCCGTCACCTGAAACGACTTCAGCGCAAGACACTCTTCTGTCACCTTCGACAACTTGAGCATGGGTGTCTTCAGCACTCCTGAGACTGACTTCGGCTTTGGCCAAGCTACGGTTCACTACCCAGGCCACCTCCTGATTCGTCATTCACCCGGCCCAGGTTGTACTGGCAGCGGCAAATCCGGGGAACATGGGCGCCTCCACCCGACGGCAGAATTCGACTTATCACCAACACTATAAACCCGCCAAAAACGCGAATACAAGCACGAAAACTACGCGGGCAAACACTCCCTACCCGCCCAGCGCGCAACTCCGCGGGTTGGCGACTGGCAGACCGAGGATTCATTCGGCAAGCAACCTGGCCTAGCGATCTTTTCGAAGACGGGAACCTCGACGCGCAGCATCGTTGAGAAACCGGCTGAGTCAGGTGGTCTGAGGGAGGGCCTTGCCGTCACGGTCCAACAACAGGATTAGTCAGGGCGCCAATGCCCTCCACCGTCACGCTGACCGTGTCACCCGGTTTGAGGTAGACCGGCGGCTTGCGGTGATCGCCCACACCCCCCGGCGTGCCCGTCGAAAGAAGGTCGCCGACTTCCCAGGTCAGTGATTGGGAGAGGTAGCTCACCAGAAATGGGATCTTGAAGATCAGGTCGTGCGTATTCGACTCTTGCATCGTCCGCCCGTTGAGCGTGAGTGAGATTCGCAGGGAGTGCGGGTCGGGAATCTCGTCGGCGGTGACGATGCAGGGGCCGGTAGGCCCGAAGGTGTCGCAGCTCTTCCCCCGGAACCACTGCCCGTCGCCGTGTTGCATGTCGCGCGCACTCACATCGTTAAGAATGGTGAAGCCGGCGATGTGCTCGAAGACTTTCTCTTCCGGTATGCCTTTCCCACGCTTTCCGACGACCGCTGCAAATTCCGCCTCATAGTCCACCTCTGTCGAGTTGGGAGGGAGAACAATGGAATCGCCAGGGCCGCAGATCGTGTTGCTAGACTTCAAGAAGAATACTGGCCGCGGGGGCGATTTGAGGCCCTGTTCGGCTCGGTGGGATTCATAGTTGAGTCCCACGCAAATAATCTTCCCAGGCCGCAGAAGGGGAGCGCGCAGCCGCACTCTCTCGAGCGGCATGCGCACTCCTTGGGGAAGGCGCAAGGGTTCTCGAGAGGCAGTCACGGTTTCGAGAATCTCCCCCAGCGCCCGGCGCCATGCTTCCCCTCGTTCGAGCAGATCAATCATGTGGCGAGGGCTCGCTCCTCCAGCCACTACCACGTTGACAGCCTTTTGCAACTCAGGCCGCGGCTCGAAGCCAAGCGTGCCGCTTCGAAGCGAGTCGATGGCGAGTCCAATATCGACCACGAAACTGCCCTTCAAAGCGCCCACGCGGTCTTCATCGCCGCTCTCAAACGTTACCAGTTTCATCTTAGAACAACTCTCCTTTTATTATAGGGAAGTGTCGCCGGTCTGGCCGCGGGGACTCCCCTTGGCAGGGAGTCAATCGCCGCGCACTGTCCCGCTCAGTGCGACTCACCTTCGACCGGAAGGCGAGTAGTTTACTGCAACTTGTCAGTATCTTCCATCGTCGCGTTAGACGGGCGCATGATTCATTGAAAGCATGATGCCAAGCTTCGAGAAAGCTGTTGCGCGTGATCTGGATTAGGCGCACAATAGGGAATGCTCTCATGATCGACGGAAGCGGCGCGGTTTGCCGAGGGCACGAACTGAGGAGGCTGCAAGTTCGGGCCGGCGCGCCGAAAGCCGAAAGATTGTGGGGGACGGGGTTTCGGATCGAACAATTTGAGTCAAGATGTTAAGGAACGCTAAAGCAACCCAAGGCTTATCCTTCCTGATCTGGAGGAAAATTTTTGGAGCCAGCGTCTCATTTCTTCCCAGTATTTTCTCTCCCCGAAGACAAGTTTCATGACCACTGCGGGGTTTTCGCGGTGTATGGTCACCCGGAGGCAGCCAAGTTGGCGTACCTGGGCCTTTATGCCCTCCAACACCGGGGGCAGGAAAGCGCCGGCATCGCTGTTTCCAACGGCGAGACCGTGACCTGCAAGAAGGGCATGGGCCACGTGGACGAGACCTTTCCCGCCGAGGTCATCAAAGGCTTGCCGGGACATCTCGCCATCGGGCACACGCGCTACTCCACGGCCGGAGACACGGACCTGAAGAACGCCCAACCCCTGAAGGTGAGTTGTTATAAGGGCCAAGTCGCCTTGGCGCACAACGGGAATTTGGTAAACGCCACCACCATCCGGCGGGACCTGGAAAGCAGGGGGGACATCTTCCAAACCACCAGCGATACGGAAGTGATCCTGCATTTCTTTGCCCGCTCGCGCCAGACCGGCATTCCTGAGGCCGTGGCGGAAGCGCTTGACAAGGTGGTCGGCGCCTACTCACTGGTCATGCTCTTCAAGGACAGCGTTTACGGCATCCGCGATCCGCGCGGGTTCCGTCCCCTGAGCCTGGGGCAACTCGACGGTGCTTACGTCCTGGCCTCGGAAAGTTGCGCCTTTGACCTGATCAATGCCAAGTTCATTCGCGACGTTGAGCCGGGCGAGATGGTCATCCTGGACCGGCGTGGCGTCACCTCGCTGCATTTTGCTCCCCCTGCCACGCCCGCGCATTGCATCTTTGAGCATGTCTATTTTTCCCGTCCCGATAGCGTGGTGTTTGGACGTTCGGTGCAGGCCAGCCGCGAAATGCTGGGACGCTTTCTGGCCCGTGAGCACCCGGTGGAGGCCGACCTTGTGGTTCCGGTTCCAGATTCCGGCGTGCCGGCGGCAACAGGCTTTGCTGAGGAATCGGGGATCCCGCTGAAGATTGCCTTGATCCGCAACCATTATGTTGGCCGCACCTTTATTGAACCCAGCCAGGCTATCCGGGATTTCGGCGTCAAGCTGAAGCTTAATCCCGTGCGCAGCCTGCTGGAGG
>Ga0208457_1000117_pt1 | contig 106597 bp, 80 predicted proteins | sample June2015DPH_10_1_FD_185513 | JGI IMG/M metagenome (GOLD analysis project Ga0208457, IMG submission 185513) | Peatland microbial communities from SPRUCE experiment site at the Marcell Experimental Forest, Minnesota, USA - June2015DPH_10_150... | ecosystem: Environmental > Terrestrial > Soil >... | reverse complement strand
AACAAGGACGTCCTGTCCTGGCTTTCCAGCCTCTAGCTATGTGAAGCGATTGCCGGGGGATCCCAGTCACGATAACAGGAGCCTTTGCCCGGTCACTCCACATAGCTCGGTACGCAACATAACACAATCTATGTGATGCATCACATAGATTGTGGGCGCACGCGATCGCCGTGGCCGCATGCCGCACGGCTTCGCGAAAGACCTCCCGCGGGTGGACCAGCGACGCGGTGGCCGTGCCGGAGGTCAGTTCGACCAGTTTGATCAACCGGTTCTTCCGGTTGAGGCACAGCACCCAGAACTTCTCGACCTCAAGCCCGTTGGCGTACGGCCGTAGGTAGGCGGCGATGGCTTCCGGTCGATTTAAAAGAGGCTTCGCGACACCGTCGGCGCGCATCATCCGCCGGGCAATTTCGATCACCGCCACCAGTTGCTGGGCCTTGGCCTGTCCGATGCCGCGGCAGCGCCGGAAGTCGGCGGTTTGCCAGGAAGCGAGTGTCGCCAGTGATCCGGCATCGGCGATCAGCCGTGAACCGAGGCCCAGGGCGCTCTCCGCGCGCATCCCGTGATGAAGGACGAGTGCGAGCAATTCGGTGTCGCTCAGCGCCTGGACGCCGAAGTGTAGAAACCGCATTTGCGGTCGTTCGCCCACCGCCACCGGATGGTGGATTCCAACATACGGTTGGGTTTCGTCTGCCGGCTGCACATTGGTTTGAATCATGATGACCGGCGCGTGCAGCGCGGACCGGCCGGGCACCTTGCCCGGTTATCTGGTGCGCCCCGCGCGCCGGACCATGCCGGCACGCCAAGCCACGGCCGCGGCCGCCGAGCGCAGGAGCCCCGGCGCTCCTCGCGAGGGGGAAGGCCGCAGGCCGGGAAGGTGGAGGCTCGCGCAGCGAGCACTACCTTGGCTGGCGTGACAAAATGGGCAGGCGAGCGGGGGCAGTTTTCCTAACCAAGTAACCTCAGGCGCATAGTTTCTTACACTGAGGCCTCGATTGGTAACGCCGAATCAGGGGTTGTCCTAGCTTTCCATGCATAAGAAGATGCCCCCATGGCAGGCGACGATCAGCCCCATAATCCGGTCTTCGTTCTCGGGAGCCGCGCCGAGTTCGAAGAAACTCGCCGGCTGGAGCTCAAAGAGGTCAGGGGCCATGACCCCGTTGGCGCCATCGCGAATGCCTCTGACGAGTACACTGTTTCGTTCCTGAACAGTGAAGGTGGCACAATCTTCTGGGGCATCAGGGACTCGGATCGAACTGTCGTCGGCGTGCCGCTATCCTCGCAGGACTGCGATCGCCTTCGCAGGGCAATCAACGACAAGCTCCACGCAATTCAGCCAAGCATCGATCCGACTCGTTATCGTGTTGAGCTACATCCCTTGGCGGGTGGCGCCACGAAGCCTCAGAACCTCTACGTCGTCGAGTTGACTGTCCCTCAAGTCGCCCAATCCGAGCCCTTCTATACGGGCGGGGGAGACGCATTCGTCCGCGTCGACGGTGTGACGAAGAAGCTCAAGGGGCCCCAACTAACCGATTGGATTCGGCAGCGCAACCATCCTACCGCGAGTGTAAAGTCGGGACCGACCGACCCGCGTGTCGCCGCGTTGGTCACTCGAATCCGACGCATCTTTTCCGCGCACGAATTGGAGCCGGCGCATTTGGCTCGATTCTTCAAGACCTGCCACGCGCCATTTACCATCGCTCTCACAGACTACCAGGACGATGGCGCCTTCCTCGCTTGGCTGTCAGAAGAGAAGATCGATTGGATCGCCCGGACGTTCCTGATCAGAAGGGAGTGGATCGATGGCGAGGACGCCCGAATACACGAGGAATTCCACTTCGACAAACGGCCGGAGAAGTTTTTTGAAACCGTAAGCCAGCATGTCGACTCGCTCATCTGGGACGAGGTCCACGATTCGCCAGAAGCGTACTTTATTAGATGGGGGTCGGCAGTCCGGTTGGTTTCGACGCATGACTCTGATATTCTCTTCGTCCTGCGAGTGCCACTTGCTCGTTTCAGTAATGAGCGGACCATCTGGAAATACATCGCTGATACGAGCTGCTACCCCTGGAATTATGCTAGGACCAATATTGAGCTGCGAGCTTGGGCCCGCCTTTTGTTCGTGAACAAGGGAATTGGGTGCCACGGGTGTGAAGTTCCGTACGACGTCGCCGAATCAATGGAATCCAACAGCATCTTCCTGCACGAGGTGATCGAAAAGAAACTCCGTCGCACGAAGGATGATTGGCACCCCGAAGATCACGCTCTCTATCCCGACGAGAGCAGGGTGGCAAAGAACGTCGATACGCTGCCGGACGTGTTAGCATTCCTTCAACACCACAACCTGCCATTCGAAAAGACGAACCTGGGACCCCGATGATGGACCGGGGTGCGTCTCCAGCTCCACCCGGCCCATCAAGGACTCCCATGCAAATCCGACCGAATGGATGCCACCGGGCTTCATTTACCTATGGCACGAACGCTCACTGATGACGATGTGACTGCGATTGCGGATCGCATCTTGCTGGTCTTGTCAAAGCGCCTATCCGAACCTGCACCCCCGCCGGCACCTCCGGCTCCGCCAAGTCCGCCAGCCAAGATCGTTCCGCCAAAGCTCGCCTTCACCCTCGCGGAGCTGGCGAAAGAATTGGGTGTTTCCAAAGCCAGCGTTTACAGACTTGAGCAACGTGGCCTTATCAAATCCCTCGCGTACCTCCGTACCAAGATCTACTCCCGCCAAGAGGTAGAACGCTTCCTAAAGGACGGCATGCGCCATTTGGAGAATAGTTTATCTCGCGGTTCAGGCGGGCCCCGGCATTCCACCTGCCCCCGATAGCCGCCAGAAAGCGCGCCGAGTCAAGGTGGAGGCGGAGCACCACCTTGACCGGCGTGTAAAATATCTGGCGGCGGGCAGGCGGGAACAAGGCTGGCGACTTGAAGAGCCTTTCCGGTCTAGGAAATTCCCCCATTGAGCTGGACTGCCAGCCAGGGAAATCAGGATCCCAGCGCGAATCACCAATCCACGCGCCTGCCTCGATAGAATTCGGGGATGATCACTAATAGGTTCCTAATCATGGGTGGTGCTCAGTTCGTATCTTGGTTCCCACCGGGATGGCTACTCGCCGAAAGAACGGATACTTGATTTACTGATCGGATAATCGAAAATAGGTGGGACCACATTCGAGCTTGGTCGATGCAGGTTTGTCGTGACGAGCGATTCCGCCATTTATAGGCTGGGTCCATGACTCGGGCCGTGAACAGCGCGAACGGTTCGTATCGCTCTCCCGCGCCGATGTCGTGCCTGGCGAAGGCCCCGGCATGTTCACCGGATTTGGCCGCGCCCAAACGATTGACACTGAAATGCACCCAATCGGCGCGACGAAAAATTCCTCAGAAATCTTGAGACTTCGTTACCGGTTTGCCACGCGCAGCGGCGATTTACCTTTGGAATCGGGGTAGTCCCCGAAGCCTAACCAATCTAACCCAGATGACCGCTCCGTCACTCAGGCCTTTGCGCAAGATATCGCCGAAAGGGGCTGCCTACAGGAGAAATGAGAACACCGAACGCGTTTTGCTGGAATTGCTTGCATTGCCCGATGACGCGCTGCTCGCCCGCTGCGAGATTCTGTCGCGGGACGTCGCCGGCTATGTTCCAGGCGAGTGTCTGGTCTACCTTGTCCGCACAGGTCATGGCGCGGCTGGCCGGACTCGGGAGCGGATCTTCGCCATTCTAGCAGAGCGCGTACGGAATCGGCTGCCACGGCGGTCCGGTTCCGACGGCTCCGCTGTTTCCCTCACGGGCAGCAACATCGCGGACGAAGTGTTTAACGGCTTCCTCACGCTCCTTATGTCAGATCGCCAGAGCTACGATGCGGGCCTCGATGCATGGGAAGTCTGTTTCGACAAAACCCTCAAGCGCCGTCGTTTCGACGCTCAGCGAAAGGTATTGCGCTACAACAAGCGGACCCCAGCCCTGGAAGTCGATGACTCCACCGGAGATGTGTCCGAAGAGCTGCGGAACCAAGGCGGCTCCCTCCAGACAAATGACCTGCGCGAAATCGAGCGGGACGCCAGGCGCATTGACGTGGATGCCGCCATCGACCAGTTACCCGATCTTCAGCGTCAGATTCTGCGCCTCGTCCGCCGCGGCTTCCCGCTGTATTCGAAAGACCCGAACACGTTTTGTGTTTCGAAGGCTCTGGAGAAATCCGACAAGACCATCCGCTCTCACCACCAACAAGCCATCGCTACCATCAAATCCATTATCGACGGGGAGAACAAATCATGAACCCGGAATCCACTCCCTCCCTCGAGGACGTGTTGGATGCATACGCCCTCGAAGCTGAAAATGACAATGCCACGCTGGAGCGCTACCTCCGCGATTACCCGCTATACGCCGCCGAACTGGTCGACCTTTCCCACGAACTCGACCGCCCCATCGACGTCAGCACGGCGCCGCTGGACGCGGCGGACCGGGCACTGATCGACGTGGCCTGGGCTCGATTCGCTTCCACTGCTGCTTCGGACGCATTCAGTCCGCTGCTGGCGCTGGAACCTTCCAAGATGAGGGCTGTTGCCAGCGCGCTCGGAGTGCCGCGTCAAATTCTCTCTGCGTTCCGGGAGAGGCGCGTGATCGTTGAAACTGTCCCGCGGCTATTCCTTGAGCGTCTGGCAGTGGCCCTCGGCACACCCTTAGAGGTGTTACGAGATTCGCTGCCCCGGGCGCCGAACTTGTTCCCGCAGCTCGTTCCGAACCGGAGCTATAAAGCAGACGAGAAGCCGAACGCCACGAAGCAGGTTAGTTTTGAGCAACTGCTGATCGATGCATGCGTGCCACCAGAGAAACGGGCGGCGTTGCTGGCTGAAAGAGACTGAGCATGGACGCTGTCGAGCTGGCCCGCCAAACTGCTGCCCGGCTGCATACCGAGGCGGTTTCGGCCGGCCATGACCCTCGACACCCGTATACCTTCGCCTGTGCGGGGGCCAGGCGCCGTGGATTCGATGTCGAGCCCGTGCGTCCCGGCGCCACGATGCTCGATGGCGGACGGGCTACGATTATTTCAGACGACGAGCTGATCCTGCATGAAAACATCGGCTCGCCTTTTGAGCAGGCGTTTCTTGTCGCGCACGAGATCGGTCATGCCGAATGTGGCGATGACAATGCTGATCCGGGTTCAATTTGGGAACCCATCGTTATCGACCCGGCACGCCCCTCGGATCCTTCCCCGATCGGACTCGATCGCGTGGTCGACTACGGCCGCCGACAGCGTCGCGAGATACAGATGGACCTCTTCGCACGGGAGTTTCTCCTGCCGCGCTCAGTCCTCCGCCAGTTGCATGTCGAGGAAGGCCTCCGACTGACTTCAATTGCCGAACGATTCGGTGCGCCCATCGATGTCGTCGCCCAGCAGCTTCTGGACGCCCTCCTACTGCCGCCAATATCGCTGAAGCCAGCCGTCGCCGAAAAAGAGCGCGAGCCAAACCGAGAACAACGTAATGCTGCGGCTCACCGCGGAGTTGCGTACTTGTTGGAAGCGGGTCCGGGCACAGGCAAAACGCAAACACTAGTCGCGAGAGTGGAGAGTCTCCTCGCCGAAGGCATCGCTCCCCGCCGAATTCTTCTGCTCACGTTTTCGAACAAGGCTGCGGGGGAAATGGCCGAGCGAATCGCGCGCAAGCACCCGGAAGCTGCGCGCGCGATGTGGATTGGCACCTTCCACGCGTTCGGCTTGGATTTGATTCGGAGGCTCCGGAAGGAGCTCGGATTCGAAATCGATCCCCGAATGTTGGACCGCGCCGAGGCCGTCGAGCTTCTCGAGTACGAATTTCCGCGTCTCGGGCTTTCACACTACCGTGATCTTTATGATCCGACGCAGGTGATTGCGGATATTCTGGCGGCAATCTCGCGGGCGAAAGACGAGGTGGTGGATGACTCGACCTACCTGGCCCTCGCCGAGGCAATGAAGGCCCGCGCCTCGAACGAAGAGGAAAAAGCGGCGGCCGAAAAGGCGCTAGAGGTTGCCCGCGTGTATGCGGTCTACGAAGCTCTGAAACGTTCGCGGCATTGCATCGACTTTGGTGACCTTGTGTCGCTCCCCGTCCGGCTGCTTGAGCGTGACGCCCCCGTGCGCGCGCATTTTCAGCAGACGTATGACCATGTCCTCGTCGATGAGTATCAGGACGTGAACCGCAGCAGTGTTCGGCTGCTCGCAGCTCTTCGCCCCGATGGCAACAATCTGTGGGTGGTCGGTGATGCGCGCCAATCGATCTATCGATTCCGCGGGGCATCGTCCTTTAATCTGGATCGCTTTGGCCTAGATGATTTCCCGGGCGGCGTCCGCGGAGAACTGGTAAGGAATTACCGTTCCTCCTCTGAAATCACCGTTGCGTTCACCGCTTTTGCTCAACGGATACCCGTGGGTAGCAAGGCGCCAGCGTTCATCTCGGATCGCGGTGCGCTGGGAGTTCAACCGGAGCTGCGCACTGTGGACTGCGGCCATCTCCAATCCGCTGCGATTGCGGAGGCGGTCGAGGAGTTACGCGCTGCGGGTTACGCCTACCGAGATCAGGCAGTGTTATGCTCCGGCAACGACACGCTCTCAGACCTCGGCCACGAACTCGAACTACTCGGGATTCCGGTGCTTTTCCTGGGCAGCCTGTTCGAACGCCCCGAGGCCAAGGAACTTTTTTCCCTGCTCTCGCTCCTCATCGACGGACGCGCGATGGGCTTCGTCCGGACGGCGTGTTCGTCCGAGTTTCGCATGTCGCTTGCGGAGGTCGCGGCAGTGATCGGCCATCTCAGATCCACAGAAGGGCCGCCGGGCGCGTGGCGCACCGACGCCAAAGTAGCAGAGCAGCTCACGCCGGAAGGCCAGTCTGCTTGGCGCAAGCTCGTCGCCTTGCTGGAAGGGTTTGGACCAGACTCATCGCCATGGCACGTTCTCACGGCGGTCCTGCTAGACCGCACTCGTATGGCGGAGCAGCTCGCTACCTCCACGGCAATCAGCGACCGGGCCCGCGCGATGGCGATTTGGCAGTTGATGAACTTCATTCGCGCACAGCCTGCCGCCGGAAATTTGCCCATCCAAAGGCTGCTGGATCGGATCAGGCGATTGCTGCGCCTCCGGGACGACCGTGACCTCCGACAGCTGCCGGCGGCCGCCCAAGGATTGGACGCGGTCAGGTTGATGACAATTCACGGCGCGAAGGGGCTGGAGTTCGGCGGTGTGCATCTCGCGAGCATGAACGCCGACTCGATGCCAGGATCGATGAAGACTCCCCCGTGCCCACCGCCTGACGGGCTGGTAGCAGGTGGCACCGGCAAGGCGCGCGAGGATCTCGAGCGCGCGCACAAACAGGAACGAGAATGCCTCTTCTATGTCGCGTGTTCGCGAGCCAAGGACCGGTTGATTGCTTATGCGGCCATCAAGAACGCGAAGAACGCTAGCCGGCAAACGTCGCCGTTCCTTCAGCGCCTCGGGGAGGGATTGGTGACGAGCCACGTCAATCCCGCCCGCGTCATGCCTCCCGCCCCGGAAATGGCAGCCGTTGTGCTGCACGTGGACGGAGCCCTGCGCTTCACCTCCCAACAGATATCCCTTTACGAAAGCTGCCCCCGACGGTTCTTCTTCACCCATATCCTCTCGGTAGGCGGCCGCCGTATTGCGACCCCATTCATGCAAATGCACGAGGCAGTGCGCGCCGTCTTCAAGGATCTAAAGGCGCAGGGTGCCAGCATGGATTTGTCGGACCTAGAGCAGCGAATGGAGAAGGCATTTGCCGCCCATGGGCTTTCGGGCCACGGGTACGAGTCGGACTATCGTGAATTCGCATTAGGTATGGTGCGATATTTCGCATCCACCCGCGATGGCCACACGATCGAAACCGCTGTCGCCCTGAGTCTGAAGTTCGGCAACGAAGAAATTCTCGTCCATCCCGACGAAGTTCTAATCCGGCCAGACGGACGTCGTACGGTGCGCACCGTCGAAACCGGTCACCGTTCCGAGAGAAAAGAAAAGGCTGTCGGCAGCACCGCCTTCGTCCTAGCGGCGCAAAAAGCGTTCCCCGGCGCGGTCATCGAATTGGTTTACTTGGCTGATCGGGTGGTGCTCGAAGTCCCGCTCTCGAAAAAGGAACTCACCGGTCGGGAGCAAAAGATCACCAAGTTTCTTATGGAAATGCGTGATGGGCAGTTTCCACCGAGGCCGAACGAACAGACCTGCCCGCAATGCCCGGCTTTTTTCATCTGCGGGCCCTTGCCTGAAGGGAAACTGATCAAGAAGTTCGGCTAGGATTACCGGATCAAGCCGATCGGAGGCGATTGAGTAGGTAACCGCGGGAATTCTCCCGCGGGAAGACCAATTAAAATCATGGCCTCCAAAGATCTCATTGAATTCGACGACGTGGGTACTGCCGTGCGTGAGGGGCGTCCCTTGCGTCCTGCACGCGGTTACCGCATCCTCTACGCCAACGGCGACACGAACTTCCGGTCGGTCCTCGTGAACGACCCGGTGCCGCTCGGGCGCCAAATTCTGGCAGCTGGGGGTGCCGGTGCCGGCGACGACTACAGCCTCTTTGCGATCCTCGCGACCGGCGACTTCGAGGATGTCCGGCTCGACGAGCAGTTCGACCTTCGCGCGCGTGGTGCCGAGCGCTTCATCGCCTTCCTCACTGACCGTGAGTTCAAGCTGACGCTCGATGGTCGCCAGCTCGCGTGGGGAAAGCCAGTGATCAGCGGCGCTGCGCTCTACGCCCTCGCGCAGATTGGCCCCGATAAGGCAATTTTCCTCGAAGTCCGCGGCGGAACCGACCGGCTCATCGAGCCAGCTGACCTCATCGACCTCGCTGCCCCCGGGGTCGAGCGCTTTGTCACCGGCCCCAAACCTGTCCGCACCTATGAGATTATCGTGAACTCCCGTCCGTTCGTCGTGCCGGGTCCGCACGTAACTTTTGAGCAAGTTGTCGCGCTGGTGTTTCCGGGCCCGCACGGCCCGAACATCGTGTTCGCGATGACCTACCGCCACGCTGAATCCAAGCCGCCCGCCGGCGAACTCGGGCCCGGCGGCTCCGTTGAAGTGAAGCACATGGGGACGATCTTCAATGTCACAAAAACCGATAAGTCTTAGTCCGGACCTAAAGCGCCTGCGCGACGAGGGTTACTTCATCCAGATTGTGGGTGGATTCCTCGTCATGCGGGAGGTGCCCTACGTCAACGCACAGCGCCAGATCAGGCGGGGCACTCTCATTTCCAGTCTGACCATGGCAGGCGACGTCACCCGGGCGCCCGACACTCACGTTGCATTTTTTGATGGCGAGTATCCCTGTCGCGCTGACGGCACGCGAATCCACCAGATCTCCCACCAGAGCGGGCACCTTCCGCTGGGCAACGGCATGATCGCCAAGCACTCTTTTTCCAGCAAGCCCAGCACAGGCTACACCGATTATTATTACAAGATGACGACTTACGCCGCGTTGTTCACCGGCCCGGCAGCGCAAATCCAGCCCGGAATTACCGCGCGGGTTTTCCGCGTGCCGGAAGAAGAGGAGGACAGTGTGTTCGAATACACCGAGACCGCGTCAGACCGCGCTGGCATTGGCGCGCTCACCGAACGCCTGGCTGCCGAGAAGGTCGCGCTTGTCGGCGTCGGTGGCACGGGGTCATACATCCTCGATTTCCTCGCCAAGACCCCGGTCCGCGAGATTCGTCTCATAGACGGAGACGAATTCCTCCAGCACAACGCCTTCCGGGCACCGGGTGCGGCCGCCCTAGACGAACTCCGTGAAGCCCCCAAAAAGGTTCACTACCTGAAGGATATCTATTCGCGGATGCACCGGGGCCTCGTTGCACATCCCGTTGCGCTTACGCAAAGCAACCTCCAGCTCCTTGACGGTATCACCTTCGCTTTCCTAGCGATGGACGCCAGCGACGACAAGCGGCGCGTCGTCGAGAGGCTCGAGACGCTCGGGGTATCATTCATCGACGTCGGGATGGGTTTGGAGTTGGTGGATGGTTCGCTGGGTGGGATTCTCCGCACCACCACCAGCACACCGGAGAAGCGGGATCATTTCCGCAACCAAGTTTCCTTTGTCGGGGACGGACAGGGCAACATCTACTCCTCGAATATCCAGGTCGCTGACCTCAACGCGCTGAACGCCGTGATGGCGGTTATCAAGTGGAAGAAATTGCGCGGCTTTTACCGCGATCTTGAGCGAGAGCACCACAGCTCCTACACCACCGACGGAAACATGCTCCTGAACGGAGGGTTGCCGTGATCCGGTATCCGCGGCTCGCACACAAGTTTGTCACAAACATCCCCAACTCACTAGAACCAGGGGTGCTCTACATCTCGGTGGAGTATGCGACTGCGATCCACCTCTGCTGCTGCGGCTGCGGAGAGGAAGTTGTGACACCTCTCACGCCAACAGACTGGGCACTGACGTTCGATGGTGACACGGTTTCGCTGTGGCCCTCGATCGGAAACTGGAACTTCGCGTGTCGCTCACACTACGTGATCGAGCGGAGTGAGGTCGTCCGCGCTTTGCCGTGGTCCGACCGCCGGATTGCCTATGGCCGCTTTCAGGACAAGCTGGCGAAAGGGCGTTACTTCGGCACCCTATGAGACAAGCATGAGCTTGGGGAGGCGGATCGTCACGACGACAAACCCCAATGACCTAGGCATTCATCCTTGTCTTTCTCTATTTCGGACAGGCGACAAAAGAAAGACATAACTCGAGAAGTCGCCCCGACCAAACCATTTACAGGCAGTACATTCTTGTCAGGAGGCAAGAGGTTATGGCCGCCAACCAAGCCAATCAAAGTTCCCAAGAGCCCAAAGGTAACGCACGGCCACACGACCCGGATCAGGCTGCTTACCCCAAACGGTGGAGTTGAAACTCGCCGTCGCCGAGGGTCCGACGGCAGAGATCGACGAGGTGATCGTGATGGGTGAAGAGGAATACTTGGGTGCGCTGGGCTAAGGTGCGCAGTTGGGGGAGGATAGCCGTGGCGCGGTTGTTGTCGAAGGTCATCAAGAGGTCATCGAGAATGAGCGGCATCGGTTCGTGCGCCTCAAGATGCTGTTCCAGCGCAGCCAGGCGGAGGGCGAGAAAAAGTTGATCACGCGAGCCATCGCTCATGCCGTCGATGGAAACCTTGGAATCGTCAGGGCGGACGCCGACGAGGATAGGAACATCCTCGGCGTTGAACTCTGCGTCGAGGCCGCTGAAAGCGCCGCGTGTGATCGTGTTGAACACGGCGCCGGACTTAGCGAGCAGCGGGCCTTGGTTCTCCTTCCGGAAGCGCTCAATCTGATTTTGGAGGAGGTACATGGCGAGGCGCAGGCGCACAAATCGTGCGGCATCGCGCCGGAGGGTAGCAGCGCACGCCTCGGCCTGTTGGCGAAAATCCGCCGCGGCGTCGCCGGCCTTTTCGAGTTCTGCCTTTTGCCTGCCAAGTTCGAACAACGTTTGGGTGACACCGTTGAGCGTAGATCGCTTTTCGTTCTTTTCGCGTTCCGCCCGCGATTTTGTCTCCAGCAACGCGTCTGGATTTTCCGCGCGAACCCGCGCAAAGAACTCGTCCACAAGCTGCCCGCGGGCGAGGCCGCCCAAGGTTTCGCGCAGTTGGCGGATACGCTCCCGGGTGGCATCCCGCTTTTCGAGATGGGCGAGGAGCGGCTCCAGTTCGTCGGCTCCAGCCAATTTCGCGAGTTGGATCAGTGCGGTCAGTGATTGATCGGCCTCGTCGGCAAGGAGTTTGGCGTCTTCCAATTCGGCTTCGGCTCCGCCGATCTGCTCAGTCAATTGTTCATGGCGGGTTTGTGCCCTGCGGGCGCTGGTGAGCGCTTTCCAAAGCGCGGCTTCGAGCACCTCAGTCGTGTTGCCCTCGATGCCCAGCGCCCGCGCCTTCGTGCTGACCGCTTGCTCGTATTGGTCTATCGCCGCCGTGGTTGATTGAACTTCGCCGGACAACTGTTGCCATTCATCGAACTTGGCAAGAAGCTCCTTGCGTTCCGTCAAGAGTGCCAGGCCCGCTTCGGGCGAAGTGTCTTCGGGCATTCCAACCGCTCTGCACTGCATCTTCCACCGGTTTTTTCCGGCGGTCACCGCTGCGGTCAGGCTGGAGCGGCTCTCTTCCAGCTCGGCAAGGTCACGTGTGAGATCGTCGAGCTGGTTGGTGATCACGCGGCGGCTGCCGGCCGACTCCTCACCCTGCTGCACGCGCGACCTTGCTGCCGCGAACAGCAGAGCGAACTCCTTCGTCTCGGACTCGCCGAGGACGGCAGCGAGTTTTTGTTTGGCCGTTTGGATTTGCCGGTTCTTGGTAGCAAGCGATTCTTCGGCCGCCCGAAGCTTTTCGAGCCGTTGTGTGAATTCGAGCCACTCGTCATGCCACTCGGTCATTTCGGCGGGTGACCGCGGTGCGATTCCGCAGGCCAGCCATTCGGCAATCCACGATCCCTGGCTCTCGTTGACAGCGCGTTGAAGTCTCTCGATTCCCCGTTCAGCGTCGCGCACCTGCTTTTCGCATTCGCCCTTTTGAAATCGCTTTTCCTCCGCCTGGGCTACGGCCTCGGCCTGCTTGCGGAGGCGATCAGCGATATTGTCGGTCTTGGCGATGGACTCTGGGAAGGCTTTTTCAAGGGGCGTTCCGGGAACGAATTCTTCTTTGGCACCCGAGCCTTTCCACTCGGCGAGCACGAGGGACCAACCATGATCGCGATGTTCCCTGGCGTTGCGGAGCGCGTCCTCGGATGGCAGCTCACCTTGCCGCTGCAAGCGGGCAAGCTCGGCCTCGATGATTCTGTAGCGTTGTTTCGCAGCATCAATCTTGTCCTGCTCGGCTTTAATGTTTCGCGCAATCTCGTCCATGCGCTCTTGATAATTGCGGATAGTCGCGCTGGCCGGACCAGAGAGGCGGGCGGTGGCGTCGAGGTCTTTTGGAGCGCCAATAACGCGTTGATGCTGATTGGTGGCCTCGCGCTTTAGCCGTTTGACCTCCAATTCATTCGCTGGAAAGTCCTTGTCGGCAGCCGTGGCCTCGGCGGCGACGGCGAGTGCCTCGCGGAGGCCGGTTAGGTCCGTCTCGGGAAGCTCGCGCAACTTGTCCTCCCGATCCTTGATCTGCTTCTTGAAGTCCGCAACCTTGCCGACGTTGTTCTCCTCCTCAGCCAACGCGCTCTTGAGCGCAGCGGCGGCTTCTTCGCAGGCGAGGCGAACGGAGCTGCTGAGTCGATAATTTTCCAACGACGCAAATTTGCCGGTGAATTGCAGGCTTTTCATACGCGCGTCGAGCAGCGGCTCGACGCCGGCCAACTTCGCTTTCAAGTTGGCGAGAGACTGGTTGCGTTCCCGGTGAGCGCCCAGATTCTGATGCAACTGATCCAAGGCATCCGCCTCGGCGAGGATGGCAGGAGCAGTCTTGAGCTCTTGGCATTGGTTTTGGAGTCGTTCGATCTGTTTCGTCAGTCGCTGGACTTCGGCCTGCGCGTCGGCGACGGCTTTGCGGGCATCGCGAGCGCGCAGCACGAAATCGCTGGCGACATCAGGCAACGGCGGAAGTTGCTCAAGGGATTTCATCTCCTCGATCAGCTTGCCGACGGTGGGCAGCGCATCTTCGCAACGGGACATCCAGGCAAGCTCGCGGTCCAAGGTGTCGATATCGTTCACCAACGTCTCCTTAAGGCGGTTCGCCTCGCCCAGTTCCTTCTCGATGTGCTCCCATGCCTCCGGCTTGACCATTGCGTCGCGACTTTTCCCGACCAGTTCTTTGTAGCGATGAGCGGCGGGACGGATCGAGACATTCGCCGTGGCCCGACCTTTGAAGAGCTGGTCGGCTTCCGCGGCGAGCGCCTCCAGTACGTTCTCGATGGGCGTCCCGCCCATGCTCGCGGAAAAGAGCGCGTTGCCGAGGTCGCCTTCGCCACGGAGCAATTGCTGCGCGCCATCGCGAAGCTCGTGCGCGCCGAGACCGAACATCGCAGAGAAATAGGATTGATCGACGCCGCCGAGGAAGGGAAGGAGGGCACCGTCTGGCAGCGGATTGCCCTCAGCGTCGAGCAGGGTGTTCCTGTTGCCCTTGCGGCGCTGGAAGATCAGTTGCTTGCCGGCGCGGTTGACGATATCGCCCCTGATCCGCAACGCGGAGTAATCGTGGAGAAAGTTATCGGGCGACTGGCCGTGTATGCCGAAGAGCAAATCCCGGATGGCGCGCAACAACGAGCTTTTGCCCGCTTCGTTTGCGCCGTAGATCACGTGGAGATCGCAGGGCTGGTCCGAGAACCGGAGATCCAGGTCGGTGAACGGGCCGAAGGCCGGGACTTGGAGCCGCTGAAATCTCACGAACGCTCCCCTCCCTTCGTTCCCAGCGCGTCAAGGATGATGGCGCAAACCTCGTCGAGGACGGCACTGCGCTGATCACCGCTCCGCTCGACTTCAATTTCGTGCCGGACCTCCGGCGGCAGCACGGCGAGCATTTCCCCGATCTCGGCCGGGAGTACCTCCAGATCAGTGCGCGCCTGGTCGAGGTTTTCGACCACGATTCTGGTGAGCGCGTCGCGTTGGGTAAGCTGAGCCACGTCATAGACAGGCGTCGTGGCGACCTTGATCCGTTCGATCCAGAGGGCCTCCTCGCCGTGGTCCTGTGCGCGCGCGAGGATTTCGGCATGCCACCGCTGGTCGTCGCGGTGGAGCGAGCCGTGCAAGGAGGTCGTGCCGGTGAAAACGACCCGAGCGGCGACCAGACGGCCGTCGGCGGCGGCCACCGCGGTGCCCATCATGTCGCTGGCCCGCGTCAGCGCCCTGGCTTCGTCATCGATGCCAGTAAGGTCAACCTTCAGCTCGTTCCAACGAACGACGTCCAAGTCGCGCCACTCCGCGCTTTCGACTGCGAGGGAATCAGTGACCGTCACCAACCGGCAGCCGCGCGGGCCGATTTCGCGCGCGTGGCGTCCCTGGCAGTTTCCGGCGAAAACGATCCACGGGTCTTTGCTTATCACTTCGGGCTGATGTATGTGCCCCAGCGCCCAGTAGCCGTAACCCTTATCGCGGAGGTCCAGCTCCGAACATGGCGCGTAGGTGTCGTGGCCGGGGCGTCCCGTGAGGCTGGTGTGTAAAAGGCCGATGTTGAATTTGCCCGAGATGGCCGGGGGATAATCCCTGGCAAAGTTCTCAGGCACGGCGCGATGGGGGAACCCGCGCCCGTGAATCACGACCGGATGACTCGCGACTTCCTTGGATTCCGCGGAGCGCGTGGAAAAGACGTACACGTTCTCGGGCAGAGTAAGTTTCTTGGAGATGATCGATGCCGCGTCGTGGTTGCCGGCGATGAGGTAAACGGGGATGCCCGCATCGCGCAATCGAACCATCTGCCCGCGGAAGAAGAGGCCTGTGCTGTAGTCCTTCCAGTCGCCGTCGTAAACGTCGCCCGCGATGACGAGGAAATCGACGCGCTCCTCGATGGCGAGTTGGACGAGGTTCTCGAAAGCGCGGCGCGTGGCGCCACGAAGCACTTCGACCGGCGCGCCGTCGTGGATTTCCAGCCCCTGTAGGGGGCTGTCTAAGTGCGGGTCGGCAGCGTGTAGGAAACGAATCATCTCAGCGATTCCGTAAACCTTGGGTCAACAACCAAGCAGTGCAGTGTCTGGTTCGGGGATTTTCGGCGTGCAGTTTGGGCCTTGGGAGGGGTCGAATTCCAGAGGCGTTTTTTAAGTGCATTAGTGGTGGTGTCCTTTTCGGACGAAGCGATCCATTGCATAGGTCTTACCGGGTGCGCTAGAATGGAATCGGTATGCGCTGGTGCCAAGCGGCAAGATTCCGGGAAAACCCGTACCTCGACCGCCAACGAGCAGTGAGCCAAGCGTAAAGCCATGCCTCTCGCCTTGGTCAGCGTCGGAAAATTAGGCCACCGACCAGACCGACCAAAACACCGAAGATACCGCAGGCGACGCAGGGCCACAGGAGTCGATTCCAGTCGACGCTCTGCAAGAGATTCTGTGCTCGCTGGGCAGCGATCCGGTGCTCCTTGGTGGCGGCGTCGATATCAGTAACGGTGCCGCGAAGCAGTGAGAGGTGTTTTGTCACGGATTTCTCGAAGTCATCCGATGCCTTTTCGAGTGAGCGTAGAGTCTGTTGCTCCCGGCTTTGCCACGTACCGATATTCTGCTCCAAAAGCTTCTGATATGCGGAGAACATGGTGCGAACATCGTCGGTCGCACGTGCCGTGGCCGCCTCATGCTTGCGGCAGAGCTGGGCATACTCCGTGAGCAACTTTCCACGCTCCTCCGCCAGGGCCTCCGGAATCTGCCGGGCCAGCAGGGCTAGAATGCCCATACCCTGGATAATGACCACAAAATCGTCGTCCGGCCGCAAGGTCTTCACGTGGGCAACATACCGGTAAAAGGACGTACGCAGGTCCGCGGGCAGGAACACCGCGATCCGGTCGTAGACCGAATCGGGAAACTGTCCGGGGTCGTTCACGGCTGCAGGAAGGCCGACGCCGATTCCAGTGCGGCATCGAACCGCTGGGCGTAGGCCTTGGCGCGCCCTCGGCCCGTGGTGCTGTCCAGAACCGGACCCCGCCGGGCCGCGTCCGCGGCCACCGCCTGGGCAGGAGTCAAGCCGCGGTTGTCGAGCTCGGCCTGGATTTCCCGGGCGCGGGCTTCAAGGTGAATCACGATTGGGCTGGCCTTGGCCAGAAAATCTCGGCCGGGCTCGGTGCGGTCCAGGTAGCCAAAGTCGTCGCCGGCGACGTGATTCTTGACGACGAGATAGCTCACGCGATCGCGCAGTGCATCGGCCCAGGTGAACAGGCTCTCGACGCTGCTCGCGGCGCTGGTGATGGTGGCCACGGCGGTGAAGGCGATGCCCTCGTCGCCCAAGGCTTCGAACATGGTGTCAAACCAATGAAACGTATCGCGGCCGGACCCGGCAGCCAAGTCGGCCAATGCCACTGGCGCTCCGGCTGCCAAGGCGGCATCAACGAACCGGTCGAGACCCCGCTCGGACCGGATGTCGAGCTTGGTGGCTTGCGGAAAGAAGTGGCTGAGCGAGCCTCGGCTCTTGTTTTCAGTATCGCAGTCAAACAATACGGCCGGGATGGCACGGGTGACATAATAGTCGGCGATCGAAATGGCCACGGTCGTCTTGCCGACGCCGCCCTTGCCGCCACAGGAAAAGACAATGCGCTTGGTGGGTCTGGTCATGTTGGTTCTTTCTCCAGGGGCTTTGCCGGATCATAGGAAAGCCAGCTACCGCTCCCTCCGGCACGGACTGCGGGCTTGGGTAGGGGCCGGTGGACAACTGTCGGTGTCGACGCCGGAGTTGGATCCGGCAGGGCGTAGGTTGTCCGCCGGCGTGACCGGACTTTGACGAACGAAAAGATGGTCGAGGGCGCCGCCCGCAGTCCGAAACGGTCAGCGAGTTCGGCCGCAATCCATGGGTAGCTCATGCGCCGCGATCGGCACTCGCGAATGAATTCCAGGTGCGGGAGCAATTTAGACTGAAAGGGCGCCGTGGGCATCACAATCGAACTGATTCGAGCAAATTCGAGGTAATCAGGCACCGGCGGGCCGGTGTTCGAATGAAGTTCGAACGATGCTCGAATGAGCGTTCTGGGTCGCGGGCGGGCGGACCCAACGCCGGAACGGCGTTAGGGATATTGCGTCTTGCTCCATCAGATTCGGAATTTGTATGCGGAAATCTTGTCTGATCTCGGCGTGTCTGTGGTCCCTCAGTTGAATGGCTCAATGCGATGTTTTTTTGCACGTGGCACGTGTGCCTTTGAGTGTTCCTACTTCGGTGTCAGGGGTTGGTGGGCGGCGTTGGTGTCGTCCGTGACTCCGGCCATTGGTTCAATGGCGATGTGGTCAATGTGGGCTTTGTCGCTTCGCCTGATGCTCAGGTAACGATCGGGGAGCTCACTGAGGTGAAATCCTTCGCCGTTCTTTAGGTGGTCCTCCAGCGTCATCAATCCTTTCCCTTGGACGGTCACCCGGTGGTCGGTCAGATGGAGGAGAAATCGCTCGCCCGCCTCGTCCTTCCGGTAGTCGAAGCAGTAAAGCCAGGACAGCGGGAATCCGGTCGTCGTGCCGTCAGCGAGCGTGAAGACAAGGTGTCCGCGGCATTCCTCGAATTGGGGCCTCTCCATTCTGGCTGGCTGCGTGCTGGTTTCTCCCGGGCGTCTGGGTTGCAGATCCATGGCAGACAATCTCTACATTGAAATCCGCATCCCCTCCTGGGGGGACGATGACGACCGATAGCCCCTGCCGGCGCGCCGGGACCTTGAGGCTCTCGGGGCCTCATCCGCGGCCTCCTTCTGCACCGGGTCGACCGGCGCGAGTGATACCGTAAGTTCCACGGGAGGAACGCGCGGAGCCAGTGCCTGCCGCACCCGTTCGATCACCTGGCGTGCCCAGCGCAATCGTCCAACCCGGGCTGGGGTCCACAAATCGACCGCTGCCTCGCGGGGGCGATGGACATTGGGCAGGGCATCGAAGAGCGCCGCCTTGTCCGGTGTGTAGCCGGTCGCCGCCTGTCGAGCCCGAGAAAAGGAGACGTAGGCGGCTTTGGTGTCGAGCCGGGCGGCGCAGACGATCACCTCGTCGGCCGTGCGGCCCTGGGCTTTATGCGAGGTCACGGCGTACCCGTGCACAAAGGCGCGGAAATCGCCCGGGATCTGCCTCTCCCGGCCCCGGGCATCGCGCGCCAGCCATGCTCCATCCGCCTCCCGTGCTTCAATGGTGAGGACTTCGCCGTTGACCAGACCGGAGCGGCGATGGTTTTGGCGGATCAGGATGCGATCGCCGGGGGCCACCTCGATCCGCCGCGGCGATGCCACGGTCCACGCCTGGGATTGCCGCGCCGGCGAAACCACATGTTCCCCACCCCGCTGGTCATGGACCAACAACCGGCTTCCGCTGACGCCCACAACCTCCACCGTCGTGCCGTTGGTCAGGCCTGCCTCGTGTATCGACCGGTGAAGTGCAAGTAGATGGCCTGGCCGGTAGGTGCCGGCCCTGGCTGCCTGCGCTTTGGTCAGGCTGAGCGGTTCGGCCACCGTGATTACTTCGCCCGCCCCAAGAATCTCGCGGGCTTTCAATTCGCTGCGCACCGCATCGGTCAGCCGGTGAATCTCCTCCCAGGTCGGAGCCACCAGAATGGTCTCGCGCCCTACGGCGAGGTTGCCGACGTAGTGTTCGGCCGCCCGCCGGATGTAGTTGCCGCCGGCCTCGTGCAGCCACCCAAGCCTGTCGATCGCCTTGAGCCCGGCATGGGCCTGACCCTGTGCCATGAGTTTCACGGCGGCCCGGTAATCGCGGTCGCTCTGCCGGCGGATATCCTTAAGCTCGAAAGTCCGCAGCCGCGAATGACGTTCCAGGACCGAGAGGAAATCCCCCGCCTCGACCCCGGAATGCTGCCTCGAGTCGCCCACCAGAATCAGCCGGAGACCGTGATCGCTGACGGTTTCAAACAGGGCCGCGCCCTGGCGTGTACCCGCAATGCCGGCCTCGTCCACGATCAGGGCCGTGCCGCGGCCAAGGTCACCGTAGCGCAGCGATCTGGCGCGCTGCAGGAAGTCCGCGAGCGTGGTGGCCTTGGCAAACCCCGCCTCCCGCAACTCCTGGGCGGCCGATGTGGTTGGCGCACATGCGATCACCTCCCGATTCATCTGTCCCAGGCCCCGGTGCAGTTCCTTCAGCAGCGTCGTCTTGCCGGTACCGGCCACCCCGCGGACGGCGCAGACCGTGTCGGTGGAATCGAGGACCGCTTTGACGACGTTGTATTGTTCGTCCGACAGGGAGCGATGCGGCTCAAAATCCGGAAACCCCAGCGGCGCGTAGCGTCCGCGGGAACCGTTGACGAACCCGATTGCATCCAGCTCCTGCGCCAAACCTTCCCGGGTCGCGTAGGGGGTATGCAACGGATCGGCTCGCCTGGCCAACGGTACGCAATCGGTGCCCTTCCCTTCGAGCAGCGTCGCTTTGAGCTTATCCAGATCGATATGGCCCAGATCCTGGTTGAGCGCCTCGGCGAGGATTTCGTGGCCCTGCTGGACGCTGGCCCGCTCGAAAAGATGGTCGAGGGCCCCTTTCAAGACGCGGGCCTCTGTGTCCGCGGGCGTCTTCGTCGGATGCCGCCGCCGGGCTTCGGCGACAAGTTGGTCGATTTCCCGGACGCGCTCCGGAGCAATTTCCGCCCGCTGGCGGCGGCGGACTTCCGCGGTCGTGATCTCCGTCAACTTTTCGCCACGGGTCGCCGTCGTCATCGCGTGCACTTCCCGTGTGGTCGGCTCCCGGCCGTGTTTCGCCTCAAAAGCGGCAATCTCCTTTTCGATCTGCGCCCGCCGCTTGGACGCTCTGGCCCGTTCGTCCAACGTGATGCCGGCAATCTCGAACCCCTCAACCGCGCCCCTGGCATCCTGAATGGTCTCAATCTCGTAGCCGGCGGCCAAAACCCGGCGCGCAAGTCCGTTCTGGTAGACCTTTCCGGCGTAGCGGATGGCGCAGAGCATTTCCCGTTCGGTCAGCGCGAACCAGCAGTCGGCTTTTTGGTCGAAGGTCGCGTTGGCCGTGACCAGGTGGGTGTGCAACTGCGCATCAAGAGCCCGCGAGGCATCGTGCTCGAACCGCGCCGCGCACAGGTTGCCAGTGATCGCCGTTTGCTCGGACCAGGCGGCCGCGCCGTTGCGCACCCGACGGGCGGCGAACCGCTCCAACTCCGAAAATGCGGCCGTCACCGCCTCCTGGTGCGCCGCCCGCAGCCGGTCGTCGCCAAAAGTGACCGCCAGCATCGATACGCTTTTCGGCGCCGAGCACTGGAAATCCAGAAAAACGATCCGACCTACGCCCATGCGGGGTGTGAGTTTCCGGCCGGTCAACGGGTGCCGGTTCTTCCGCAGCCGTTCAAACGCCTCGTCCTTGCCACGGATACGCCGGCCGGCCAGGCCGAGTTGCTCCGCCGCTCGGCCGACCCATTCGCCCGTGACGCTCTCCTTCTCCGAGTAGTAGTCGTTAGCTGCAAGGTGATTGCCCAGATAGGTCGAGCCATTCCGAATCTTGGCCATCGTGAACATGGATCGATTGGGTCCGGGGCCGCCGGCGACGTTCAGTTGACGCCGGGCGGCACGTGTCCGCCCACGAGGGCCGCGATCTGCCGGCAGGGGATCCGCTTGTGCCGGAGGCCGGGCACCGGCCGCAGCATGCGCCGGGCGACCAGACGGTAGATCGTGGGCTTGCTGACGCCCAGAGCGGTAGCGGACTCTGCCACGGAATAGGTCAGGCGCTCGACGGGCGACTCGGGCGCGGTTGGTAGGGCTTGCGATATCATGGGGCCATTATCGCAAGTCCCCTTGCTCTTCAAAAGCAGCGCCGCTGAACAGTGACGCCCCCGTTTACCGGTTGAACGTCAAAGCATTCCACCAAACGGCCGGTCAGTTGCGGTCGGGTGACGCCATGAGGCTGGCCATGTGGATTCGAAGGAGACCCCGAACGGCGGTGGCCACCTCATGGTCCGAGGTGTAGCCGGGAGCGCGGGAATTGAACCACTCGGCGGCGGCACGGGCACGACGCACACCGCGAGCTTCGATCACGTGGTAATGGAGTTGCGCCGGCAGACCGAGTTCATCGGCGTGGGCCTCGCGCCACTCCTCGACCAGAGCGGCGAGGACTTTTTTCGATCCGACCCGTCGCCGGAGCCGGGGCAGCTCATCAAGAAGATGAAACTGGGTGAGGTCGCGTCGGGAGAACTCGCGGTGCAGGCAGCATTGGAAACGCTGCCACCAGACCGGTGCGAACCGGGCGACGGCGGCAACCGGATGATCGGCTTCAAGATGGGAAAAAAGGGGACCCTCCAGCCGTTGCTGGCGTTGCGCGGCCCAATAGGCCTTCGCTCGCGTTCGTTGAGCCGAACGGGCTGCGGGGGCGAGGCCTTGGCGGGCCGAGTTAAGGGCGGCGTTGCAGGTCTGCCAACGTGCACGACGTTCCGGGCATCCGTCCACCCGTGTCAGGGAACGGAGATACTCCTCTTGGGCCGATTCGGTCGACTCGCGAAGGTCGCGATAGGCAGCGTCACCGATCCGTTCGTAGACCGACTCGGCGGCGGCATCGAGGATGGTTTCCAATTCGGCTTCCCGAAGAAAGAAGCCCCGAAAGCGAATGACCGAGCCCACCTCGGCGACGAAGCCGACGGCGAGCGCCGGCGGACGCTGCAGACAACGGGGAGTCCCCGCCTTCCGGAAAGCCTGGATCACACACCAGTCGGTGAGCTTTCGGGGCCATTGGTCGGTAAGTAGGCGGGACATGAAGGCAGGAAATTGAACCAGCTTGGCGAGGCCACGACAAGCAAATGTCAGTTTGGGCGATTGCATGTCTAGTCGAAGGCGATTCTCTCTCCCGGACATTGCTTCGGGCAGCGGCCGCGGGCGGAAGTTGCGCTGTGCGCTGCCGGACGTGGCAATCGGAATGGCGTGTCGTCACACCCGGCTCTCCCGCTGTTGGCCGGCTATGATGGGATTACTGGATCAGACCGGCCACGGATTTGATCGCCTCGAGAGTCCCATTGGCCTCAAGCGAGTCGGATGCAAAACTTGCATCGAGCAGGTCTGCTGGCAGCAGGAGGTCCCACTTTTGACGAGCTTTGTTTTGGACCGTTGCCGCTAGCTCGATGGCATCCACCGGCCCGGCCGCGACGATCTCCTTCAATGCCGCAGCCACCTTATCCACAGTCGTATTCGAAACGGTGACACATATGCCTTCGTTCATGCCGCTGAAGCCCTTTGCGTGGAGCATGAGCAATAGCGTGTCTTGGATCCGGTCTCCCTTCCACAGGAGCAACTGAACATGGTTTCCTGCCTGCCGACACCAGGAATCCTCGAGCCCGAGGCGCCGATATGTCTCCCGAGCTTCCAATAGGAGCCTCTGCGCGGCCTTATCAAGAAATCGGACCGGTTCACCTGCGCGCAGGACCTCGCGCATCTCCTCCCGCACCTGGTCGTAGATCACCGCTCCACTGCCGCCGTCGAAACTCGGAAGCGCTCCGGCGGAGGCAGGCTGAACCTCGATCACAAGATCCTCTTGAGAAATCGACAGCACCTGCCAGCGCCGGCCGCCAAAGATGACGAAGCTGCCGGGCAGGAGCGGCCGCGTTATGGGCATTGAACCCAGGGTCCGTCCACCCGCGACAATGCTGAACTCATCGTCGGAGCTGAACGCGGCGTAGAAGGTGTAATGCTCGCAGATTCGCTCCCCCTTCGGAGCGAGCAGAATCGTACCGGTGGGGTCCTGGAAGATAATCTCTCTTCGACCCAATTCCCGTAGCAGCGAGGCAAGCTGCTGCTGTGAGATCGGCGAAAACGCCCCACGTTGGCAGAGGATCTCCCAGATCTGTCCAATCCTGAGGCCCCCGTACTGTGAGATCGCCGACAACACTTGCTGCACAAAAGTCGAGGCATGCATCCCTTCCGCTGGCACCGGCTCATACCAACTCCTAGCGAGCAGACGGACCATCGCCACACTTTGAACCAGCGATTCACGGAGTTGGTCCGAAAGCGATGACTGGGCGGTGAGTTGGCGCTCGATGGCATAGCCACGCAAGATGGCGGCCTCGCCCTTGCGGCGTCCCGATCTCCCCAGCCGCTGGCGCAGGCTGGCCACCGACGGAGGGGGTCCAATTTGGGCCACGCTTTTCACGGCGCCGATGTCGATGCCCAACTCAAGGGTGTTTGTGCAGATTGCTGTGGCGGGTCTTTCCCTTTGTTTTAGCGCGGCCTCCGTCTCCTCGCGGCTTTCTTTCGAAAGGTTGCCGTGATGTGGCCAAAACTCGTTGGGCACGCGCGCGTCTTCGCACTTTCGCCGAAGCCGATCGGCGAAGAATTCGACGGCCCTTCGGCTGTTCGGGAAGACAAGGTTGTTCGTTCCCCGCAGGACTCGGAACAGGTCCTCGACGATGGCCGACTTCGCCACCAGGTCCGGCGTCTCCTCCGACTCATCCCCGCCGGTCGACTCGATCAGCTTCGCCGGCTCCAGAACGCCGCGAATCAGAACGTGTAGTTCCTGAATCCCGTCCGCTGCCTTGATCAACCTAACCCGATCCGGATCTTCCGGACGAAGGAACTCCTGTGCGCCGGCCATATCACCGAGCGTGGCGGATAGTCCGATCCGGCAGACGGTTCGGCGAAGGCAGAGCTCAATCCGGTGCAACTGGGACTGAAGTTGCTTTCCGCGCTCCGAGCCCATGAACGAATGGACTTCGTCGACCACGACGTACCTCAATCCTGCGAACAGGCCCGCCACGCTGCTCCCGTGCCGCATCAGCGTCGCCTCCATCGACTCCGGGGTGATGAGCAGGCAGCCTCTGGGGTCGCTCAAGAACTTCTCCTTGCGTGTGCCGGAAATGTCGCCATGCCACGGTGTGACCGGAATGTCCAGTGACTCTGCAAGTCCCTCAAGGCGTTGCCATTGATCGTTGATCAACGCCTTTAAGGGACTGATGTATATTGCGAGACCGGCACCCTCCCCGCACCGGGCGAGATCAGTGAGAATAGGTAAGAAGGCCGCTTCCGTTTTGCCTGATGCGGTCGATGCAGCGATAATGACGTCGGTTTCGCCGGCAAGGATCAGCGGAATTGCAAGCTCTTGGGCATCATGAAGCTCGGTCCAACTGGATTCCCAGATCCACCGTTGAATTCGTGGATCGAGTCTCTCAAAACTCTGCGAGCGCGCCTCAGAGTTTGAACTTGGCGAATTCGTCATCGCTGGCGGGAGAAGCGGTTCCTTCGGATTCCAGCGCAAGATCGGCAGCCCCGCCCTCGTCTTTTGTGACCGTCACCTCGCCCAGCAGCGATTTCCATTCCGCACCGGGATTCTGATCCAAGACCGCTAGGAGATTCACGAACGCCGTGATTGTCGTCCGTGGCGTCCTGAAATAGGCCTCCCCGATTCGCTGCTGGCAATGCGCCATGAATGCTGTGAGCGCTTCCTCGGGAAGTGGACAACGGGTCTCATCGCCGTAGGCAAAAACATGCTGGACCTTGTGGAGCAGGACGAGGAAGTCCTCTTGCGTCAGACTCGACAGCCGAACCACGGGGTGCTGGAAATCAACCAGTCCATCCTTCGCAAACGTGTTCTCGGCCAACCGCGATTGCAGCGCGGCATAGCTGTAAAGTCCGCGCCGGGTATCCATCAGAAACTCGGGCGTGCCTCCCAGCACAAATCCCAGTCCCTCCGTCGAACCCTGTAGCACGTCATTGAGGATGCATAGGATCTGTTCGTAGTTGGCGTTGCGCGCCTGCGAATTCGACAACTTGTACAAGTTGACCATTTCGTCGAGACAGACGAGCAGCCCTGAGAAGCCGGAAAGCCTCACGAAGACGCCCATCAGCTTCAGCTGGTCGTACATCGTGGCATCATCCACGATCGTGCGTACCCCCAAGGCGCTGCGCGCATCCGTTTTGGTGGTGAATTCGCCTCGGAGCCACCGGATTGCGTCGGCCTTGCGCTGTTCATTCCCCTCCTGGTGGGCGCTCCAATAGACCTCGATTACCTTCGCGAAATCGTAGCCATTCACCATTTCGGCCAACCGCGCCAGCTTCTTCTGAATGATCAGGTCGACGCCAACGCCTCCTTCTTTTGCCTCGGTGGTCGCGGTGAAGATGAATTTCTCGACGATGCCAGCCAGCGCGCCGCCGTCCGGCTTTGTTCGCGTGGAGAGATTCTTGCTCAATTCCGCGTAAAGCGAGCGAGCTTGTCCGCCGGTTGCGTGCAATCGGCGATCCGGCGTCAAATCAGCGTTGGTCGTGACCAGCTTCTTTTCGAGCGCGATCGCGCGGACTAAGTTCAGAAAGAACGTCTTCCCGGATCCGTACTCCCCGATGATGAGGCGGAATCCTCGTCCACCGTCGGCGAGGCTCTCGATGTCCTTCAGCAGCGCGTTGATCTCGTTTATCCGGCCGACCTGGATGAGGTGTTGACCGACGCGCGGAACGACACCTGCACGTAGCGCTTGGATAAGTGAGTCGCGGTCCTTTTGCCGGATGGTCGGGGTCATGCAGCCTTTTCTTCTAGCATTAGCTGGGTGTTGATTTCGAGCGTATCCTCGCCCTCGATTACCGCTTGGTCAAATTTCGTGAATGCCGCTTCGTTGATGGTTTCAATTGCTCCATCCGGCATCAAGCCCTTGTCCGAACACAGCTCCTCAAATTCGGCCCGAGTCCACTCGGGTCGCTCCAGGAGCACCGCCAACAACTCGGCATGTTTCGCATCGAGGCCGAGGAGTGCCTCTTCCGCCGTGCCCGCGGGCTCTTCAGTTGTTTCCGGTTCGGATGGCTCCTGGCCTCCGGTATCGAAGATCACCGTGAGCTTCCTTGTTGCCTCTGCCGACTCCGCCTTGAGTTGCTCAACCCTGGCCTGATCAAGTTGTATGGATCCACCCTTCGGCGCAGCCCGCCGCGGTGCCCCTTCGGGACGGGCCGCCAAGTCATGGAGCTTTGTATACAACGACGCGGTTCCCGTCCCGAACAGTACATAGATCTTCTCCAGCGCCCTGACTTCCGCGGGCGCGAGGACCCCGTCAGCGTACGCCATTGCCAATAACAGATCGAGGACCGCCGCTTTCATGCGATCATCCAAAGTTTCGATTGTCTTCTTGAGTCCTGTCGTGGAGGGCGCCTGCAGTCGATATGTTGCCATTCGCGCTAAGAGTCTTTGCTGCTCCGCCGGCGTCAGACCCCAATCGCATTCGATATGCTCGCGCAGCTTTTGCGCCTCGGGCTCGGAGAAATCTCCATCAGCCGCCGCCACGACCGAGGCGAGCTGGACCATTAGAGTCGCAGTGCCGAATCCATCAGTGGTTCTTTCCGTGACTTCAGACTCAAACACGGCGATCGGATCGTCGCTTGATGGCATGACGCCACCAAATCGGACGTCAGGTTCAATCCCGACCTGCAGCCCGCCCAGCGCGCGGCACAGCGCGATATATTTCGATTTGGTCAGAGCCGCCTGCGGGAAGACGCTTAGGAACTCGCCGTACTTTAGCGTATGCGCCTTGCCGGCTTGTTGCGCAGCTTCTTTCATCCCCTGAACCGCCCGCTTGATCGCCTCCGGCCACAACCCCGGTGGCAGGAGGATCAACGCATCCAAGGATTTTTCCTGGCCGACATTGCGAACGACGTACCGGCTATAGCTTTCAAGAAGTCGGTAGCTGTCCATCACGACCGACTCGATCTTGGAATACGTCGTGCTTAGCAGGGCAACATCCGGCAAGTCGACAACGCCAACGAGCGGGCCACTGAACGATGCGCTTGCCGGTTTGTAGGCGAGTTTCAGCTTGGTCTTGTTCTTGGGTAAAATGAGCCCGTCACCAAAACGGCGTTTGTATTCGACCCCGAAAAGAGAGGCGACCTCATGGGGGCATCGTGCCGCCACCGAGGAATATCGCGAGCGCGGGTCGTTGTGGTACCAGATATAGGCCAAGTTCGGCGGCAGCGGGGTGCCGGAATTGGCGATCAATCCAAGCCTGCGCCGAAGGTCGAAGGAGAGGCGATTCCGCTCGAGCGCCGGCAACTCCGCCATATCGGGCATCCCCGCCTGCGTCGATTGGGTGACTTCGAGGTACTCCAGGAAATCGGCCGAGTACCTGGAAAAGCTGCGGTTCGCGGCGTAGATCGAACGCAACCTGCGGACTTCCGCGACAATTGTCGGAACCTCTGCCTTCGCCGCGGGATCGGTGTCGGCATCGCTCAGCGCCCGCCTCTCGAGGCCATAGAAGTACAGGAAGACATACCCAGTGTCAGCGGCTGGGTCGGAGCGTCCACCCTCCAGCCACTGCAAATATGACGCCCGCGCAGCTGGCGCCGCGTAGCTGTAGTTCGACCAGTAGCTGAGCATCCTGACATGGCAGTTGGCCGTCCAACGCTCGATTTGTTGGGAGGGGTCAATCAAAGCTGGTTCTATCAGGCCCTGGTGGACCGAACGCAGACCTCGCCCAACATAGATCAGTCCGCCCCGGATGACGTAACCGCCGACATTCACTTCCTTGTCGGCCGGCAGCCAACACTCGGACGGCTTGGTCCCTCTAACCTGGGCCCGAGGATAAGTGCCGCCACTAGTGCGGATCTCGATCCTCAGCCCCGTCGGCCCTTGGATTGAGAATCCGGTAGCGATCTTGAGTGGAGTTCCGACAGGAACCGGTTCGTATGCCGGTTCGCCAGACAAAAGCGGCGGCTGTGCTGCAATCGCTGGCCGGCTCGGCGCCCCGCTTGGGGCGGGGCCGAGAGAATTTTCCAAGGCGCCACTGTAATAAGCCTCTTTGGCGGCGACATCAGCGATCAGATCCTCGTGGGAGATAGAGGATTGGCTGAGTGCTCTGGCTTCGCGTAGACGATCCGTTGCCTCCGCGAGCGCTTTTCCCATCGGCTGGTCGGGGGATGCCTCGACCTCTGTTGCGTTGACAAGGTCGATTGCCTCCTTGAGGGCGCCGCGGGATTCAGAGCCAAAAAGCCAACGCACAAACGTCACTCTGAAATCCACGAATCCGAGCCTCGGACGCAGAGTGTGCAGGGCATCTTCAAATGCGGCCTTTTGCCCGCGCAGCAGTGCTTGCACGCGTCCGAACAGGTAGATCCTCGCGTAGAGCCATTTGGCGGATGCGCTTCCGTCTGTGACACGCGGATGCGGGATCGGCTGCCGCTCCACATGCTTGGTCAAAGCTTGGCAAGCCGACCAAATGCGCGATGCCGAATCAGCTCCGATTCCCCGCAATTGTAGGAATCGGCCCGCGCTCCAACCCTGGCAATCAAGGATGTTCTTAATGCCCTGAGCATAGAGCGGCTGGAGCCTCACTCCGGGCGCCAGCTTCCTCACTTCGTCCAAAGATATTGCGCGTAGGTACGATTGGCGCACCCCTCGGATGTAATCTCCTGCCGCACCGGAGATCGCTGCTTGCATCTCTTGCGATAGGTTCGCTTGCCCCGCCAGCGTCTCTTCGAATTGACCCACAATCGCATGCAGTTTCCGGCGAGCGCGAACCGAGGCCGAATGTGTGTACCGCCATGCGACAAATAAGATCGCCGCAACCGCGACCAAGACCACCGTTGTTGGCAGTGTCTCGCCGCGTTGCTGCGGTCCCTTTGGTTCGACGGCGGTCTGCGATGGTTCCTCGGGGCCTTGAGGCGCCGGCGCCAAAGGCGGCACGCCAGACGTTTCGCTTGGGAGCTTCTTTGTCTCGGCCGAAGAAGCGCTGCTTGGTGTGGCAACGGTTGCAGGCGGATTGGGTTGCGCTGCGACAACAACCGGCGCGGCAGCGGAGTCGCGCGGTAGCGGGGTTTCCTTTGGTGATGGCGCCCGGCTTGTGACTATGTCATTCGGCAGGTCCTGAGCTTGCGGCCCACCGACTGCACCTTGGGTTGTTGGACTATTCGCATTGGATGCATTCGACGCGGATAACTGATCGATTGCGATTGCTGCTACACTTGAGGCGCGCCTTGGAGGCTGACCTTGATTGGCGCAACCGATAACGAAGAAGACGTAAATCGCAGCAAGGGCCTGAGCGATGACACGTATCCGAGATGGCCGCAGATGTCGAAAGATGACCGCGCAATGCGCCTGCCAATTCGAACCGCGGCGCGGGCGATCGTCTCGGCGTATATTGTCTAGCGATGTCACGGGGGTACCACTCTCGTCTCGCGGCCGGGCAGCATATGGCGCGAGGGTTCATCTCGTTCGTAATCTCTCACAGCTTTTTGCGCAACGTTGGTTTCTAACAACCCGAGTGCCAGACTCCTGCGTGCCGTGCGGCCTTAAAACTAGTCACCAGCTCGGTGCTCGCGAGTGACTGAGAGGCGAGCGGCCGGGATCGGTTGCCAGCGAACTTTGGAGCCTCGTGGACTCTGCCCCGTGCTGAAGGCGGGTCCGGCGCGCGCCTCGTTCTTGACGATCTCTTTGACAGTGCAACGGACGATCGGGAGCCTCAATGTGGGCTTTTCAGCGCAACGCCGCAATCTCGGCCAGCTTCTGGCGCAGAGAAGGCAAACGTCCCTGGCTGGCGGCATCGGCCGGCAAATGGCCGGACAGCGCCTCATTGAAAGCATCGGTCGCCGTCAGGGAATTGACCGCGCCAATGACATACCGCCGGAGATCGGACGGCGCCTGATCGACGTCCCCGACGATCCGCTCACGGCCGTCGATCACCGTGATGAAATCCTCGATGTCCGGGCTGCCGTAATAATCGCCCTCCCCGCGGTCGAGGAAGGCGACATATTTGGTGGCAAGGAATCCAACCGGTGAAACCAGCTTCAGTTTCGTATGGGCGACCACCTGTTCGGTGGCGGTGGCGAGCGCCTCCTTGAACCAAGCGGTGTTCAATCCCAGGGCTGCGCCCTCGGTCGGCATGATATCCACCATCAGATTGCCGAGCACCCAGCGGCAAAGGGGCGCACCCGGACTCATGTCGTGCTCAAAGCCCAGACCGCGGATCCGTACCTCCACATCCGAATAACGCTCGGCGGTCACAACCTCCAGGATGACGTCGACATCGTCGGTCGGCCGCGCCGGCGACAGGTCGGGATGGTCGAGGAGCAGATTGACGATGGACCCACCGACAAACGCATAGTCGAGTCCCAAGCCATCCAGCCGGCCGGCCACCGCGCGCAGTGCTCCGAGGTTAGGCGGCGGCATGGCTGCTCAGTAGTTGACTGATTTCCTTCTCGGCCAGCGCGCGTTCCCGGGCGCGACCAATGCGCAGGGCATCCACCAGCGCGAGGATCCGATAGAGTTCCGGGTCCCGGCGCGCGGCCCCGGGCACGCTGGCGTAAAGCGGCTGCACGGCCGCGCCTTGCACCTGACCCTGCGGGTCGGGCCAGACAGGCGGAATCTGGTCGGATGAACTGATCTTCTCTGCCATCGCCGGTGCCGCCCAGGCGGTCGGCATCCCGCGGGTAATCTCCTTGGGGGTCGCGGGAAATGCGTAGGGCACGCCATGTACGAGAAAATTGCGGAGCGCTTCGCGCTTCACCTGCTTCGTGTCGGGATCGACCAAGCGCGCGTCCGCCAAACGACGGACTGCGGCATGCACCTCCGAGGCGCTCAAGCCCAATGCCTGCCCCAACTCAGCGTAGCTGGAGAAGCTCTCCCCCAGAGCGAGCTTCAAGGCAACGACGATGTCTTGTGGCTTGGTAAACATTGGAATACGCTATTCGCGAATAGCGAACAGTCAATCCACTTCTTTCGCCCAGCTATACGGCTTCAGCTTGACCGTCAGCCGGCTCTTCCGACCGTGCCGGAGGCGCAAACGAGACCTTCTTCGCCGCGACAATGCTGTGTTCGGGCCGAATGTGACCGTAGGTTCGCATCGCCAGGGCGCCGCCGTCCGCATGCCCAAGCCAAAGGGCGACGGTGGGAACGTCGACGCCGGATTCGATGCAGGTGGTGGCAAAAAGGTGCCGCAGATCGTGATGGGTGAGATGCGGCACGCCGGTCTTTTTGCAGGCGCTCGCGAGCGAGCCCAATGCGCTGTCCGCTTCGAAGACCCGCACATTGTTATCACTCACCCCGCGCGCCTTGATGGTTTCGACGAGTTTTCGGAAGGCCGCGGTCATCGGGATGGTGCGCGGCGCGTTCTCGGTTTTCTCACCGGGAATGGTCAGAAGGTTCTTCTCGAAGTCCAAATGGCTCCAGGTGAGTCGGTGCGACTCGCCCACACGCATGCCGGAGTATGCGAGGCCTTCGATCAGATCCGCGGCCATCCGGCCCCAGCCAAACTGGCCGCGAACGTGCGCCACGATCGCGGCGAATTGCGTACGGTTGGGCAACCGCAGAAGTTTTTTGTTCGGCGACTTGCGCACGAGTTCGGCGGCAGGATTACGGTAGAGGACGCCGTTCTTAATGCCGATTTCAAACACGTGGCGCAAAAAGCCGATTACGGCATTGACCGTCGTCGGACTGTTTCCCGGGCGTGTGCCCTTCTTTGCGCGTGGGGGACGATAGACCGAGGCACCACCTTCAAAACGCGTCTGCCAGGCTTGGCAGGCTTCCGGTGAGATCCGCCGCAGTTCCATATCGAAGATCGCCGGCCAAGTGCGCCTAAGCGTGAGTTCGGGCCGCAGCCGAAAATCTTTGGCGCGCGGCTTGAGGCGGACGTTGTTCTGAACGTCGATACGGTATAGTTCGACCGCGTCAGCGAACGTCATCTTCACCGACACCTTGATGTCGGCGGCACCCCGGCGAATGCCGCGGCGCAATTCCGCAAGCAGGTCGTTGTGCCGTAATTTCGCTACCGTAAAAGTGGACGTTTTTAGTGACTTCCAGACGAGCCGACCACAAATTCTAGCCCTGAGGTAATATGTTCCATGTTCGCTCCTTACGAGATTTGTGACCGGAGACCGGGTAAATTTCATGGATCATGGTATAGATTCGCGGTATAGTTTTGTCAACTAATCGAAATAATATCTACCTAACTTGTTTATTATTATTAACATCAGACACAATAAAATCCGATCTCGTCATTGTTCTAAGACCCTCGTGTCTGCCAATTCCACCACCCGGGCGTTCCGATTTCGGACATTAGATTGCGGATACCGGAGAGCCCGACGCAAGGTGGAAAGGCTATTCGGTTTCCGATATCCGGTATCCGGAATCCGCATGTCGGGCTTTACTATCCGGTCTCCGGTTTCCGCTATCCGAAATCACCGGGCGGCCGCGGCCCGCTCGCGGTTGAGCCAGACTTTGCACACGCTCTTCATGCGCGTGAGGATGTAATAGACGGTCTGGCTGCGCAGCCGCACGAGCTGGCCGCCGACGATCTTCGGCACGAAGTCCTGCGGCACGTCCATGATCTCTTCGGGCGCGGCGCCGTCCAGGCCCTGGCAGAGGATGGCCGTCATCGCCTTGGTGAGCGTCTGCACGTGCGGGCCGAGGGAGATGCGGAAGTGCGCACGCCGGTCGGCGTCGATCTTCAGAAACACCCCGACGGTGTCGGTGCATTCCTCGTCCTTGCGGACGTCCTCCAGATCGACGGCTTCACCGGGCCGCGGCGCGCAGCGCGCCGCGCCGTCCGCATAGGCGATGAGGTTCTCGCGCTTCTCCTCGTCGGAAAGCGCGTCAAACAGATCCACAATCCCGGCAAGATTGGGCGGATACATCACATTGCGGATGGCGGATACCGGATTTCGGAAAACCTCGATGAGAGGCCGCGTTCAAAACCCTTTCCGGTTTCCGGTATCCCGTATCCGAAATCGTCACGCGCCTTTTTCGATCGGCGCGAGCACCCTGTTGCCCCACTCGGTCCAGGAGCCGTCGTAGTTGCGCACCCGGATATAGCCGAGCAGATAGGTGAGCACGAACCAGGTGTGGCTCGAGCGCTCACCGATGCGGCAGTAGACGATGATGTCGGCGGTCGGCCTCAGGCCAAGGTTGTCGGTGTAGATTTTTTTCAGCTCGTCGGAGGTCTTGAACGTGCCGTCGTCGTTGGCCGCGGTTTTCCACGGCACGCCCTTTGCACCGGGAACGTGCCCGCCGCGCAGCACGCCCTCCTGCGGGTACTCGGGCATGTGCGTGATTTCCCCGCGAAACTCGCCCGGCGAGCGCACGTCGATCAGCGGCTTCTTCGCCTGCATGTGCGCAAGGGTGTCCTCATAGAAGGCGCGGATCTCCTTGTCGTAGCGCTTGGGCGGCACGGGATATTGGGTGTGCGGATGGCTCGGTTTCTCCCGCGTGAAGGGCCGTCCTTCGCTGCGCCACTTGTCGCGGCCGCCATCGAGCAGCTTCACCCTGGTGTGGCCGTAGAGACGGAAAGCCCATAGCGCGTAGGCCGCCCACCAGTTGGATTTGTCGCCGTAGAAGATGACGGTGGTGTCAGGCGTGATGCCGTTTTTGGAGCATACCGCGGCGAAGCCTTCGTGAAGGACGTAGTCGCGCACGGTGTTGTCCTGCAGGTCGCCGCGCCAGTCGATGTGCACTGCGCCGGGAATGTGGCCGGTGTCGTAGAGCAGGACGTCCTCGTTGCTCTCGACGATGCGGATCCCCGGATCGGTGAGGTGGGCCTGGAGCCAGTCGCCGTCGACGAGGGCCTCTGGGTGGGCGTATTGGGCAAACTTCGGGTTCATGGCGGATTCGTTGAAAACCGGGTCGCGAACTGGAGTAAGTTAGGTAATTAACCCAGCTTGACCCGCGTTGCAACTGGTCGACCCAAAATATGACACGATGCCGGCGCCGGAAAACCGCGACCCGCACGCAGCGCCTGACGCGCACCGCTCTCGTCAGAATCAATGCAGGGCCACGCCCAGCCGGTCGCCCATCTTTGCGTAAGTCTCGCGGTGCTGCGTGCTTTGCTCGACGAGATCGGCGTCGAACCGGATGCGGTCGCGGGCAAACAGCGTGATGACGCAGGAACCGCCGAAAGTGAACAGACCCTTCTCCTCGCCCTTGGTAATGTCACGCCCGGGGACAAACGTCTGCCGGATGCGGCCCACGCCCGTCGCGCCGATCTCGACCATCGCCACCGTGCCGAACCGGGGTGACTCTACGAGCGTCACCATGCGTCGGTTCTCGACGAGGTAGCCGAGGTTGCGGCGCAGCGCGATGGGATGCACCGAATAAAGCCAGCCGTTGATGAGTCGAGGCTCGTCCGCCCTGCCGTCGACGGGAAAATGAAACCGGTGATAATCAACTGGCGCGAGGCGCGAGATGAGCATCGCGCCGCCGGCAAAGCGTGGGGCCAGCACCTGCTGCTCCGGTGGCAGCTGCGCCTCGCCCAACAGCTCGGCGAGCGTGAACCTGGCGCCCTTCGCGTAGAAGCCGTCGGCACGGTCGACATCGGGAAACACGAGATGGCGTCCGTCCGCCGGCAGCACCGCCACCTGCTCGCCCGGCGCGATGGGCCGCGCCTTAGGTTTAAGCGCGCGGTAGAAAAACTCATTGAAGGTCCTGAACGCAAAGGCCGACTTGGCGAACTCGTCGACGTCGAGGTTGTAGTCGACGATGAACGGCAGGATCTGGTGCGAGCTGATGCGCTTGTTCATCCGCCAGCCGTAGAAGTGCGAATAGATCGCCCGCCGCACGACGAGCCACAGCGCGAAGCGCCCGACCGAGTTCTCGTAGATTAGGCGCAGCCAGCGCTCGCCGTAGATCTGCTCGGTCTCGACGGTCCGTAGATAACGATGAAAATAACGAATGGGTTCGGCCGGCATCCAAGCAGCGTCGCAGGTTCCCGGGCCTGCTGCAAAGCCAGAGTTTGGTTCATCTCACCGCGGGGTGTCGGGACCGGCCGGCTTCTTCTCCTCGTCTCGAAAAAACGAGAGGCGCCGCTGTTCAAGCCAACGCAGTCGCCCGGCGATAATCGGCGAAGCGGGATCCGGATAATAGACCAAGAACGCCGATTCCTTGTTGGCCGCGCTCAGATCCCGGGTCTTCAGATAACTCGCGATCCAGCGATGTTTCGCCATCGCAATGGCTGACGCATTTCGCTCTGGCGAAAAATCGCACCAGATCACGCTGGCCAAGGCGACCCAGCCGATCAGCAGGCATCGACCGAGGGACCTGTGCCTCACCATCGATCCTGCCTCGGCGGCGATCGCAAGTCCGCACACGGCGGGTGTCAGCAGCGTCAGGTACCTCCCCATGAAGGCCGCCTGAATGGTGATGGGCAGGCGCCCGAAAGCCGTAAGTCCGGCATAGAGGAGCGAAGTTCCCGACAAGACCCACACGGCTTTCGCCCGGGCAGGCGCCTCCCTTCGCCACATCCTGACCGCCGCGGCCAAGAACACTCCCACGACCAACGCAAGCAGCATGGCGCCGACCGCCACCAGAGCGGCGGATACGACCTGCTGAACAAGTGGGCTCATCGTGTTGGCCACGTGCCCATGGGCGAGCGTCGCTGCGTAAACAGAGCGCAGGCCGAGGAGGCTCGTGAACATCAGGGCGCAGAATCGTGGATAGTCCCACCAATTCGGCATCGGAAAACGCCAAACCGGCGTGCCACGGTCCCAATGGTAACCCCACGCAAAAACGACCGCCGCGACGCCGAGGAGTGCCAGGATCAGGATCGCGGGCCGTTGCTCCGCATCCATTTTTCCGCTTCTCGCCCGCAGCCAAAGCAGCAGGGCTAGGCTGGCGGTTACCGGCACGCCACAAGAGCCGTAGCCGGTAAAAAGCGTCAATGCGCCGAACAGGCCGACGCCGAGCACCCGCGGAATCAGACCTGACGAGATCCACGCATTTGCCAGCATCACGGTGAAGAAAAGCGGGAGAATCGAATGGGCCAGATTTGGCGTGAGGACCATGGTTTCCCAATGAATCGGGCCCAGCAGAAGCAGAGGGAACCCGGCGTCACTCCAACTCAGACGGCCGCGCAGCCGGCTCGCCAGCGCCACGGCAGCGATCGCGGTTAATGTCAACACGACGACTGCTGCCCAAGCGTCGGCCCGTACGTCCCAGTCGGTGACCCTGTAGAGAAACCAGTCGATCAAACCACCGAGGCCTTGGCGATGCGGCCCATGTTGCCAAAAGAAACAGTCCCAAGGTCCTTTTCCGTCAAACAACGGCTTCAGAAAATCCCATTGATCCTCGAATAAAAGATTGACCGCATTGTCCTTTACGAATCCCGCCAGTCGCACCAAACAGACTGCAAATGTCGCGCCCACCAATGCCACATGGCAGAGCGCTCTCCGGTCGGAACCGGGCGGCGATCCTGGGCCGGGGGGCGGATCTTCCATCAGTGAAGCCTGTTGGATCGGCCCGATGACGGCGAGTCAGAAGCGGCCGATCCGATCCCGACCACCGGGGGTATTCACAGGAAATCCCGGACAAACCGGCGTTGTCTTGATCGCATCCGACGGCCGGCCGGATGCATACGCTGGCGTCGGACGACCCCAAAAGCCAAAGATCCCGACACCGTTGCTACGAAGATACGATGCGGGCGGAGCCCGTAAAGGGACTCATGGCCAGCGGGTCGCGGACTCGGCCTCAACGTTCATTTTCCCCCGCCGGCGCAACGGTCGCCGGCGCCTTCGCCGGGCAGCACACCCATCTCGCGAAGGCGGCCATGACAAGCTTCCAGTCCGGCTGATCTCCCGTGGCGGCCATGGCTCGTCGCTTGCCAGTTCGCCAAAGCGGACCAACATGGCCGGCCATGGAGAATTTCACCTACCACAATCCCACCCGCATTCATTTCGGCCGCGGCCAGATTGCCATGGTCGATCGCGAGCTGCCGCCCAAGGCCCGCGTGCTGCTGCTCGCCGGCGGGGGCAGCATCCGGCAGAACGGCGTCTACGACCAGGTACGCGCGGCGCTGAGTGGGCGCACGATCTTCGAGTTCTTCGGGGTCGAGGCCAACCCGGACTACGACACGCTGATGCGGGCGGTCGAGATCTGCCGCCGCGACGAGGTTGACTGGGTGCTCGCCGCGGGAGGCGGCTCGGTGCTCGACGGCGCGAAGTTCGTCGCCGCCGCCACGCCGTTCAAGGGCGAGCCGTGGGACATCCTCGCGAAAAATGCGAAGATCAAAAAGGCCCTGCCCATTGGCGCCGTCCTGACGCTGCCCGCCACCGGCTCCGAAGCCAACGGCGCCGCCGTCATCAGCCGGCGCACCATCAAGGAGAAACTCGCCTTCATCAGCCCACTCGTGTTCCCGCGCTTCTCGGTGCTCGACCCGGAGACGACTTTCTCCCTGCCGGCGCGGCAGGTGGTTAACGGCATCGGCGACGCGTTCTGCCACGTCATCGAGCAGTATCTCACCTACCCCGCGAACGCCGCCATCCAGGACCGCTTCGCCGAGTCGATCATGCGCGTCCTCCTCGAGGAGGGCCCGAAGACCCTGGCCAGTCCGACCGACTACGCGGCGCGAGCCAACCTCGTCTGGGCCGCCACCTGGGCGCTCAACAACGCCATTGGCATGGGCGTGCCGCAGGACTGGGCCGCGCACGTGATCGGCCATGAACTAACGGCACTGCACGGCATCGACCATGCCCGCACCCTCGCCGTCGTCCTGCCCAGCCTCCTGCAGGTGCAGCGCGCGGTCAAACGTGAGAAGCTTCTTCAGTACGCGGCCCGCGTGTGGGATATCCGCGAGGGCGACGACGACGCGCGCATCGATGCGGCCATCGCTGCCACGCGCAAGTTCTACGAGTCGCTTGGCATCGGCACGCACCTCGGCGACTATGGGGTGACGGTGGACATCGCCGCCGAGGTGGCCCGCCGCCTCACGGCCCGCGGTTTGGTGCAGCTTGGCGAACGCGGCGACATCACGCCGGCCGTGGTCGAAAAGATCCTGCGCCTGGCAGCATAGCCGGGATCGTCGTCCCCCGGTTGCATCACCCCATCACCAACTCGTCACCCTTGACCTTGAAGGTGACGGTGGAGTTCTCCGCCACCTCGCCAGCAATGAGCGCGCGGGCCAGTTTGGTCTCAATCTGGCGCTGCAGGAATCGCTTGAGCGGCCGGGCGCCGAACACCGGGTCGTAACCCTTCTCCGCGGCCCACTCCTTCGCCTTCGCGTCGAGCTTGACGGTCACGCGCCGGTCGGCGAGCCGCCGGTTCAGGTCGGCCAGCAGCAGGTCCACGATCTGCGTGATCTCGTCGAGCGTGAGCGGCTTGAAGAGGATGGTCTCGTCGATGCGGTTGAGAAATTCCGGGCGGAACGCGCGGCGCACCTCGCTCATCACGCTTTCGCGCACGCTCTCGGGAATCGTGTCGCCCGTCACGCCTTCGAGCAGGAAGCGGTTGCCGAGGTTGGACGTCATGATGACGATGGTGTTCTTGAAATCGACGGTACGGCCCTGCGCGTCAGTGATGCGCCCGTCGTCCAGCACCTGGAGCAGCACGTTGAACACGTCCGGGTGCGCCTTCTCGACCTCGTCGAAGAGGATGACCGAATACGGCTTGCGGCGCACCGCCTCGGTGAGCTGGCCGCCCTCGTCGTAGCCGATATAGCCGGGAGGCGCGCCGATGAGCCGCGAAACGGCGTGCTTCTCCATGTACTCGGACATGTCGATGCGGATGAGCGCGGCCTCGGAATCGAAGAGCGACTCGGCCAGCGTCTTGGCCAGCTCGGTCTTGCCGACGCCCGTCGGACCGAGGAACAGAAAACTGCCGATCGGCCGGCGCGGATCCTTGATGCCGGAACGCGCGCGGAGGATGGCCTCGGCCGTGAGCTGCACGGCCTCGTCCTGACCGATGACGCGCTGATGCAACACTTCCTCCAGGCGCAGGAGCTTTTCCTTTTCGCCCGCCATGAGCCGGGTCACGGGGATGCCCGTCCACTTGGCGACGACCTCGGCGATCTCCTCCTGGGAAACCTCCTCCTTCACCAGCGCCCGCTCGCTGCTTTTCTTCTCCAGCGCGGCGAGTTCGCGCTCGAGCTGCGGCAGGCGGCCGTGGCGGAGCTCGGCGAGCTGGTTGAGGTCATAGGCGCGCTCGGCGCGCTCCATCTCAAGCTTCACCCGCTCGATCTCCTCGCGCACCTTCCGCACCTTCTCGACGGCCTTCTTCTCGCCCTCCCAGCGCGCCTTGAGCGCCCCGGCCTGCTCACGCAGATTGGCGAGCTCCTTGCGCAGCGCCTCGAGGCGCTGCCGGCTGGCCTCGTCCTTCTCCTTCTTCAGCGCGGCCTCCTCGATCTCGAGCTGGAGCACGCGCCGCGTGAGCTCGTCGAGCCCGGCCGGCATCGAGTCCATCTCGGTGCGGATCATGGCGCAGGCTTCGTCGACGAGATCGATGGCCTTGTCGGGCAGGAAACGGTCGGAAATGTAGCGGTTGGAAAGCGTGACGGCGCTGACGAGCGCGTTGTCCTGGATGCGCACGCCGTGATGCACCTCGAAGCGCTCGCGCAGGCCGCGCAGGATTGAAATGGCGTCCTCGACACTGGGCTGATCGACCAGCACGGGCTGGAAGCGGCGCTCGAGCGCGGCGTCCTTCTCAAGGTGCCGGCGGTATTCGTCGAGCGTGGTGGCGCCGATGCAGTGCAGCTCGCCGCGGGCGAGCATGGGCTTGAGCATGTTGCCGGCGTCGATGGCGCCCTCGGCCTTGCCCGCGCCGACGATATTGTGCAGTTCGTCGATGAAAAGGAGGACGCGGCCGTTGCTCTGCCGGATTTCGTTGAGCACGGCCTTCAGGCGTTCCTCGAACTCGCCGCGGTATTTGGCGCCGGCCAGCAGCGCGCCCATGTCGAGGGCGAAGATGGTTTTGTCCTTGAGCCCCTCGGGCACGTCGCCGCGCAGGATGCGCTGCGCCAGGCCCTCGACAATGGCGGTCTTGCCCACGCCCGGCTCCCCGATGAGCACGGGGTTGTTCTTGGTCTTGCGCGACAGGATGCGGATGGTGCGGCGGATCTCGTCGTCGCGGCCGATGACGGGGTCGAGCTTGCCCTTTCTCGCCTGCTGCACGAGGTCGATGCCGTATTTCTCCAGCGCCTGGTAGGTGCCCTCGGGATTGTCGGACGTCACGCGCTGGTTGCCGCGGATTTCGGCGAGTGCCTTCAGCACCTTGGCGCGGTCAAGGCCGAAGCTTTTGAAATACTTTTTCAACCCCTCGGGCTTGGCCACGTCGACGAGGCCAAGCAACAGGTGCTCGGTGCTGACGTACTCGTCCTTGAGCTTCGCCGCCGCCTCCTCGGCGCGCGTGAACACCTCGTTGACGGCCTGGGTGACGTAGATCTTGGACACATCGACGCTGCCGGAGACCTTGGGCAGGCGGTCGAGCTCGCGCTCGACCGCGAGCTGCAGAGCGCTCACGGTCAGGCCGAGTTTCTCGACCAACGCCGGCACGATGCCGCCCTCCTGCCCAAGCAACGCCGCGAGCAGGTGCCAGGTATCCACCTCGTTGTTGGAACGACGGCGGGCCTGGTTCTGCGCCTCGGCGACGACCTGGCGCGACATGACGGTGAGCCGGTTGGAATCCATGGGTTTATCCCGCGCATGCCGCGCGCCAAACTGCCCCCAAGGAAGATCTCCCGGGCCGGTGTGTCAACAGCGGGACACGTTGGCCGCCGGCGGGACGCCCCGGCGCAGGCGGGGTTGATAACCGGCCGGTTGCTCTCCAGGCATGATGACCCCAAGCGGCGTCCGCCAAGGACCGTCCCCGGGTCCTGAAGTCACCGCCCATGCGCCTAAGGCGCCGCGTAATGGGCTGCGGAAGTCGGCAGCAATGAAAAGCCCACGGGCGACGCGGCTGTCCAGAAAAGTTATTACATCCCCTATGCATACACTTTTCTTATCCATCGCGCCGACCGTGGGCTAATTGGTCGGAAAGCTTGCGCTCTCAAAAAACACCACTGCCGGCCATGGGCATCCGTGCTCAGTGTTTCCGTACTACTGCGCAGAAATCGGCGGCTGTCCAGAGAACTTTCATCGTCCTTCCGACTTTACGCCGCCTTCATAATTCATAACGGAAGCCCAAGGAAAGGAGCCAGCGCGGCTCAAGTTGCAGGCCGTTGACCCGCTGGTAGAGCGGCAGCTGCACAAACGTGAACGCGTGCAGGCGATGCCCCAGGTCGGCGGTCATGCCCGGGCTGACGTAGATCATTGTGTCACCACTGTTGGCCTGATCGGAGTTGGCGCCAGTCTCGCGTCCGTCCCAGCGAACGTTCAGCTGCACCTGTGGGGTCAGCCATCCCGTGGTCAGGAAACGCACCCCGCCATTGAGGGCGAGACTGGCGGCCGGACGAAAACCGTCCTTGGAGGCGAGCGACTGGTCGAGCATGACCTGGGCAAAGCAGCCGAGGGAGTCGCGCGGCCGGGTGAAATAGGAGACTCCAACCAAAACATCCGTTGTCCCCGTGCCGAGCTGCAGCCCGCGATCAAGCGGCGCACCGGCTTGGGGGCCGGTGGCGAAATTCTGGTCAAAGCGGCCGGTCGGCAGTTTCAGGCCGAATTGCAGGCCATAACTATTTTGCAGGCCGAAATGCTGGTAGCGCCCGAGGAGCCGCACATCGCCCAAGCCGCTGGCTTGCGAGGTTGACACCGCCACGTCGCCTGCCGCGACCGTGCTGTGAAAACGATCGTGATAAGGCAGCTGGACCGTCACGCCCCAGGCGGGGTTCCCGACGTAATCCAGATCGAGCCAGACGTTCCGATTCAACGTGCCCTGCTGGATTTCCTGATCGTTGGGAAGGGTGAACGCCGAACGATCCGCGCCCTGCGTGCCACGGCGCAGGTCGGACTGCTCGTAGTATTCGTAGCGCACATCGGCCTGCAGGCCGTACATCATGCTGTAGCCCTGCGCCGCCCAATCAGAGCTGAGGGAGCAACCGCAGACGGAGCAGGCAAGTCCGGGAGCGGAGCCGGCCGTCACGGACAAAACCACGGCCAAAAATGAAACGCACGCGTCGCCGCATTTTCGCGCGGAAAGAATCGGCCTTAGCGGGAGCCAGGATCTCATGGAAACTGGCCGTACCCATGTGTCTTTGCCTTCCGAAGGCAAACCATGGGGCGATTATCCGGAGGGATGCAAACGCGCAAAACCGCGGCGAAAAAATCCCGGGGCTACTTCTTCAGGTGCTGCACGATGTGGGTCAGCGTCTGCTTGGCATCGCCGAGCACCATCATCGTCTTCGGATCGTAGAAAAGCTCGTTGTCCTCACCGGCGAAGCCGGCGCCCATGCTGCGCTTGAGGATGATGACGTGCCGCGCCTGGTCGGCGTTGAGGATGGGCATGCCGTAGAGCGGGCTGTGCTTCTTGTGGCGCGCGGCGGGGTTGATGACGTCGTTGGCGCCCACCACCACGACGACGTCGGTGTTCTGGAAGTCGTCGTTGATGTGGTCCATCTCGAACAACTGCTCATAGGGCACGCCGGCCTCGGCGAGCAGCACGTTCATGTGGCCGGGCATGCGGCCCGCCACCGGATGGATGGCGTAGCGCACGGAGGTGCCGCGGCTGACGAGGAGTTCCGTCATCTCGTGCACGATGTGCTGCGCCTGCGCCACGGCCATGCCGTAGCCGGGGATGATGATGATGGAGTTGGCGCTTTCGAGCATGAGCTTCGCGTCCTCCGGGGTGTAGCGGATGACGGTGCGTGGCTCGGGTTTGCCGGCGTCGCTGCCGGCCGGGGCCGCGCCGACCGCACCGAAGAGCACGTTGGCGAACGAACGGTTCATGGCGCGGCTCATGAGGATCGAGAGGAAGAAGCCGCTGGTGCCGTCGAGCGAGCCGGCGATGATGAGCACCTTGTTGTCGATGGCGATGCCCGTGGCGGCCGCGGCGAGGCCGGCGTAGGAGTTGAGCAGCGAGATGACCACCGGCATGTCAGCGCCGCCGATCGGCATGACGAGGAGAACGCCGACGACGAAGCCGAGCGCCATCATCGTATAAAACACCCACGCGGCATTGGGCTCGTACAGCAGGTAGAGGAAGAGGGCGATGGTTGTGAAGAACAGCGCGACGTTGAAGATGTTCTGGCCCCGGTAGGTGATGGGCGCGCCCCGGATCAGCTCCTGCAGCTTGCCGAAGGCCATCAGCGAGCCGGTGACGGTGAGCGCGCCGAACAGCACTTCGAAGCCGAGGGCCGTCATCCGCAGCCGGCCCAGGCCCTCGCCGCCGTACTCGAGGTACTTGAAACAGCCGACGAGCACGGCCGCCAGCGCGCCGAACGAGTGCGAGAGCGCGATCCGTTGCGGCATCGCGGTCATCGGCATGAAGACCGCCATGAGCGTGCCGATCACCGAGCCCACGGCCGCGCCGACGAGGATGTAAGTCCACGTGAGGATCTGCGTGTAGAGCAGCGTGCCGACGACGGCCAGCGCCATGCCGATCTCGGCCATGAACATGCCCCGGCGCGCGGTGGCGGGCGAGCTGAGCGCCCGCAGGCCGAGCACGAACAGGATCGCGGCCGCAAGATAGGTCCACTCGGAAATGACGATGTTGATGTCGGTGGTCATTTCCGCCCCCCCCGGTCCTTTTTCTTGAACATCCGCAGCATGCGGTCGGTGATCAAGAAACCGCCGACCACGTTGATGCTCGCGGCGCAGACCGCAATCATGCCGAGGATGGAGCTGGTCAGGCTGTACTGGCCGCTGGCGGCCACCAGTGAACCAACGAGCGAAATGCCCGAGATGGCATTCGTGGCCGACATCAGCGGCGTGTGCAGCGTGGGCGACACGCGGCCGATGACTTCAAAGCCGAGAAAGCCGGCCAGCACCAGGATGAACAGGTAGAACATCAGCCGGCTGAAATCCATCGGGGCCAGCGTGTGGGTGATGTGCCGGGCCGCGTCGGTGGTGGCGAGGATCAGGGGTGTCATGGGCGTCCTTGGGCGTTGCTGAGAAACTTGCGCACGGTTTCGTTGACCACCTCGCCCCCGCGGGTCAGGCACGCGCCCTGGACGATCTCGTCCGCCGGGTCGGGCTGGATGTCGGGTTTCGGATAGAGGTGGTGGAAGAGATTGAAACAATTGCGGGCGTAGAGCGCGCTGGCGTCGGTAGGCACGGTGGCAGGCAGGTTGACGGCGCCGATGATCGCGACGCCGTTATGCACGACGGTTTCGCCCGCGCGGGTGAGCTCGCAGTTGCCGCCCTGCTCGGCGGCGAGGTCCACAAACACGGTGTCGGGCCGCATGCGGCCGATCATGTCCTTCGTGACGAGCAGCGGCGCCTTCTTGCCGAAAACCTGGGCGGTGGAGATGACAACGTCGACTTTTGGCAGGCGTGCGCCGATCGCTTCCATTTCCTTCTGGATGAACTCGGGCGAGAGCTCCTTCGCGTAGCCGCCGGCCGTCTCGGCGTCCTTCGGCAGTTCCATTTCCACGAACATGGCGCCGAGGCTCTTCACCTGCTCGCGCACCGCCGGCCGCGGGTCAAAGGCCTCCACCCGCGCGCCAAGGCGCTTGGCGGTGGCGATGGCCTGCAGGCCGGCCACCCCCGCGCCGAGAACGAGCACCGTGGCGGGCGTCACCGTGCCCGCCGCCGTCATGAGCAGCGGGAACATCTTGCCGATCCGCTCCGCGGCGATGAGCACGGCCTTGTAGCCGGCGACCGTCGCCTGCGAGCTGAGGGCGTCCATGCCCTGCGCGCGGGTGATGCGCGGGATGAATTCCATCGCATAGCCGGTGATCCGCCGGCGGACGAAGACCTGCAGCACCGGCGCGCTGCTGAAGGGCGCCAGGAAGCCGATGTAGGCGGCGCCTTCGCGCATCAACTCGGCCTCGGCGGGGGCGGGCGGGTGCACCTTGAGGACGAGGTCGGCTGCGGCGTAGAGTTCGCGCGCCGAGCCGATGATCTTCGCTCCGGCGGCAACGTACTGTTCGTCGCTGCTGCCGGCGCGAAGGCCGGCGCCGCTTTCGACAAGGATTTCGTGCTTGTCGCGCAGCAGCGCGCCGGCCAGGGCGGGGATGAAGGCGACCCGCGTTTCGCCGGCCGCGGTTTCTTTCGGTATCCCTATCTTCATGGATGGTGGAAAACTGGGGGTTAAGTGCGCCCGAGCCTGCAAAGTAGCACATCAGTCTCAATATGAAAAACGCCGGACCTACTATGAAAAGCCTTTGACCCGTGCGTGCCGCCTGCGAGGATCCGCGGCGACGCCGAAGGGCGTCACCCTCGTTGCCACCATGAACGACGCCCTCCACCCCCGCCCTCCCCCGGGGTTGCGCCCCCGCCGCGGACTCCATCGGGGCGGGGTTGGCCTGAGGCATGCGGCCGGTAGCCGGCGCCTGATGGCTCGCGGATCGCCGACACCAGGCGCATCCCTGCCATGAGGGATCCGGAGCCCGGCCCTCTCCAATCTTAACCCTATCACCCTCCATGTACCTCAGTCTCGTTGGCTTGTGTCTGGCCGCGGTGATTGGCCTCTATTTCTACAACAACCCCCTCAAGCACGGGCGCCGGTTCATGGTCCGCCGTCTCATCAACTGGTTCCCGCTGGGCATGACGTACGCCTTTCTGTACATGGGGCGCTACAACTTGGCCGTCTCGAAAAACGCCCTGGGCGCGTTGATGTCCAAGGAGGACTTTGGCTGGATCTTTGCCGCGGGCACGGTGACTTACGCGCTGTCCTTCCTGGTCAATGGTCCGCTGGTGGACAAGATCGGGGGGAAGAAAGGCATCATCATTGCCGCGCTGGGCGCCTCCTGCGCGAACATCATTCTGGGCGTGCTCACCTATCTGGTGATGATGCATCAACTGAAGGTGAAACTGGTGGTCGCCTTTTCAGTGATCTATGCGCTCAACATGTATTTTCAAAGCTACGGCGCGGTTTCGATCATCAAGGTCACGGCTTATTGGTTTCATGTGCGGGAGCGCGGAGTTTTCGGGGCCATCTTCGGCACCCTGATTTCGTTCGGCGTCTATTTCGCCTTCGACTGGGGCCAGGCGATCGTCGACATGGCGTCCACCCTGCCGGAAGGTGAAATGAGCTGGCTCCATATTTTGATTCAGCGGGTTTTCGCCCTCAAGACCCAGTCGGTTGATGCGATCTGGGCGGTGTTCTACATCCCCGCCGCGATCCTGCTGTTCTGGGCGCTTCTGGACTGGTGGCTGATCAAGGACACCCCGGAAGAGGCCCATTTCGCGCCGTTTGACACCTGTGATGCCTCCTCGGGTCAGATGCAGGTGGAACTCACCACAACGGATCTGCTCAAGAAGGTCTTTGGCAGCCCCCTGATGCTCCTGTTTGCACTGGTGGAGTTGACCGCCGGGGTCCTGCGCAACGGGATCATGCAGTGGTATGCCATCTTCGCCCGGGAGGTGAAGCAACCCGGGGCGGAGTTTTTCACCGAGCACTGGGGATTGCTGCTCTGCCTCTTCGGCATCATTGGCGGCTTTGCGGGCGGGCTGATATCGGACAAATTCTTCCAGTCCCGGCGGGGACCCCCGGCGGCGTTGCTGTGCGGTTTCATGTTCATCATGACGATCGTGATGGCCGCCACACTGTTTTCTTCGCCGGTCATCGTGGGAGCCGCGGCCGTTCTCATCGTCATGGCAGTGACGGGTGTTCACTCCTTGATGTCCGGCACCGCCGCCGCCGATTTTGGCGGCAGAAAAGCCACGGCCACCTGTTCCGGCATCGTAGACGGGTGTGTTTATCTGGGAAGCGGTGTGCAGTCCGTCAGTATCGGTCATCTGGCAAGCCAGAGCTGGCAGTGGTGGCCGGTTTTTTTGATGCCCTTTGCCCTGATCGGCGGGCTCATTGCGATGAGATTTTGGAATGAACTGCCCGCGGCCACCCGGAAGTACATTGCCGACGTCGAGCAAAAAAAAGCGGCGGCGCTGGCGGCTTGATTTCTGAATCGCTGCTGTACGATCCATGGATCAATCCGCTCCCGCCTCCGTGCGTCTCAGATATCCGTCCGGTTTCCGCCCCCGCCGCGGTCTCAACTGGGCCGTCGTGGGCCTGATGTATACCAGCTACTATCTGTGCCGCTACAATTTCTCTTACGCCAACAAGGCCATCGCCGACGAGTTTCACTTCACGAAGTCGGACATGAGCACGATTCTCGCGCTGAACTTCATCGCGTATGGCTGCGGCCAGATCATCAACGGCCTGCTCACGGACCGGATCGGCGGCAAGCGCGCCATGCTTATCGGCGCGGCGGGCACGGTGGTGATGAACCTGCTGTTCGGCGCGTCGTCGTTCTGGGGGCTGCTGTCGCTGTTCGCGCTGCTGTGGGGCCTGAACGGCTATTTGCAGTCATTCGGCGCGCCGGGCTTCATCAAGATCAACACCGCGTGGTTCAGCGAAAAAGAGCGCGGCACGTTCGCGGGTATCTTCGGATGCATGATCAATCTCGGCCGGCTCGTCGCGAACAAACTGCTGCCCGCGTTGCTCGCCGGCTTCACGTTTCTGGCGATGTGGCACGTGCCGCCCCAGCACTGGCGCTGGCTGTTCTGGATCCCCTCGGGCGTCGCCACGGTGGTGGCGGTCGCGCTCGTGTTGTTCGTCAAGGACACGCCCGAAGAAGTGGGCTACGACAACCTCTTCGCCGGCGAAGCCGACCATGCCGACGCCGACATCCACGGCGATTTCAGCACCGTCTTCCGGCAGATCGTCAGCAACCACGTCGTCTGGATCATGGCGGTGGCCTATGCGTGCACGGGTGCGGTGCGACAGTGCATCGACCAGTGGTTCCCGCGATATTTCCAAGAAGTGCACCACCTCGACATGACGGGCGCGCAGTTCCAGTGGCTCGGCTTCCTCATCCCGGCCGCCGCCTCCGCCGGCTCGCTGCTGTCAGGCTGGATCTCGGACCGCTTTTTTGGCGCGAGGCGGGCGCCGGTGGCCGGCTGGATCTATTTTCTCCAGACAGTGGTCATTGTGGCGGCCACCCAGATCCAGACGCTCAACTGGGCGCTGGCCTTTTTTGTGTTGATCGCGCTGGCCGTCAATTCGACCCATTCGCTGCTCGGACCCGCCGCGGCGATGGACATCGGCGGCCGCAAGATGGCCGCATTCGCCTCGGGCGTGATCGACTCATTCCAATATTTCGGTGCGGCCATCGCGACCAAGGGACTCGGCTGGGTGCTCGATAACAGAGGCTGGGGCTACTATTTTTACTACATGATTCCGTTCGGCGTGCTCGGCGGCATCATGATGTATTCCATCGCGCACCGGAAGAGCCTGAAGAAAGGCGCCGCGCATTGACGCATTCCGGCGGCGGCGAACCAGCCGCGGTTGGTGCTTCAGGCGGCCGCCGGTTTGGCCAGCACTTGGTGCAGGCTGTGCAGCAAGGCCCCCATGGTATAGGGCTTCATGAGCTGCAGCTCCGAGTCCTCGACCTTGGGGCGGGCGGCGGAATCGCCCGACCCGCTGACCGTGATGATGTGAACCTGCGGGTTGATGGCCTTCATGGCCTTGATCGCCGTCGAGCCATCCATGACCGGCATGTCCAGATCGACCAGCGCCACCGCAATGTCGGCGCGATGCTGCTCGAAAACCCGCACGGCCTCCGCGCCGTCGGCGGCAACGTGCACGACATAGCCGAAGTCGGCCAGCAGGCGGCGGGTGACGTCGCGAAAAAATTCCTCATCGTCAGCCACCAGCACATGCTCGCCGGCGCCGCGGCTGTTTTCCACCCCGGCCGTGACGGCTGGCGTCTTGGCCGCCATTTCCATCACCGGAAAGTAGGCTTGGAAGGTCGTGCCCCGGCCGACCTGGGTCGAAAGCGCGATGAAGCCGCCGCTGGCCTTCATGATGGAGCGCACGGTTGACAGGCCGAGGCCCGTGCCTTCGCCGATCGGTTTGGTGGTGAAGAACGGATCGAAGATGCGGTCCACGATCTCGGGCGCGATGCCGGTCCCGGAGTCAGACACTCCCAGCACGATATAGTCACCGGGCACGCCGCCCGGCAGGGCGCGGGCGGCCGCATCGTCGAGCGTGGCGTTTCCGGCGGTGATCGTCAGCACGCCGCCGTGCGGCATGGCGTCGCGGGCGTTAACACACAGGTTGAGCAGCACTTGGTAGATCTGCGTAGGATTGGCGTACAGCTGCAGCAGTTCCGGCGTGATCTCCATGCGCACCTCGATGTTCTTGGCGAAGGTGCGGCCGATGAACCGGCCGAGTTCCTTCACGAGGCTCCCGAGATCGACGACCTCGCGGTTGCCATCGAGACCGCGGGTGAAGGTCAGCATCTGGCTGACCAAGCCGGCACCGCGGGCGGCACTCGTCGCCACCACATCGAGCAGCGCCCGGTTCTCCTCGGAACAGCCCCGGAGCTTGAGCAGGTCGGCCGACATGGTGATGGGCGCCAGCACGTTGTTGAGGTCGTGCGCGATGCCGCTGGCGAGCATGCCGATGCTGCCCAGCCTCTGCGTATGCAGAAATTGATGCTCAAGGCGCTTTTGCTCGGTGATATCGCGCCCGATCGCCAGGAGGCAGGTGCCGGTGAACTCCACTGGCACATTCTCGGGCATCCGCTGGAACGTCCATTGGCGCCAAGACCTGCCGCCGCCAGCCAATAGTGTCTCGTGCTGGCAGGTTTGCGGTTCGTCCGTGGTCGCGGTGCGCTGCAAGGCAAGACGGACCGCTTCGCCCGCCGCCTCCGGCATGAAGTCGATGAACAACGTGCCCGTCAGCACACCCGGAGTGCACGCGTAGGCGCGCGCCAGGGCCGCGTTGACGTAGGTGACGCGCTCTTCGGCGTCGAGACCGCAAATCCAGTCGCTCAAGGCATCGAGCATCGCGCCGGCGGTGGTGTTGAAAACTGCCGCCTTGGCGGGGGCGCCCGCCGTCTTGCGAAACAGCCGTGTCAACCTTCGCCAGGGTGTGGCGGACAACATGAATGCGCGCCGCGTGCGGTCAGCCGGACCCCCATGGTCGGCTGGGCCGGCCATGCGATACTGACTCGCCAGGGAATAGACGGGCTCCTCGCGCATTGGAAAGCATTTTGCATTAAGGCACATTCCCTCCGCTTTGACCGCTGCGTTGAACACTCAATTTTTAGTAGGAGGCTCTGGAGCGCAATAAGTCCGACCTGTACTACCAAAAGCCCGAGACTACCTTATAGAGAGCATTAGCCCTGTGTATTCCACGTGTCTTCCGGCTTGCCGCTTCGCTGTCAAGCAAGAGCGGAAGCGAAAGCCCGGCCGGCGATGCAAACGTGTGCAACGAGCAGCCTTGCAGGAAGGTCGCTCGCGACCGATTGGAAACCCGCACCCACCCCGCCCTGCAGGCATTCCTCTCAGGGGTGGGTGCGCCACCCCCGGGGTGCGCGCCAAGTCACCAGAAGAAGAACTCCAGCTTGGGCTCCATGTAACCCTCGGTTGGCAGTTCGAGCGCCACGCGCCACACGGTGGCGTAGCGCGACCAAGGGCCCACGATGGGGCCGTCGAACATGACCTTGGGAGAGGAGATCGGGCGGCGCGGCTGCGTGTGCAGGCGTTCCTGAAAGAGCGCGTGACCCTCAGGCAGGGAAAAGTAGAGCAGCCGTCGCTCGAAGATGTCCTTGACCTGGGGCAGGTCGGCGACGGTGAAGGTCGGATGCGTGGCGCGGAAGCTGCGGAGCACATATTCGTTGCGGCAGAGTTCGACGGAGGCGCGCTGGCAGGCGCTGCCGTAATCGCGGCCCGCGGCGTGCCCGTAGCTGAAGAAGTCGCCCGGCGTGCACCGCTTGTAGAGAATCACCATGACACCGCGGTCGAGCGGATGTTCGACCTGCACGGCGGTGACATCGGTCCATCCGGTGGGCCGCACCCGTGCCGCGAGGCGGCCGTCCCACCACGCGATCACACAGAAACGCTCGAGCGCCTCCCAATAGGCCTTCGTGCGGCACTGGCTCGAAAACAAGCCGGGAAACGCGGCCATGCCGTTGGAGGAGGCGTCGCGATCGAAGCCGTAGATGTCCCGGTCAAAGTCGTTCACCTTGACGTGAAACGCCCAGCGCTCGAGTGATTCCGAGATGGCCATGTAGCGGGCCACCATTGCGCTCGGGTGCGTGCCGGTGCCGTCGGCGTTGCTGTAGAGATTGAGCTGGGGCCGCGGTTTCCCGGTCAGATGGGGGGCGAGGTAGGCGTTGGCCTGAAAGCAGCGATGGCCCAGGACCGGGAACTCACTGAACTCGATGCGCGTGATGGGCCCGCCCTGCTCGGTGAAGATGCGCCGGTAGCGCCACGGTGCCAGATTCAGCATGGTGTCTTGATTACCTGACGCCTCTTCCCGGCGCAAGCCGCCGCCGCGATCACATGGTCACGGTCCCACGTCCTGCAACAGGATTACCGCGTCAGAATAATCGGGGGGCGGCGGTGCCGTTCAGATCGTCGTCAGCGATGCCGAACCGGCCGCCAATAAAGACCGGATCGAATGACTCGGCCGTCTTCACGAAACCCAAGACCAGCAGGAGGCTGGCGACGGCGCCGAAAAGAATGCGTTGGGTCGGAGTCATGGGCGGAGTTTAATGTTCGACGATGCAGGAGGGGGTGGGAGGATCATCATAGACCACCTTGACCTGATGGTTCGTCGCCACGATATCGAACGATGCGGCGGCTTTGGCGAGACCCGCGGTGAGCAGGAGGCTGGTGATTACGGCGAAGAGGAGCTGTTTGATCGTTTTCATTTTGGACATCCACTATCGCCGATGCCCTAAACACATCCCAGCCCGGCGTACACCCGGTTTTGCCCAGTCAGCACAGAGCAAAACTGGATATGGCCCTCTCCTGCGATTTCCGCTAAGGTTGTTCCCGTTTCATGCGAAACTGGGCAAAGATTTGCAAGCGTGTGCCTTGTCGGAACGATGCAATTGTAGGAGCGAGCTTGCTCGCGATTGCAGACGAGAAATCGCCTGCAAGCAGGCTCCTACATCTTTCATCAAAAGGTTCTAACGGCTTTCAAGAGGATCATGGTCCAATTGTATGCTGTCGTCGCGTGTTGGCCGTAATAGTGATTTTTACGGTTCTCTTCGGTCAATCGTTCGCGCGCGACTGGGGCGACTCCACGGAAGGCCGGCCTTTACTGCAGGTGTTCAAGGCGAGCGATTACCAAGCCAACGCCGCGGTAAGAGCAGTAGCACAGGATCGTGCCGGTGTGCTCTATTTTGGCAGTGACGCTCTGCTGCAATACGATGGCACGGCATGGCGGCATTTTTCAGTAGGGAACAATTTAATCGTCAACGGCCTCGCCATCGACAATCAGGGACGAATCTGGGTGGGAGGATATGGCGAAGTGGGCTACTTCGAAAAGGATGTCTCCGGGCAGTTGCATTACTCATCACTCCTATCCCAGCTTCCGCCCAAATACCGCGACCAGCTCGAAATTTGGGGCGTAGAGGCGACTTCGAGAGGAATTATCTTTTCCGCCAGCAACAAAATCATGCGGTGGGACGAAAAGTCGTTCACCATCTGGCCCCTGCTCGACGCCCGCCGGGCGTCTTCCCAGAAGATCGGCAACGCCGTTTATATACTCCATTTTGAAACCGGTCTCTGGAAACTTGAAGGTGACAAGCCGGTGTTGGTCGTCGCGTACGATCCTTCCATTAAGCGCCTGCCGTGCTACCTCAAGCCGCTCGATGGCAATTCCTTTCTCGCTGTGACGACATCGGGTCTGGCGCGACTCGAAGGATCGAAGCTCACGCTCTTCCCTGGCAACTGTAGCCAGTTCATTAAGGACAACATCTTCACCTGCGCCGTCGCGATTGATGACAATACGCTAGCTATCGGCACCTTTTATGGAGGAATCATCCTGATTGATACCCAAGGTAATATCGTGCGCATCATCGACCGCGCGTCGGGCCTGCCTGATCAAGTGATTAACGGCCTCTTCCACGACCGCGAAAAAAACCTCTGGATCATGACCAACCGAGGTATTGCGCGGATGGATAGCAACAGAGCGGTGACCATGTTCGATGAGGTCAACCATCTGACCGGAAGATCGATCAAGTCCATCGCCACGCAAAACGGCTGCCTGCATATCATTACCAGCGACGGGATTTTCGCGCTGAGGCCACGTTCGGATGCGCGTTCTTCGGCAGTGTTTGAATTACTTGCCGATCCTAATCTGAAACGCAGCAACCAAGTCCTGCTTTCGCATGCACGAGGCCTGCTCAATTCGGGATTAGTTGGCATACGTCTCCTGCAACCAGACGGGACAGTGAAGGAGATCCACAATACCCCGCTGGATGTTGGAAATCTGCTTGAATCGCGCCATTATCCCGGACGGATTTATTTTTCGGATCAGCAAGGCGTGGGTTGGCTGGTGGAGGCCAATGGCGTATGGCAACCATACCCGCAGCAAGCGCTCACGCCCGAGGCTGCGACGTCACTGGCCGAAGACCCTCTAGGCAATGTATGGGCCGGCACTCTTACCAAGGGTGTCTGGCGTATCACCTTTGGCGAAAGCAACGCACCGCCGAAGATCACGCATTTCGAGTCCGGTACCGCGTTGCCGGCCGGCGCCGGTAGAATCAAAGTCGGCATGCTCCACCACCATGTGCTACTGCTGACGGAAGCAGGCATTCTCGCGCATAATCCGGTGGACGACACGTTCTACCCGGTGGCCGCACTGCAGGGCCTGAAACGGGGCCTCGCGCTCTCCAATCCTAACGCCGCGGGCAATGTGTGGCTCGCAGCCGAGGTGCCGCTGGCTGACGGCACCACGCGACCCGTGGTGGGGGCGCTCACGCTCGACGAACACCGCCGCCCGGCTTGGCGCCAGCTTCCGATCAATGGACTCGCACGCGCCGGCACGCCCAATGTGCTCTATTTTCAGGAGGAAGCGCCCGGACAGCCGGTGCTCTGGATCGGTGGAACCGAGGCCCTGCTGCGCGTGAAGCTGGACGAGTTACAGGACCTCCGCGCCCCATTCAACACCCTGCTGAGCGCCGTGAGCACGGTTTCGTCCGCCGGTAAAACCGGCTTGCCGCTCCTCGCCGCGCAATCCCCCCGCCTGCCCTATGCGCGCAACCATCTCGAGTTCGAATTCGCCGCCACCATTTATCGCGATGCCCAGTACGTGCGCTATCAGACCCAGCTCGCGGGATTCGAACACGACTGGACGCCGGCGAACGCGAAGAACTTCCGTGAGTTTACGAACCTAAACGAAGGCGCCTACACCTTCAAGGTGCGCGCTGCCAACGCGGATGGCCGGTGGAGCGAACCGGCCGCGTACACCTTCTTCATCCTGCCTCCGTGGTACCGCACGCCGTGGGCCTACTCGCTGTTCGCGCTCACCGCGGCCGGGGGGATCTATGGCGGCTACCGGCTCCGGGTGAACCAGCTGCGGGCGCGCACCCGGCAGCTCGAGTCGCTGGTGCGCCGCCGCACCGAGGAGCTCGCGCGCGCCAACGCCGCCAAGACCGACTTCATTGCCAACATGAGCCACGAGATCCGCAACCCGCTCAACGGCGTCATCGGTCTCGCGGGCATGCTGCAGGAGTCCGATCTCAGCACGCAGCAGCACGGCATGGCCGTCTCGCTGCGCAAGTGCGCGGAATACCTCTCCACGCTCGTCGAGGACGTGCTCGACTTCTCCAAGATCGAGGCCGGCCGCATCACCATCGACGCGCAGCCGTTCAGCCTGCGCGGCGTGCTCGCCGACGTCGGGTCGATCTTCGCCTGGCAGTCGCAGGAACAGCAGATGCCCATCGTCACGCGGGTGCGCCCCAACTTCCCGGAGACCGTCATCGGCGACGAGGCAAAGATCAAACAGATCGTCATCAATTACGTCGCCAACGCCCTCAAATACGCCGGCCACGGCACCATCGAGATCACGGTCGAAAGCCGGCTCGCGCCGGGCAGCACCGTGGAGATCGCCATCGAGGTGCGCGACCAGGGGCCCGGCATCCCCCATGACGAGCAGGCGAAGCTCTTTGAAAAGTTCAACCGCGGCCGTCGCGCGCAGCAGGAAAAAATCCGTGGCACCGGCCTCGGCCTGGCTGTCTGCCGCGCCTATGCCGAAAAGATGGGCGGCGCCGTCGGCCTCACCAGCACGCCGGGCCAAGGCGCGGCCTTCTGGTTCAAGGTCGCGCTGCCCGTGCTCACGCCGCAGGCCGCCGTCGCGGCGGCCGAGGAGCGCCCGCGCCCGCCCGCCACCACGCGCGCCCTCATCGTCGAGGACCAGGAGTACAACCTCCTCGTCATCGACAGCATCCTCACCCGTCTCGGCTACAAGACCGACCACGCCACCGACGGCAACGACGCGTGGGCCAAACTGCAGGCCGGCCTCTACGACATCGTGTTCATGGACTGGGATCTCCCCGGCATGAACGGCGTCGAGGTCACCCGTCTCTTCCGGCAGTGGGAGCCTCCCGAGCGTCACACGCTTGTCATCGCCACGACTGCCTACTCCACGCCGGAAAAGCGGCGCGACTGCCTCGAGGCAGGCATGGACGGTTTCGCCGCCAAGCCGCTCAGCCCCGAAAAGATCAAGGCCACCATCCAGAACCTCAGCGGTCCGCTGCGCGCGGGCTCCTCGATCCAGATTCGCGCCGCCGAGGAGGCCCCCCGCAAGGTCCTCGACCTGTCGATCTTTCTCTACATGGCCGACCAAAAGCCCGACCGGATGCGCCAACTCGCCGAGGAGTTTATCACCGCGCTCGACAAGGACGTCGCCCTGCTCGCCGAGGCCGTGCGCACCGGCAGCGTCGAGACCACGCGCCGGCAGGCGCACCGCATCCTCTCGCAGACCGCGCTCATCTCCGCCGCGTCGGTCGCCGCCGTGGCCACCACCATCCAGGAAGCCGCGCGCAACGGCGACATCGAGACGCCGCGCTCCACGCTGACGTCATTCGAGGCGGAGGTCGCCCGCCTCAAGGAGAATCTGCGTTCCGCTCTCGAAACGAGTTGAGCTTCGCGAAACCCTTGTTCACCGCGTAACGGATGAGGTCGGGGGTGCGGTGCAGGCCGAGCTTGCTCATGATGTTGCGCCGGTGGAGCTGCACCGTGTACCGGCTGAGGTGGAGTTCCTTCGCCACCTCGTCGTTGGTCAGGCCGCCGCCCAGCAGAGCGAGCAGCTGTTGCTCGCGCTCGGTGAGCACCTTGGGAAAAGACTTGGGCTCCGTGCGCAGCTTCTGCCGCACCTGCTGCACCACCTCGGTGAAGAACACGCGCCCCTTGATCACCTCGTCAATGGCCTGTTTGAGCACCTCGACGGACTGGCGGTTCTTGTCGACGTAGCCATGCATGCCCGAGTTGAGCACCCGGTAGAGCGTGTAGTCGTCGCATTCGGTGGACACCGCGAGGATGCGCACCTCCGGATCCATCGCGATAAGCTCATCCGCCAAGGCGACGCCGTCCTTGTCCGGCAGATTGAGATCCAGCAGCACCATGTCGGGCTTGTACTTGCGGCACAACACCAGCCCGGTGGCGGCGTCTTCCGCCTCCCCCACCACACTCAGGTGAAAATGTTCCCGGCAGATTTTCTTCAGCAAATCCCGAAACATCGCCTGATCTTCAATGAGGACGATCTTCATGGGCGTGCCAGAAGAGCAATGGCCAAAGCCACGCACGGACACGAGTCCAAACATCTTCTGGAAATTTCTCCATCGCGGGCATGCGCCAGTCCGGCGGAGGCAAAGATGCGGGGCGGGGCCGGCTGAAGGAACATATCCCGGCATCGGCAACCAGTCCTCACCGCCGGCGGCGCGGCAGTTTCGCTTTGCATCACGGGGCGACTTGCGCATGGTAACACCATCATACAAACGGGGAGTCCGCCGCGCCGGACTGAGATTGAAGGACGATCGCCTCCTCTACCCTCCGAACCTGATGCGGGTCATGCCGCCGTAGGGATCGCCGGCCGCGCACCGCGCGGCGGCGTGGATACTCCGGCAGCGTGAACCGCCCGATCTTCGCCCGACCATGTCCACCACCGCCGCTCTTTCCTCCGCCTCCCCCCAGGGGGCGAACCCCGACCAGGTCGGGGCTGCGCCACGCCGCGTCTACCTCACCGGCTCGCGCCCCGACCTGCGCGTGCCGATGCGCGAAATCTCCCTCCAACCCACGCGGGATTTCGACGGCCGTCTCGCCGATAACGACCCCGTGCGCATCTACGACACCTCCGGACCGTGGGGCGAGCCCTCGTTTCACCAGGATCCCACACGCGGGCTGCCGCCCGTGCGGCTGGCGTGGATCCGCGAGCGCGGCGACGTCGAGGAGTACGACGGCCGCACCGTGCAGCCCATCGACGACGGCTACCTCAGCACCGTCCACGCCGAGTCCGCCGCCCAGAACGGCCAGTTCGCCCGCTTCCCCGCCCTGCGGCGCCGGCCGCTGCGCGCCCGGACCCGTGCCGTCACCCAGCTCGCCTACGCGCGCCGCGGTCTGATCACGCCGGAAATGGAGTTCGTCGCGATCCGCGAGAACATGCGGCTCCAGGCGGCCAGCGGACAGCTCGAGACCTCGCCCGACGCCCCGCGCGATTCGTTGCAGCACCAGCATCCCGGCCAGAGTTTCGGCGCCGCGATCCCGCGCGAGATCACGCCCGAGTTCGTACGCAGCGAGGTGGCCCGCGGCCGCGCCATCATCCCGGCCAACTTCAACCACCCCGAACTCGAGCCGATGATCATCGGCCGCAATTTCCTCGTGAAGATCAACGCCAACCTCGGCAACAGCGCCGTGGCCTCCTCCATCCAGGAGGAAGTCGAGAAAATGCGCTGGGCCATCCGCTGGGGCGCCGACACGGTCATGGATCTCTCCACGGGCAGGAACATCCATGAGACGCGCGAGTGGATCATCCGCAACTCGCCCGTGCCCATCGGCACCGTGCCGATCTACCAGGCGCTCGAAAAGGCCGGCGGCAAGGCCGAGGAGCTGACGTGGGACCTCTTCCGCGACACGCTCGTCGAGCAATGCGAGCAGGGCGTGGATTACTTCACCATCCATGCCGGCGTGCTGCTGCGCTACATCCCGCTCACCGCGCGGCGCATGACCGGCATCGTCTCGCGTGGCGGCTCCATCATGGCCAAATGGTGCCTCGCCCACCATCAGGAGAGCTTCCTCTACACGCACTGGGACGACATCTGCGAGATCATGGCCGCCTACGATGTGTCGTTCTCCATTGGCGACGGTCTGCGGCCCGGCTCGATCGCCGACGCCAACGACGAGGCGCAGTTCGCCGAACTGAAGACGCAGGGCGAGCTGACCAAACGCGCCTGGGCGCACAGCGTGCAGGTGATGAACGAAGGGCCGGGCCACATCCCGATGCACCTCATCCAGGAGAACATGACGAAGCAGCTCGAGTGGTGCGACGAGGCGCCGTTCTACACGCTCGGTCCGCTCACGACCGACGTCGCGCCCGGTTATGATCACATCACCTCCGCCATCGGCGCCGCGATGATCGGCTGGTACGGCTGCGCGCTGCTCTGCTACGTGACACCGAAGGAACACCTCGGCCTGCCCGATCGCGACGACGTGCGCGCCGGCGTCATCGCCTACAAGATCGCGGCGCATGCCGCCGACCTCGCCAAGGGGCACCCCGCCGCGCAATACCGCGACAACGCGCTGAGCAAGGCGCGGTTCGAGTTTCGCTGGGAGGACCAGTTCAACCTCTCGCTCGACCCCGAGCTGGCGCGCTCCTATCACGACAAGACCCTGCCGCAGGAGGGCGCCAAGACCGCGCATTTCTGCTCCATGTGCGGCCCCCACTTCTGCTCGATGAAAATCACCGAGGACGTCCGCCGCTACGCCGCCGAAAAGGGCCTCTCCGAGGAAGCCGCCCTCACCGCCGGCATGGAGGAGAAATCCCGCGAGTTCATCAAGCAAGGCGCCGAGGTTTACAGCCCGCGCTGAACCGCCGGCCGCTGCGGGCGGCGCATCCGGCGGCCGCTACTACCGCGTGGCTGCACCGCTGGAGCGCGTACCACCTTTCGTTCGCTGCGGCGCCACCCTGCCACGCTACGCCACCGCGCCCATGCACTTGAAAGGCGAGCTGCCACCCGTCATCAACTGGACGGTCCCCTGAATTGACGCTCCGATTTTCGGCGCCCAGCGAACCGGCCTCCTCCAACATGGATCGTACGATTTTGCCACCGGCCACGACGGCACCGGACCGCGGTTCCGTCCGCCGATCCTGAAACCTCTTTTTTCTGCCCATGAAATCGAAGAAATCTTCAGCCCAAGTCGGCTCCCCCAGGACCGCGCGTGCGGTTCGCTCCGGTGTTTCCGGCTCGTTCGCCGTGCGCGTGAGGGCTGTCCGCACCGCACACGAAGCCCTCCTCCGGCGGAAGAACACCGTGGATCCCAAGTGGGACAACGGCGTCTTCGAGCGCTTCAAGCACCCGGTCATCACGTACCGGCACACGCCGCTCGAGTGGCGCTACGACTTCAATCCGCGGACGAACCCGTTCTTCATGGAGCGGCTCGGCATCAATGCGACGCTCAACCCCGGCGCCTTCTACTGGCACGGCAAGGTACACCTTGTCGTGCGCACCGAAGGCTGCGACCGCAAGAGCTTCTTCGCCATCGCCGAGAGCCCCAACGGCCTCGACCACTTCCGCTTCTGGGACGAGCCCTGCGATATTCCCGAGCTGAAGCCCGAGACGAACCTTTACGACATGCGCATCACCTTCCACGCGGACGGCTGGATCTACGGTGTGTTCTGCGCGGAGGCGAAGGATCCCGCTGCTCCCGCCGGCGACCTTTCCTCGGCGGTGGCCCAAGCCGGCATCGTCCGCACCAGGAATTTCAAGAAATGGGAGCGCCTGCCCAACCTCAAGACCCCCGCCTCGCAGCAGCGCAACGTCGTTCTTCATCCCGAATTCGTGCAAGGCAAATACGCCTTCTACACGCGCCCGATGGACGGCTTCCTTGACGTCGGCTCCGGCGGCGGCATCGGCTGGACGCTTTGCGATGACATCACCACCGGCGTCACCGGACCGGAGACGATCATCGACGCCCGCGCCTATCACACCATCAAGGAGTCCAAGAACGGCCAGGGCCCCGTCCCCATCAAGACGCCGCAGGGCTGGCTGCACCTGGCCCATGGCGTGCGCAACTGCGCGGCCGGCCTGCGCTATGTGCTCTACATGTTCATGACCTCGCTGGAGGATCCCGCGAAGATCATCGCCCGCCCGGGCGGCTATTTCCTCGCGCCCTATGAGAGTGAGCGGGTCGGCGACGTGTCGAACGTCACCTTTAGCAACGGTTGGGTGCGCCTGCCCGACGACACCGTGCTGATCTACTATGGCGGCTCCGACACCCGCTGCTACGTTGCACGCAGCACGGTGGCCAGACTCGTCGACTGGTGTCTGCACACGCCGGAGGACGGCGGGAACACCCGCGGCTGCGTCGATCAGCGTCTCGCGCTCATTCGCGCGAACCAAGCGCTGCGCCGTTGATATCACGGCGGTCGGCTCCGTCAGGGACCATCCGGTTGTGCTCATCAAAAAAGCAGCCGGCACTCACCGCTCGCGTTAGATCGCGCAAAAAGGCCGGATTGATCCCGGTCCCCCCGAAAATCATGAGGGCCGCCCCGAAAGAGGCGGCCCTGCATGACCTAACACCAAGCAAACCGTAAGAACTACAACAATGGTCGTTCTCAGAACGACGCTTGTTTCATGGAAGATAGACGTAGCAGCGCCCAAAGCGTTGAATAATTGTTTTGTGAAAACCGCGTGAATAACCCGCCGGGCGGACCACCCTGGCCGGCAGGACCGGCCGCGCCCACGGTTTCCCCAAGTTCTTCTAGGTAAACAGCTCCGCCGGCATCACCCGGGGCGCCGTCGGAGTTCCAACCGGCCCGTCCGCGGAAGGGCGGGGCGTGCTCTTCAGCGGATAGTGGAAGGTTTGGCCCTGATAATTCTTGAACACCACCTCGTCGTCGGTGATGCGCTCGATGTACTCGGGGTTGAGGGGCACCTTGCCACCGCCGCCCGGCGCGTCGATGACGTACTGCGGCACGGCGTACCCGGTGGTGTGTCCGCGGAGGGCGCGGATGAGCTCGATGCCCTTGCGCACGTCGACCTTGAAGTGCGAGCCGCCCGTGATGAGGTCCATCTGGTAAAGATAGTAGGGCCGGACGCGCATCCGCAGCAGGCGGTGCACCAGCGCCGTCATGACGTCGGCATCGTCGTTCACCCCGCGCAGCAGCACGCTCTGGTTGCCCAGCGGCACGCCGGCGAAGGCGAGGCGGTCGCAGGCCTCCTTGAGCTCCTGCGTGCACTCCTTCGGGTGGTTGACGTGGATGCTCATCCAGATCGGGCCGTGCTTCCGGAACACCTCGCACAGCTCCGGCGTGATGCGCTGCGGCAGAAAGACGGGGATGCGCGAGCCGATGCGGATGAATTCCACGTGCTTGATGGCGCGCAGCCGGCCCAGCAGATGGTCGAGCTTGCGGTCGGAGAGGAGCAGCGGATCGCCACCGCTCAGCAGCACGTCGCGCACTTCGGGGTGGGCCTCGATGTAACGCAGCCCGCGTTCGTACTCGGGATGAAAATTGTAGTCCTGCGCGTTGCTCACGAGGCGGCTGCGCGTGCAGTAGCGGCAGTAGGCGGCACAGCGGTCGGTTACGAGGAACAACACGCGGTCGGGATAGCGGTGTACCAGACCCGGCACGGGCGAGTGCGCGTCCTCGCCGAGCGAATCAAGCATTTCCTCCTCCGATACCATCATCTCGTCGCCGCGCGGGATGACCTGCCGGCGGATCGGACACTCGGGATCGTTACGATCAATGAGGTTGAAGAAGTAGGGCGTGATCGCGAGGGCCAGCTTGTAGTTGGCGAACAGGCAGCCCGCCCGTTCGGCGGGTGTGAGCGTCATAAACTGCTCGAGCTGGGCCGCGGTCGTGATGCGGTTCTTGAGCTGCCAGCCCCAATCCCGCCAGTCGGATTCCGGCACGTGCTGCCAGAGCCCTTGGCCTTCAAACCAGGCGGAACGGTCTTCAGTATAGGACATGTTGGTCGCCGCAAAGTGATAAGCCGTTCGACCCTTCTGTCAAACGGCGGGATCGGCCGGCCGAGACACCCGGGGCTTTCGCAACCGGCACATCGGTGCGCGGCTCTAAGGCGAAAAAATGCCCCAGCGGAACTGCTGATCACAGGCAAGCAGGTAGATCATCGCCACATACACCCACACCACGACCAGCGTGATGTTCGCGATCAGACGGCGTTTGCCAGACCGGCTGTCCAACTCAGGTTTGTCCGCACTCATGGCCACCCCATGCTGCAGGAATTCCCCCGTTGCGCAAGCGCCAGACGTCGACTCCCGGCACCAGCGGCGCCCCGTGCGGCGGACGCCAGTCCCACCGGGTGAACGGCCCCTCAGTTCGCCGGATTCGCGGCGAGTCCCGGATCCATCACCCGGATGGGCACGATGGCACACGGCAGACCACGCAAAAACAGGCGGCGCTGCAGGGCAAACGCCGTGTAATTGTGCAACCAGCGCGTGAAGACGGTTTCCCGCTCGAACACCAGTTGGCCGGTGAAGAACACCAAATTGGAATATCGCGCGACCAGGTCGGGCACCAGCTTGCCCAGCTCATCCAGCACCTCGTGGCCGATGGCGGTGACCGCCTCAGCCTCGCCCCCGCGCGTCTGCACGAAGTTGACGTAGCGTTCGCCCTCCTGCTTCACATGGGCGCGCAGCCGTTCGATCTCATCCGCCCCCTTGAAGTTGCCCGCATCGAGCACGCCGATCTGGACAAACACCATGCGGCGGAAACCGCCGCCAAACAGGCGGACGGCACCCAGCAGGGTATGCAGGCCGAGGCCGTTGAAGCCGTTGACCAGGACGATGGCGGTGCGGTCCGACGTCGGGGCAAAATCGCGCGATCCGGGCGGAGGCGGCAGCTCGGCCGCCTCCACAATGGTGTCCAGGCTCGCGAGCTGCTCCCGCACCCCGTCATAGTGGCGGTGCACGGCAAACGCCGCCGCGACCAGCGCCGTGGTCATGAGCATCGTCACCCAGCCGCCGCCGTGAAACTTCAGCACCACCAGGGTCACCAGGATGAAACTGGTGAGACAAAGACCCACGGCGTTGACGGCCAGCCGCCACCACCACGCGGCTTCCTCGTGCCGCACCAGCCACCAGTGGCGCACCATGCCGAGCTGCGAGAGGCTGAACGTGATAAAGACGTTGATACTGTAGAGAACGATGAGCAGGCCCACGGCGCCGCGTGTCAACACGAGCACCAGCAGCGCGGCGCCGCCCATGATCAGCACGCCGTTGAGCGTGACGAAGCGGTCGCTGAGAGCAGTGAAGCGCGAGGGCATCCAGCGGTCGAGCGCCATGTTGGCAAGCACGCGCGGCCCATCCAAAAAGCCCGTCTGCGCGGCGACAAACAGAATGGCCGCCGCACTGATGAGCGCGACTTTCACGAACCCGCCGCCGAGCCACGCCGGCCAGCCGACGGTGAGCCGCTCAAGCAACACTGCATTGAGGGTCTTGCCTTCGGCCGGATGGACGCCGAGCAGCAGGTAGGCCACCAGCAGTCCGGCGACCATGCCGCCCAGCGAGATGGCCATGAGTGTCATGGTGCGCCGCCCCGTCCGCACGCGCGGTTCACGCAGGATGGGCAGGCCGTTGCTCACGGCCTCGATGCCCGTGTACGTGCCCGCACCCATGCTGTAGGCGCGCAGCAGCAGCGCCACCACCCCCAGCGTGCCGATCTCCGCCGACGCGCCGTGCACCGCCTTGGCCGTGTCGCCGGCCAGCGTGGCCAGGGCGCCGGCGTGCGTCCCAAACACGTAGAGCACGGCGAAGACGTGGGTGCATACGAACAGGAAGAACACGGGAAGCCACAGCAGCACCGACTCGCGCACCCCGCGCAGGTTGAGCATGGTGAGAAACAGGATGCCGGCGACCGCCGCGACCAGCTTCCAGGCGAGCCAGGATTCCGGCAGGAAGCTGAACAGCGCGTCCATCCCGCTGGCCACCGAGATGGCGATGGTCAGCACATAATCGATGAGTAGCGCCGACCCTGATACCACTCCTACCGTCGGTGAAAGCAGACGGCTCGCGACCACATATCCACCACCGCCCGCTGGAAACAACGCGATGATCTGAGAATAGCTGATACAGACGATCACCACCGTCGTCGCGGTCATCGCCGCAACGAACACCGCCAACAGAGGATGCGCGAGCAGCACCTTGTAGGCCTCCTCCGGGCCGTAGCAGGACGAAGACACCCCGTCGGCGCCCAGCCCGACCCACGCCAGCAGCGCGACGAGCGAGAGCTTGTGGAACAGACCGTGTTCGGTCAGTTCGCGTTCGCGGCCGATGAGGAGATTTTTCATCGACCGCAATGGGGAGTTGCCAATCATGTTGGTTGTCGTGCTGCGCCGCGCATTGGACAGTGCAATGGCGGCTATGTACTGCGGGACAACCGTGATGGCGCGGACTGCGCGTCCCAGCGGATCGCCCTTCCCTTTGCCTGCGAGGTTAGCTGACGGGCTCGGCCGAGAAGTGGTCTTGGCAATGGTTGCCCACGGCCATTCGCCCCGGCCGCGATGCCTGCGCAACGCGGCGTTTGGGTTCCCCGCACCGCCCTGCGGGAACGCAGAACGGTTTCGGCTGCTGAACTGTCGGTATGTGAGAAATAGAATTCGCCGGCCGCCGTCAATCGGCTTTGGGACCCACACCGCGCAACTGGCTCGGTAGCTGTCACTTTGCTCAAGTTTGTAATCGCCGCCCGCCGCATAACTTACGCAAGCAGCACAAAACCCTTGGCACCTGCGGCGAAAGGCTTTTACGTCGCGCGTTGATGCCCACGCCACGTCCAGGAGTCCTTGCGCTCGAAGACGGCTCGGTCTTCCGCGGCCTCGCTTTCGGCACCGAGGCCACCATCACCGGCGAAGCGGTGTTCAACACCAGCATGACCGGCTATCAGGAGATTCTCACCGATCCCTCCTACTTCGGCCAGATTGTCACGATGACCGCCGTGCAGATCGGCAACTACGGCATCAATCCCGAGGACGAGGAGTCGGCCGGCGGCCCGAAAGTCGCCGGCTTCGTCGTACGCGAATTGTCGCCGGTCACCAGCAACTGGCGCAGCCGCCAGAGCCTCGACGACTACCTGCGCCAGTACCACATCCCCGGCCTGCAAGGAGTCGACACCCGGGCCATCACCAAAAAACTCCGCGTCACCGGCGCCATGAAATGCTGCCTGAGCACGGCGGATATTGCCAGCGAGGAGGCCGTGCGCCGCGCCCGGGCGTGGGAGGGCCTCGTGGGCGTGGACTACGTCAAGGAAGTGACCTGCCAGGCCCCCTACGAGTGGGATCCGGAAGGCCGGTGGGATCAGCCTTTCGGGCTGACCGGAACCACCCTCGGCGCACTGACGATCCCGCATCAGCGCTACAAGGTCGTTGCCATTGATTACGGCATCAAACGGAACATCCTCAAAAAACTCCGCCAGCATGGCTTCGATGTCTGGGTGGTGCCCGCCAGTGCCACTCCGGAAATGGTGAACGAACTCGCCCCCGACGGCGTGTTCCTCTCCAACGGCCCCGGCGATCCCGATCCGCTTGATTACGCCTACCGCACGGTGGCCCGGCTCATCCAGCAGCATCCCACGTTCGGCATCTGCATGGGCAACCACATGATCACCCTCGCCCTCGGCGCCAAGACCTTCAAACTCAAGTTCGGTCATCGCGGCGCCAACCAGCCGGTGAAAAACCTCGAGACCGGCAGGGTCTCCATCACCGCGCAGAACCACGGTTTCGCCGCCCGGCCCGAGGATCTCGAAAATCGCGGAGCCATCGTCACCGAGATCAACCTCAACGACGGGACCGTCGAGGGCCTCCGCCACAAGGAGCTGCCGGTCTTCTCCGTGCAGTATCACCCGGAGGCCTCACCCGGCCCGCATGATGCCGACCCGCTCTTCACGGATTTCTACCGGCTCATCGAGCGGCGCAAGGCGGGGAAGATCTAGCCGTAAGCGATGAGCGTTAAGCTCGCTCCTGGGCTTGAAGCTTTCGGCTTATGGCTTACGGCTGCGCTTCGAGCACCTGCTCAAAGCGCCTCGCGTCCTCCGGCGTGTCCACGCCGATGGTCTGATCCTCCGTCACTCCCACCATGATTTCGTACCCGTTCTCAAGCACGCGGAGCTGCTCGAGTTTCTCGATCTGCTCGTACCGCCCCGGCGGCAGAGTCGGGAATTTCTTCAGCAGTTCCGCCTGGTAGGCGTAGAGTCCGAGGTGCTTGTAACAGGGGTTGGCGGCGACCCACGCGTCGTCGATCGTCAGGCCGAGTTCGCGAGAGAACGGCAGGCGCGAGCGCGAGAAGAAAAGCGCCCGTCCGTTCCGATCGAAGACAACCTTCACCTGGTTGGGGTTGGAGAAATCGACCACGCGTTTGAATGGCGTGGCCAGCGTTGCCATCGGGGCCGCGCCGCCGATGAGCCGCGCCAGTTCGCGGATCTGCGCGCCCGTCACCAGCGGTTCGTCCGCCTGCACGTTGATGACGCGGTCCGCGCGCACCGTGCGGTTGGCCTCGGCAAGCCGGTCGGTGCCGCTGGGGTGCGCCGGTGACGTCATGATCGCGTTGAACCCGTGCGCCGCCACCGCGTCGCGCAGCAGCTCGTGGTCCACGGCGAAATAGAGGGGGAATTCCGGCGCCTGGGTCGCGAGGCGCTCGGCCACCCACTGCAGGAGCGGCTTGCCTTTGATCGGATGCAGCAGTTTGCGCGGGAACCGGGTCGACTCGAGGCGGCAGGGAACGATGATGGCGGTCATGGGCATTGCCATTCCTATGGCAGCGGAAACACCGTCCCGCAACGCGGAACAAGCCGGGGTGGCGCCGCCGCTGGCCGCGCTTTGATGAATTGGCCTGTCGTTTGCTTTGCTTAACGTTATGTTTACCGGCTCCAGGTCCGTTCCGTCGGTTTTAAGATTGCCAGCCGGGTGAGGGCCGGTCGAAATTCCGCCCCTTAGTCTCACACTTCATGGACAAAGTCGAAGCCACGCCGAGCACACTGCAGCACGTGAAGGAGTTCATCGTGCTGAACAAGATGGGGATTCATGCCCGGCCCGCCGCCATGGTCGTGCGCATCACCAACAAGTACCGCTGCGACGTATTTGTGGAGAAGGACGAGGAGCAGGTGAACGGCAAGAGCATCATGGGCTTGATGATGCTGGCGGCCGGCAAGGGCTCGACGGTGAAGTTCATCGCCACGGGCGACGACGCCCCGCAAATGCTCGCCGAGCTGGAGCAGCTCTTCGCCCGCAAGTTCGACGAGGCGTAGGAAGGTCGCTTGCGACCGATCTTCGCCCGCCAGCGGGCTTCCTACACCCGCGATGGCAGGTTGAAAAACCGCCGGGCGTTGGCGGTGGTGATCGCCGCCAGTTCGTCGTAGCCCACACCGAAGAGTTGGGCGCAAAACTCCGCGGTGTGACGCACGAAGGCCGGCTCATTCGGCTTGCCCCGGTGCGGCACGGGGGCGAGGTACGGCGCGTCGGTCTCAATCATCAACCGCGCGAGCCCCTGCGTCCTCGCCGCGGCCCGCACGGCGTCGGCATTCGGGTAGGTGATGATGCCGGTGAACGAACCCAGGCCGCCGCGCCGGACCAGCTCGTTCATCTCGCCGGCCCCTTCACTGAAGCAGTGAAAAACCACCTGTGCCCAGTCGATTCCGCTGGCATCGATCAGCTCCACGCACTCGCGGAATGCCCCGCGTGAGTGGACCACGACCGGCACGCCGAGCCGCTTGGCAAGCTCCAGCCCGCCTGCAAACGCCGCTCGCTGCCGGCTAAAAATGCGCGCCGCCTCCGCTGCCTCCTTGGGCAGATGGAACCGGTCGAGACCCATCTCACCCAGCGCCACCGGCCGCGATGCGACGCCGCTGAAGAACGTCTCCATGGACGCGAGCGCCTGCTCCCACTCCGTCTCCACCGAGCCTGGATGCAGTCCCGCGGTGTAATGGACGACGCCGGCGTGCTCCCGCGCCAGATCACGGTAAAGCGACCAGTCGTCGGGCGCGGTGCCGATGGCGATCATCGCCTCGAGCCCCGCCGCCCGCGCGCGAGCAAGGACGGCCGGCAGCTCGCCGCGCCGCGCGAACGCGTCCAGATGCGTGTGCGTGTCGATCAGGCCGGGCATGGGTGATTTGTTATCGCGAGCCCGTTCTGCTGGCCAGCAGAACGGGCGTGGCGATCCAGCTGGATTGCTTCGTCGCTCCGCTTCTCGCAATGACAATCTACTGCCTCAAATACAACGCGCCGTACCGTTCGCGCAAGTAGCGCAGCAGGTGCCTCGGCGTCAGCGGTTCGCCGGTGACGATCTGCACCAGCTCCTGTGTGTCGTGGCGCTTGCCCTGCTCGTGGATGTTGCGCCGCAGCCAGCCGAGCAGGCGCGAGAAATCGCCGCGCGCGAAGTCGTCCTCCAACCCCGGCAGGTCGCCCTGGACCTTGTACCAGAGCTGCGCCGCCATCATGTTGCCGAGACAGTAGCTCGGGAAGTAGCCGAACATGCCGCCCGACCAGTGCACATCCTGCAGCACGCCTTCGCGATCGGTGGGGGGCGTGAGGCCGAGCAGTTCCTGCGCGAGCGCGTTCCAGGCCGCGGGCAGGTCCGCCACCGCCAGGGTCCCGGCCAACAGCCGCTTCTCCAGCTCGAACCGCAGGATGATGTGCAGATTGTAGGTGACCTCGTCGGCATCCACCCGGATGAGCGTCGGCTGGACGGCGTTGACCGCGAGGTAGAGCTCGTCCGGGAAAATCGCGCGGAGCTGCCTGGAAAAAGTCTTCCGGAAACGTGGCTCGAAGAACCGCCAGAAGGCCCGGCCGCGCGCGACCTGGTTTTCCCAGAGGCGGCTCTGCGACTCGTGCACCGCCATGCCGACCGCCTGGCCGAGCGCCGTGCCCTGGTGCTCGAGCCGGGTGCCCTGTTCGTAGAGGCCATGGCCGGTCTCATGAATCGAGCTGAACAGCGAATTGAGCGGGTTGTTTTCGTTGAAGCGTGTGGTCATGCGGATGTCGGCGGCGCTGCCCTCGCAGAACGGATGCAGCGACACGTCGATGCGCCCGCGCCGGTAGTTGAAGCCGAGCCGCTCGGTCACGGCGCGCAGGAACGCCCGTTGCTTCTCCACCGGGAAGCTGCGAAAGATGTCGGTCCGCGCCTTCACGGGCGAGGATACGACCTCGCGCATGAGCGGCACCAGGCTCTCCTTCAGTTCCGCGAACAGCCGCCCGATCACCGCCGCGGTCATGCCCGGATCGTGCCGATCGATCAGGTAGTCGTAGGGCGCGGCGGCGTAGCCGAGATAGGCGGCCTCCTGCCGCGCCAGTTCGAGATGCTTCTGCAGGTAGGGCGCATAGCCGGGAAAATCCGCCTTGGCCTTGCACTCCGCCCACGCGTGGAAGGCCTGGCTGCTGTGCCGCGCCTTTTCGCGCACAAACTCGGGGGGCAGCTTGACGACGCGGTCGTAGTCGCGGCGGGCATGTTTGAGGATGACCTGCTGATCGGCGGAGAGCTCCTCCCGGCGGCCCTCGAGCACGACCAGCAGCTCCCCGATGCGCGGGTCGCTGGCGGCGGCGTGCTGCACCTCGGCCATGAGCGCGAGCTGCTCGGCGCGCAGGTCGGCGCTGTCGGGTGGCAGGTTGACCTGCTCGTCCCAGCCGAGCAGGCCGTTCACCGTGCCCAGCACATGAATGCGTTTGAGGCGGGAAACAAGTTCCGCGCAGGCGGCTTCAGTTGTCATGGGACGATTGAACGCAGACCGCGGCGGTTCGCCAGCGCTTTCTGCCCCAGCCGGCCGGCGTGGAGCACGACAGGAGTTCGCCCGTCTTCAGGCTCGTCGTCGCGCGGAATCTTGCCAGCCTCACTACCTACCCACGGAAACCCACCCCATGAAACGCATCGCTCATCCCTTCTCGCTCCTCGCGGTTCTTGCCGTTGTCGCTGCCTTTATCCCCGCCGTCGTCCGCGCCGCCGCCGTCGATGTCGCCGCTGCGGAGAACGTCAAGCCCGCGCTCCCCGTCATCCCCGACCGCACCTTCACCCTCACCGACTTCGGCGCCGTGGGCGACGGCCGGACCCTTAACACCGACGCCTTCAAGCAGGCCATCGCCGCCATTGCCCAGGCTGGCGGCGGCAAACTCATCGTGCCCCGCGGCGTCTTCCGCACCACTCCCTTCGCCCTTTGTTCCAACCTCGACCTCCACCTGGCCGAGGGCGCCGTCATCCAGGCCCCCGATACTTTCGCGGAGTTTGGCCTGCCCGATCCCTCGACGCTCCATTCCCAGGACGAAGTCCTCGCCAAGGTCAAACCCCCCGTGTCCCTGATCACCGGGGCGAACCTTCATGACCTCGCCATCACCGGCACCGGCACCATCGACGGCAACGGAGCCCTTTGGTGGGCTTGGTCAGAACGCGCGGCGCGCGCCCAGCCTGGCCGGCTCGTTTACCGGCGCCCCCACCTCGTCGTCATCAATCGCTGCGAGCGCCTCCTCGTCGCGGACATCACGCTGACCAACTCCCCGATGTTCCACCTCGTGCCCCGCGACATCACCGACCTGACCATCGAGCGCGTCAAGGTCCGCGCCCCCTTCAACGCCCCCAACACCGACGCCATCGACCCCGGCCCCGGCACCAACTTCCTCATCCGCGACTGCGACACCGACACCGGCGACGACGACATCGTCATCAAGTCCGGCGGCACCAACATCCTCATCGAAAACTGCACCATCAAGCACGGCCACGGCATCTCCATCGGCTCCGGCACCACCGCCGGCGTCCACCACATGCTGGTCCGCCACTGCACGTTCGACGGCTCCGACAACGGCATCCGTATCAAGTCCATGCGCGGTGCCGGCGGGCCCGTCGACAACATCCGTTACACCGACATCCGGATGAAGGACGTCGATAACGCCATCGTGCTCCAACTCGACTACGTCGACAGCAACCGCCCCGACTTCAAGGGCGACCCGGCCAGGATCCCCTCCATCCGCGACATCCTCATCGATCACGTCACGATCGAGGGTTCCCGGAACGCCGGCAAGATTGTCGGCCTGCCCGAGAGCCCCATCACCAACCTCACCCTCCAGGACGTCAGCATCACGGCCGAGCACGACCTTGTCATCAAGGACGCAGACCAGCCCGTCTACGAGCGCGTCACGCTCACCATCAAGCCCGGCGTCGCCCCCGCGAGGCTTCCCGGCGAGCACTAGAAACGACTGCCCGGTGCCGGCGCCGTGGTGGTCGGGCAGTGATTTGCCGTGCCCACGATATCTTCAAGGGGCGCGGTCGCCGCAGGAAGCCAGACCCGGTGAGCGGGCCGCAGGTTCGTCCCGACAAAAAAGCCGGGCGCACCGCGCGCCCGGCTCCCAACAACCGATACAACTGACAAAATCAGTTCGTTGCGATGCGGATGCTCCCGCCCGACGAGCGCAGCTTGAGCTCGTGCCCGCCGGCGTTGACCTTGCCGGAGACATGGCTGGGTTTGATCTCACCCACGACGGTCACCGGCATCTGACAGCTCACGCCGCCACCCGACGTGCACGCGTCCAGGTCGAAGTCGCTCTTCGGGTCAACGTGCACGGTGATGCCGCCGCCGGAGGTGGAGAACTCACAGTCCCCCTTCAGCGGGCCGGCAAAGGCCACGTCGATCGGCCCGCCCGAGGTGTGGGCGTTGACCACCCCCGCGATGCCTTTGATGGAAATGCCGCCGCCGCTCGTGTGCACCTGGGCGTTGCCGCCGACCGGTCCCAAATGAATGCCCCCACCCGAGGTGTGTACGTTCACATCCCCCGTGCAACTCTCTACGCTGATGCCCCCGCCGCTGGTGTGGCCGTCGACCGTGCCGGTGATCTGGCCGAACCGGAGCCCGCCGCCCGAGGTGCGCGCCACAACCGTGCCGGTGAGGTCGCCTACGCTGATCCCGCCGCCCGACGTCTTCAGGTCGACGCTGTATTTGGCCGGCACGGTGACGGTGAACTCGCACTGCACCGGGGGCCACGAGCCAAAGTGAAACCAGGAGAACGTCCGCTCCCCTTCGTATCTTGCCAGGGCGGTGACGTCATTTCCCTGTTGCTCAAACGTCAGCGTGAGATGCTGGAGGATCTCGTCCGCTTCGGCATCGGTCGCGGCCTCGATCCGCTGTTTCACCACGATCTTCACGGCGTTGTCGGAACCGGGCTCGACTTTGATGCCACCGCCCGTGGTTTCGACCTTGAGCGTGCCGCCGGGCTGGACGGTGAAGCTCTTTTCGACGGTACGCTCGATTTTGGCAGTGAGGATAACGGGGGCGGCAAACAGCCACCCGATTCCGACGAGAACGGGCAGGTAGAGTTTCATGGCTGGAAAGACAGACAGGATACCATGAAAACCCGGCTGGCCGCCTAAAGTTACATTTATTTGGAACGGCGGCGTAAAAAACCTGCCCGGCGATCCCCCGGCCGGCACCGCCGCGCCGTTGACGTGCCCCCTGGTGTGGCCAGCATCACGCCCCATGCCTGCGCATCGCGCCGCCACCCCGATCCTTGACGTCTCACACCTCCGCATCGAACGCGGCCGCAGCGTCATCCTCCACGATGTGTCCTGGCGGGTGGAGCGCGGTCAGCATTGGGCGATCCTCGGACCGAACGGCTGCGGCAAGACCTCGCTGCTCAAGGCGTTGACCGCCTACATGACGCCGACCCGCGGCACCATCGACCTGCTCGGCCGCCGCTTCGGCCAGACCGACTGGCGCGAGCTGCGCACGCACATCGGGCTCGTGACCTCCGCCGTGCACCACCTCATCCCGCCGGCCGAACCGGCGATCGAGACCGTCATCAGCGGCAAGTACGCGCAGCTCGACCTCTGGGGGACGGTCAACCGCGCCGATCGCGGGCGCGCCCGGCGCATTCTGCGCCTGATCGGCGCCACGCCGCTCGCTGAACGCGAATGGCTGCTGTTGTCGCAGGGGGAGCGCCAGCGCATCCTCGTGGGCCGCGCGCTGATGGCCCGGCCGCGGCTGCTCATCCTCGACGAGCCGTGCGCCGGACTCGATCCCGTGGCGCGCGAGCATTTTCTCCATTTTCTCGACGGGCTGGCGCGGCGGGCGCGCCCCCGTCCTGCCCGCGGTGCGCCCGGGCGGATCGAAGGACCGACGCTGGTGCTCGTCACCCATCACCTCGAGGAGATCATGCCGGCCCTCTCGCACGTGCTCGTGTTGAGGGCCGGGCGTGTCGTCGCCGCCGGCCCGAAGTGCGCAGTGCTGACGGCGCGCATCCTCGGCGCCGCCTTCGGCGCCCGCGCGCGGCTTGCCATCCGCGGCGGCCGCTGGCAGGCATGGTTCAGCCCGCACCGTCGGCAGGTGTTCTGACCATGACTTTCTTCCCTGACTTTATCGACTCGCTTGGTCTCACCAGTCCCTGGACCTATGTCGGCCTTTTTCTCGCCGCCTCGATGCTCATGATGTGGCGGCTCGAGGCGATGCTTGATCACGGCCTCGAAGGCACCGCGCTCGGCACCATCGTGATGCCTTACTGCTCGGGACTCGGCAACCTGATCTTCGTCTACCTCATCGTGGCGCACAACGGGCCGGTGCGCGAGGTGATGACCAACTGCCTCGTCAACAACGTCACCAATCTCACGCTGCTGCTCGGGCTGCCGGCGCTGCTGTGGGGGCTCGCCGTGGTGCCGGACCGGACCGCGACCGGCGGCCGGGGTGGCGGCGACACCGCGCCCCGGATCAACCGCCTCTCGCTGCTGCTCACCCTCACCGCGGTGCTCTTCTTCACCGGCGCGGTGTGGGTCCTCGGCCGGGACGGCCGGCTCGACCGCCGCGACGGGATCATGCTCACGGGCCTGTTTCTCTTCTGGCAGTGCTTCCAGGTGTTCGACGTGCTCAAGCACAATGTCCGCCAGCAGCGGTCCTTCGGCTGGCTCTTCTACTTCGACACGCTGGTCGTGCTCGCCAGTGCCTACGTGGTTTACGTGAGCATTGACTGGCTGGTGGCCTGGCTCTCGCACCAGCACGGCGGCTTTGTGAGTGCCACCCATCTCGGCTGGCTCAGCGGCTGGCTCATGGTGCTGCCCAATGCCCTGCTCGCGTTCTACTGGGGGTGGAAGCGCCGCGCCGACATCGTCTACAGCTCGCAGGTGGGCGACGGGCACATCTGCATCCCGCTCTGCCTCGGGTTGTGCGCGATGTTCACGCCCGTGCCGATGGCGGGTTTCGTCCAGATGAGCTTGCTCCTCCTGTGCGGCGCCGCGATCCTGCACGCGTTCTTCCTGCTGGTGTATGGCGGAATGCCGCGCTGGGCCGGCTGGCTCTTCACCGGGGCCTACGCGTTGTTTCTCTACGAGGGACTGCTGGCGTAGGACGACCGGCGCGGGGTGGTCCGGTCGGACTTAAAGTCCGACCTGCCAGCTCAAGCGCGCGTCCGCGCGTCTTATTCCAGCTCCAGCGGATCGGCGCGGAACTTGTTGCTCAGCTCCACGAACGCCTTCTGCGCCTGCAGCCAGCGGGGGTCCTTGCGGATCTCGGCCATCGACTTCCCCGTGTGGTTGCCGATGAGGAAGCTGGTTCCGCCGAGACGCATGCACACGTCGAAGTGCGTGCCGGCCGCCTCGGGCGCAAACTCGAAGTCGCCCACCGTCAGACGCTTCCCCGCCATCTCGGCGCGCAGCGGGGCGGTGTCCTCGGCGAACTGTTTCCGGAAATTCGTCACCCGCGGGCCGTAGTAGGCGAGGATGCTGGCGCCGACGGGCTGCAGCGACACCACCACCCACTCGTCGAACACGGTCTGGCTGTAGAACGCGTTCATGCGCCCGAGCGCGGTGATGATGAGGGATCTGGCGCTGTCGAAGGTCATGCGCAGGAAGAACGGGAAAAATGCAACCGATGGTTTTCAGCGAACGTCCGGCGCAACGCCAGATTTTTATGGCCGCGCCGCTCCCGCCCCCGCGCCTGCCGGCACCGCCCGCCGGCGCGTCACGTGGGATAACCGCCCGAGATGTACTGCTTGAGCTGCTCGGCCTCGTGCCGGTGCATGTCCACCATCCAGCGTAAAATGTCGCCGATGGAAATCAGACCCACCAGCCGGCCGCCGTCCACGACCGGCAGATGGCGGAAGCGCTTGTTGGTGAACAAGGCCATCACCTCCTCGATGGTGGTGGTGGAGGCCACCGTGATCGGCTCGCGGGTCATGACCCGTTCCATCGGCGTGGTTTTCGGGTCAAGGCCGGCCGCCACGACGCGCGAGAGCACGTCGCGCTCGGTGAAGATGCCGGCGAGCCGGCCGCCATCCATGATGAGCACGGCGCCAACCTTGTGGCGGTTCATTTCCTGCACCGCCTCGGCGGCGGTGACGTTGAGCGGCACGGAAAAGACGCTGGCACCCTTGCGTTCCAGCAAGACGGAGATGGAGGTGTTCATGGGGGGTAACTGGCTTGGGGCAGCCCGAACGTATCACTTCAGTCGCGGCGGACAACTGCAAAGACCGGTTTGGCCGGATAGTGGATCAGCTTATTGTCGGCGGGGCTGGGGGGCGGGCCGCGCGGAGACGGAACAAAACGGCTCGCGCGGCGAAAACGGACCTGCCACCTTCATCATCATGAAACCCGCTCCCGAGGAGGTTCTGCGACGTGTGCTCAAAGTTTCGCGCCTGAACGGCTGGAGCGTGGCGATCTTCGCCGGCCTGTGCAGCCTCGTGACCCTGGTGTCCGGCGATCCCGTCAGTGTCTCGGTCGGCCTGCTCGTGACCCTGGGCGGCGCCCTCGAGGTGCGCGGCCACCGGATGCTGCAACACGGCGACGCGGCCGGCATGAAGTGGCTCGTGCGCAGCCAGCTCGTGGTGCTGGGCACCATCTGGGTTTATGCCGCGACCCGGCTGGTGAGCTTCGATGCGGAGCTCTTGAGCGAGCTGATCACGCCCGACCTGCGCGCCTCGCTCAACGAAGTCGGCCTCACCACGGAGGACATTTTGCCACTGGTGCGCCGCTTCTTTTATCTGCTCTACGGGAGCGTGATGGCCGCCACGCTGATCTATCAGGGCGGCCTGGCGCTCTATTACCGCCGGCGCACCGCGCTGGTGGCCCAGGCGCTCGCGGCGCCGCCCCCGCCGCCCGTGCCCGCCCCGTTCCCGACCTTATGACCACGGGGAACCTGTCAACTAATAGTTGACAGGTTCCCGGTCGGGCTGCGCGGCAGGAGTGCTTGCGAAAGACCCCCCGCCGCCTAAGGTGCGACCCATGTTCCGGGAGAAATACATCGCGACGAAACAGAAGTGGGCCGAAAAACAGAAGGCCCGCGGCTTCGCCCCGCGCGCCACCGCCTCGACCGACCGCCTGCCGCCCGGCCAGACCCTCACCAGCGGCTTCCCCGTGCTCGACCTCGGCGTGAAGCCGGAGATTCCTCCCGACCAGTGGACCCTCGCGCTCACCGGCCTCGTCGGGAAGCCGGCAGTGCTCACCTGGGCGCAGTTCAACGCGCTGCCGCAGGTGGAGGACGTCAGCGATTTCCACTGCGTCACCAGCTGGAGCAAATACGACTGCCGCTGGGGCGGCGTGGCGTTCACCACGCTGTACGAGCTCGTGCAGCCGAAACCGGAGGCGAAGTTCGTTTATTTCACCAGCTACGACGGCTATTCGACCAACGTGCCGCTGGAGAAATGTCTCGACGACGACGTGCTGGTGGCCACGCGCTTTGAAGGCCAGCCGCTCACCCGCGAACACGGCGGGCCGGCGCGCGTGATCATTCCCAAGCTCTACGCCTGGAAGGGCGCAAAGTTCGTGCAAGACATCACCTTCCTTGACCAGGACAAGCTCGGCTTCTGGGAAGTGCGCGGGTACAGCAACCGCGCGGATCCCTGGAAGGAAGAACGCTACGCCTGACGGCCGTCACGGAAACGTGGCGAAGTAACCGCCGGTTGCGTGGATGCGATGTTCGACGGACTCCATCGGTAGTCCGGACGGGGCGATTTGCCACACCCGGAACTCTGAACCCAGAACCCTGAACCAACGCCCGGTGCCAGCGCCTTTGCGTCGTCCCCCTGCGCAATTTTGTCCACCCGGCCGGGGCTGGCTCGGGATGTGCTATGAATCGGAGCGATAGTCCGTCCTTACGTCCTCATGAAACGCATCCTCGACAGCCGCAAGCTGCTCGCGTTCGTCACGCTTGCGCATTGCGGCAGCTTCACGCAGACCGCGCGCGAACTTTTCATCACGCAGTCGGCGGTCAGCCATGCCATCAAGTCGCTGGAGCAGGACTTGGAGTGCCGGCTCTTCGACCGACTTGGCCGCAAGGCGCTGCTGACGCCCGCCGGCCGGCAGTTGCTGGAACACGCGCAGCGCATCCTGGAGGAAATGCAGCTCGCCCGCGCCGACCTGAAGGCGCTGGACCAGCCGGCCGATTCCGGCAACTCCGGTCCGTGGCAGGCGGTGGCTGGAGCGTAAGCGTGCTGACGCCGACGAAAGAGGGAAAATCGAAGAAGAAAGAGGGCGGGCAGCTTCTTCCATCTTCCTTCTTCAATCTTGAATCGCGGCGCAGCCGCGCCGCGCCGCATCGTTCGTATCAATCTGTTGAACTGGCCGGGGAATATGGCCATGTTTGCCTGGTTTTATATCCCGCGATGTCAAAAACGTGGCGGCATGTCCTGCCTCTTTTTCCGCGCACGCTCCTGCTTTGGCTGCTGCTTCCCGGCGTGACCGCTTGCACCAGCATGGTGTCTCGCCAAAAGCTGCCCGCTGCCCTCACCGGTCCTGATTTTGGCGATTCCGTCAAAGTCGTCACCATCCCGCTGCCCGCCATCGCCTCCAGTCCCAACGAGGGGGTCTCCGGCGGCATCCTGACCGCCTTCCTCCTGCACAACCGCAAGGACGAAGTCAGCGCCCTGTTGGCACCCCAGGTGAATTACAACCGCAACTTCGGTGTCACGGCCACGCTCTATGGCGCGTTCTATCCGTCGCCCACCCGCAATTACGAAATCAATCTCTCCCAGTCGACCAAGGTCAATTATGACTACGAGTTTAAGATCCACGACCAAACCTATTGGGACCACCGGCTGGAACTGAATTCCTTCCTCTTTGCGTATGCCGACGGCTCGGCGCGGTTTTTCGGGTTTGCCGCCCGCTCACCGCAGCAACAGGAGACCAATTACGCCGACACGGAAACCGGCTTTGATCTGTCTGCCGGCTATGCCGTCGGCGGACATTTCCAACTGGTGATCGGCGAACGGCTCAGGGACGTCGGCATTCATCGGGGGGCGGTTACCGGAATCCCCTTTATTCGCGACCGCTTCCAGGCCACCGGGGTCCCCGGCCTCAACGGTTTTACCGCTCATGCCCAGCGGCTCTCGCTGATCTACAGCACGCTGGACTCACCGGACATGCCGACCTCCGGAGTCTATGCCCGGGCAACCGTGGAAAATAGTTCCAAGCTGCTCGGCAGCACGGCGGATTACTGGCATTTCGGCGGAGAAATCAAGGGCTTCGTTTCCCTCGACGACGCCCGCTGCGTCAGCGTCATTCGCCTCGCCTGCAACCAGACCCAGGGCAACGGGGTCCCTTTTCTCGAACAGAGCATCCTCGGCGGGGAAAATACCTTGCGCGGCTATGGCAACAACCGGTTCATTGATAATTGCTACCTCCTTCTCAACCTGGAGGAGCGGATCCGGCTGTTCCGCTGGGAAGTCTTTCATGTGAATGCCGACTGGGAGGTTGCGCCGTTCATTGATCTGGGTTCGATCATGTCCGCCTTCGACAAGGCCCGGGCCAGGGATTTCGAATTCAACCCCGGCCTCGGCCTGCGGGCGGTGGTCCGCCCCAACCTTGTCGGCCGGATTGACATTGGGTTCGGCAGGGAGGGGCCGGCGGTGTTCGTGGGGCTGCGATATCCATTCTAGCATCGACGAGTGCCTCGAAAAAACGCGTCCGTTCAAAATCGATGCATCCCTGCGCCGGAATAGATGTCCCATTGACGCGCTCTCCGCTGTAACCCTAGATCATACCAGCTTCCATGAACTCGCACTTGATGAAACCATCGTGGATGGCCTTTGGCGTGGCCCTGATCGCAGGTGCCGCTTTGACCGCAATGGCCCAGACGGCCCCGAAGGCGCCGGATCTCTTACAAGACGAGCCGGTCGTGCTTTCTCAGGTCGTCGTGACCACCTCCTATCTTCCCGACCGCGTCAATACGGCGACCAAGCCGGTGCAGGTGATCGGGCCTGAACAAATGGCAAATGCCGGCGTTGCAACGGACCTTGCAGATTTCCTGAGAAAGGCGGTCCCGCAATTCACCGGCAACGGGAGCCTGGGCCTCGAAAACGCCGGCTCGGAGGCGTTTGTCACCCAAGGGGGGTCGATGCTGCAAATCCATAACTTGAAAACCCTTGTGCTCGTCAACGGCCGGCGCGTCGCCTGCGATCCCGCCGAAGCCGCCTTGGGGCTCGAATTCGTGGATCTCAACATGATCCCCCCGTCCGCCATTGACCACATCGAGATCGTCTCCGACGGCGCGTCCGCTCTCTACGGCTCCGATGCCGTCGGCGGGGTGATCAACGTGATCTTGAAATCCAACTTCAACGGTTGGGAAGCCGGCGTCCACTGGGGCGAAAGCAGCAACCAAGGCCACTACACGGAGCGCACGGGCTATCTTTCGGGCGGAGTGAGCACGAAAACCACCTCTCTCATGATCTCCGTCGAGGGAACCGAAACGAGCCCGATCTCCATGAGCCAGCGGCCGTATTCGAACCCCATTTACACGACGACGACCTATCCGGGTATCATCAGTGTCCAGCCGTTCACAATCACCTTTGATTCCAACACGGGCCAGCCGCAGACGCAACCGGGACCGCTCGCCTATTACCGACTGAATCCCGCTCTCAACGCGCCGCCGGCCGGGCTTCAGTACTCGATCACCCAGCTTGTTCAAAGTGGCGCCTATCAGCCGGTGACCGCCCAGCAGCTGCAGAGCGGTTACAACGTGGCCAACCAGCAGACGCTCCTGGCGAGCCTTCGGCGGCGGAGCGCCATGGCGGATTTCGAGCATCATTTCTTCGACGACAGACTGGTCGCCTTCGGCAACATCCTCTACGGCCTCACCCGCACCCAGTCCTCGGTGGCCGGGCAGTCCCTGTCGCCGTACATTTCGGCGCCGTTCACCGACCCATTCATCTACGGAAGCTCGCCCCCGCCGGCGGGCGCGGGGGCCTACGTGCCGTATGTTCCGTACCTGCAGCCGAACAGCCCTTTTTCGCCCAACTGGCTTTTCCAACCCAACGCCCAGGGCTACGTCATCAACCTTGTCAACGCGAACAACCTGTTCTCGCAGTACCCGATCCTCACGCAGGACCAATCCGAGTTCTACCGCTTCGCGGGCGGTTTGAGGGGCAAGCTGAATTCAGACTATTCCTGGGAAATCGGCGTCGACCTCAATCGCTATTCCCTGGGTTTCACCAGCCCGGGCCAGATTGACACCGCCAACTTGAACGCCGCGCTCGCGGCGGGCACGATCAACCCGTTCGCCTACAATCAAGCCGCGGGATCCCTGCCTTCCAACATCATCGGGGCAAAAACGGACAAAATGGTGAGTACGCTCGGGTCGGTCGACGTTCTGTTCCGGGGCACGCCGCTCGAGCTTCCCAATGGGAAGCTGAGCTTCGCCGTCGGGGCGAGCCACACCCGCGAAACGCTGAAGTCCACTCCGGACGCGGTCAGCCAGCCGATCGCCCCCGGCCTGTCCATCGCGGGCTGGCTCAACACCGAGTCGCTCTCCCCCTTCGAGGCGGCCCGCGCGTTCACGTCGGTATATGGGGAATTGAGGGCTCCGATCATCGGCCCACGGCAGGATATCACCGGCCTCCATGAACTCGCGGTCGATCTGGCCGGGCGGTACGACAATTACACCCAGATCGGCCATTCGGCCGTTCCCGAGGCGAGCCTGCATTATGAGCCGATCGACGAGCGATTCACGCTGCGCGCCTCCATCGGCCGTTCGTTCGGGGCGCCGGAGCTGGCGGAGCTCTTCGGCCCGCCGATCTCCGGTCCGATCCCGCCGTTCACCTATCAGGGCTACTATGGCAACACCGCTTCCAGCGCGGGCTTTTCGGGAATCAGCGGGGGCAATCCCTCGCTCCAACCGTTCAAGGCCAACATCTGGTCGACGGGGTTCGTCCTCGCCCCGCGCGAAGTCCGGGGCCTGGATCTGTCGTTCGATTTCTTCGACGCAACGGTCAACGGCGCCATCGGCTACCTGAACCAGGTCAGCATCGTGCAAAGCGTCGAATCCCTGGGCCCGGCGTCTCCCTTTTCCAAGTATGTCCATGTGGGAAGCCCGTCCGGGCCGGGGGTCACGGGGCCCGGCCAGCTCAGCACGGCCAATCCCACCAGCATCTTTGTGCAGGTGCCCTTGATCAACCTGGCCTCGCTGGCCGACAAGGGCTTCGATGCCACGCTCGACTATGCCGTGACGACGCAATCGGCGGGACACTTCAAGTTTAGCTCCACGGTCACCGTTTGGAACAGCTACCTTGTCAAGGAAATCCCGACGGAAAACTACTACCAGTACGCCGGGACCGCCTCGGGCGGAGGAAGCAGCAGCCAGGGGACGATTCCCCGCTGGCGCACTTACACAACCTTGGAATGGAAATTCCATGGCATCGACGCCCTCATCGGCCACACCTATATTCCGTCGGTTGTCGACATCGGGCCGGGTGGATCTGCGGCTTCGGCCCCGCAGCACATGGGAGACTACGAGCAATTTGACGTCGTGGCGGCCTCCGATCTCGGCAAGACCGTAGCCGCAAAGTGGGGTGGCAAGGCGGAGCTCCGGCTCGGCATCAACAACGTCTTCAACCGGATGCCGCCCGTGGCGCCCAACGCATTTCCAGCCACCAATGCCGATGTCGGGGACTACAACGGGCCCATCGGCCGGCTCTGTTTTGTGGAAGTGAAATACCGGTACTAAGGACGGGCGGACACGCCGCGGCGCCTCAGGCATACCAGTCGCGGCGCGTGAGCGGCAGGCGCGCGTCACCGCTGCGCTCCGGCTTGGACAGGAGCACCTGGTAGACCGCCAGCTGGCCGCTCGCGAATCCGTGCGCCGACCCTGCCATGTAGAGCCGCCATATGCGGTAGGTGGCTTCATTCACGAACGCCAGCGCCGCCGCATGGTTGGCTTCCAGCCGTCGCACCCAGTGCCGCAGCGTCATGGCGTAATGTTCCCGCAGGTTTTCCACGTCGCGAACCTCGAAGCCGGCCGACTCGGCCGCCCGCAGCACAGCCGGAATGGGCGGAATGTCACCGTCCGGGAACACATATGCGTCGCTAAACGAAGCGCCGCGGTAGCGGTGCGGCCACACGCCTTCGCCGATGGCGTGATTCAAAAACACGCCGCCAGGCTTCAACCGGCGGCCGGCTTGGTGAAAATAATCCGCAAGCTTCTCCGCGCCCACGTGCTCCGACATGCCCACGCTGACGATTGCGTCGAAGGGCTCGTTCTCCGGCAGCGTGCGATAATCCCGGCATTCGATCCGCACCTGCCCGCCGAGGCCGGCCTCGTTCGCGAGCGCCGTCGCCAGCTCCGCTTGCGGCCGGCTCAGGGTGACGCCGGTGACATTGACGCCGCAGGTGCGCGCCGCGTGGAGCGCCAGGCCGCCCCAGCCGCAGCCGATGTCGAGCACCCTCTGCCCCGGCTGCAGACGAAGCTTCCGGCAGAGGAGGCGCATCTTGGCGGCCTGGGCCGTGTCGAGGTCGTTCTCCGCCCGCTCAAAGTAAGCACATGAATAAACCATGCCCCGGTCGAGCCAGAGACGGAAGAAGTCGTTCGACACGTCGTAATGAAACGTCACGGCGCGCCGGTCGCGTTCGAGGGAGTGCCGCCGTCCGCCCGTTGCGGCAAAGATTCGACCCGCCAGCCGCCGCCCGGGCTTGGCCGGCAACCGGTGGAGCCGGTAGTAATCCGCCAGCAACGTCCGCCAGGAAGGCGCGGCGCGATGATTCAGGACGTCGGCCAGCTCGAAGGCCGCCTCAATGTCGCCGACAACGTCAAAATCGTTGTCCAGAAACGCCTCGCCCACGCCTATCTCGGTCCCGGAGGAGAACATGGCCCGCAGGGCGCCCGGGTGCTGTAGGACGATCGTGGCCGGCCGGGGCTTTGCGTCCGGCCAGAGGGTGCCGTCCCAGAGCCGGAACGAAACCTTTTGGAGCGGGGCGGCCGCGAACAGTTTTTCCAAGAAGCGGATGCTTGCTTCGGTTTTCGGTGCAAGGGTTGTCGTCATGGGTGTCTCCGTGGCTGCATCTATTTTGCACCCCCGGCGGCCCCTCCGCAACCAATCTTGCGCGTAGCGCCAACGCGCTTACGCCGAAGAAAGAGGGAAGATCGAAGAAGAAAGAGAACGGACCGATAGTCCGTCTCATTTTGAATCTTTCTTTTTCAATCTTGACTCGCGGCGCAGCCGCGCCGCGCCTGACCGCATGCCCCAAAAATTCACTCATCCCGGCGTTTATGTGGAAGAGGTGCCCAGCGGCGTGCACTCGATCACGGGTGTGGCCATGTCCACCACGGCGTTTGTCGGCCCGACCTCGCGCGGCCAAATCAACGTGCCCGCCTCCATCGCCAGCTTCACCGGGTTTGCGCAGCAGTTCGGCGGGCTGGCGCCGGGCTTGGAGACGGGCTACGCCGTCCAGCAGTTTTTCCTGAACGGCGGCACCAGCGCGTGGGTGGTGCCGGTGGCGGCCACGGCCACGGCGGCGCAGCTCGGCGCAGGGATCGCGGCCCTGGACGCGGTGGACTTGTTTAACCTGCTGGTGCTGCCGGGCGTGACGGATCCCGCCGTCCTGGCCGCCGCGTCTGATTACTGCCGGAAGCGTCGGGCGTTTCTCATCGTCGACGCGCCCGCCGGTGCACAGACGCCGACGCAGATGCAGCAGGCGGTGCAGGGTTTCTCATTTCAGTCAAAAAGCTACGCAGCCGTCTACTATCCGTGGATCAAGATCGCCGACCCGTTGAACAACGGGCAGCTGCGGATCACCCCGCCGGGCGGAACCATCGCCGGCCTGATCGCGCGCACGGACGCCACCCGCGGCGTATGGAAGGCGCCCGCCGGCGTTGAGGCAGTGTTGAAGGGGGTGCAGGGGCTCGGGTACAATCTCGGCGACGGGGAGAACGGAAACCTGAATCCGCTCGGCGTTAATTGCCTGCGCACCTTCCCCGCGACCGGTTTCGTGGCGTGGGGTGCGCGGACTCTGGGTGATGATCCCGAGTGGAAATACATCCCGGTGCGCCGGCTGGCGTCGTTCATCGAGGAGAGCCTTTACCGCGGAACGAAGTGGGCGGTGTTCGAACCGAACGGCGAACCGCTGTGGGCGCAGCTTCGCCTCAACGTCGGCGCGTTCCTGAACAACCTCTGGCGGCAAGGGGCATTCCAAGGGTCGACCCCGCAGGACGCTTATTTCGTGCAATGCGACAGAGGAACAACCACGCAGGTCGATATCAACAACGGGATGGCCAACCTCATGGTCGGGATCGCCCCCTTGAAGCCGGCGGAGTTCGTCATCCTCAAGCTGCAAGTTAAAACGGCCGGCTAGACGCGCGCGCCAACGCGCTTACGCCGAAGAAAGAGGGAAGATCGAAGAAGAAAGAATACGCCAAGTCTTGAATCTTTCTTCTTCAATCTTGCATCGCGGCGCAGCCGCGCCGCGCCGCGCCGCTCAGGGTTGGAGCGGATAAGCGCCGGGCGCGCGCGCCTGCTGCTTGGGCCAGCCGAGCAGTTGCTCGATCTCGGCGGGCAATGGGACGACTGAGCCCATCCCGGGGAAGGTCCGGATCAATTCGTAATTGCCCAGCTCCGGACTCTTGAAGACCGAACCGTGGTAATCGGCCAGGTACTGGCTGTGGGCCTCGAATTCCGGGTGCAGCTGCTGCAGTCCTTCGAGCGTCTTGAACTCGACCGTGCAATTCTCGCCCGCCACCGGACTCCACACGAGCAGGGCTGGTGCGCCCGGCTGGCCGGCGGAGTCGCCGCGGCGCACGTAGACGTTGCCGTCGAGCCGGGTGACCTGCGGCCGGGTGAGCCGCCCGCACAGGGCCTTCGTCTGCTCGAATCGCAGGAGGGGCTTGTGAAACCGTTCATCCGCCGTCAGCAGGTTGCCGACAAAGACGTGCCCTTCGCGCTGGTCGATGTCCGGGCCGGTGCTGGGATGCCAGCCGAAGTGATCGCCGACCGCGCTTCGTTCCGTGCGCTCAAAGGAGGCGACGGTGTTGACCAGGGTGTTGTGATAGACCCGGACGTTCGAGCTGTTGAGCACGCGAATGCCCTTGTCGCAACCGACAAACACGTTGCCGGCGCAGATCGCCCCCTTGGAGATCTCGAAGAAGAATCCATCGACGGCGCCCTCGACCCAGTTGTCGACGAACACGCCGTCGACGTTGCCGACGTCATACCAGATGCCGTTCGAGTGCGGTTGATCGATGACGAGGTTGTCCCGGCAGGTGACGCGGTAGGATTGGTCGAAGATCTTCACCGCCGCGGGATAATACCCGGTGATCTCCTCGATGTTGTTCCGGCGAAAAATGTTTTTCTCAAGGAGGCAGTCGGCCGAACCGATGATGTAGATGCCCTCCGTGCGCGTGTCGCTGACGAGACAGTGCCGGATGGTCAGTTTGTCGCCCCGAAAGTAGCCGGCCACCCGGGAGCAATAGGTGATCGTCACATTCTCGAGGGTCGTGCCGACGACCTCCTTGCCGAAGGTGGCGGGATCGGCCAGCCCGACGGGTTCCCTGCCCTCCACTTCGAGCGCGCGGTAGGCATACTGGGTGAACGTGAGGCCGCGGATCAACGGTCCCTTGCCGTCCGAGGTTTTGCCGTGGCAGGGGCCGGTCGTCCGGATGAGCGCACTGTCGAACGCGGTGATCTCGACCAGGTGGTTCGCCGGATCGACGCCGAGGTAAACCTGGCCGGCCGCGTAATCGATGTAATAGGAATGCTCGTCGATTTCCCCCTCCCACCCGACCGCCTTCAATAGCTCGCCATCGACGAAGACCATGTCGTTGTTGAAGCGATAGAGCGGCGTTTTTCTGCCCTCGCGGTCGCGCCGCCACCAGTCATCGGGCTTGGCCGGAAACAGGCGCGGCCAGGCGGTCCGCCACAGGCCGTTGCTCTGGGCTTCCCACTTGACGGCCACCTGGGTTCCTTTCAGCACCGGATGCTCATCGGTATAGGGCTGCAGGGTGATCCCCTGGTTCAGCTTCAGATCACCAGTCAGATAAATGCCCCCGCGCAGCACGATCGCATCGCCGGTCACCACCCGCGCCAGGGCCGCCTCCAAGGTGGTGGGCTGGGCCAGGGTCGCTCCCGAGGCTTCGGTCTTTCCATCGGGCGCCACATAGTAAACATGCGCGGCCTCCCGGGGCAGATCATAGCTCTGCGGGATCGGGCCATAAGGACCGCCGGAGGGCTGGGCCCGTCCGGGCAGCGGCGCTGACGCCGCCAGCGAAAGAAGGAAGATTGAAGAAGAAAGAAGGCAGCTGCAGCCTATCTTGCATCTTTCCTCTTGAATCTTGAATCGGCGCGGTGACGCCGCGCGCTGGCGCCGTTGGCGTGATGAACCATCCAGCCGGGGGCGGGGGGGGCGGCTCCGGAAGGATTCTGGCGTGGGGCGCGAGTTCATTTCGATTCCTTTCAAGCAATCAACCGATGGGGAAAAAGACGGACCACTCAGCGCGAAACTTCTGTCAGGCTGCGGGCGAGAACGCCAACCAAGAACCCGCGCTAACTCTAGACAGCGCGGCGGCGCGCGCTGACGCCGACGAAAGAGGGAAGATCGAAGAAGAAAGAGGGCAGTCCGGCATATCTTAAATCTTTCCTCTTGAATCTTGAATCGGCGCGAAACTGAAAGGAGGAAAACCTTTCATTGATTCGCGACGGTCGGCGGGTGATCTCCTGTCTTCGCTCGCCCACCCTGAACCACGGCGCAGCCGCTGCGCCGCGCCCTCTCTTGAATCTTCCCTCTTCCATCTTTCCTCGGCGCTCCGCGTAAGCGGGCGCCCCCCTATGCCATCCTCGTCATCCGGTCTCCCGACAGAGTCCATAGAACATCGCATCTTCACGATTCGCGGGCGGAAGGTATTGATCGACGCCGACCTGGCTGCGATCTACGGCGTGGCCACGCGAACGCTGAATCAGGCGGTCAAACGAAATGCCCTGCGGTTTCCGATCGACTTTGTTTTTCAGGTCTCTGCAGGGGAAAAGCAGAAGGTGATCACAAATTGTGATCACCTCGCGCGCTTGAAGTTCTCCAAGTCCCTGCCGTGGGCTTACACCGAACACGGTGCGATCATGGCGGCGATGGTGCTCAACAGTGTCGCCGCCGTGACCATGAGTGTCTATGTCGTGCGCGCGTTCATACGTATGAGGGAGGGACTCGCCACCAGCGCGGCCATTCTCAAACGGTTGGCACAAATCGATCGCAAGCTCTTGGTGCACGATGTCGTCCTGCGCGACATCTACCGGAAGCTCCAGCCGTTGCTGGCCCCGCCACCCGAGCCGCCAAAATGCCGCATCGGCTTCCATCAAGGCAGTTGCTAGTCTCTGTCCTCTTGAATCTTGAATCGGCGCTCCGCGCCGCATCTTTATTCTTCCTTCTTCCATCTTGAATCGCGGCGCAGCCGCGCTCCCTCTTTCTTCTTCAATCTTTCTTCTTTCATCGGCGTAAGCCGCGGCGCAGCCGCGCCCACGCTTCCCGTTTGACGTCCGGGAATCGATCCCGAAAGTTTTCCGCTGTGAAGTTCCGGATCCCGGTTCGGTGGTTGGTCGCAGCGCTCGGTGTCATCGCGGCCCGGGCCGACGTGCACGTCTGGGAAAAGGTCGAACTGACCTTCCACGCGCAGCATCACTACGCGAATCCCTACCTGGACGTCGACGTGTGGGTGGATCTGCAGGGACCGGGCTTCGCCCGGCGTTGCTACGGATTCTGGGACGGCGGCGATGTCTTCCGCGTGCGCGTGCTGGCGACCGCGCCCGGTCCGTGGACCTGGCGCAGCGGTTCGAACCAAGACGATCCGGGACTGAACGCGCCCGCCGGCGGCTTCACGGCGGTGGCGTGGAGTGACGCGGAGAAATCCGCCAATCCGCTGCGCCGCGGCTTCATCCAGCCCAGCGCCAAAGGCCACGCGTTCGAGTCCGCCGACGGCACGCCGTTTTTGCTGGTGGGCGACACGTGGTACGCGGCGATCACCAACCGCTTCCAGTGGAACGACGACGACCAAGCGCGCCCCATCGGGCCGGAGGCCGGCTTCAAGGATTACGTGCGGCTGCGAACGAGCCAGGGGTATAACAGCGTGGCGATCATCGCCGCCTTCCCCAACTGGGCCGACGACGGGCAGCCGTGGGAGATCTGGCTGGATCAGCCGGCGGACCTCGGCGTGCGGTCGGCCTGGGTGGACCAGGGCGAGATCGCCCGCCACCGGCCGCGCGATCAATGGCACGCCAAGGACATGGCGAACGAGGGCGGCCGGGCGTTCCTGTTCCCGGGCCGGGTCCCGGGTTACGAGCAGGTGTACCCGGACGTGACCCGCCTCAACCCGGAGTATTTCCAGTCCATGGACCGGAAGATCGATTACCTGAACGCCCAGGGCATCGTGCCGGTCATCGAGGTGGCGCGGCGCGATCTGACGTCGTGCTGGGCGAAGTTCTATCCGTGGCCGGACTCGTACAGCCGCTACATCCAGTACGTCTGGAGCCGCTACCAGGCGAACAACTGTCTCTACAGCCCCGTGCATTACGACTGGCCGGCGATGACCGCGACCACGCGGCAGCTCAACGCGGCCGCAAACCGCGTGATCGCGCAATACGGCCGCCCGCCGTTCGGCACGCTCGTCTCCTGCAACGCCTCGGTGTCGAGCCTGCTCAACTTCGGCGGGCCGGACGAAAACCACTGGCTTACCTTCCACCAGATCGGCAACGGGCGGGAGCACGACTATTACTGGTACCTCACGGAGATTTACCACGCCGCGCCGGCGCGGCCCGCCTTGAACGGCGAGCCCTACTACTCCGGCATGGCCGACAAGCGCTATGCCCCGCCCTACCGTTACGGCGCGCCGGGCGGCACGGAGGCGGATGACCGCGATGTGCGCTCGGGCATCTACGGGAGCTTTTTGTCCGGCGGTTTCGCCGGCCACATCTATGGCGCGGAAGGCATCTGGGGCGCGGACATCGAGCCCGGCTCCAGCCCGTTCATGTGGGAGGCGTTTTTGTGGAATTCCGCCAACCAGATGACGCATCTGCCCGCGTTCGCGTTGAGCGAAGGGCGGCGCTACGCGGACCTCGTGCCCGATGCCAGCCTGGTCACGCCGAACTCCACGCCGCTAACCAAGAGCTTCGTCGGCTGGGCGTACTGCGCGCGCACGCCGGCCCGGGATTTCTTCCTCGTTTATTTTGAAAAGGATTGTCCCGCCGGGAGCCGGATCCGCGGGGCGCGGCCGCAGGCAACCTACGAGGCGCAATGGTTCGATCCGCGCACCGGCCGGTGGTCCAAGGCGGGCGACGGCCGCGTGAAGTCCAACCAGTGGGGCTGGATCGACGTGCCCGCGTTTCCCTCCGCCGATGACTGGGGGCTGAAGCTGCTCCTCGCCGTGCCGGCACCCTAGGCGCGAGGCGCAGCGCAGCGCCGCGCCGATTCAAGATTCAAGAGGAAAGATTCAAGATGAGCTGCCGACTTCCTTCTTTCTTCTTCGATCTTCCCTCTTTCGTCGGCGTCAGCCGCAGCCGCTCCGCGCCCTAGCGCCGGCCCGCCTCCTCTTGAATCTTCCTTCTTCAATCTTGCATCGCGGCAGCGCCGTGGCGCAGCCGTGCCGGCACCTCCATCCTCCCGCTAGCCTCCTTGTCTTAAATCTTCCTTCTTCCATCTTCAATTGGCGCGCACGCGCCATTGACGCTTCGCGCCGCTTCTTTATTCTTTCTTCTTCAATCTTGAATCGCGGCGCAGCCGCGCCATCGCGGCGGCGGGACGCCGCCGTGCTCCCTCTTGAATCTTTCCTCTTCCATCTTGAATCTTAAATCGGCGTGGCGCTTCGCGCCGCGAAGGAGGATGGCCGCTAGCCTCTGTCTCCTGTCCTCTGTCCTCTGGCTGCTTCCTTCTTCCATCTTGAATCTTAAATCGGCGCTTTGCGCCCCCCTTGCTTCTTCCTTCTTCAATCTTGAATCGCGGCGCAGCCGCGCCGTCGCCGTTGGCCCAAGCGATGACCTGCAGGCGAAAATCGACGGCGCGGCCGGCGGCGACGTCCTGCTCCTCGCCACCGGCACCTATCGCGGCTTTCACATCGCCCACCGGCATTTCACCGCCGCCCGGCCCCTGATCATCAAGGCCGCCCCCGGCGCCCGGCCGCTCATCCTGGGGAAAGACTACGCCGGCTACCTCGGCCTCCTCAGCGATTCCAGCTACCTCGTGTTCGACGGATTGACGCTGGAGAACAGCAACCAGCCGTTCTACTGCACCAGCATCGATCACTGCCTCTTCCTCAATCTGGAGATTCACAACACGGGCCAGGAGGCCATCCACCTGCGCGGCGACTCGCACGACATCGACATCCGCCACTGCCGGATCTACGACACGGGCCATTATCGCGACCAGTGGTGCGAGGGCATCTACATCGGCATGGGCCAGCCGCCGTACGAGTCCGTGGAAAACGTGTGGATCGAGGACAACGACATCCACGACACCGGCCATGCCGAGGGAATCAACCTCAAGGCCCGCAGCTACCACATCACCATTCGCGGAAACAAGGTGCACGACCTCGCCCCAGGCACCGCCACCCAGTACAACGAGGCCGGGATCAGCCTTGAGGCCGCGGACTTGACCTTCCGCCCCGGGGTCGACCCCGACATCTGGATCGAGCGCAACGAGGTCTACAATGTGACGTTCGGCCGGTGGGCCAACGGCATCCAGGCGTCGACCATGGGGGCGAAGATCGTGCACAACCATATTCACGACTGCCAGCAGTACGGCATTGAATTCAACGACTACCTGAACGGTCCGGGCGTTGTTCCGAACTGGCTTTACGGGAACACGATTGCGGACTGCGCCGCGGGCGCGGTGAATCCCACGACCCTGTCCTACCAGGAAGCGGACCCCGGTCCCAACCCCAACCGGCCGCAGACTTGGTACGTCTCCGCCGACCCGGCCCCGTAAGGCGATAGTGGTCCGGTCGTCGCCTCTTGAATCTTTCCTCTTAAATTTTGAATCGCGGCAGCGCCGTGGCGCCGCCGTGCCTACTCATTTTTGAGGAGGAAGTCGGGGTTGCACAGGAAGTTTCCAGGACCTATAAAGGGCGCGACAACCTCGTCAGATGCCCACGGAAGCCGAATGGCTGACACGCAAGACCCGTATCGATACGAAGCTGGGAGCAACTCAGCCGCCGTGGACGATCATTCCTTATCGGGAGGGGCTTGATGTCGGAGCACTGATTCATCACGCGGTCACCGAATTTCCTACCAGCAACGGACCGGCTGACTACGCGCTTTTCGTCAACGGCCGCTTGCTGGGGATTATCGAGGCCAAAAAAGTTGGGGTAGGTCCACAGAACGTGTTGGAGCAAGCCCGGCGTTATGCGCGCGGCGCCGCCCCGGGTTCCGGCAACTGGAACGGTTATCGCGTACCTTTCCTCTACGCCACCAACGGTGAGGTCTTCTGGTTTGCGGACCAGCGGCTGCCGAATGCGATGTCATCGCAGGTGACCGGCCTGCCCAGCCCGGACGCGCTGGAGGATCGGTTCTCGCGGGACGTCGAATCTGCGGTAACGCGGCTCCAAGGGACTCCGCTCCACCATATCACCCGCCTGCGTGATTATCAGCGGCGCTGCATTACTGCCGTCGAAGAGCGTCTCGCCACCGGGCAGCGTGAGATGTTGGTGGCCATGGCCACCGGCACGGGCAAAACTTACGTAACCGTAGCTCAGATCTTCCGCCTGCTGGAGTCACGTTTTGCACGGCGGGTGCTCTTTTTGGTCGACCGCAAGGCGCTCGCCGCTCAGGCGGTCCGCGAATTCAACGCCTTCAGCACTCCCAATGGCTTCAAGTTTACGCAAGAATTCGAGCTGTTCAGTCAGCGGTTCCAGCGCGAGGACTTCGGAGACGATGAACCGTTCGATCCCAAGGTTTTGCCGCAAGACTACCTAACGGCTCCGCGCCCCACGCACACCTTCGTCTATGTGTGTACCATTCAGCGCATCGCGCGTTATCTTTTCGGCGCGCAGGGCGGCTTTGCTCAATCCGGCGACGACATCGATCGCGACGATGAGGCCGACCGCCTCGAAATCCCCCCACATGCGTTCGATGTGATCATTGCCGACGAGTGCCACCGCGGCTACACGGCGCAGGAGCTCGGCGTGTGGCGCGCAACCCTCGACCACTTCGACGCGGTCAAAATCGGTCTGACCGCCACACCCGCCGCCCACACCGTGGGTCTTTTCGGGCACCCGGTGTACCGCTACGGCGTCGACGAGGCGATCCGCGATGGCTTCCTCGTCGACTGGGATGCAGTGGCCATCAGTTCCGACGTCAAAATGAACGGCGTCTTTTTGCGGGAGGGCGAGGCCGTGACCAATGTTGATACGGATACTGGCGCCCAGCAGCTCGACCTGATCGAGGACGAGCGCGCTTTCCCCGCCGAGGACGTAGAGCGGGCCATCACCGCGCCGGACAGCAATCGCCGTATCCTTGAAGAGGTCGCCGGCTACGCAGCCGTCCATGAACAGGAGACCGGCCGCTTCCCCAAGATCCTCATCTTTGCGGTCAACGATCTGCCGCACACCTCGCATGCCGACCAGGTGGTGCTCCATTGCCGTCAGATTTTCAACCAAGGCGACGCATTCGTGCAGAAGATCACCGGCAGCCCCTCCGTGGACCGCCCGCTGCAACGCATCCGGGAGTTCCGCAACCGGCCCAATCCGAAGGTCGTCGTCACGGTGGACATGCTTTCCACCGGCGTGGACATCCCGGCACTGGAGTTCATCGTCTTCATGCGCCCGGTGAAGTCGCGCATCCTCTGGGAGCAGATGCTCGGCCGCGGTACCCGGCGCTGCGACGAGATCAACAAAGCCAAATTCACAGTCTTCGACTGCTTCGACGGCACTCTCATTCGTTACTTCCGCGGGGTATCGAGTTTCCAGATCGAGGAGCCGTGCCGTGAAGTCGTGCCGCTCCCGCAGGTGATCGACAACATCTGGAACAACGTCGACCGGCGCTACTGGACCGGCGTGCTGGTGAAACGTCTTCACCGCGTTGCCAAGTCGATGAACGCCGAGGCCCGCTCTCAATTCTCCACCTGGCTGCCCGACGGCGACGTCGCCCGCTTCGCCCGCGAGCTGCCGCAGCGCCTGGAGCGCGATTTCACCGGGACGATGCGGCTTCTGCGCACCCAAGACTTCAAACAATTGCTCGAAAACTACCCCCGGACGCGTCGCACGTTCCTGGTTGCGCCCGGAGTGGAGGACGACGTCTCCTCGCAGACTGTCGAGCGTTACGGCCCGTTCGACACTCCCGAGGACTATCTGGCCGCCTTTACCCGGTTTGTTCGCGAAAACGCCACCCGCGTGAACGCGCTTGGCGTGCTGCTCCGCCGCCCCGCCGGCTGGGGTCCGCAGCCACTCCAGCAACTCCGCGACGAGATGTGGCGGCACCAATTCGACGAGTCCAAGCTGAGGAAGGCCCACGCGCGGCTCGGGCATCGCGCGGTGGCCGATGTCATATCGCTCGTTAAGCATGCCGCAACCGAGGAGTCGCCGCTGCTCAGTTCCGAGGAGCGGGTGACCGCGGCGCTGGCCCGAGCTTCGACGTTCGACTTCAAATTGAGCTGGAAGCGCGTTCAACCAGTGGAGTGAACAACATCAACAGCGAAGAAGTTCAGGCATTGCATTTCCAGCTTCCTCCACTCCCTGAACAACAGGTAATCGTGCGCCGAGTTGAGAACCTGTTTGCGCTGGCCGATCAGCTTGAAGCGCGGCTGACCGCGGCGCAGCAGCAGGTGGACGCGCTCACGCCCTCCCTTCTCGCCCGCGCCTTCCGCGGCCAGCTCGTCCTCCAAGACCCCGCCGACGAACCGGCGAGTACGCTATTGGAACGAATCAAGGCTAAGAGAATGGCCAACAATCCCCACCTTGCTGGACGCAGCCCCGTCAGGACGATGGCTTTGCGTGCAAAAAAGCGTCCGCCTAGACAGTGACGGAGGGGATACTGGCATTACAAAATTAGTTCACCTTGGCGGTTAACCTTTTGTTGCAACCTACCGTTATGGACATAGCGTTTCGCAAGCGAGAATACGAGAAATGCGCCAACAAACACAGCTATGCCCAATCAGTATTCGGAGCGCTCCGGGCGAAAAAATACCTTGCCCGCCTTACGGAAATGAAGGCGGCGACCTGCTTGGCCGATCTCAGGAACATTCCTCAAGCGAGCTATCACGAACTTACGGGAGATCGCAAAGGGGAACTCGCCTGTAATCTCGATCATCCCTACCGCCTGATTTTCGCTCCGGCGCATGACCCGATTCCGAAAAAAGAGGACGGCGGCCTTGATTGGAACCAAGTGACCGCCGTCACGATCACCGTCATTGTCGACTACCATCATGGCTAAGATCATCCGCAATCAATTCCATCCCGACGTCGTGCCGCCTCCGGGTAATACGATCAAGGAAAGCCTTAAGGCGCTCGGCATGAAACAGGCGGAATTCGCCCGGCGCATGGGCGTGACGGAGAAGAATGTCATCGACCTGCTCTGCGGCGACGCGCCGCTGTCGGCTGACACCGCGTTGAAGCTGGAGCGGGTGTTCAACGTGCCGGCCCGGTTCTGGACCAACCTTGAGCTTGGTTACAGGGAGTATTTGACGCGCCAGAACGAGACGGAACAGTTGAAGGCCAGCGTCGGGTGGGCCCGCCGGTTTCCCTTCAAGGAACTGGCGGCTTTGGGCTGGGTGGAGCGCGCCGCCGATGAATTGACCAATGCGCACCGACTGCTGACCTATTTTGGCTGCGCTTCCGAAGCACAATGGTGTGATCTTTGGGAAAGAGCCGATGCGGTGTTTAGGCATTCTGCTGCCCAAAAAAGCGACTGGTATGCAGTAGCTGCATGGCTGCGTCGTGGGCAGATGGAGGCGCAGGAAACGGACCTGCCGGAACACAGCACCGACACATGGGGAAGAGCCCTGACGGCCATTCGTGCCAATATCAGTCCGGATCCGAAGGTATTTCAAAAGCTGGTGGTCGCAGAGTGCGCCAAGGCAGGAGTCGGGCTGAGGTTCCTGCCGGCCCTGCCGAACATGGCGGTTTCCGGCGCCTGCATTTGGCACAATCAGAATCCCTGGATCTATCTCAGCCTTCGTTACAAGACCGACGATCATCTCTGGTTCAGTTTCTTCCATGAAGCGATGCATGTCTGGCAGAATGTCCGAAAGCGCCTCTTTGTGGACGAGCCCCGGCAGGCAGTGAACGACGCCAAGGAAATTGAAGCCAACAAGTATGCTGCCGAAACGCTGATTCCGAGCGCAGCGTATCGCGATTTTGTCGCGGCTACGCGATTTGACGTTCTGAGTGTGCGGGCGTTTGCCAAAGAACAGATGGTGACTCCCGGCGTGGTCGTCGGCCGCTTGCAGCATGACCAACATGTTGCGTGGTCTTCTCCGCTCAATCGGCTCAAACAGCACTATACTTGGACGAGTGATTGAAATCCCATAAGCCTCGAAGCCGCCCTCGAACCGTTCCGCGAGATCGAGAACGACCTGAAAGAGTGACAGATGAACGCGTATGCGCGAGCGGCTGTAGCCGCGGCACGATATTGTCGATCTGACCCGGCACATGACCCGAAGGTCGCGTGGATCGCCGCGGTGATGAAGGTTTTCCCCGCGAGCGAGTCACAAAGGAAGAAAAGTTGTCCCCACGGAGCGTTTCTCGGGCTCTGCGAAGAGGGCTTAGTCGCCGGTATCCCTCGAGGCGACTTTACGCGTTCGAAACGGAACAAGGCTTACGCGGTGCGGGCAGTGAGCATGATCCGCCGCGACCCTTCTTTAGCCGATGACACGAGGAAACTATGGCGGCGAGTGATTGGCGGCAGTCGAAAGGTCGAGAACAATCAAATGGACGTGGTGGTTGCACTATGGAGTGCCGGGGTGATTCTGCACCGCAGCGTCGCCGCGGCAGGTTAACGCGCTCACGCTCTCCATCTTCGACCGCGTTTTCAAAGGTGAGTTATGAACGAGTTGACGGACATTCCCGAAGAAAAGCAGCCAAAGCAATCTGACGTGGCTGACCGTCACTTCAAAACGCGCCGTATGCTTCAGGCACTCCGCCAACGAACGGGCCGACTTCTTCTCACCTTGGTAGTCCTTGCCCTAGTGTTTGTGAGCGCAGCGGTCCTTCAACATTCCTTTGTCCATGCCCAGCTCTATCGGACTATCAGGCAGGAGCTCGGGTCATGGGCAGCGCAAATTGCGGGGGAAGTCGCCTACAAGGATAGATGGGACCTGACGGGATACCGTCGTGCGGCAATTACGGCTCCAGGCTGGGATATCGTCACTAAGGACGGTCTCATAGTTGATGTCGAAGAGCTGATCTCCGGACTCTTTGGGCGCGTCGAGCTACCCGATCAGTCAATATACGGCGGACCACAAACGGTTGTGACCATAGTTGGCGAGACGTGGCGTTTGTTCGGCAGGAAAGTCGTTGGTGGCACAGTAATGGTCGGTATCTGCTCGCCGGAAAACATCACCGCGGCCGATACCAAGCTTCTGGCCAATGCGTCGAAATTCGGTGCCACGCTCGACGCCGCGTCATCCATTCGTTCACGCGAGATTGATGGCGATGTGGAGTACGCGGTCATAAGTTCCCAAGGAGAGCTTAGGACAGCTTGGGGTGGTGTGCCCCTGAAGACAAACCGGCAAAGCTTGCCGGTGCCCTCTGACCATCTGGCCAGGCTTTTCAGCGGCGGTAAGCCGTACCTGCTATATTTCCAGCCAATACTCGACAGCCGCGGGCAAGAAGTTGGAACGGTCATTGTCCCGAAAGACATAGCCTTGGAACAAGAAGCGTTACAGGCTCAAGACAGATTCAACATTTGGGTTATTGGAATCGCCGCGCTGTTTGCCTGTGCGACGGTTCTATGGCTGATTGTGCGGGAGCTCGTCAGCCAGACCAAGAAAGTCACGCTCGAAGAGGCGCTGAAAGTCGGTGAGACTGGTACAATCGAGTTTAAGAGCACATTCCGGTGGGATGTTCGTCAGAATAAACGGGATGAGGAGAGACAATTGGACGTGATCAAGGCGATCGCCGGCTTTCTCAACACCAAGGGTGGCACGTTGTTCATCGGAGTTGCTGAAGAAGGAACAACATTAAGAATTCACGGTTTAGCGGAAGACTTGCAGGAAATGGGGGGATCGAAGGACAAACTCCGGCTCACTTTGCGGAACTTAATTACTGATTGGATTGGCTCGGCGTATTCCCACCTAATCACAGACGACTTAAAAGAATACGGTGGGCGCTGCTATTGGGAGGTTACCGTAGCAGCGGCACCTGGACCGGTCTTCGTGTGGTGGAAACCCAAAGGTCAACCAAAAGAGAGGCGATTTTTCGTCCGCGAGGGTCCCAAGACTACCGACTTGGACAACGAGAGCACCTGGCACTACATCAAAAACAAGTGGGGATAAGGAGTTTGCCATGCCTATCAAACACGCCGTCTGGAAAGTCGGAACGCAGCCCACGCCGCTTGCTTCGGCCAGCCTAGCCAACGAACAGCAGTTGGAGGATATGATCGTCCACGATCCGCGTATTCTCTCCAGCGAATGGATGCTCATCGGCCGACAGGAGGAGACCGGCTTCGGGGGGCGGATTGACCTGCTGGCCATCGCACCGGACGGCTCGCTCGTCCTTATTGAACTAAAGCGCAATCGCACGCCGCGTGAAGTCGTTGCTCAGGCTCTCGACTACGCCGCGTGGGTGGAGAATCTCACCGCCGACAAGATCGCCCAAATCTACCGGCGCTTTTCCAATGGCGGGAACCTCGATGACGCCTTCAAGCAGCACTTCGGCACGGAACTGAACGAAGAAACGCTCAACGAATCGCACCAGATTATTCTCGTGGCAGCGAAGTTGGACGACTCCACCGAGCGGATTATCAAATACCTAAACGATCGCGACATCCCGATTAACGTACTCTTCTTCCAGGTCTTCCAATCCGGTTCCGAGCAACTCCTCAGCCGTGCGTGGTTGATCGATCCCGGCGAGACGCAGGCAAACGCCGCCACTACCACTATGCGTGCCGGTGAGAAGGAACCCTGGAACGGAGAATACTACGTCTCCTTCGGAGGGGAAGAATCGCGCTGGTGGGAGGATGCTCGCAAGTTTGGTTTCATTAGCGCCGGTGGCGGCAGTTGGTACAGCCAAACACTCAAACTCCTTAGCCCCGGCGACCGGGTATGGGTGAAGATTCCAGGCAGCGGCTATGTCGGCGTTGGTCGGGTGACGGAGGCGGTGCAATCCGTGAACGAATTCAAGGTACCGACCCAAGCCGGCGAGCGCCCATGCCTTGAAGTGCTCAAGGCGGCCGATCATTTACGCAAGAACGCCGCCGACCCCGAAAAGGCCGAGTATTTTGTACGCGTTGAGTGGCTCGACACCGTCGCTGAGAACAAGGCGTTCAACGAGGTCGGTCTCTTCGGCAACCAGAACACCGTCTGCCAGCCCACCACCCCCAAGTGGCGCCACACTATCGAGCGCCTCAAAACATACTTCCGAAAGTGGGACAGGGAAAAAATAGAGGAGTCAGCTTAGCTCATTACCATGCCGCGATATCCCGGCCGTAATTATTTCATCGTTAAGCACGACCTTGCTTCATTTCAGGTTCTACCTGGATTTGTCTGGAATAGCCATGAACCGCCAAGCAATCCTCCGATAGGATTCCGCCAAATTCTGAAAGGCGACCGATGGATCGCTTTCGCATACACGACGAGCGGTGCGCAAGAGCGAGCGGTAAGCCTTGTCACAGGCTATTATCAAGCCACCCGAAAAATGAAATATGGCAGGCTTACCGCAAAAGCTCATGCACAATGTGGCCGCAAAAAGTGGGCTTGGCTGATCAAGGGCGAATCGTTTGGTCAACCACTGCCCGATCCGGTTGTGATCCCGCCCATCTCGAGTTTTTTGTATAAAAAGATGTTCCATCAGAGGACCGTCATTCGGATTTCTAAGGAGGTATTTAATTCCATCCGGAAATACACCCAAACACACCGGTTCGACCCCAAGAAGATCCCCTGCCTAGGCCGAGAACCGCGGAGTGAACAAGAAGTCGTAGCTATGATCGCAAGTGGCCACCAGCAATTAGGGATAGAGAAAATCCTTCGAATCCAAACGCGTTTCCCGGACATGCTAGTTAAGATTAAGGGGAAAGCTGAGACTGTTCATCTTGAGCTCGAGCTCTACAGCTCCTCATTCGACAACCACCATCACTCAGATCAGGTCCGCGCCCACCGGTTCATTGGTGATCGCAAACCTGTGGGAGTCCTATGCTGGATCGATGACGCCCGGGAAGGGTTAGTGACGCAAAAGGTGCATCGCGTGTATGAACTCCAGACACTTCTACGAGAAGGGCGAATGATCCGTTGGTAAAGGCACCGAACCTGACCTGCCCCAATTAATCGCGACCTGCGATCTCTTGATTTTCCGCACCACTCCTAGATGAAGCCACCAGCCGACCATACCACCAGCCAGCGGCAGCTCGATTGGTGGGCCAGGGACGCGGTCGTGTATTTCATCGGCGCCGGTCAACCGTTGGTCGCGGTGAAAATCGGCGTCAGCACATGGAGCACGGTAGCGCGCCGGCTCGCGGCGTTGCAGAGTTCCAACCACGAACCTTTAGAGCTCTTGGGCGTTATCCCTTATCGCGGCATACCATTGCCCATGAAGGAGGCAGAAACGCGAGAACGGAGCCTCCACCTGCAGTTCGCCAGATGGCAGCGTACGCGCGAAGGTAAACGAGGCTACGAGTGGTTCACGGCAGTGCCGGAGCTTCTTGCCTTCATCGCCGCCGAAACCCAGCCGCCGGCAACGTTCGGGTTCCGCCGCGCTGCCAGATAGAGGCGACGAGTAAGAGTCAGGTTTTATGCCTTTCAGCAGGACGGCGGCGTAAGCCCGCCGCCGGGCGGGCCGCAAAGGTCCTACTCTTAGGACCGGACCGTCCGCGTCGCGTGACCGCCGCCACCGCCCGCCCCGGTCGTTACTCCGCTCCCGCCCGCTCCCGCACTTCGCGGCCACAACATGTCACTTATTAAGTGACATCTTCCCCTCTAGCTCCTGCCTGCCACATGTCACTTAATAGGTGACATTGTCCCTGCCGGTTTGTCCGAAATGCGGCGCACCGATGGTGCTGCGATTCACCCAGCGCGGCGCGCGCGCCGGCGAATCCTTCTGGGGTTGCCCGAATTATCCCCAGTGCACGGGCACCCGCCCGGTCTCCTGAGGATTACGCGAGGCCGGTGCGCGCATCCGTGAACCCCGCGGCAGTGCAGCGCCGCGCCCCTCTCAGCCACCTGTCACTTAATAGGTGACATTGTCTCAGCCAGCTTCAGCAGGGCGCAGTCACAACATGTCACTTAATAGGTGACATTCTCCGCCAGCTCCCGCCTGCAACATGTCACTTAATAGGTGACATTCTCCATCTGCTCCTGACCGGCCCGTCAGCGGGGATAACTTCAACCATCCATAGGACGATTCGCCCAAACGTGCCGGTTGCGTCCGGCCATGCCCAAAGCTGCCAGGGCCCGTCGGCTGCCATGCTCCGTTCCGGGCAAAAGGGACACTCGTCGGCAACTGGCGGCCGGCGAGCCGGATCCGCGGGGGTGGCTTCGGCTGCGACATACCTAAGCTCCTCACACCACGCCGTTACCCTGGTCAATTTGACCAATCATCAGCTGAGTTGACGATTATAATCGCTTATTCATTGCAGTGGCTTAGCTTCTGGCAAAAACGCAGCCTGCGCAGCGTCCCACGCCTGGAGCTCCCCCGGAGTGCCGGCGCCGTTGAAGTAGTCAACTCTGCGCGACCGGTCCATCCATTCACCATGCCTGACTTTTCCCATCCCACACTGCCTGCGCCCGACGCTCCGCCCTCCTTTCTCGACAAACCGGAGCCGAGGGCGGTCGAGCCCGAGCCCTATCCCTTGGAGCGCAGCGGCCTGCAGCTCTATCTCCAGGAAATTGCCAAAACGCCGCTCCTCACCATCGCCGAGGAGGTGACTCTGGCCCGCCGCATCCGCCGGGGCGACCAGGCGGCGCGCGATCACATGATCAAGGCCAACCTGCGCCTGGTCGTCAAAATTGCGTCTGACTACAAGGATTTTGGCCTGCCCCTGCTCGACCTGATCAGCGAAGGCAACATCGGGCTCATCAAGGCCGTCGTGCGTTTCGACCCGCACAAAGGCGGAAAGCTCAGCACCTATGCCGCGTGGTGGATCAAGCAATGCATCAAGCGCGCGCTGGCCAACCAGTCGAAGACCATCCGCCTGCCCGTCCACCTCGTTGACAAGATCGCCAAGATGCGCCGGGCCGCCATGAAGCTCGCCGATGAGTTCGGGCGCGAGCCGACCGACGAGGAGGTGGCGATGGAGCTCAACATCCCCGTCAACAAGGTCGCCCACCTCAAGTCCGTCAGCATCCGCCCGACCTCGCTCGACGCGCCCATCGGCGAGGAGGGCGATTCCGCCACCTTCGGCGAGATCGTGCGCGACGAGAACGCCATCAGCCCTTTCGAAAACCTTCGGGAGCGCAACCTCAAGTCCGACCTCAACACCATGATCACCTCGCTCGACAACCGCGAAGCCGACATCCTGCGCATGCGCTACGGACTCGACGGCCACGACGAGCTGACCCTCGAGGAAGTCGGCAAGAAATTCAAAGTCACCCGGGAGCGGGTGCGGCAACTCCAGTACCTGGCCCTCAAGAAAATCCGCAAACTCATGGCCAAGCATGAGGCCCAGCGGAGTGTCGAGGAGATTGAGCAGGACGAACGCCTGCGTAAGCGCATGGAGGTGTTGCGCGAATTCTTCGAGAGCAAGGCCGGGAAGAAAACCGGGAAGAACTGAAGTCCCGCTTTCTTTATTGAGGGCCGGCAGTTCGCTGCCGGCCTCTTTATGCTTTCCAGGCCCGATAGCAGGGGTCAGGTAGCATGAAAGGGGGTCGATGCAGCAGCGCCCGTGGCTGCTAGACTGACCGCCCGCTCCCGCCCGCAACATGTCACTTAATAGGTGACATTCTCCGCCAGCTCCTATCTGCAACATGTCACTTAATAGGTGACATTGTCTCCGCCCGCCGCCGCCTTCACCACATGTCACTTAATAGGTGACATTCTCCGACCCACCTCCAGCGGCGTTCGCTCCAGTCACTTGTCACTTATTAAGTGACATCTTCCGCATCGGTCCGGATGAAATCGCGAAGCGCATGCCACCGGCCCGCGCCGCGGCCGACGTCATCGGAAGGATTGCCGTCCGTCCTCGAACCAATGAAATGGCCCCATGTCCCCTGTGCACACCCCCCAACGATACCAACTACCATCGCAGCTGATGCTGCTGATTCTGGAGGCCGCCGCCGATATGGCGCGTCACTCACGCCAGGCCTTTCGGATTCCGCGATCAAAGCGGCGCGGGCTCACCCTGCGTCCCGGCAAGGACACGCCGCTCTGGAATGCCTTGGCCCGGGCGGCCCGGCCGTATCTGGTCCGGTACGGCAATCAGGCCAACCTAGGACGTTTGCTCGGACTCCCCCGGCAGCGCGTGCATGCCTACTTTGTCGGGAGTACGCAAATGCCAGACGCCGAGCGAACCCTGGAATTGCTCGCCTGGCTGGCGATGGTGCGGCAAGGGCGCCGGCCGGCCTGAACCGCGCAAATCCACGCAGGACCATGTCACCTATTAAGTGACAAGTTCTAGGGCGGCAAGAAAGGGGCAGGTTTTAGGTCGTTCGACGGGACGATGGGGTCAGCCCGCCTACGGACGCCGGTGATCCCGGCGTCCGCCGATTCAAGAAGGAAGACCGAAGACTCAAAATCAACAGTGCGCAATCCCTCCGGTCTTCCCTCTTTCGTTTTGGATTTTCAATCGCGGCAGCGCCGCACGGCGCTGCCGGCCCTACTCTTTTTTTAGCTAGAAGCCCGCGTTGCGCAGAAAGACTCCCGGAACTACAAATGCGCGGTTTTCCACCCGCCTCCCGTTGACGGCACTGGATGCGAATTTCCTCTGATTCCCACGATCCTATGCAAAAGCCAACCTCTGCTGTGAGTTTCTTGCTCACCCTCACCGCCTGTGTCCTGTTCGTCCTCGGCATCATCTCCGCGGTCATGGTGTATAAAATGAACACTGACATCATCGATGCCTTCCCAAGTCTAAAACTGGATCGCTCTACGGCTGTCTGGGCGGCTGGATGGGTGTTTCTGGCCTTCTACGTTATGAGTCTGATCCTTGCTGCTCTGGCGCAGATCGTAGACTCGACGGCGACTTCTGCCAGCCATGCCGAAACGCAAACCGAGCACCTCCGGCAGATCGTCGCTCATGCCTCCAGTCGTACGCCGGGTGTCGATGACATCGCCCGGAAGGTGGCAGGAGAAATCCGCGTCCAAGCCCGACCCCAATAAGCTCCAGCAGTCGTAAGGGGTCTGGTGTAAACAATTGTGAGCGGAGACAACCATCCTGTTGGACTGGAGAGAACAATGGCTACGGTCATAGGCGACAGCGGTGTATGGAGAGAGATTGCGGAATCGATTTGGTCGCTGAGTTCCAAAGTCCGTAGCCCGAGCGACATTGAGCCACTTCTGGCCCATCTCCGTAAGATGTACCAGCCTTCGGTGAATCGTAAACAGACCGAGATTGCCCAGCGCGTCCAATTCAAAGAGAACCAGATTGCCACCTTCCGCGCTGAGAGGGGATTTGTCCGGGCGTTATTGAATTGGTTCAAAATCCTGGGCTGCCGGTCAGATATTACCAGGCTGCGTGCAGAGGAGAGGCAACACATAGCTGCTTTGTCGGCCGACATCCAAAGATTGGAACGGCTATTGGATTCTCCAGAATTGGCAGGTGCGCGCGCAGAACTTGCTGTAATTGCACAACTGCAGCGCCTGTCCGCTGAGCACACGATACTCAACGACGTCCACCTGAGGGCCACACGTTACATCCACTTCAGGGGCGTTCCCCTACAAAGCGCGCAAGTTGACCACTTGGTCCTATCCCCAGCGGGTGTCTTTGTGATTGAGACAAAACAATGGAGCAGCCGTTTCGCAGATTCAGGACACTACCACGATCCGTTCGACCAGGTAAACCGTGCAGCCTATCTGTGTTACGACCTATTGAGGGAGCGCTTCGGTAAGATTCGGGTGCGCAGTATCATTGCATGTGCCGGTAGCTTGCTCACCGCTCCGGCAAATTCCTATGTGAAGGTCCTCCGCGTTGCGGAATTAAATAACTACATCGCATATTTCAGGCACCGAGAACTCATGCCGGATCAGCTTCAAAGTTTGCGAGAGTTTTTCGAAGAATGATCGGGAACAGAATGGATCGGGTTTTAAGTCTTTCAGCCGCTGTCGCGATGTGGAGGATTGAGTTATGAGCCGACGTGAACCTTCGAGTCCTGCGGATTATCTCGTCTTCCGCGCGCCATGGCAGGTGAGCGCCGGTCTCGGCGTGGCGGTATTCATCGCCATGCGCTGGCTTTATCCGGCGATGATGAAAGGCAACCGGATCGGCGAGGGCTTGGCGTAAGTGGGCGTTAAAGTCGCACCTCTGGCCGCCGGTTTCTTTTTCTTTCTGGCGGCGCTCTCCGCCGTCGCGCTTGACGGCGCCGCCGCGGCAGGTGAACGCGCTCACGCCCTTGCCGCTCGCCCGCGCCCCCCCAGTCACATGTCACCTATTAAGTGACATCGTTTCCTCCGGCCGACTCCAGCCACATGTCACCTATTAAGTGACAAGTCCCAGGGAGGGGAATAGGCGGGGCCGGTACGCGAATCCCTGAAGCCATCGGCGGGAAGCGCGAATTGGTTGGTTGAGCGCCCGGGCCCGGCCCTAAAACACGCGGTGCACCAGGATTCCCGATTGCATGCGTTCGCTGCCGCCGACATCATCACCGCCCGACCATGGCGATAATATCACCAAGCAGACCCGGAAGCGTGGAACTCAACGGCCCCGTGCATCACGTCTTCGTCGATTTCGAGAACGTCCAGGAAATCGATCTGACTCCGTTCATAGGAAAAGCCGTCGAAGTGACCCTCCTCCTGGGTAAAACGCAAAAGCGGCTGGAGGTCAGCCTGGTTCAGGAATTCCTGAAACACCCGGGCGAGGTCAAGTTGATCGAGATGACCACGGCAGGAAAAAATGCCCTCGATCTGGCCCTCGCTTACCACCTTGGAATGGCGGCCATCCGGGACCCGGCGGGCTGCTTCCACATCATTTCCCGTGACAAGGACTATGATCCGCTGGTTGCGCACTTGAAGAGCGCCGGCACCAAGGCCTTTCGCCACGACAAGTTCTCGGTGCAGGCGATTCTGGGGACGGCAAAACCGGCCGCCGGTCCTGAAGCCAAGCCAGCGGGGAGTGTCCCAATCCGCCGGGTCATGGCGAGTCCGGCACGGCTGGCTGGCGCGATCGACAAGGTTGCCGTCATGGCGGATCGTCTCCGGAAAAATGTCACGACCCGTCCGAAACAGGAAAAAAAGCTGCTGACGCACGTCAAAGCCCAGTTCCAAGGGAAACTCCAGGACGGCGAGGCCGAGAAGATCGTGGAATCGCTGGTCGCTCGCCGGGCCATCAGCATCGATCCCAAAGGCAAGGTGACCTATCATCTGTCGGATGGCCCGCCGGCCTGAACCGCGCAAATCCACGCAGGACCGTGTCACTTATTAAGTGACATGGTTACCGCACGCCTGAGGGGAAAAGGAGTTCGCGCTTGAATCCGTGCGGCCGGCGGCGGGACGCACCATCGAGCCGATCGATCACCGGTCCGAAATCTTTCTTGCGCGGGACGGAGGGCGCGTTACTGCTGTCCGTTCGCTTCGCGCCCAGGTGGTGGAATTGGCAGACACGCAGGTCTCAGAAGCCTGTGCCTAAACAGCATGGGGGTTCGAGTCCCCCCCTGGGCACCAGCCTTCGCCTTTGAGGCTACGGCTGGCAGGCCACCCGCCGGCGGCCCGGCTGGCCGGGACTTCCGCCTTCGCCAAAGCTTCGGCGGTACAAGACGGCGCGGTGTCTCGCCGCAGCGCCGCGCGAAGGCGGGCAATGACCGGGTCTACACCAAAGATTGGGGAGGGGGCACGGTTGAGGGTTGGGTTGGTGAGTGGAGGGTTAGCCGCACTGGGCGATGACGCGGAGGCGGTAGTTCTGGAAGGAGCGGAAGCCGTAGGCTCTACGC
>Ga0208457_1000116_pt1 | contig 108212 bp, 111 predicted proteins | sample June2015DPH_10_1_FD_185513 | JGI IMG/M metagenome (GOLD analysis project Ga0208457, IMG submission 185513) | Peatland microbial communities from SPRUCE experiment site at the Marcell Experimental Forest, Minnesota, USA - June2015DPH_10_150... | ecosystem: Environmental > Terrestrial > Soil >... | reverse complement strand
GGTTGAGGTCTTCGGTTGAGCGGGTTAATTCTAGGCTCAAAGAACAGCTATGTTTAGAGAAACATCGGGTCAGGAGTATAGAAAGGATCACTGTTCATGCATTGATGTGCATGATAGCTATGCTACTTAACGCAGTTGCTGCATTTCGATTAAACAGGGTAGAAAAAGCACGGTCCATAACCTTACTCGCAAGATGAGCAGAAACTAAACACAAAAATGCTAAATTAGCAACGCACTGGCGCGCGCTTTAAAGAACTAAACAAAGCGCTTCCCGTTAAAGAAGACGACGACAACTTGCTGCAACATAGTTTTAGGTGACATAAACTTGGTTAACTTAATTGAGGATTGGGATGTCCTTGAGGAGTATGCTGGGGAAAAGCTTGGTTTCTACCAGCTCCTCGCCAACGACTGAAAAATCGAATACATGTCTTAACCCGAAAATGTCGTCTAAACATATTTTGGAAACGGCAAAAACAAGTCAATTAAGCTGGGGCACGTGCGAAAAAAAGAAAAAAGGGGAGTTTTGCGCGGGTGACATCCCCCATACACAGATAGTTATATGAAAGACCATCGGCATTCCTGCATCTTTTCAGGATATTTTCCATAGGACCATAGTATATTTAGTGCCTTGTAGCGTCTAGGGCAATGTAGAGAACGTTATTTCCGCGGAGCAGCACGATACCATAGTTAGTGAGCATCTGCTCGTTTTGGTATTCGGTTGCACCTTCGAGGAGGATGTTCATGTGTTCGTCGACTTTAATCATTTTGCCTTTGTAATCCCAACCATTTTTGAGGACAACTTCGATGTTCGTGTGTAGCTGCTTTATGAGAACATTTATGGGTTTCTTGCTGGGTTCCAATAATTACTGTGATCAACATAATTGGGAAACATAAAGACAAACAACCCCCTTGCCAAATATAAAAGTTATTTAGAGACAGAGAGCCTAGCTGGGCTCAATGAGCCAAAGCAAGCTCAGTTATTTATTCCAAAACAAATAGTGTCTCTTCAGACCCGCTGACCGATTTCGCCGATGATGTAAAAGAACGGATGATGACGTAATCTAAAAATAGAGAGAGAGAAAAAGATACAGATAGATGGAGATGAGATTAATATCTAAAGAATTTGTAAAAAATTGTCCTTACTGTGGAAGTAGCAACATTGAAAACACAGACAAAGAAATAAAGTGTCTTGATTGTAGAATGGGTAAGTATAAAGATGGCAAACGTAAATAAATATCCATTTTTTCGCTTCCTCTATAGCGCTATGACGCTTGAAAAATATTTTAGCCAAGTAACAGTAGTCGAGCATAAAAACGGAGTTAAAGAAGCTGTAGCAAGGAGTTAGCTTGTCAAGTTCGCTCCTTGGTGCATAGCGCTCAGTGATCGCATCCCACCTCCCGCTGACAGATAAACACATTCACTCCTTTGACCATCTTGGTGACTTCGGTATACTTCCGAAGCTCACAACAAATCAAGATGCAGGCTGAAACCATAACCATTCTCCCAATCATTAATGGCTCAACAATTCAATAAAAGAATTACTTCTTTTCCTCTTTCTTCTCTGGCTTCTTCTCTTCAGGTTTCTTCTCTGGCTTCTTCTTTCGCCCAAAAGGCATGCTATTCACCCCCACTCTCACTTAATCTTTTGATGCTTTCTTAAAAGACTTTGTTAAGGTTCTATGATGACGGCAAAATATTTATTCAAAAGGCTTAACTATCATTTCCAATCCTACCTTCAGAGGGCATTGCTTCGAGCTTTTGCAGTGACTTTGCCTATTAAGACTGTCCTATGGAAAATTGAGTAAACCAAGTATAATATAGTAATCGGTTCACCCAACTTTCTGCAAATGCAGCACGCGACGAGGATGGGAATTGAACTCGTCATGCCTCAACAACCAGTGATTTGTATTAAGGCAAGAAAAGACGATTTCTACGAAGCTGTAATGCAAGTCTTCGGAGGCTTTTAAAAAATACAGTCTCTCATCACTTCTAAACATATTCACGACTGATGTAAACCGAGTCAAGCATCAAAGACTTTTCAAAAAAATAAAAAAATAATGATAAAAAACAGTTAGGTTTCATAGCGTTTTTTCAATTCGTACAGAGCCTTTTCAACGGCATGAGATAACGATGCAAACTCTTTATCTTTGATTTTCTGTTCAACCCAGTCTAATAGTTCTTCGTCAATAGTGATGGTTTTTGGGATTTTAGGCATAAGGTAAATTATGGCTTTTCAGTATTTAAATTGTTTACATGACGTTCTAATAACAAAATAAGTTTTATAAGAGACTATCATATTTTCTCTTATATTGAGGTCGTTAGGAATGGAAAAGAAAAAAGTTGTTTTAACTGAGGTCAGTGGAATTGGAGAAAAAAGAGAAAGCCAACTTAAAGCCATAGGCATAAACAGTGTTGACGATTTAGCGAAAGCGTCAGTTGAAGACTTAGCTAAGAGGTTGAAGGTTTCACCTAAAATCGTAGCTAAATGGGTTGCAAGCGCAAAACAGCTTCAACAAAAATAAAAAGTGGTGAAATAAACCCTTTTTTTATTTGTTAAAAAAAGAAAAGTGAAGTTTTTGAATATTGAACGCTATTATTTACAAGGGCAAAATCAACTTTGAAGCCACCAAGAAAGGCACACGCTATGCTGGGAAGAGGAAAGAAGGGCTTCGTCTTGGGCTATCAGTCGCTTTTTCTCGTTGACGCCGAGGGCTTACCGCTTGGACATGTGGAGGCGTCGGTGAACGTGAACGAGAAAAATCTCGAAGAGCCACCCCGGCTCCAATAAAGATTTACAACGCTGGCTAAAAGAGTTTTCAGTTTTCACAATTTGCAAATTCAAACTATAGTAGAGGGAGGGGTAGGTCCCTTAGAGCATTAGCACAAACTCAGGTCAACAATATTTCTCTTAAATAAGAGGCTATATATTTGTGTAAGTAATAGAGCGCAACTTGGTTTTTTATTTTTAATGGTAACGTTTATAACTTTATTTTCTTATTGCTAAAGGCGCGAAGCTGAAGTACAATGGGACATCGAAAAAAGCATGCTCCAAGACGTGGTTCACTTGCTTATTTACCTAGGAAACGCGCTAAAAAACCAGTTGCACGAATTCGTTACTGGCCAACAATAAACGCGGATACACCTAGGCTCTTAGGCTTCACATCATACAAAGCAGGCATGACCTATGTCTTCACAATAGAAGATAGGAAACGTTCACCTCACTTTGGAAAGGAAGTCATGCGAGCAGCAACCATTCTAGAAACGCCGCCTATGCTTGTATGTGGCATTCGCACTTACACCAAAACACCATACGGGCTCCAAAATATTACGGAAGCTTGGATGAAAGATCCTCCAGCAATCCTTGACCGTTTACTGGTTCTTCCAGAAAACTTTAACACTGAAGAAATGCTTGAGAAAGTCCAGCAAAACCTTGACCAAACAGCCGTAATCCGCGTAATCACCGCAACGCAACCATCACAGACTAGCCTTTCAAAGAAGAAGCCTGAAGCATGTGAAATCCAAATTGGCGGAGGAACAATCCCCCAGCAACTTGAATACGCCAAACAGCTTCTGGGCAAAACAGTAACGCCGGAAGAAGTATTCAAAGACGGACAATACGTAGACATTGGAGGAATCACAACTGGAAAAGGCTTCCAAGGTCCAGTTAAACGTTGGGGAGTAGCCATACTCCAGCATAAAGGCCGAAAAACCAAACGTGGCGTCGCCACATTAGGCCCATGGAACCCACACCACGTCACGTACTCGGTACCACGAGCAGGACAAATGGGTTACCACCAACGCATAGAATATAACAAGCGCATATTAAAAATCGGCAAAGACGGCAAAGAAGTAACAGTCAAAGGCGGATACATCCGATATGGGGAAGTAAAAGGACCCTACATACTAATCGAAGGCAGCATACCTGGAACGGAAAAACGCCAAATTCGCTTGCGTGTTCCTGCACGCCCGCCCAGAGAAATCCCTGAGGCAGCACCACAAATCACATATATATCGCTGGAATCTCCACAAGGAAAATAGGTTGAAAACTCATGGCACACCAAAAAACCGCAGAGATTTTTGACTTAAAGGGCGAATCAACAGGAAAAATAACTCTTCCCAACATATTCTCAACACCGCTAAGACCAGACGTAATAAAACGTGCAGTGCTAGCCATACAGTCCAGTAGGATACAACCGCAGGGCAGAGACCCCATGGCTGGAAAAAGAACCACTGCAGAATCACGCGGGACAGGCTTCGCAATGTCAAGAGTTCCCCGCATTAAAGGTGGCACTGGAAGAGCAGCTTTTGCTCCAAGCACAGTTAAAGGAAGGCAACCTCACCCGCCAAGAGCTGAAAAGAAAATACTAAAAAGCATACCAAAGAAAGAGGCTAAACTAGCATTATTTTCAGCGATTGCAGCTACCGCACAAAAAGAAACAGTAGCTTCACGCGGCCACAAGATCGAAAATGTTCCCCAGATACCCTTGATAGTTGACAACGCCATTGAAGGTTTGACGAAGGCTAAAGAAGTCGAGGAAACCCTCACAAGCTTAGGTGTCATACAAGACATTACCCGAGTGCGAGACAGTCGAAAAATCCGCGCAGGCAAAGGCAAGCATAGAGGAAGAAAAATGAAGCAAGCCGTTGGACCGCTTATTGTGGTGGTTGAGAATAAAGGCTTGGTGAACGCTGCAAGTAATGTTCCAGGTGTTGACGTTACTACGGTTGCTAATCTCAATACTGAAATGTTGGCGCCGGGGACTCATCCGGGGCGATTAACGTTATGGACCAATGGGGCTATTGAAAGATTGGATAAACTCTACGGCGAAGGAGAAAGTGCATAATGGACAGCAACGAAGTTATTTCTTACCCGTTAATGACTGAATCCGCAAGTTTAATGGTTGAACGGGATAACAAGCTCATATTCGTAGTTAACTTAAAAGCAGGAAAAAGCGACGTGAAACACGCTGTTGAGGAACTTTATGAAGTTAAAGTAAGCAAAGTAAATCTGCTAATCACTCCTCAAGGCGTGAAAAAAGCATTTGTGAAGCTTACTCCTGAATTCAAGGCTTCAGACGTCGCCATTAAACTTGGAATATTGTAAATTACTAGAAGGCATGACTTATGGGAAAACGAATTCGTGTTCAAAGACGCGGTCGCGGTGGACAAAACTGGCGGGCTTCAACCCACAAACGAGTTGCTCCTGCAAAGTATCCTACAATAGCGCCGAAAGAATCTTTTGAAGCTTCATTAGTCGGCACAGTGGAAGCTCTTATGCATAATCCTGGAAGCGGTGCACCGTTAGCACTGATTAAATTTGAAAATGGCTTATCCTGTTACACAGTTACTCCTGAAGGCATTTTCACTGGACAACAAATCTGCTACGGCGGAAAAGCTCCAGCCGAAATAGGCAACATTATTCCTTTAGGAAAAGTACCAGAAGGAACAATAGTTTGCGGTTTAGAACTCCGTCCAGGCGACGGCGGCAAAATGGCAAAATCTTCAGGTGCCTACGCTACTGTAGTCGGTCACACTCCACAAGGCACAATGATACGGTTACCCTCTGGCAGGACAAGGTACGTTGACGACTATTGCTTGGCAACTGTAGGTGTAGTTTCTGCCTCTGGACGAATCGATAAGCCTTTCATGAAAGCAGGCGAGAAATTCCATCTGATGAAAGCTAAAGGTCACAAGTATCCAAGAACCAGCGGACGCAAAATGGTTCCCGCTTGCCACCCATACGGTAGCAGCAAACGAAGCGCTCGCAGATGCACAACGACTTCGCATGGGGCTCCACCCGGACAAAAAGTCGGGTTGATCGCTGCGCGTGGTCCAGGCCAGAAAAAGAAACGTGCAATCCGCTAAGAATTGGCAGAAGGTTTATAGCGTTTAATATGAGTTTAAGGTGAAGATGAAAAATGCCCAAAGAATTTAGTTACCGCGGACACAATTTGAGCAGTTTGATAAGCATGTCTATGGATGAATTCATTAATCTGCTTCCTTCACGACAAAGAAGAAGTTTACAGCGCGGTTTAACTCCTGAACAGCGTATACTGCTGGAGAAGCTTCGTGAAGCTAAAGAAGCCCAAAAACAAGGCAAAGAAGTCAACCTTAAAACTCACGTACGTGACCTCATTATTCTGCCAGAAATGGTTGGCATAAAAATCCAGATACACAACGGCAAAGAATTCGTTAACGTCGAGATTAAACCTGAAATGATCGGGCATTACCTAGGCGAATTCGCAATAACTAACAAGCCCGTTAGGCATGGAACACCAGGTATCGGTGCATCACGTTCATCAATGTATGTACCTCTAAAATAAAGCGTTTTTTGTATGTATTTAGCTCTCGTTTTTTGTCTTAGGGTATTTGTGTGTGCTCAGCCTACCTACCCGGTCTACTAGATGATCTTAATAGGCTTCAAATATGATTCAACATAGATGTGCATAGAGCGAAGACCGCGCACTTTGCATGCAGAACGGTGCTTTTCAACATAGAACAGTCTGTTTTTTGATGTAGAAAAAAAGCGCTAAAGAAGAAAAAACAAGAGCTAAATATACACAGTTGAAGAAATATGCCATGGAGTCTTAGACCGAAAACTTGATGTTCAATGGCGAGGTAACTGCCGATTCGATTATATGTCTACTTATGATAAGGATTTTCTTGAGCTTTTAGAGCAAGCTGGATGCGTTGAGTTAGATTTTGGAGGCGAGTCAGGTTCAGATCGCCTGCAACAGCTTATCTGCAAAGATGTTACTGCAAACCAAATGTTACAGTCGGTTGAGAATCTTCGGCGTTGGGCGCCATCTATTGAGCCTTATGTTTCATGGATGAGTGGTCTTCCAGGCGAGACTGATGATGATTTGAAACAGACTTTTGATTTGATGGATAAAATGTGCGAAGTTAACCCTAAGACGCAGCATTACGGCATATTTGTTTATACGTCGTTTCCAAGTCCAGTGATGGAATTTTTGCCTTCTGAGTTTAAGGCGCCGCAGTCACTTGAAGAGTGGGGCAGAATCCACGTTTTTCATTTTGATCCACCATGGCTCAGCAAAGCACAAGTTGAAAAACTGCATACGATTTCAGCAGTTACGCGTTGCGCGTTTTATCCACAATCAAGAATAAAGAAGCGAGACCTAGCCTACAAGTTTGCTTATACTATAATGAATCGAATTGCTAAGTACAGGTGGAAACGCAGGTACTTTGGGTTTCCGGTAGAACTAAAAATTGCTGATGCCGTAGCTAGGAAATTTAAGGGGTTCCTTTAAACGGCATTGAATAGTTAAGCGCTGTAGTCTCTTCCTTCAGGCTTAGAGCTTGGCTGTTTTCCAGCTTCAGGAATCTGCGGCAGCGGAACCGGCGGCGGAATATTCAATATTCTTGAAATAAGCACTGCTTCAATGAATACAACGTTGGATACTGATTGAATAATCATTTGTGGTGGCGGCTTTTTTTGTTCATAGTCTTTGAGAGTTTTTTCAATTTCGTTTTTCTCGCCGGTAACGTAAGCATTCCCTTTCAGATTCATTTGAGCGATAGACGGATTAAACGCGATTGACAGGACAAACGGTACTTCTAAAGATTCATCCTGTTTCTTTTCCATACCCACAACGTTGATGTTAGTGTTTATCTGAATTGGCGGGATTGGCTTCCTTATATCCCAAAAGCGTTCAGCAGTAATGCTGGTTATTACGACGTTAACTCTAAGCATTTCTGGTCATCAGAACCTAATCGTAAAAGGGAGATTTAAAACTGTTTATTTCTGCTTGTAACGAGTAAAACCGCAGTGACCGCAAGTGTACCTGTCATGGTGGTCTGCCATAAAGTATCCTGCTCCACATCGCTCGCAGGTTGGGCGTGCTCTACTAACCTTGTTATCTTCAACTTTATACATTGCATGAACTCCTTTTTCTTCTCGGTGCCTCTTTTCATGTTTTGCTTTCTCAGCTTTTTGCGGTTTTGGCACTGCTTCCGCGGTTGCCGCTGGTTTCGCCTCTTCCTTTGGCGCTGCTGCCGGTTTGTCTTCTTTCTTTGGTGGTGCTTTCTTGGACATTATGCTGTCGCCTCTTCTTTAGGCTTTTCAGGTGGACTGTTACGTTTCCTGATGTATTCAGGTTCCACTACTTTAGCCTGCTCAACTGTTTGGTACACGTTAGCAACTCCTTGTGTGATGTTCGTTCCCGTTTTTGTGTGCATTCTTTTAACGAAAACTACTTCGTCGCCAATTTTCATTTCAGTGGCTAGGGCTTTTTTCACTTCTAGCCTCGGAGGAGTTTTTTCTTTTGGACCTTGAATAATAGTGAAGCCTACTTCTTTCCTTTTCAGAAGCGGGTTATTCTTGGTTGAATCTATTTTGATTTGCATTAATATTCACTTTAAGGCGTAAGTTCATACAGTTTTCTTCTTATTTAGCTTTTCGAAGGGTTTCATAGCTTTCAGGAACTCCTTAGCCTGAGCCTTTTTTTCTGAAGTAACTTTAACGACAACTATGCCCGAATACGGCTGCCCATAAACTACAATAGCGTTTTCTGGAGCGTACAAAACGGCTATGAGTGTAAGCAAATCTTCCTCCCCGTCAACGACGATGTGCGTGTGCTCATTTTTTTCTAGGGCTTCCTTGATTGCAAAAATTGCTTCTTCAGTGATTGTTCCTTTGGGATTATTCACATGGACTGTTTTTTCTACTGAGATTTTTTCGGGCATGTTTTGGTTTCTGAGAAATTTAGTGTCAATAATTGTTAGTTGTGGGTGAATATTGTGCTCATGAAGGTTGCGGGAAACTACATCTCCCACTGAAATTGTTCTTGGCGGCTTCTCCTTGTCCACTAACTCTTTCATTTTACCCATTGTTTTATCAAATGAGCCTTGAATTAAGATGCCGAATGGTTCTTTGAATTTCGTTCGGAGCTCCGGTGTTACAGTGTAGACTATAGTCATCGTTTCAACCTTAGTGAACAAACAGTTTTGGGGTCGTATGAAGTTACCGTTCTACGCCTAAAAAAGCCGCTTAGCGCACTTTTAACGCGTATCTGCCTTTCTCTTTTATGTTCATGGCTTTTGCAATAACTGAGTTATCAGGGTCAAACATGACAACTAAACCGCTGTAGTCTTCGCTAAAACTTGTGGACCTACATTTAGGGCATACGTTTTCTTTAGTTATAAAATGACAGTTAATACATGCTTTTTCACTCATTACAATTCACTCCCATTTACTCAGCTTTTGCTTTCCGCTTGTTTCTTTGCAGGTGCCTCAGCTGTCTCCTTTAACCATTCAAGTTTACCTAAGAACGGTTGCCTAGCGGTGACACCGATTTTTCCTGAGCTTCCTGCTCTACCAAGCGAAACCGCAGTTATTCTAACACGCACTTGGTCGCCTGCTGTTAGTTTTCTTTTAGTTTCTTTTCCCTGCAATACTCCTTGTTTTTCGTCATAAGAGATGTAGTCGTCCATAAGTTGTGAAACATGAAGTAACGCGTCTACTGGTCCGATGCGTACGAAAGCGCCGAAATCTGCGATTTCAACCACATCTCCTTCTACAACTTCTTGAATTATCGGGTAGAACGTTAACAGAGAAAAAGACACCTTATGATAGGTTGCTCCGTCGCCGGGAATTATCTTGCCAATAGGGCTTACTTCTATAGTTGTAACTGCGATGACGTACCCTAATTCCTCATCTACAACTCCCTCATACTTTTGCTTAACCTGTTCACGACCAACTTTTTCTAAAGGGTTGCCGAAGGTTTCGGGCGGAATACGGATAGTGTCCTGTAGTGTTATGAGCTTAAACATAGTTATATCAACCCGTCAATCTCTAGACGCGATTTTTGTCTCACATAAATCACTGGCACACTTATATCTCTTAGCTTCCTCCGTAGTTGCCTATCGTTGGTGAACACAGGCGAATTCCAAGCTTTAGCAACCTTAACTATAACATCGTCAGTCGACAACTTTTCATCTTCATCAACCGCAACGTACTTGCATTTTTCAGCAAACTTCAACGCGTAAACAGCTTCACTGCGAATTTTAAGCGAATCCTTAGTGGCCAGCAGTTCAAGTTCACGTTTAACAGGCGAAAGCAAAACAAAATCAACATTCCGATTTAACAGACGCTCGACTTCAACGAAAATATCAAGTTTAAACTTAAGTGGAACAAATAATGCGTTTGAATCTAAGATAACTTTTAACGCTTCATTTCTCTTGGGTGAAACTGACACTTGGCATGGCTCCTGGTTCCTAAAAAAGTTATTTTTTGTATGCTTAAAACATTTCGTTCATAACTTTTATTTCAGTTGATAGGTGCAGCATAGTCTTAAAATTACTATCAGTTTAAATACCTTGAGCAAATGAATTGAGCAACAGTCAGGTGTATGTATGCTCCGCGAGAAATCGTGTGGCGCTGTAGTATTCATAAAAAACACTGATGCGACGAAATATCTTCTTCTTAATTATGCAGCGGGGCATTGGGATTTTGTTAAGGGCAATGTTGAACCTAATGAGAGCGAAAAAGAAACCGTTATCCGTGAACTAAAAGAGGAAACAAGCATAACTGAGGCCCAATTCCTAGATGGTTTCAGAGAAGTAATCGCTTACTTTTACAGGAGACAAGGCTTAACAATCCATAAAGAAGTTGTATTCTTCATAATGGAAGCATACACCGATAAAGTGGAGTTATCTTTCGAGCACATAGACTATGCTTGGCTAGATTACCAGCATGCCATGGAAAAACTAACTTTTAAAAATGCTAAGGACGTATTGCAAAAAGCGCGCGATTTCCTAAAGAAAAACGGCATAATAAAACCGACGGAATAAGCTTAGTTGCTTACTTTACGATAAGTCCGTATCCAATGAGTCTCCAGCGGGCAGTAATTTTCCTGCTGATGGCAACTCTGGAATCTGGCAATGCACAAACAGGCCTAGTCAACTTTACTTTAATCACGTTTTGCTTTATTGAAACGATTTTTCCAACGTTTACAGCTGCACCTATATGAAGCAGCAACGCTTCATCGGGATTAAATTTTTCAACCTTCAATAGTTCTTTTGTTCCCACTGCGCGTTCCAAAACGTGTGTTTCCAAAGTAAGCTCTGTCAATGTTGGCGGAAGCATTCCTGCTTTTCCAGCAATGCTGCCTGTTAAGCCGTCTGCCTTTGAATAGGATGGGTCAAGTAATGTTCCTACTCCAACTAGGCCTCCGCATGTGGCTTCTTTCACGTTTCGTTCGCCAGCGTGCAAACTAACTATTTCGCTGATTAATGGGTCGTAAACGGTTTTGCCTTCTTTTTCAACGCTGATGCCTGGGCGAATTTCTATTTCTTCTCCAACAGCAAATTTCCCTTGAGCTATTGTTCCGCCGACGATGCCGCCTTCTAGCTCATCGATAGTGGTTCCTGGCTTGTTAACGTCAAAAGAGCGAACGATGTACATGAGCGGCGGCTTAGTTTCATCCCGTTTGGGCGTAGGAATAACTGTTTCAATAGCATTAAGGAGTACGTCAATGTTTATTCCGCGCTGGGCTGAGATTGGAATAATCGGCGCCTTCTCCGCTAATGTGCCTTTAACGAAGTTTTTGATTTCTTTATAGTTTTCTAGCGCTCTTTTCTCATCTACAATGTCAATCTTGTTCTGAACAATAATTAGATTCTTTATGCCGCTTACTTCAGCGGCTGCAAGGTGCTCTCGTGTCTGCGGTTGAGGACATGGCTCATCAGCTGCAATAACCAAAATCGCGCCATCCATTATGGCTGCGCCAGAAAGCATAGTAGCCATTAACGCTTCGTGCCCAGGTGCGTCAACAAAACTTATAGCTCGAACAAATTCTGCTTCAGAATTACAGTTTTCACAATAGGGCTTAATTGTGTAGTTTTTGGGCGGCTCACATTTTGGGCACTTGTAAATGGGCATGTCCGCATAGCCCAGTTTTATGGTGATGCCTCTTTTTAGTTCTTCACTGTGCCTTGACGCCCAAACGCCAGTTAACGCTTGCACCAACGTTGTTTTCCCATGGTCTACATGACCTATGGTGCCGATGTTGACTTCTGGCTGCTTAGGCAAGGCTTTACTCGTGTCACTCATCTTATTCTCTTCTTTAAATAAAGAATATAAATTATGAAAGAACTATTGGGAGTTTATAAGGTTTAAGCATGAGCTCAGTCAAACTTGTACTCATTTTGCAACTGGTTGAGCTTTAGCTTCAATAGCTTTTGCGGCTGGTTTTGCAGCTGGCTTTTCAACAATTTTCATGTTAATCTGAACAATTTCATCTGTTATTGTATTTCCCCGAACTGTTTTACGTTTTCTTTCTCCCTTTTTCTTTGGGCTAAAGCCTGCTCCACCGCTAAGCACCACGTTTCGGCGGACACCACCATGAACGTTTCCTCTCATTGGGACGCCGTCTTTGTCCGAGCCGCCCCTTATTTGCACTTTATGCGCTGGTAAATCTACTACTGTGCCGTCTATTGTTTCTCCAATTCTTCTGCCGATGAACGGTGCTGCCCGTGCTTCTTCAAGCTCAACAACTTTTGAAGTTCCTGCTTCCGGATCAGATACTATTACCTTAAATTTTGCCATTTTGCTGATTAACTCTCCAGCGGAGTATGAAGTTGGATGGTCTCTCTATTAAGGATTTATGAAGAAATTTAGCTGGATGCCTTTTTTTTGGGAACATGCTGTTATTCCGGAGTTAGTGTGTGGATTGAAAATGAGATTGTTTTTTGTTCTAGTTGTTTTGGGTTGCTTTTTTAAATCAGGGCTTGTTGTGTTTGCGGATTGCGACTTTTAGCGACTGTACGCGACTTCCTGCGACTCCACACGACTATTTGTGACTCTCTGCGACTTCCTGTGACTGCTCCCGACTCTTTACGACTGTAAACCTAAGCATAGCTGGTAAGAGGGAGAATCCCATTGAGATAGATCAAAAGTTAGCCCTGAAGGTGCATTAGTTGAGGAATTGCATGCTTTAATCCATTTGAAAGATGCCCTAAACAAGCAAAGAGGCTGTTTCTGCGCTCCGCTGGTTCAGGGTTTGATGTCGGTTTCTGCTCGGTTTCCTGCCGAGGTTCACTCAACTTAATCGCCTGTATGCCGCCTCTCCAACACCTTGGAGAAAAAGACAACATATCAAGGAAAGTTAGCCCTATAGACACCACAAAACAAGACAACAGTTTCTATTAGAAGTGACTAAAGATTAAAAATTTTCGTTTCCGGACTTAGACCCTTCCGTAGCCTGCCATATTTTCGGCCTTAAAAGCTATTGCGCTTTTTCAATAAAAGTGCTCGTTTTGACAAACCTATTCTCTGTTTTCTTCAATATGCCTCTTGATAATCTTCTCGATTTGCCCCTTATCTAACTCTACTTCTTCTTCGTCTATTGTCAATTTGTGCACCTTTTTTTCCTTGAGCTTGTCATATAGCCACATAGAGAAGAGGGAAACTGCCGTATCCTTAGTAATTTCAACAACAACGTAAATAGTTTCTATGCCAGCAGCTAGTTCTTGTACGCTGTTTAGATACTTAACGCTGAAACCCCTAAATTCCGCTTTTCCTTTTTTCGCGACGCTTTCCGTGAGAAGCAAATTAGGCGCGTTCTTTTCAGATGTTTCTACGGCAAGTTTGAATGTGACCATTTTAATCATCCACCAGACTAAAGAAGTTCAACTTGCTTCGCCTTTTGTCCTAACTTCTCTACTGATTCAGAATCATCTTTTGAAAATAAGCTAATCACCTGATTGTATACAAGAAGTTCAACAACTTTCTTTACAGTTTCCAGATCAATTTTCAAATATTCTGACAATTCAGTAGGTGTACTGCCGCTATATTTGATTGCCGACCAGATTTTCTCCGCTAACATACTGGTTTTGTGATTACCAAGTCGATAAGCATGCACGCGATTTGCCCCACCCCTCCAAATCTTTGCAAGTTGACCATTAAACCGAACGCAGTTGGCCCAAGGGCTTCCCTTTAACAAGACGTTGCTATCAATTAAGCCCTCAAAATCTTTGTAGTCATTCTTCATTTGTTTTGAAGTATAGACGAAAACGCCTTCTTTCATTATCGGGACATCATCTATTAGAATAGTAGGCTTGGTAAAAACCATGTCATAGTGAACATTCGATCTGGTTTTTCCGCCAAATTCTCTGTTGTCACCAAGCGAAAAATGGGCAGTAGAATACATCTTTTCGTCGACTAATATTATACCCTTCGCTTTTAGTATCTTGGTATTCAGTCCTATACCAAATTCGCTGAGAAAGGAGCCATTCTTTTTATTAAGCGTTTGCGTTATTAGTTTTATCGCTTCTTCATCTTGAGATTTAACGCTCGCAGGATCGACAACGCCTTTTCTAACGTCGAAAGATAGTGGCGCAGAAAGCAAATGGTCTGGAGCTATCGTCAAATCAATACAGATTTTGCCTTCTGCAGTCTTAGTCATGGGGACTACAAATACTTCCGCCCCAGGCAGATTTCCCCATATTGATGGTTGATCCACGTAGCCTGAACTTATCTCAGGAGGAATTTTCCATCCGTAAAGTGAAAACGTCACATCTGTACCACTCGGAGAAATTACCCTTGTCTTTCTTCCATTTGCTAGTAATATGGCCACATCATTGCCTATTCTCTCTACATATTCAGGTTTGGGGCTATCGCAAATCTCCAAAAACGAATTCTCATCTATCCCTAGCATGACAGCTACGCGGACAGGCGACTTTCTTATGGCCCTAATGAAGAACCTCCGAAAGTTCAGTTCATTCGGGATGTTGGCCAAGCACAGGATTATGATGTCCACAGATTCAATTGCCTCTCTGATACTGGTTCCAAGTTTCGGTTTGGTGACATCGCTGGTTTTGCGAAAATTGTCGGACAAAAGCATTATGTAAGCCTTTACTCCAATCCGACTCGCGGCGACAGCCAACGCATCGGCAATTCTGATTCGGGGTTCATCACATACAATCAACATATCTTCGCCGATTTCAGCTTTGAAGTTTTTCTTCAAGATAGAAACAGCTGCCTCAGAGAGCATTAAGTCATTTATCATATCTTCACCCCCAGAGCTCTGGCTGCGCTTGGTATGTCTATTAACCCGTTTCCTTGGGCTTGTTTGGTGTAGCCCTTTATCGGCTTGGCCGAGCCGATAATCGCTGCTCTTAGGTCACTGTAGAATTTTGTTGGGTCCTTACTCTGTTTTTTGAGTTGAAGAAGAAGCGCCAAAGCCCCCGTCACAAAAGGTGCAGCATAAGATGTTCCCAAATGGGCTTCATCTATAGTAATTTCCATCCAAGCTGTAAGTTTATGATAGTACCTTACCCTCACAGGAATATCGGCTGGAGCCAGTAGATCTGGCTTTCCAGGGGACCATGACCAACTGCTTATATCCGACACTTTCGGTTCCGCTCGTTTTTTCTTATAAGAGGCTCCTCCTACCGCAATCGCGCCTTGAGCAGATGCCGGGCAAGCTATAGGTCCCTGATTACCTCTGTTCCCTGCACTTGCAACAACTATTATCCCTTGGTCTGCCACATAGTTGACCATTTGATCTAACGCGCAATTAGCGTCGCAGGATGCTACTTGGTGTGTTCCTAGACTCATGTTTATTATGTCGGGTTTGATCGTATCAACGCAAAATTTGAGAGCGTCAATAATGGATTGGTCATCCGTCGTCCCAGCTATTGCAACGGCTTTAACATCGTAAATTATCGCTTCAGGAGCAATCAGATGTATGAGAACTGCAACTTCTGTGCCATGAGTTCCGACCGACATGTCTATCTCGTTAGTGGTGTTCTTCCTCCAAAGACCCGTGCCCGGAATCTTTGCCACGCATCTGCATAGAAACTCTGTTTGTCTTATGACGCCCGTATCGATTACAGCAACTTTTGCGTTTTTTCCGTAGAAACCCTTTTCCCTTGCCCAAACACGAACGTGTTTTGTATAGAGATCATTGAAAAGATTGGGGGTTTCTTGAAGACTCATTTACATCACAGGACTTCAAGCTCAGAAGAAGGAGACATTTTCTTGACGATGTCCAAATTTTGTATTGCTTGAGCTATTGTTGGTTCCGCCTTAACTTCACCGGTGACCATCTTCAGAGGTTCTATTACCGTACGCACTTTGAGACCTTTCGATGACAACGTCTCAACGTTTTCTGCAGAATAATCTCGCAGCCAAACAGTTACATGCATGGTCGCGTTCGGCTTACACTTATGAATCGCTCTTGCCAACTCAACTATATCTTCTGTCATTGTCAGTTCTTCCGATCAATTATTGTCGAAACTGAATAATAGACTTTTTTGCCCACTCGATTTCTGTCCACAAGATGCTTTTCATAAAGCCTACAAAGATAACCACTCTCTAAATGTCGTGACCGACCAGTAACTTTTGAGACATCATCAGAAGTAATCATTCCATTGCGTTTTTGAGAAATCACACTCAGCGTTTTGTTTAGGCTTTCTGGAATTAGTGGATTGTTGAGCCTTTCAGCTTTGGCGGTAGTAACAGGATTGCTTGAAGACATGGGTTGTACGGATGCAGTGGCTAAAATTCTTTGCAGCGATTCTAGCTTAGACTGTAGCTCATTTAACGCCAGAGACAGACGTCTGTTTTGCGTCTCAAGGCACTTTACCCTTTGTTCTAAATTTTCAGACATGTTTAAGTTCACCTCTGAACTGTCCAGACTACATCTGGACAAATTGCAGATAGCATAATATTAACTCCGTCTCTTTTTAAGGTTTATGGAACTCTGCTCAATGCCAGAAATTTATGACAAAGGGAATCAGGGACAAGTAAAGTTTCTTACAAAAAAAGAAGGAAATACGGGAGATTTCGCTACTTTACGCTTATAGAAGCAATAAATAACCAACTCCAGGAGGGCGTGAATCTGAAGATTGAAAAGTGTAACTTATTTTTGTCCAAATTATCATGCTTGTGCTTTTTCTTTCCTAAACTCACTTATTGCACTATTCAATTCTCTTGAACAATTTTCTGTAAGCATCCGTGAGGTTTTAATTGCGCCTTTCAGAAAAGTGTCAATATAGCCCATTGGAACAATATTCACGATCGAATGCGGCATTCCAACTACTGGATTTCGCCATAATAATGTCCCAATTTCTGCTTCTTCGACAATTACCTCACCGTCCTTGTTCAAGTAGCACTCATAAAGTGAGCCATCAAGAATAACCACTGGAAAGGAAACAAGACAGATTCGTCTCGAAAAAGTTGGAGATTTATCAATCGCTTTAACTTCAGCTACAGCAGCCTTAATCGCACCCATAATCGCTCCATAGGGAACATCAACATGATCACCAAATGCTTGTATCAAGCCGTAACCTGCTCTGTTAGGAATAAGAAATCCAGGCAATTTTAGAATGTCTTCCCGCCTAGAAACACTTTTTAGAAAAGCTTGACCAAGTTTAGAAGCTGCTCGCTGGACAATTCTTGCTGGATCTGCGAGGTGTATATCTGAAGACGTAAGAATGATCCAAGGTTTATCTCTAGCCGACTTGCACTCTATGAAAAATTCTGTGCGAATTAAAACGCCATCAATTTCATTCTGAATATATGCAGTTACATCTATTTCACGAGAGACTTCCGTGTCAATGTCCTTGTAATAATCTGATTGCATAGTGTTAAATCCTAAAGTTCTAAACTTTCGAGCCACACTCATTTCAAAAGGATAACCCTGTTTTTGGAGCCAATCAATGATTTTGCCTTTTAACTCGGTATTTTCTTTGCTCATAGATTTTGCTGCCTACCGAATAACTTTCGGGCATACTAATTATGAAGCAATAGCTATTAAAATAGCCGTAAAAATTTGCTATAAAACCGAAAAAAGAGAGGAAATTTGCGGGAGATGTCTCCATTGACTTCATGTTAAGGATTTATGAAGTTTATTGGCTCAATGCGGACTTTTTAGGGGAGTTTAGATTATTCAGGTAAACGTTTTAATTTAACTTTGAAGTCGTCCTATGGCTATGTGGCGGCTAGGGTTCTTCTTCCATGACATGGCGTTCGGATTATTAACGGTATTCATACCGCTATACGTGATAGTTTTCAAAAATACCAGCATCTTAGGCGGACCGCTGCTTGCTCTGGGAGTTATGATGTCAATTGCGATATTCTGCTCCATCCCTGCCTCATTTCTCTGGGGCTACCTCTGTGACGCCACCCGTCACTACAAAGTGTTTATTCTCCTTTCTTTCGCTTCAATAGCTATAATTCTTTTCCTCATGACGCTTCCATTTGCTCAGAATCTAATTTTCTTTGTTGCCTTGTACGTGGCTATGCAGATGCTTCATGTGGCGCATGAATCGCCGAAGAATGTTCTTGTCACTGAGCATTACAGCCGCAATAATTGGGAGAGAGCTTTCGGGTTTTATGAGGGTATCACCGAAATTGGCACGATTATCGGCTTGGCTATGGGGATATTCATGTTTGCGTCTACTCTTAGCTTCTCTGTGCTGTCGACCTACACGCTTTATCTATGCAGTGGCCTAAGCGTAGTGGCGTTGATTCTGGCGGTGCTGCTAGTTGCGGACCCGTTGATGATTTTTGAGAGGCGACTGGTTGGTATCGAGAGGAAGATGGATTATGCTAATCGTGGTTTTGAGGGTTCATCGAGGCTTATGGATGGGCTGCGCTGGGATGGTTCGCTTAAGGAGGACAGTTTCGCTGGGTTCGTCGCTGCAATAGTTTTGTTTGCTCTTGCGACGAGTCTGTTCTTTACGCCTTTGCCGATTTTTCTTAGGCAGGGTTTAGGTTTGTCGACAAGTTGGGTTTATGTTGCGTATATTTTAAACTCCGTTGGGGGGACGACAGGTTACTTCCTGATTGGTCGCCGGGCGCAGTCAATGGATATAAGAAAGCAGATGCCCCGTTTTGTGCTTTCACGTAGCATAATCATCTTCATACTGGTAGGGGTTATTCTATTGCATTTTTCACCTAAGATTATGACGGGCGTCCTGCTGATTTTTATCGGGTTTGCGTATGCCATGTACTATATCATGATGCTTTCGCTGTCGATGGAGGTTATACCGCAGGGCAAGGCAGGGCTTTTCGATGGAATGGTCGGGTTAGGATCCGCAATGGGCGCTTTTCTCGGGCCTTTCCTTGCTTTTCACCTGAATTATGTTCCAATGTTCGTCATAACCGCCGTGATTTTCTTAGTCGCCTTCTTAGCTCTGAAACTGTTCCGTTAAAGCATCAAGTTGCATGCCATTTTTGTGGTGGAATTTTGTCACAAATAGTAGGGTACCCTATAGGGCGGGTCGTGTTTGCTCTTACAACCTACCCCTCCCGATCTACCTTATGCTTCTAATATGCCCCAAATATGATTTAACATACTTCAACATGGAAGCGACGCCTTCGCTTTTCAACATGAAATGGTTGCTTTTGCATGTTAAATAACTGTACAGAGGAATGTTTACGCCTAATAAACCATCTAGAAAAGGCTTATCTCCTCAATTGCGGGGTAACTGAAAAGTGAATAATATCTTAAAATTAAAAACAGCTATAACTTATTCCAAATAGGCAGCAGGTAAGCGTTAAGGCAGCTGGTGTTTTGGCTTATTCGAAAAATAGAAAAACATTTTTTGCTCCTTGAGTAGCAAATAAAAAACAAAAGAAGACAAATGAAAGAAAAAATTGGTGAGTTTGCGCTCGGGTTTATTCTGTGTGGACTCTGAATAGGTCGATGTCTTCACGCATGGCTGGTGTTAGCTCAAGGAAGTCTCTAACTGACCGTTCAATGTCTTTCGACTGGGTAACGTATCTTCCGACGATTAGGATGTCAGCGCCCTGCTCTAAAGCTTCTTTGGCTGTTTCTGGTACTATTCCGCCTGCAACCGCTATTAGGAATTTCTTGTTTGGGAAAGCTTCGCGTATTATTTTTATACGTTCAAGTCCGCAGGTTCTTCCGCTTTCTTGATCTATTCCTCTGTGCAATATTACGACGTCTGGGAACTCTTTGAGTGACTTAAGTTTTCCAAGAACATCTTCAACGTTCAACATGTCTATAACCGCGTATATTCCAAGTCTTTTGGCTTCATGAACGAACGCATCAAGAGTTTCAGGAGGCGCAAGTCCAGCAGCAACCACTGCGTCTGCCGTGTCTTCATATGCTATGTCTACTTCGACTTTTCCAACATCAAGCGTTTTTAGGTCTGCAACAATGAACGAGTCTTTCGCTACTTGTCTCAGGTCGCTGATTACTCTTGTTCCATAACGTTTGATTAGTGGTGTTCCGGCTTCAATGATGATTCTGTCACTTCCTGGAAGCTGAGCGAGGATTTTCTTGGTTTTCTCAAGCTCAGGTGCATCCATAGAAATCTGCAGGTATGGGGGTCTCCATAAGCGTGGAACTTTAAAGCCCATTATCGGATGCTTTGCGCGGTCTTTCTCATAAATTATCTTTTCCTGTGATGGGTACTTCTTTAATGCTCGCTGAAGCGCCATTTTTGTCGCGCCATAATTATACTGGTATATTCTTCGGTAATCGCTTGCTTGCGGATGAACAAACACGCTGCAAATTATAACCCACTCATCAAGTTTGTCTGCGGGAATAATTCCTTCTTCTGCAGAATCAGCGATAGCTTTGGCAACTGCTGCTTGTGCTGGACCAAAAATTTTTCCTGTGTCCGCCATGTTCTTAATGGTTACCTTAGGTACTATTAGCGTGTGGGGTTTCGGCGGCAAGTTCGGTCTTATGACTGCCAGCAGTGGCGTATGACCGGCTGATAAACTTGTCATGCCATTAGCGAATGCTTGGCCAACTGGGCCATTCTTGTCACCTATCATCAGGTCGATGTGTGCAACTTCGTTTCCTTCTCCGACCAGAGATTCGCCGATTAAGTAAGTGCTTCCTGAATATTCATCTGGGGCGTCTGCAACAGTTGTCGGTATGCGCTCAACAATCTCTTTGAAATCGACATTAAACTCTTTTAACCAAGTGTAAAGTGTATCTCTGTGGATCTCCAATTCTTTTGCTGTTCCGACAATTGTCGGTTTTGTCGGCTTATTTTTTGAGCCAACTTCTTTTTTTGCTGCTTCGGTCAAGATTTTTATAAATTCTTCTCGAGTTTCTGGCTTTTTAACATCTGCTCCCGACATTTTTTAGCCTCAGCGCTCTCTGTATATTATCTTATATATAAGAATGTCGGAAGGTTTGAAAAGTATTAGGGGGCGTTGGGGTGGTTTTAGCGGTAGGTTGTCGTTTAATGTTTGTTTTCTTTGGGGCAGCCGTAACAACTTGCCTCGGGAAAAAGGTCCAGCGGTAAATCTATATACCTTGAAGTTTTATTGAATGCCTCATTATGAGGCAATCGGATGTCTTGGACTGACTGGGCATGCTTAGGAATATTCATACTTGGTTTTTTGCTGTTCCTATACGGAGCCAACATTTATAATGCAATTATCGGTTACACTGGCGTTTACCTGTTCATCGGTTCAATCGCAGCCTATCTTATTATATACATACACAAGGAATTGACTAAGAAACCGTCTGCTTAAAATCCGTAAATGTTACCGTATTTTTCATTTAAATATTGCAGGTACGGTTCAGAATTCAGGTTTCTTCCAGTCGCTTTCTTGATTAGTTCTTCTGGGTCATAGAGGTCTCCTTGGCTGTGAATATTTCTCTTTAGCCAATCGTTAACGTGGTTTAGTTTTCCCAATGCAAGCTGATTGCGCCAATCCGGCAGGTCTTTGTTGATTGTAGCGGTTATTTGTCCACTGTAAATGTTGCCAAGCGCGTAGCTTGGGAAATAACCATATAAGCCGCTTGCCCAATGCGTGTCCTGCATTACTCCTTCTGAGTCATCTTCAACTTTTACGCCTAGATAATCAGCGTATTTCTGGTTCCAAGCCTCAGGGAGCTCGTTGACTGCGATTTTATCGGCGAAAAGGTCTCTTTCAATTTCAAAGCGAATAATCACATGCAAGTTGTATGTTACCTCGTCGGCTTCAATGCGGATTTTTGAAAGCTCAACCTTGTTGATAGCTCTGACAAACTTGTCTAATTCAACGTTTGCAAGGCTGGGCGCTGCTTTTTTAAGTTTAGGCATAAAGCTTGTCCAAAACTCTTTCGAGCGGCCAATTACGTTTTCATAAAAGCGTGATTGCGACTCATGTATTCCATAGGAGCAGGTGGAGCCTATTGGTTGATATTTCCATTTTGGGTTAAGGTTCTGCTCATAGAGCGCATGTCCACTCTCGTGAAGTACAGAGAAGATTGAGCTAGCATAATTGCTTGGGTAATAATGGGTCGTTATGCGCACATCATCATAATAGCCTGTGGTAAAAGGGTGTTCTGTCTCATCAATTCTCCCATGTGCCGCAGGAGAGGCAGTGTCGTAACCTAATGTCTGTGTTAAGAGTTGCGCAATTTTGCGCTGGTTCTCTGCTGGAACTGGCTGATGAAGTATTGCTGTATCAGGCTTGCTTTGGCTAGATTGGATCTTACTTATCAGCTGTTTCAAGCCGCCTTGGAGTTGGTTAAATATTGCCGTAATCTGGTTAGCGGTCATTTTAGGCTCAAAATTGTCGACTAAGGCTTCATATGGCGTTTTGGTTTCCTTAACCTTCATGAGGATTTCTGCAGCTTCCTTGCTTAAGTTCAAAAGCTTTTGCAAATCAGGCTTGAAGAGGCTAAAGTTTTTTTGGGCTTTAGCTTTTTTCCAAACGTTCACTGTTATTACCTCTTGCTTAGCAAGTTCAGCCACCAATTTTTCTGGCAAACTAGTTTGTTCTCGGTAGCTTTTGTTGATTAGGAAAATATTGCGTTTCTCGGCTTGCCCCAGCGCTTCATACTCGGGGTTTGCTTGTATGGTAGCTAATAGTTTTCCTATTTGTGGGTTAGTGCTCATTTGGTGATGAATACGAGTTAATAAGGACAGTTGCAGGCTTCTTTGCTCTACTGCACCAGGCGGCATCACGGTTTCCATGTCCCAGTGAATTATGCCCTCAGCGGTTCCAAACACTGTAGCATCTTTAGTTTTTGCTAATAATTCTTTGTAAACTGCAGAGATGCTCACTTTTGCCACTTCTTTACTATTTTATAGGGAAATTCGGTTATTTATTGTATGGTGCTAATCATGTTAACGTTAACACGATTGCAAAAGCTTTTATCTGTTGACATTATAAATGCCGATTATTGAGGAAAACACAAATGAGTAGCTTAGAATCAGATAAAAATCTCGCAGGCATAGGATCAATACTTCTCATCTTCCCATTTGTCAGCATCATAGGCATAATCCTTGTTTTCATCGGCATGAAAGGAATGTCAGAATACTATAAGGAGCCGGGGATTTATCAAAACGCGCTCAGTGGCCTTATCTTTGGGATCATCGGATCAGTAGCATTCGCCGCAGGTATTGTGCTTGCTTTTGCAGTGGGTGTCTTTACGTTCGGATTTGGCGCTTTGATTATCGTTTTTGGCGCACTTGTAGTCGTCTTCGTCTTCTACTTACTGATGGCGATGCATTTTAGACAAGCATTTTCATTGCTTGCCCAAAGAACCGGCGAGCAATCCTTTAACACTGCAGGCAATTTGCTATGGTGGGGCGCCATACTGACGATAATTTTTGTTGGCTTAATACTGATATTCATCGCTTGGATATTTGCCACAATAGGCTTCTTCTCCATGAGACTTCAACCACAGCAACCATACGCTTCACAACCATCTGGTTATACTCCACCTTCTACACCACCAGTAGCACAGCCAACACAAGCAACACGATACTGCCCCAACTGCGGCGCACCTGTAGAGCCAAACACCGCTTTTTGTCCTCACTGCGGAAAACAATTACCACAATAAAAACCCAACTTTTTTTATTTCTCAACTTTAAAAGCCGGCGTTCATTAGGAGCGTATAAGGCCTGTTTGACCCCCCTTGTCCACTGTTTAGACATAGTTTTACTAGCTAAAAAGCAGGTCCCTCCCACTACCTCAATTTAGCTAGAATAATTATCAACAAAATTGACCTACCCTCGCCCTATCCTTTTGTTATGTAATTCACCAGCTAAAAGTGAGCCCTATTTACCGCTGAGATTCCTTAGCGCTTAAATCAACTAGAACGTCTCTTTTCTCCATTTAAGTCAATGTCCAATAGGAGCAGCACAAGCTGAATCGCGTTTTAGAAATTGTTTTCTAAGTTGGAAAATAAAAATGGAAAGGTGGTGTTTGTGTCATTCAATTTTATGTCTCTATGTTTTCTGCGTTTTTGTTTCGGCGCTGTTTTTGGCGAAAGTGTAGTTTTTGATTGTTAAGCTTAGGGCAATTATTACTATCATTAAAGCAATGCCTGTGACGAAGATTGTGTTAAAGGCTGTTTTATTTCCAAACGTCATAACGTATGGCGGTACAGGTAACTTTACAGTGTCATAGTACGTTGACATTATAGTGGTGGCGAGGACTGGACCAATTGCGCCTCCAAGGTTTCGCAGCATGGTATTCATTCCTAAGCCTACTGCTGTGTTTTCTCTGGGCACTGATATTGAAATCATGTTTACTATTGGTATAATCAGGGACACGAGTCCGACGAGTGCAACGGCAACGTCTATGGTCAGTTCTGTTGTGGTTCCTCTATAGAAAGTGAATAGTAGCAGACCAATGATGCTGACGGATGCGCCTAGAGCAAGTATGGGTTTTGGTCCTATTCTGGTTACAAGTCTACCCATAATTGGCCCTACTACAAGCATTACGAGTGTTGCAGGTGCAAGTGTCAGTCCCGTAGTGACAATGTCAAGTCCTAGTCCGTACGGTGCAGGATACTGAGCGTAATAGATGACAGCAAAGAACACTAGAAACATGGAAAGGCTAGACATTATGCCAACCAAGTTTGCGACGAGGACGTTCCTGATTTTTAGCAAGCTTAATTGAATAAGCGGGCTGGTGCGTTTGTTTTCAAAGACAAAGAAGTAAACGGTTAAGATTAATCCTGGTATAAGGAATGCAATGTTTTCGTAGGATAGCCAGCCTAAGGTTGGTGCCTCTGTTAAGTATATCAGCACGAGAACTATACCAGCCATCAGTATCGTTGCACCTGTGAAGTCAACCTTGCTCTTTTCGCCAGGGACATCTTTTTTGAGCATTACTGCGACAAGGAAGAATAGGACTATGCTAAGTATGAAGGCGGTGTGAAAAGCCCAATGCCAACTGAGGTCTTGCACAACATAAGCACCTATGACTAGACCAGCTGCGGCGCCTATGGCGAAGGTTCCGCTGATTATACCTTGAGCAGTCGCTACTCTTTCTTTGGGGAAAATGTCAGTGATTATAGCTAAGCCTAATGGGATTATGGCAAAGCCCACGCCTTGAATAGCTCTTGAGGCGATTAGCATGTCTATGTTTGGAGAAAAACCGGCTAATCCTACTCCTGCAATGTAGAAAAGTAAGACTGTGAGAAAGATTTTTTTCTTGCCATAGATGTCGCCGAGTTTTCCGAACAGCGGCGAAACTGCGGCTCCGACAATTAGAAAGGCAGATGTAATCCATGACGCAACGTTTGCTGTTGTTGATAAATCTTTTTGGATGACTGGGATTCCTGGAATGACCATAGTTTCCACATAGTTGACTAGCAGTGAAACGGCGGTTACGGTTAGTAGAACTTTCGTGGGGTAACTTAAGCCACTTTTAGAGGCATTTGCGTTTGAACTGGGCATGCTGCTTGAGTTCATGTTAGACCGCTTTTTTAATAATGGTGACTATTAGTCAATTAATATACTTATCGTCGTTAATAGTAATGTTTTAAAGTCAACTGGTTATATTTAATGATGGTTACCATGCCTAAAGTAGTTCCCGAATACAAAGAAGAAGCCAAATCGAAAATTATCGAAGCCGCTCGCATAGTTTTTGCCAAAAAAGGGTATCATGATTCAACAATGGACGACGTCGCCAAAGAAGTCGGCGTAAGCAAAGGCGCACTCTACTCATATTTTAAAAGTAAAGAAGACATCCTGAAAGAAACTTATCTGCAAACCCACCAAACACTCAGAACCATTATCAATACAGCGTCCGAAAAACCTGATTTAACGCAAGCGTTTGAAGAAGTTTACAGCATGGTGACTGAAAGATACAAGGGCAACTTGCACAGACATTTCGAACAAGTCGCTTTGGCCTCACATGATCCCCTAATTAAAAAAATCATCATGGATGATTACCAACGAGATGTCGAAACGGTTCAAGCATTTGTAGAAGCGAAAATGAAACAAGGTCTGATGAGAACCGACGTTGACGCTCAAACCATAGCTGAACTCTTCACCGCACTATTTATGGGAACGATGGAAAAACTGGTCCTTGGATTCCCAAACAAAGATGTACACGAACAATGGATAAAATCCATGATACTCATACTAGGAAAAACAACAAAAACAAACTAAAAAGCACTTTTTCCATTTTAAGCTAAACTATACGTAAAACCGTCACCCTCTATTTATCATGAAGTGCTGTTTTTATGGTTGAACGTAAAAATTCAAAACTCGGTCCATTCTGCCTAAAGCGCCTCCATTGCATTAAGGACCCATACGCGGCTTAGAAGCAGGTAAAGTAGTCTGCCAAATATTCGGAAAAACCTTCAAAACCCACACCCAACTTGACCTGCACATGGAACAAATGCATGGAAGCCCTGAAAAAACACATACTCAGGCGCATGAATAATTGGTGCTCCGGCCGGGATTTGGACCCGGGTCACCGGCTCGAAAGGCCGGAATACTTGACCAGACTATACTACCGGAGCCCTTTGCTTAAAAACATCAAGCAGAATGCTTTTTCACTCGAATAAACCTTACCCTTCAAGAATCGGGCTTTTAGCTAGCTTGCGCTTTATTGTTTTGGTTTTTTGGCTTAAACAAAAATCCAGTTATTTGCTCAACAAGCTTGCCCTGGTTCTTGGCCGTTTTCTCGAGTTCCTCTATTCTTTTTTCTATGTCATTTGAAATGATTTTGCCTTCGATTCTGTTTGCTGAGCGGAACATAAGCAGCATTTTGAAAACCTCTGAAATTGCTTTTTCTTGCTCGCCAACAGATGCGGGTTTTGTTCCAGCAATAATGGATAACTGGTCCACATAGTGTTCTTTAATTTTTAATTCCGCGTTAACGGAGGGGTCAGTTGGAAACGCAATGCTAAACGGCGTCTTCTTCGCTAGTTCCGCTGCGGTTGGAAAGCGGATTATGATGTCTCCTCTAATCCATGAAGAAACGAATTCAGTGACGAATTTTCGGATCTCTTTTTGGCTGAAAAGTAACGCGGGCTCTGTTTTTGGTTCAGTTTTCTTTTTGATTCTTACGTTTATGACTTTTTTGTCTGAGTTGTTTTCCATGATATTCCCTTCCCAGCCTTCGAGTTCTTCTACTTTTCTTCTTAAGCGTGACTAGTATTTAAGAAAGCGTTAAAAAGAGATTTTTGCTGCAGACGGAATTTTTCCCAAAATTTTCGCTGTTGCCCTCTCTACTTTCTCCCGTTCGGCTGCATCGGTGTATACTCGTAGTATATTCATGAAGCCTTTGAGTGTTTCAAAAATCTTTGAAATCTCACTTAGCCGCTGCGGAGTTTTGTCACCCGCTTGGTTTCTTATGAAAACAGGAATCTCCATAGACTCCATAAGTACCGCGTGATGGTAAGGTACGGATGGCACCGTGGGCACGTCAATTATTACTGATTCAATGCTGACGCCTGCTTCTTTGGCGATTTCACTTTGCATTTGGCGCCTGTATGATTCGCGACCGAAAATATTGGAGATCATTGTGTCCTTCTCGTAGAATGTCCGCTCATAAGCGCATTTTAGCATTATGCGTCTTTCTAAGTTGCCAATTATTCCTTTGGATGCCGAGCACTTTTTTAGGGCTGACCAGACGGTGTAGTCATCCAGCGCCAAATAGTCTTCAGGCGTCTTGAACGCTGTCAACCCTAACTCGCCGTTTGCTTTTTCCATGGCGGTTGCCAGCATAATCTGCGCTGCTCTGCCGACACGGTGAAAATAAATGCTCTTAAACGATTCAATCCTAGCAATCATGAACGCTTCTAACGCTGATAGTGCGCCTAGTTCTACGGCTAGATTTTCGCCTAAAACATCAAGCGCATGTATAAGACGGAAAACATCGATGAAACCGTACTCGGCGCCCGTGTGGTAGGTATCTCGGACGATGAAGTCCTGTTTGTCAACGTCCACGGCGCTGCTTATTATCTGGTCAAGAAACGCTTTGCCAGGTTTATGCAGTTTCCCAACGGCGAGTCCAGCTACCTCTTTAGGCTTGTAACCCATCTTTGATAGTTTATCGCTTACTTCGCTCTTCTCGATAATCCATGAAGTGATGTCTTCATGCGTTTTTTCCAAGTATTTTATCAGTAATTGCTCAAAAACATGCGAGAAAGGTCCATGTCCAGCGTCATGAAGCAGCGCTGAAATCCTGCACATGTCCGCTTCTTCATCGCTTACGAGGCGTGAAACGTTAGGGTTTTCCAAAACTTTGCCTGCCAAGTACATGACGCCGACAGAGTGTTCGAAACGTGTGTGGTTGGCTCCTGGATAAACGTATTCTGAACCTGCCAGTTGCCGCAGTCGCCTGAGCCGCTGCATTGGATACGAATCAATAATGTTTTTTTCTGCTTCGGTAATGTACACGTACCCATGTACGGGATCCTTTATTTCTCCCCAGTAAGCCTTAGGCACAAGCAAGCCTCACAGTTGTAAGCTATATTTATGTATCTCCCTATAATGTCTAACGCTAACCAGCCGAGTTGAAAAACATGGGCAAGAACGGCGTTTTCATCTGCATCGAAGGCTTAGACGGAAGCGGAAAAACCACACAGGCAGAGCTACTTACCGAAAGGCTTTACAAAAGCTACAATGCAGTTTACACTTCAGAACCCAGCCATGGCAAAACGGGCACTTTCATCCGAGAATGCTGCCTTTACGAAGAAAAACGGTTGCCAGCAGCCGCTGAAGCATTATTATTTGCCGCAGACCGCATAGAGCACGTAGAAAACGTGATAAAACCAGCTTTAGCCGAAGGGAAACTGGTAATCTGTGATCGTTATATTTACTCGTCTTTAGCCTACCAAGGCAGCGTGGGTCTTAGCTTAGCTTGGATCAAAAAAATTAACTCTTATGCTTTGAAGCCAGATTTCGCCATTTTTATCGATTTGTCTCCAGAACGGGTGCTGGAGCGTTTGCAGAGAAAGAAGTCTGTGATGGAAACTTTAGAAATACAGCAAAAAGTTCGAGAAGTCTATCTTAAGTTTGTTGAGAAGGGTGAGCTTATCAGGATAGATGGTGACAAACCAAAAGATGTAGTGGCAGATGCATTGTATTCAAAAGTTTTGGGTTTACTTAAAACGTGTAAATAGCACTTGAAAAAAATGAAAAGTTGGGTTTAGTCTTCTCTCCACTTGAACAGTTTAACTGCCAAAACGAAGATTACAGCTGTTATCACTGCAACGACGGCTAGGTCAATTATTGCTCCAGTGTAGTTTGCGTAAACCATGACGTTGTTTAAGCCCTGAATTATGTAGAATAGTGGCAGCACGTGAGCGAGGCTCTGCAAGTATTGTGGCATGATGCTAATGGGGAAAAATGTGCCAGAAAGGAACATCATTGGAAAAGTCACTATGTTACCTATTACGCCTGCAGTTTCAGGGTTCTTTGTTACGGTTCCAACCAGCATGCCTAACGCAGCGAACAGCATTGGACCCAGAATTAGGAAGGGTATAAGCCAAACGGTTAACGTTATGTGAGCGCCAAACGCAAAGATTCCTACGCCAACCATAAGTAGAAAGCTGAAAGCCCCTAAGACAATGTACCACATCACTTTAGAGGCTAGCCACTCCATTTTTGTGAGCGGTGTAAGTGAAAGCTGCTTGAACAGTTTTGTCTTCTTGTACTCTGAGGAAATGTTGACTAGTGAGAACATTGGGCTTACAAGTATTGAAAAACCAATCAAGCCTGGGATGAGGAAGTCAATGTATTTGGTTTGCTGAGTGTTCACCGTAGTCTGGGTTGTACCGATGATGGGTATGGCGTTTTGTTTGTAATAGTTCAGATTAAAATAGTTTATAACTCCATCAACTGTCCCACTTACGATACCACTGGTGCTTGATGTTGGATTACCATAGACTATCACGTTTACCCGATTGCCTGCCAAATAGTTAGCGGAGAAGTTTTCAGGAATAATAATACCGTCAGATACTGAGTGATCCGCAAGGTACTTTGAAAAGTTCTCTGAATTTGGCACTGTTATGACTTTGATTGTGCGCGAACTGTTAAGCGCGCTTAAAAACTGTGCGGCTATATTCATTTGTGGTGACGCAAACGGGCCGGTGTCCTGATTCTGAGCATAAACATTGATTGCTCCGTTGTTGTTACCAGCATAAATTGCGCCAAAAATTAAAATTAGAATTACTGGAAATACTAATCCAAAGAATAATCCGAACTTGTTTCTTAGATACCCACGACTAAATACTTTGAAATCTGAAAAGATTCTTTTTCCACTGACCATTTTTTAGCGCCTCTGTTGATTACTAGCTCTGCTTTTGCTTTCCTTGTTCTCAATGGTAATTTCGCCATGCTCATCTACTCTTCCGCTTACAAGCTTGATGAACACGTCGTCTAAGCTGTCCCGGCGTGTCTGAATTTCTCCCCATTCCATTTTTGACTGTTCAGCAGCTGCCAAAGCTGCTAGTGCATCGATTTTCTGTTTGAGCGGTATACTAATTACGCTTCTATGCCTATCGTACTCAACTTGTAGTTCAGTGTTTGCTTTGATATAATGAGCTAATTGTTCGGTTCCGTGAATTTCAAGTCTTTCTCCTGAACCGTGCTGCGCAATGATTTCATCTGAGGTTCCCATAGCAACAATGTGTCCATGGTCCATGATGGCTACTCTGTCCGCTAATTGCTGTGCCTCATCTAAGTAATGAGTCGTTAAAATGATTGTTTTACCTTTAGCTTTCAATCCACGTATGACGTCCCATATTGCTCTTCGAGCGTTCGGATCCAATCCAGTGGTGGGCTCGTCAAGAAAGAGCATTTCAGGAGTGTTCACAAGTGAGAGAGCAAGTCCTGTTTTCTGTTTCTGTCCGCCAGAGAGATTGTCAAAATTGACTTTAGCTGATTCCTCAAGCAAAACCTCTTTTAAAATTTCATCGGGATCAACTTTAATGTTGAAGAGGTCGGCATAGTATATTATGGCTTCTCTTGGGGTTGTTTTTTCAAAAAAAGTAAACTCTTGAGGTATGACGCCGATTTTCTTGTGAAGTTCATAACCGTTTTTCCATGGGTCAAGACCAAGAACCTTCACGTCGCCACCGTCCTTTGCTCTCAAACCTTCTAAAATTTCTATGGTGGTGGTTTTGCCTGCGCCGTTTGGACCTAAAAGACCGAAAACTTCACCTTTGTTAACTGTGAATGAGATGTCATCTACGGCTTTTAAATCTCCATAGCATTTCTTGAGACTAGAAACTTCTATTGGAATCAACTAAATTTTGCTCCTGTTTTCTTGGTTCTTGTGTGAATCTGCCTTTTTTTGTTGGCTTTCGCTTTTACGGAATTAATGTTGTTAGAAATATAACTTTCGGATATAGAATTAGTCTCTCCCTCATTAGTCTTTACATTATGCTAGAGGTTTGTTTTTTCAAAATTTTCCTGTTTGAGGCTTCATTTGTTTTGTTAAAAATAAACAGTGTTAAATCTTCTGGCGATATGTATCTTGGCCCTTTTTTATGGAAAACTTGAATTTCCAAAATGTCTCTGTTGTATACAGTTCGGAGAAGGTAATAATCAAATTTTAGCGCGCTCTTTTTTTCTCCCTTATAGTAACGTATGGCACAGAAGAAATCCATTGTACGTAAATGCTCTTTTTCCAGAAGGTTTCGTACTTTTTTTACTTCTTCCTCATCAATGTAGTTGAAGCCTTCAGCGTCCGCCAAACCGAACTCGAAAATTAATTTACATTCAGGTATAGTTGGGTTAGCGGCTTCTTCAAAACTGAATTCCTTTCTGTTTATTTCATAAAGAACTTGGATTAGCCTTTGCTGAAGTTGTTTGCTTGAGAGAGTTGAATTAAAGCTCTCAACCATGTGAATGTTTAAGGGGAAATTTTCATAAAAACCCAGTGTCAAGATAGTCCTGCTCAGGCTTTCTTCATATTCTTAATTTTTTCCAGACTGTTTAGTAATTCAGATAGTGCAACGCTGAGTTTTTGTAGTTCTTCTAAGTCTTCGGTTTTTTCGATTTTGCCTTGTAATTCTTGCATCTTCGCTAAGAGTGTTGCTTCGAGTTTATCGTAGGCTGTACTGGCTGCGGCTTGCTTTGGTGGTTCTTCGCCTTCTTTAACTATTACTACTTTTTTTTCATCATTTGCGCACCACAACGTGCCATCTTTTAGTCTGAAGAGTGGGGAAGCGCAGACTGGGCATGACAGGTCGGTTAAAGTGTCGCCTTGCCTTAGCAAGTCAGCCATGCGTTTAATAGGTGTGTTTTCTTTTTCTTGCAATTAGAACCCCAAAGTAAATACGTATCAATTGCTTATATAAGCAGTTACTGCGTGACGTGCAGTAGGTAGTGCCGATTTATGGTTCGAAAGAAAAAAGCTGAAGAATACGAAGCTAAGATTAAGCAAGCGTTAGTAGTGCTTGGAGAGGTCTCTGAGGACAGCACAACGCCAAGAAACATCAGGCGTTCCGCAAAAGACGCTGTGAATTCCTTGCAAAGCTCTGAATATACGCCTGCAGTGAGAGCTTCAAACGCCGTGTCGCTTCTGGATGAAATTTTGCAAGACCCAAACATGCCGCCCTACACGCGGGTAAAACTTTGGAACGTTATGAGTTTTATTGAAGCAATAAAAGATTAACTGGGAGCATATAAGACTACTTTCGCTTCCTGAAGACTTGGGCGCCGTCAATTTCTGCAACGTATTCAAAGCCTACTTCGAGCAGTTTGCAAGATTCATCTAAGTTTTGAGCCCTTTCACGTGGAACTCGTCGTCGGCATTTTGGAACAAAGCCTTTTCCAGGTTGATGTATCGCCTACTCTATCCTACCTGATTTTTGATAGACCTTCACCAGAGTAAAAGAATGAAAAGTAAAAAACGGAGTGTAAGCCTTAAGATTTTTTGGAGAATAATGAGAGCCAATTGGAAAATCTAAAAAACAGATTTTGCTGTGTCTAAAATAGATATTTGTTTTTCAATTTCAGTGGAAAGAGTTCCATAGTCAACTTTAATGTCTCGTAACCGCAGAAATTTAATACCTAACCTATTCGCTATCAAAATAGCGTTTCTCGTGGCGTTTCTATAAACTATTATCCCAAACGTCTTATCCTTGAGATAGTTCGTTGTACTTTTCCGCGTTACGGTTTTTGCCCATTCAATTTTCTTAGTAAAAGAGTGAACCATGTAACCCGTGACAGGAATTCTTGTGTAAACATCAATGGCTAGGTAATTTCGTCCGGCGATTGGATCGAAGAACTGATAAAAAATATCAAAGGCCATTCCACCAGTAACAGTTAGAATGTCTTGAGTGTGCGGTCGGATTCTATCACCATAACCCGTTATAATTTTTGCAGGGTACAGATTCATTATTAATTCGTGAACTATCTTTATCACTGCGTATTCTGTTTTGTCGGCAATTATTGCTTGCCGTTCTTGAATCAATAGTCGCGGGACATTCGATGGCTCAACATAAAAATCTATGCCTTTCAAAGTCACTTTACTCAACAAGCCTAGCTTGGTTAGCCTTTTGACTGCATATTCAACATCGTTTCCAGAAGAAGGAATTATTCGACGCAAATCGTATGTCGTAAAATAATAAATGCGTCTGTTCAGCAAAGTAAACTTACCCAATATTCTCTTTTGAAGCGGCGCTAGAAGACCTACTATAACGTCCTGCAGATTTTCCGTCGCAATTGTTCTTCGGTAAAATAGTCTTCCACTCTTCCAAAATTGGGGTGGTTTTTGATCGGTAGATAGGCTATACACTCCAACCAATTTGCATTGTCCTGTGCATAAATATTCCATGCTTCCTCTAAACGCGTGTACCCCGAGTTTGCCATCGAGGAAATCGCGTAGTTCCCGGGCTGTGCAGGTTCCCTTTTCCAAAATTAGATTCACTGCAGTAGCTCTCCTTTGTTTGCAGTTTAATTCGCAGGGACATTTTGCGCTTTCGATCGTCATAAATGTTCAGCATTCCTATTATTAATAACCATACCTATAATTAAATAAATAATTTAATAAGTAATTATGAATTTTAGTAAAAAAAGTAAAAATATCCTAGAAATCATTAATTTAAATTAATTTACTGAAATTACTAATTTACTGAAATTACTAAAATTACTAGAATTCTATGGTTATGGGTATTCAGCGAGGAGGGTTTTTGGGGTTGTTTGCGTATTAGTATTGTAGCTTGGGTTTAAAGGATCCGCTTGCAGCCTCTGCTACTAGGAAGCCAACGTGGTGTTGGGGTACGCGCGCTAGCATGCTACAAGCCGACCTAAGCTATCTAACAACATTTGGCAGAGGCAAAAGTGCTCATGATTTGAAGCATCATGCTCAAAGATTTAACCCTCTCAAACCGCATCCTGCAAAAAATAGGACAAGAAGCCACTCGGCAGAAAAGGTCACGAAGCGAATGGGGTGAACTGCACTTTGAAGCGCTGTTCTCCAATTTCGCGAACAATGAAAACTAAATAAGGTGAAAGAAAAATTCTCTGAAAAGAGTTACCTCCAAGACAAGAAAAACTATTGTTGGCGCCTAAAGCTAAGAGATTTGCTAAAAAACCACAAATTAGATATTGTTGTGCAGAGTTACACAGATTGTGGAACTTCTGCAATGATCCAGGCGGGTAAATGGAGTAAGTATACATTAGACGTTTTCTTAGAAGAGGCTAGCAGGTCTGTCAACAACGGCGGGAGAGTTTATTGTAACATCCTAATTGCGTATCCGCAAGTTTTTGACAAAATACCTCGGCGATTAGAAATCTATGGGCTCAGAAAAAATCGTCCCTGGACTGTGGAGTTAACGCGATGCGAAGAAGAAGGACTTTTTGTTGTGAACTTCCGACATAAACAAACAGAAAAAACGGTCCCATTCTTGTGGAAAGTTATCCGTGATGAGAAGTACGTCACAATCCTTTCTTTCTCGTTAGATAAACATTCTGAAATAAGAAAATCACTCTATTCTCTAGTGGGAGTTACAAAAGGTTTATGGCTTGCATGGCTAGGTTCGGACTTCTTAGAACGCCTTGATGATTTTGCTAAAAAATACTTGAGTGAAGACGCAGAAGTTTTTGCAAGTTTAGCATCGGAGACAATTGAGGGAAAAAACCGACCGCGAAAAATCCGCTCTTATCCAATGCCCCGGAGAAAATACATACCGCTGGCAGAACTGCGTGAATCAAATAAAGAAAACTACGAGAAGACAGGAGATATTACCAAATACTCAACAATGCGATATCGTATTTCTTCCGAGGAGAAGAAAATTTCATTCACGATTTCTGTTACTGACCGTGCAAAAGTTATGTTTGAAAAAGGAGATTTTACAGTTTTCGCTTCATTACTAAAACCAATGGTTACTGAAGCAAGAAAAATTCTTGATGTCTTAAGGAGGGAACATAGGACAACTGAGGAAGAAACAAAAATGTTTGGAAAGGTGGTCTGTGTGAGTAGCCCTGGAGTTATTCAAACGCTAGTATACAGAAAACCCGAAAATGCCAAAAAATGGTTCAAAGAGATAGTAGAACTCTTTGGTGTTGACAACAAAGATCAAAAACTTGTTAATTTTACATTGCTTTCAGGAAATCCCTACTTCCTCAGCCATGTGATTGATGTTGAAAATGGATCTTCTATTTATTTGTCAGCTACAAGTGATGATTTGAGGATTGCTCCTGCTGAAAATTACCCCAATGAATCTACTGTGGCAAAAGTTATAGATATCCTTCAAAGGCAAATAGACCCCTCAATTTCATTCTCCTGAGGGAAAATGTTTTGGGACATCTAACACCTCATGAAGTGCTTATCAACATAATTGCTTCATCTGTTTTGACAATGAATCCCTCACCCTTTTCCGCCTTAAAAGCAACTGGGGAGTTAAAAGAACGATTTGGTTATGAAATCAAGATCCCAATTTTAAACGAAACTATTGAAAGTATACTCCAAAAAAAAGGAGCACGCATTCCTGATCTCATACTGGCGAATGATAGACTCAAGATGGTTATTGCCATTGAGTGCAAAACTGAGTTGAGTTTAGAAACCACTGAAAGATTATCAAAACAAATTGATTTTTACGCCTCTGAGGCGTTTCATGAGTTTGCTAAGTCTTTTGTACTTAAACTCGAAAAATCAGAGATTTGGATTGTCACATACAATAACCAAGAAAAGCTTGCTGAGCGTATAACCGACTTCGTTGAAAAAAAGAAAGCCGAAACAAACATGCGATGTAACATAGTTGTTTGGGAAGTAGAACTGAAAAAGACTGATGAAGCGATACTTCGTAAAATCTATGGCAATCATCAAGATATCGAGTTAAACATGTATTTTCAGGCAAAGAAAGGAATAGAAACGCCTCTACCACAACTTGAACTATTAATCGATTCGTCACTTACTTATTCTCAAAGGGTGGCTAGAATTGGTAGACGTGTGTTTTCATTCATGGTCAGCAAAAGCCTTGCAGAAGAAGAGAGGGTAGTATCGGTCGCTGACTTCAAGAATAAATTTGGCGACGCAATCATGACGGAAAAAGAACTAATAAACTGCTTTAGATATTTAACAAAACTCATTCCAGAAATAGGATGGTACGTAACTGAAAAAAGATGTATTGTTTTAAAAGCTAGACCAGATTTGAGCAAAATTAAGAATAAGATCGAAGCTTTAGAAAATGTGCCAGACGAAGAGTTTAAGGTTGAACTCAGCAAAAGAGACAGAAGAATTCGTTTGAAAGGGAACAATATCACAAGGAAACCTGTACCTTTCAAGGGTTCTCTAGAGCCGTGGATTAAGAAACAGAGCATATCAATAAAAGACCTCAATAGTAGCGAGATTTACTCTGGCCTTCTGGGAAACGGATTTCATGAATTCCCAACTTTTGGACTAGAATAAACACAACTGAATCAAAAACTGAAATTAACTTTTAGACGACTAGGCTAATACTTGCGGTTGGCAGTCCTTCAAGTGTTTCTTGCTAAAACCTATTTTTCTACAGCCTGTTTTGCCAGTTTCTTTGCTTCCTTATATGAGTAAGCGCAATGTATGCAGCAGAACGCTGTCTCTCTGCCATCGATGACTTCTCGGTAGCCGCCTTCATAGACTTTGCATCCACAGTTGGCGCAGACGTATAGGCTTGGTTCAATAGCGATTGCTACTAGCTCGGCAAAGCGCTTGAAAAGATCAGTGCATAATTCTCTGCCTGCCTGTGTCAGCTCGAAGATTTTTCTTTCTTTCTCGCCCACTGGTTTTATTGTGTGTTTAACTAAGCCTTTTTCTTCTAGTTGCTGCAGGAACGGGTAAACTAGGCTTGGGCTCACTTCTTTTCTGACTCTTTTTCTGAATCTGCTGATTATGCTATAACCATGTGAGGGTCCCTCGTACAGTATGGTGAGTATGTAGAAGCGTGAGAAGTCGGAGATTAATTCATCTATGTTTTCGGATTGTGTCTTACCGGACATGTTTTTCTTCATGCACTATTGGAATTTTTGTTGTTATAAATGTTCTTTAATATATCTTGAAAATACCTGTGCAATTCCCCAAAAAACATCGGCAATCTGCTTCCATAATTAAATGCACCAACAAATATATGCCACCTGTTACATGTAGTTCTGGGTTCCAACGGGGCAGTGCCTATGAAATATGACGTAATAATCGTGGGTGCAGGACCAGCAGGCATCTTCTCAGCGCTAGAACTAACAGAGAAAACAAACTTAAACGTCCTGATACTCGACAGAGGACCAGATATAGACAAACGCAAGTGCCCATCCAGCCGAGGGTTCGAATGTGTCCATTGTGAACCATGCTCAGTTCTTTCAGGCTGGGGTGGAGCAGGCGCTTACAGTGACGGAAAACTAACTTTGTCAACAGAAGTTGGCGGTTGGCTAAACCAGTACGTTTCAACCAAAGAGCTCCATGCCCTAGTAAAATACGTAGATAGCATCTACCTAAAATTCGGGGCAAGCGAGCAAGTTTACGGGGGAGATAGCGAAAAAGTAGATGAAATCGAACGTCAAGCGTCGCTTGCTGGTTTGAAGCTTATCAGGCAAGAAGTTCGTCACATGGGCACAGAAAAATGCCTAGAAACGCTGCATCGAATGCGCAAAGAACTTAACGGCAAAATCACTTTCCGACCAAAAACAGATGTGAAAGGCTTAATCGCTGAAAACCACCTCATCCAAGGAGTGGAAACAGTAGACGGCGAAAAAATCATGGGCAAATACGTCATAATTGCTCCTGGCAGAAGCGGAGCAGAATGGCTCCAAACAGAAGCCCAGGTCCGCGGATTAAAAACCATAAACAACCCAGTTGACATCGGCGTTAGAGTTGAAGTTTTAGCTTCAGTCATGGAAAACCTGACCAAAGAGCTTTACGAGCCAAAACTAGTTTATTACTCACGACTCTTCGATGATCAAGTCCGCACTTTCTGTGTGTCACCTTACGGCGAAGTCACCACTGAATCCTATGATGGTGTCTTAACTGTTAACGGCGGAAGCTATGCTAAAAGAAAAACTGATAACACAAACTTCGCCATCCTAGTCAGCACCTCCTTCACAGAACCTTTCAAAGAACCTATTGCTTACGGCAAATATGTTGCCAGACTTTCAAACCTCTTAAGCGGAGGAGTAATGGTTCAGCGCCTAGGCGACTTAGTCGTTGGGCGACGCTCAACTCCCGAACGGCTAGCAAGAAGCGTAGTTGTACCAACATTGAAGAATGCTACGCCAGGAGACTTAAGCTTCGTTTTGCCCTACCGTTACTTAGCAGACATACGTGAGATGCTTCAAGCTTTAGACGTGATAGCGCCAGGAGTCCACTCAAGAGATACGCTGCTCTACGGCATAGAAGTCAAGTTTTACTCTTCACACTTGCAACTAAACAATGCGTTGGAAACAAAAATCCAAAACATGTTCACCATCGGCGACGGTGCAGGCGTGACACGCGGTTTAATTCAAGCTTCATCTTCAGGCGTAATAGTCGCTAGAGAGATTCTGAAACGTGAACATTTGGGGGCTTAAACATGGCTAATGTAGCTCAAGAAATCAAGTGCAGTCACTGCGGCGCTCCAGTTGAGTTTAAACCAGGAGAAATTATTGCTACCTGCAAATACTGCGGCTTCAACACTGTCATCGAGACGGGGCAAGCATTCACGTTTGAGCATTCGCTTATTCTCAACAGGTTTGACCTGAAAAGTATAGACGGGCCGATTCAGGATTGGATGCGCGGCGGCTTCTTGAAACCAGGTGACCTCGCTAGGAAATCAAAGATTGCTGAGCGAGACTTGGTTTATTTGCCATTTTGGGTGGTTTCAGTGGAGGCTAAAAGCACTTACAAGGGCATATTCGAACGCATAGCTCCAGCCATAGTTAAAGAGGGCACAATATCCAAGGAATATGAGTGGCTTGTTTTGGCAAGGGAAGCTTCCGGTTTTCCCACGCGTGAATACTTGGTTCCTTTGGAAGGGAAAATCCCCTTTGACTTCCGCAAAATCGAGGGCTTTGCCAAGCTATTAAACAGTGAAATGGACCGCGACGCCGCCTTAGAAATTGCCAAGCAACAAATCGAGGATCACCATCGCTTTCTTCTCCAGCAAGACGTGGATAAAATAGTCGAGATAAAAACCGAAGTCACCGCCAAACAGGAGGTCTATTTGCATGCGCCCATCTGGTTCATTAAATATGAGTACAAAGGCAAAGTTTACCAGTTGATAATCGAAGGAACTGGTGGAACAGCCTTAAAGGGTGATATTCCCTCTTCCAGATTCTAAGCTTGATATGTTCAGTAGATTCGCAGGTGCTTTTGGAAAAAGGGTTTTGGTGGTTTTGTTTAAAAGTTAAACTTTGGATTTAAGTTTTCTATTGCTGTGGGTTTTCAAATGGGCTGCTTTAATGTATGTCTGTGTGTGCTCTCATGCTACCTACCGGGTAGGTCAAAGTATGTACGTTTTGACAGTACACTTTGTCGGTACAGTCACATGTAACTAAAGCGTTTGAGGCCTTCAAGTGCGAGGCTTTGCAAAATACGCGGTCTTAGTCATTGAAGGAATCTGCTCTGATGCTGACGGGCTCTTGGGTGAATACTTCGCATCATCGTTCAGCAGGTTTCACGCCCAACTAAAGCTTACTTGCGGAACTACTTATGTTCTAACAAACTTTAAAAGCGACCTTTTATTATCAACGAATAATAAAAAAGGCGTATATGTAAAATGAGTGATAAAAACGATGAATTATCAAAGGTTCAAGGTCAAATGTCCCTTCCTGAGCGGATAGCCTCTTTTATTCCAGGTTTCCGCGGTTACAAAGAGAAGGAACTGCGCCGCGAAAGCGATAGGCTAATCAGGAATCACCTGTACCTGAAGCTGTCTATTGAAAAGACAGATCTGAGGGAAATTTCGCAGAAGTTGGCTGACCGCCGCTACTTCGACGTCCTGACAGATATGGATCGCCTATTAGCTAAGATGGACCGTGTTGTTGAGAAAGTTAATCATGCCTCTTACGGGTACAGCGGGTTCTTTGACGCTGTCAAAGTCAGAGAGGAAAATCTTGATCACATGATAGATTTCGATAATAAGCTTCTAGACGGCATAAACGCATTGACTACTGAAATTGACGCTTTTAAAGCAGATTTAGCCAGCGGCGTAACTACGAACCTGAAGACCAGAGTTCAGAGCGTAACTGACAAGCTTGAAAGTTTAGAAAACACGTTTGATCAACGTAATGAAGTAATCTTAGGAGCGAGTTAAAATGCCACAAGTAATAGAATGGACAACTGACCATGCTGGTCCAGACGTCATAGTTTGGAGATATCAAACAGAAGCTATTACATGGGGTGCCCAACTGATCGTGCATGAGTATGAGATGGCAGTGTTCTTCAGGGATGGCAAAGCCTATGATGTTTTTGGTCCTGGCAGGCACACGCTGACGACGTTGAATCTGCCTTTGCTTACAAGTGCGCTGACGCATCTGGCAGGGTTCGGTAGTAACAAGCCGTTTACAGCGATGGTCATCTACATCGCCACTAAAGTTTTCAATGGCAAATGGGGTACAAGTGCACAAACCACAGAGCTGGCTCCACTCAAAGTGTTTGGGCAATTCCTGTTCAAAATCGAAGATGCGACGCTGTTCGTGAATGAGGTTGTGGGTGGACAAAATCTTTTCGACACAAACGGTGTCAACGACTTCCTACGAGGTTTCCTAAATGAAAAGATAATCGCAGAACTTTCCCACTACGACTTAATCACGGTCTTCACTAGGCTCCAAGAGACATCTATTATTGTTAAGAACACTGTCTTAGACTACTTCAAACGCTTAGGCATCGAGCTAACAGACTTACGTTTCGAAGGCATCGACACCACACCTGAGTACCGAGAACGGCTATTCTGGCTTAAAACTGGAAGCACCCCAGCAGATACGGTCTTGCGCATGGAAACGGTGAAGAGTGCAGCGGCGTCTCTAGGTTCATCAGGCGGTGGCGGCGGCGCAGGCTTAGGCACAGGCATGGTGCTCATACCTCAAATTATGAATCAGCAAGGTCAGGTTCAGGCACAAGCGCCCACAGCTGCACTTGTGATATGTCCTAAATGTGGTGCGCATGTTCCCGCTACATCAAAGTTCTGTCCTGAATGCGGTGCCTCTCTTACGCCTCCATCAGCTGCCACAATGAGCTGTCCGAAATGCGGTCACTCAATTCCTGGGAGCTCCAAGTTCTGCCCCGAATGCGGTGCAACACTATCGTAGGATGGCATGGTAATGTCTGAAAGTAGACGGCAACTGCTCTCTATTGGCGTTTTCTTCATAATTGCAGTAGTCGCCATACTCGTCTATGCCGCAAATTTAATCGGTAACTGGCTGAACATTTTCCCAACAATCTTCATTCTGTTCGGAATATGGCTCTTAATCATGGCAGCCATGAGAGCTCAAAGCCCGCAGAAATACGAACGCACACCATTCGGTACACTGGAAATGGGCGTGATTCTGATGGCTTTAGGCGGTGCTTGGTTACTGTATGGGACAAACTATCTTTACTCGGTAGCTTTACTGTTGCTTGCGCTCGGCGCCATAGCCATTGCTGCAGCCTTAAGACGAAAGAAACCTTGAGCCTTTTTTCGGCTCTAAACATTTTTCTATTCCAATGCACAGTCACACTTGCAGAAGGCTCAACTTTATGAGTGAAGAGACGATTGGACGCGGCACATGGTACGACATGATGGCCAAGAAAGTAATCGACAGGGAGCGCCAGCTTGGCAGAAGCATGGATAAAATCAGAACTGAGATGGGTCTTGGCGCCTCTGGTTTTCCGCACATCGGCAGCTTAGGTGATGCTGCGCGCTCGTATGCCGTTACGCTTGCTTTGAAGGATTTTGGTTTTAATTCTGAGTTGGTTGCTTACTGCGACGACAAGGATGGCTTACGGAAAGTTCCGGTTGGGTTATCAAAGGATTTGGAGAAGTATCTTGGTCACCCAGTGTCCAGTATTTCTGACCCGTTTGGTTGCCATGAAAGCTACGGTAAACACATGAGCTCGCTTCTGCTTGAGTCTCTGGATAAGTGCGGGATAGAATACCGCTACTTTTCAGCTAAGGAAGTTTACGAGAAAGGTTTACTGTTAAACGAGATTAGAACCATACTGTTAAACGCCAAGAAAGTAGGCGAAATAGTTAAAGAAGAAGTCGGTCAAGAACGCTACACAGAAGTCTTGCCTTTCTTCCCAGTCTGCAGCAACTGCGGGCGCATCTATACCACAAAAGCCTACAAGTTCGACCCAAAAACCGACAAGGTCTCCTACAAATGCGAAGGCTTAGAGATTCGCGGCAGACTCATCGAGGGCTGTGGCTATGAAGGCGAAGCAGACATAACCAAAGGTGAGGGAAAATTAACTTGGAAAGGTGAATTCGCCGCCCGCTGGAAAGCGTTAGATATACGGTTTGAAGCTTACGGAAAAGACATCGCTGACTCAGTAAAAATCAACGACCGAATATGCCGCGAAGTCCTATGTTTTGAGCCGCCTTCACACGCAAAATACGAAATGTTCCTCGATAAAAGCGGAAAGAAAATATCCAAATCAGCTGGCAACGTTTTCACACCGCAAGTATGGTTTCGTTACGGGTCTCCCCCGTCGCTGCTTTTGCTGATGCTTAAACGGTTTGTTGGGACACGAACCTTGGACGTGTCCGATATTCCACTGTACATGAATGAGCTTGATTACCTCGAAGACGTGTATTTCGGCAAAAAACAAGTCAGCGAAAAGGAAGCCACGAAGCTTAGAGGTTTGTTTGAGTACTGCTGTGTCATGAAGCCGCCAGCTAAGCCAAGCGTTCACGTGCCCTATAATTTAATGGCGTTTCTGGTTAAAATGGCGCCTAAAGACTGCGTAAACGATTATGTGGCTGAGAAACTGCAAAGCTACGGTTACCTACAAAAGAGTCAAGCCTTAGATGCTAACTTGAAGCAGCGTATTGATTATACTTTGAGCTGGATCAGAGACTTTGAAGAAATCAAAGAAACAGATGTCACTCTAACAAGCGAAGAGAAAAAAGCAATCAGTGAGTTAATCACAGAACTGGAAACTGAAGAAGAACCAGATAAAATTCAAAACGCCATCTTTAACGCTGCAAAAAACAACGGCATACAGCCCAGCGGCTTCTTCAAAACGCTATACAAGATTTTGATGGGCGCACCGCAGGGTCCACGTTTAGGTCCATATGTGCTTGACATGGGCAAACAAAACGTCATCGCCGCTCTAAAAAGGGTCGTAAGCAAAAGTTAGCAGTTTAGGATTAACTTTCTTTTGAATTACAAAACTGTACGTCCATAACCAGCATAAAAAAAGGCTTGCATACCTCTTGCTTACCCGTGGGATAACGCTCTTTTAGCTATACCACTAACCTAGCAAAAAGCCTACCCCTCCCCTCATTTAGCCACTAATTTTCGCTAGCTAAATTGATCCGCCCCCCCACAGCCTATACGCTAAAAAATACGCTGGGTAATAGCTGTTGTTAGGTACAAGAGCCATCAAAAAATGAACCCCGCCATGATTCAGAATTAAAACAAAAGACTTAACTTATCTTTTTCCCTAATAATACTTAGAGAATTAAGTTTTTTAGGCTTTGTTGGAGGAATTTATGGTTGAGTTATTAAAAAACTCTACCAACATAAAACCGAAAAAAGAAACGCCCAAAGTAAACGTTAAAGAAGATAAAACCCTGAATTCTATCTCTTCATTTTGCGATTTAGTTTTAGATAAAGAACGGCTAAAAGATATTTTAGAAAATATCCCTTCAGCTGTGATGGTTATTGAAAAGCCTGAGGGCAAAGTAACCTACGCCAATAAAAGGGCTATTGAGCTTAATGGCATAAACCCGTGTGGGCTCGAATTAAGGAATCTTGCAGTAAAGATATACAAGCTGGATGGTAAGATTTGCCCAACCGAAGAACTGTGTATATACAGAGCATTGTTTAAAGAAGAAACAATGCGTGACGCACCGCCGCAAATTATTGAGCAGATTAATGGAAAACGTTTTATAGCAAACGTAAGTGCAAAACCGCTCTACGATAAAGAAGGCAAAGCTAACGCTGCTGTAGCTATTTTTGATGACGTAACTGAACGCGTCAAAACTCAAGAGGCACTTAAAGAAAGCGAAGAGAGGTTAAAAATGGCGCAGAGGATTACTCATGTAGGAAGCTGGGAATATTATGTTAAAGAAGATAGGGCAATTTGGTCTGAAGAGCTATTTCGCATATTTGGCTTAAAACCGCAACGGTATGGCCCAAATACCACTGATTATGTTGCTCGAATTCATCCGCAAGACAGGGAAGCAATAAACAAAGCAATGGAGCAAATGCTGTTTAAAGGTGTGACTTCTAAAGCAAGTTTCGATTACCGAATTATTAGAGAAGATGGTTCGATTCGCACTATACATTCTGAACGGATGATCAGAGAAGTTGATAATGATAAAAAGCCAAAAAAAATAGTCGGGGTAGAACAGGACATAACTGAGCGCAAGCAAATAGAGCAAAAACTTGAAGAGCATACCCAGAATTTAGAAAAGCTTGTTGATGAAAGAACAAAACAACTGAAAGATGCTGAACGCTTAGCCACTATTGGGCAAACCGCAGGCATGATTGGCCATGATATTCGTAACCCACTGCAAGCTATTGTCGGAGAACTGTTTTTGATAAAACAAGATGTCGATAGTTCACCCGATAGCCAATACAAAAGAAATACGCAAGAAAGTTTAGGTACTATACAAGAGCAAATAGATTACATAAACAAGATTATTTCTGACTTGCAAGATTACGCAAGACCCCTCAAACCTGAACTGGTTGAAGTTGACCTTCGCCATGCCATTCCACAACTGCTTTCAACAGTGAATGTACCAAACAATATTCACGCCTTTGCAGAATGCGATAAGAAATTATCAAAACTGAATTTAGACTTAACTTTCCTAAAACGCATCCTTGTAAACCTTGCAACAAACGCTATTCAAGCCATGCCAAACGGCGGCAAACTAAAAATAAGAACTTTTGAGGAAGGTAATAATGTTTCCATAATCACTGCGGATACTGGCGTTGGAATTCCAGACGAAATAAAACCTAAAATCTTCCAGCCACTCATGACCACCAAATCTAAAGGGCAAGGCTTCGGATTAGCCGTTGTTAAACGCTTAGTTGAGGCACAGGGCGGCACAATAACTTTTGAAAGCAAAGTCGGCGCAGGAACACAATTCAAAATAACTTTCCCTAAAGAAACAAAATAACACATGCATTCTTAAACCACTATTTTTAAGTTTAAGCAAAGTATTTACTATTCTGCCCTCATTTTCTGGGCTAAAATAAAGTTTGGGGCTCGTCGTCTAGTACGGATTATGACACCGGCCTGCGGAGCCGGAGGTCCTGGGTTCAAATCCCAGCGGGCCCGCCATCAACTTATAAAAAACAAGTTTTTTGAGATTAAATTAAAAAGTGATTTTAGCCTTTTGAGCGCCAAATCAGAACATTATGAGAAATGGTTAGGGTTGTTTATTCTCTGCTTGAGAGTATCAGGATGTAGTCTGCTGTGTCTGCGCACATGTCTGCTGCTTGCTCGATGAATTCTATCAGGTCGTCGAATATCACCATGGCTCCGCAGTTTATGCTTACGCCGTATTTCACGAATAATTTTTTAGTTTCAAGGTATTCAATGTCTATCGCGTGCTCTATTTCGCCGACTTTTTTTGCTTCATTTATGGCTTCTGTTGGGTTTGACGAGATTTTTTCTATGCTGTTTCTTAATGTCTGTGCTGTTTCCACAAGTTTTCCAGTCATAATAACGGTTTTTTCGCATAGCTCCTGCGGGATTTCAGCCCCGGAGAGCATTTCTAGGCATCTTGCAGCATCTTTAGTGTGGTCTGCCAGCGTATCTAACCGTTTAACAAGGTGCAAGAGGTCTTCGCGGTAATCTGCTACAAGAGCTGCGCCCTTGGATAACTCCATGAAGACGTCTGTTCGAAGCTGGTCAACGCCTTCCTCAGTTTTATATAAGTTTTCAATGTATTTTTGTGTTTCTTTAAAGTTTTTTTCTGAAAAGCTTTTGGTTGCTTTATGCAGCCATGTTACCGTATCAAAAGCCTTTGTTATTTGATCATGAGCAAGTTCTAATCCTCTGGTTTTGCGGCGCTGCTCGAACCAATCGTAACTTTTTCTTTCCACTCTCATCACTACTGTTACATTATTGAATGGGTTTCAGATATAACCCTTCTCTTGATGTCGCATCCATAGGTAACTTTAACATGTGTGTCTTTTCTTCGCTAATGCTTACTTTTTAGATATGTCGCGCTTAGCATGCATCAATCGCCAAGAGCCAATCCACAAGATCACTCTTTTTAGCTTGTGTTTGCCTTTTGCTACCTGCTTTTCCCTTCACAATTTACCCCTTCAATCAACTATTAAGACGCTTAACCATGCATTACACATGGATGAAGTACCATGGCGCTTCGAGTTTTGTACATTGCTTTTTTGCTTTTTTCTTCTGCTGCATGGCACTCTTATTTAATCGTTCTTTTTTTGGCTTATTTACACTATCCAAATAGTATATAGAGAGTAACTTAGTCTATATATTACCGGTTTTCATGTTAGTCTTCCAGAACAGTCTTCGCCAACCGCACTTTATCTTCTAAACTCTTCATCACGGTATCTGTCATTTTCACCTTGATTCCAAGCTGTTCTATCTGGTTCTTCTCCCTGGCATCCTTAATGTCAATCACAAAAGTATCAAGAAAATCCGCATAAAGCTTAGCAACAGAAAACGCTGAAACCTCAAAACCTAAACCACGCAGCAGTTTATCTGCAGGACCCTTAATCGGAGCACCAGCAACTATAGGACTAACCCCGACAACTTTGGCACTTGTCCTCTTCAATGCGTCTCTTATTCCATCAACCGAGAGAATGGTGCCAATGCTAACTACCGGATTGCTTGGACAAATAACAACCATTTCCGCATCAACAATTGAATCTACAGCTTTAGGCGAAGGTTTCGCGTGAGCAGCGCCAACAAATTCTACACCTAAAACCTTATCCTTGGCTTGTCTTTTAACAAGATATTCTTCGAAATGAACTAACCCTTCCTCAATTTTTATCCAGGTCTCAAACTTATCATCCGTCATTGGCAAAATGGCAACCTTAAGCCCTAAGGCATGGCAAATCTCGTCGGTCACCTGCGAAAGCGTGAAACCTTTGTTTAACAAATTTGTACGAAAAATATGAGTTGCAAAATCCTTATCACCCAAACTAAACCATGTTTCTAAGCCCAATTTTTTGATCATTTCGAGACACTGAAACGTATCGCCTTTTATTCCCCAACCTTTTTCCTCGTCAACGATACCTGCTAAAGTGTACGCTACAATGTCAATATCCGGCGAAATGTGCAAACCGAACATTTCAATGTCGTCGCCAGTATTCACAATTACCGATAATTCTTCCTCTTTAACAAGTTTCGTTAAGCCAGTGAGAAATCTGGCGGCGCCAACCCCGCCTGCTAAAGCCGTAATCATAACTTTTCACGCCATCGATGTTAATGGTTGTGTTTTTCTGAAACCCAATATTCAACGGCAGAACCTTTTGCATCAACGACGCGTTCTTTTTTGAAAATCGGTGCTTCGCTTTTGTACCTCTCTACAGCTTCCCGCAGGACTGGAAAAATATCTGTTCGGTGAGAACCAGCAACCGCAACATAAACTAAATCGTCTCCAACATTGAATTCGCCGAGTAAATGGTGAATTTGAACGTTAACTATTCTTGGCTTTTGGGATAAATCATCGCATATTTTGCCTAAGACTCGGTTGGCTTTTTCTTCGTATGCTTCAAGCTTGAGCTTTTCGACTTTTTCTCCCTTAAAGGTTTCTCCTCTTACTACACCGATAAAAAGCCCTATCGCGCCAGCTTTATGGAAATTAGCGTCTTTTTTAATGTTGTTTATGGCGTCTTGAACGGTGAAGGATCCTTTTTCATGTACTCCTGCTTTTGCCGACAAACATGAATGCTCCTTACTATGTTGATTTAAGAATTTTACTAGATTATCGTTGCTAAAGTATTTTGCCTATAAAAAAAGTTGAAAAAGTTGAAAATGGTTAGGTTACTGCTTCAGCTTTGGCTTCCTGCATTGGCGGCGCCTGCGGTTGCGCTAGTAATTTAGATTTTCTTATGCCAACATGCCTTAATGGTGCAACTTCTTTAGCTTGATTGTAGATGTCTGAAGCGATTTTGCCAAGAACCATTTCTTGAACGAACTGATCAAGCGATAACGCAATGGCTTTTTCATGTATTATTTTTTCCATTATTTTGCGGATTATCTTTTCTTGCGAAGTTTTTATCCTAGAAAGCGTTAAGGCTGAAACTGCAATTCTAAGCTTGAATCCATCTTTTGTGGTGAGGTTGATTAATGCATCAACTTTTGTTGTTCTTCTTCTAACCAAGCTTCGAAGGTAATCTCGTGAGTATTCATGACCCTTAAAGAGCGTTTTGGCGGTTTTTCCGTCAATCTCGTTAATTTGGAAAAACATTTTCAGGTAATGGTGGGAAAAGTCGCTTGTTATATCATATAAGGTTGTTTCAACAACTCTGCCGATTAGTTGTTCCGGTTCTTGCGCTGGTATGGAACCTAACTCATAGTTGCCAAAGAAGGACGGCGCAACAACCATGTACCATCCTTTCCCACGCCACTTATCACGTATATGTTTTGTTTTTGAAGACAAATTTATTTCTCCAAACGTGCCTCAACATTCTCAAGGAAATATTAAAAGGTTTAGCGTTTTTTGTCAATTTTTTCTCGGTTGCCCATGTATTTTTTCAAAGCGCTTGGTATGTTAATTGTGCCGTCTTCTTGCTGATTGTTTTCTAGTATGGCAACTATAGTTCTGCCTGTAGCTACGGCTGTCGAGTTTAATGTATGAACAAATCCTTTCGGCGGTGCGCCCTCCTTTTCCCTGTAACGAATGCCTAAGCGTCTTGCTTGATAATCAGTGCAGTTGCTGCACGAAACAACTTCGCGGTACCCATTTTGGGCTGGCATCCAAGCTTCAATATCGTATTTTTTGGCTGCTACGGTTCCAATGTCGCCTGTGCAAACGTTGACAACACGGTATGGCAATTCAAGCTTTTGAAGCAGTTCCTCAGCGTTCTGCAGCAGTTCCTCATGTAGCTTAGTTGAGTCTTCTGGCTTGCAAAAGATGAATTGTTCGATCTTGTTGAATTGGTGGGTTCGGAATATTCCTCTTGTGTCTTTGCCGTGCGCCCCCGCCTCTTTTCTAAAGCATGTGCTTATTCCAGCAAGTTTTAGCGGCATGTCCTGTTCTTTTAACACTTCGTTCATGTACATTGCAGCCATAGGATGCTCAGAAGTGGCGATTAAGTATAAGTCTTCGTTTTCCACTTTATAGAGAACATCAGCAAAGTCTCCAAGTGCTGTTACGCCTTCATATGCTTCACGCTTCATCAAATACGGCGGAATAATTGGCGTGTAACCATTTTTTGTCAGTTCCTCTATTGCGAAGCTCATCAATGCCATGTCTAATTGCGCGACTTGATTTTTTAGATAAAAGAACCTTGCGCCAGATATTTTTCCAGCCCTTTCCATGTCAATTTGGTCTAAATCTAAAGCTAAGTCGATATGATTTTTTATTGGAAAATTAAATTTTGGAATTGTTCCCCAAGTTTTTACTTGCACATTGTCGTTAGAGTCTTTTCCAAGCGGAACACTCTCATCCAGCAGGTTCGGAAGTTGCATGAGGTAGTCATGGGTTTTCTGTTCTTGTTGGGTTACTTGCTTTTCAATGCGGGTTATTTTTTCATCGATGTCTTCTGCTCTCTCGACTTCGCTGTCGGCTTCCTTGCCCGCCTTTTTTAGTTTGGCGATTTCTATGGTTACTTGCTTTCGCTGGTGGCGCAGCTCGTTTAGTTTAGTGAGGTTAAATCGCCATTCCTTGTCAACAGCAATTAAATCCTCTAGCATTTGGGTGGTTTCAGGGTTGCCACGCTTTTCCAAATTATTTTTTACTAGCTCGGGGTTTTCACGGATAAGTTTAATATCTAACATTGCTCTCACACGGAGTAATTCTCTAACTAACAAAACAGCTATTTAACTTTACGATGCAAACAGCAAAGCCTAAAGCGGATACGTTGGCATGTAATCGGGGAGCGGTTGTATCTTCAGCCTCTGTTTTTGTTGGCGCTTCTTCAGTTGACTTTTTTCAAAGGATTTGCTCAAAAGTATCGGCGCCAAAACGGTTGTCATCATAATCACTCCTAAAATTGCATCGTAGATACCTTGCGTAATTGCTCTATCTTAGATGGCTGCGCCTGCCACTATAAGTCCTACTTCGCTTCGGGGAAATCATGCAGGTACACAGCCAACCGTTTGGCATATCCGTTACACTGACAAGCAAAAACCTAAACTTTAGTGACATTTACAGTGTTGTTTGAAAATATCGATTTCAAAAAGCAACGAGTGTTAAAAAATAAGAAGAAGGGTTGAAAGTGGTTTCATGCTTTTGTTTGCTGTCCAGTTTTACTTTTTGCTTAGCGTTATCTCCATCGTTGAAACCATTCTGGACTTGTTCTCTCCCTCACGTGGTGGCATCTCAACTGTTCCAATAGCAATCTTTGCAACAGTAAGGTCTTTAATGAACCGGTTTCTTGCTATCTCAGCAGCATCAACAGCGTTAGTTATGGCTTGGCCTCGAGCTTTCAAAGTGACTTCTTTCAGGGTTCCTGAGGAGAAGCTTGTTATGATTGCCAGAACATAGCTCATTGGAGGTTTATTCCCGACGAAGATAACATCTGGATTTTGAGTCATTTTCTTTACTCCTTTTGTGTTTGCTTTGTGTAACGTCACTGTTACTTGCGCTTGACTAGTAACGGAAACGTTACTGCCCAACTAATACGAGTTCTTCCTAATAAGTCCATTGAAAACTGGCAATATGGCCAAATTGTTCAACATTTTAACGGCAACCTGACTGGAAAGGCTTTTTTACACCCGACCCATAATGAGCTTTAACACTCAACAAACTCAGGATGTTAACTTGCTAACTAAACTGAAGAAAAAAGTTCAGCAAATGCTAACTTCACAAGCAATAGCCGCACACAAGATAGGCTTAACTCCAAACAAAGTAAGCCTCATAGGATTCATACTTGCTCTCTCTGCAGCCGGCGCATATGCAATGGTTCCAAGGTGCCAGTGGCTTCTTCTTTTGGCAACAGTTTTGCTTTTAGCGTCAGGATTCTGCGACACGCTTGACGGCATCATCGCCAGAACTTTTCAGCAGGCAACAGTGTTCGGCGGCTTCTTCGATTCAGTTCTTGACAGGTATGCGGATGCAGCAGTATACGCCGCCATAATAATCGCTGGATTATGCAACCCGGCTTGGGGTACAGTTTGGGGTCCAGTTTGGGCCTTAGCAACTCTAGCAGGTTCTCTACTGGTAAGTTATAGTAGAGCAAGAGCGGAAGCAGCAGGCATAAAAATGGAGTCAATAGGTCTCGCTGAAAGAGCTGAACGCATGCTTATTCTAGCCGCTGTCAGCATAATCGCGTTTTTCTGGCTACCAGCCTTGGGTTATGGTATAGCCTTGTTAGCGGTGCTTTCAAACCTTACCGTTATACAAAGAGCATTTCACGTTTACAAGGAATTAGAGAAAAAAACAGTGTAAGCTACTTAGTATCGTCTTTTGGCCCTTGAGTGACGCTCACTTTCGGCTCTAACATTAACGATTCCACGGTGAACAGCACAGGATATGCAGTAGTATTTTGTGTCCACCCACGAAGCTAGAAACGTGCCTTTTTGCCTAAGCTCCTTAGCTAACTGAGGCTCAACAAACGACACACGACGAGTATTTCTCTTTGCCTTATCGCGCGGCACCATGGCTCCACAATTAGCGCATTGAACAAGGCTGCTGCTTCCTTTGTTTCCTTTTGATCTTCCTCGGCTCTTTCGCTTAGACGGCAATTATTTTTAACCTCTTTCTCTCTTATTTTCCAAATATGCATTAAACTATCTTATATATATGCTCTTAACTTTAAGATAGAGGCAATGTTAGCTTCCCGATTTATTTGAGGGATAATTTTTCCATCCGGGGACGTCATCAAGGTTGTAACTCCCGGTCCGTGTCCTGCAGTAACACAATTTGTGTGGATTACTACGCCTACTGAAACAGCGCCTTGGCGGTAAATTCTACCAAACGAGTGGTCCGCGTCAATAATAGCTACTAAGTCGCCAAGCCTTAAACTTCCTAGCTCGTACTGCTCAACGACTCCCTCATCGAACAATTGAATATCATAATCGCCCGAGTTAACCTGGTTAGCTCCTAAACCTGAACCCATGATAGCTGCTGGCACAATATGCGTAACCGGCACTTCAAGTTTGTCACCCTTCGGTTCGATGTTCCAAGCATCAAGCAACGCTGGATCCACATTCAAGACTTTAATTTCTGGGAAATCAACCAGTTTTAAACCCACACCGAAAGCTTTTACTAGAATCCTGTCTCCGAGCATAAGTTTCTCCAAAATCTCCGAGGAGAAATCAACCAGCACATGCTCGATTCCACCGTGTTTGCCTGTGATAGTTCCTTCAGCGCCCTTAGCGTCGCCATTTATTACTGTTGCTTTGTTTCCAACGCATGACAGTACGTTGAATGCGGTATTAGCAGCCTGTCCTGAGCGGGCATCGTTTTCCTTGTTTTCGACGCTAACGCCTGGCTCCACGTGATCAGCTTCCCAACCGCATGCTAGATCGCCGACTCTTAGATTATAGGTTATGCCGCCTACTCCAGGCAAAACCAAGGGTTTCCCTGTTGCTGAGACATTGTAGACTGATCTGATTGTCGGGCTGGCTATTTCACCCATGACTGACATTTTTATGAGCTTTTCAACGTTTGTTCGAAGCATAAAGTGTTCCCCACTGGACATTGTGTCCTAATCGTAAGGCGTCTAATAAACTTCTCAGAATCACACTTTTTCATTTAAGCAAATCTTAAATTATGCGGCTCTTTATTGTTGCAGTAAGCTAACCTCATCTAAAATTGGCAGAAGGAAATTGGCGATGTCTGAAATCGGATTAAGAACAAAAATGCTAGTAAAAGACGTAATGAGCAGCCCAGTTGTAACCCTGAATGAAAATGAAGCCTCAAACAAAGCTGCAGTTGTCATGGACAAGAACGATTTAGGCTGCATAATAGTTACAAATAAAGCCGGAAATTCAATTGGCATCATTACTGAGCGAGATTTAGTGATTAGGGTTTTAGCAAAAAACCTTAAACCTGATACAGTTAAAGCCAAAGAAATCATGACAACCCCTTTGGTAACAATTGAACCTGATGCGGCAATAACTGAAGCGGCGCGCCGAATGAACAGGCTAGATATCAGACGGCTCGGCGTTATTTACAAAGGCAACCTTGTCGGAATAATCTCAAGCAAAGACATCCTTGGCGTAATGCCTGAACTGATAGAAATAATCCAGGAAAGATCACGCATTGAAAATGCAGCCCGAACTGAAGAAACCGAAGAGGCGCCTGTGTCAGGATACTGCGACCGCTGCAACGTCTATTCCGAAAGCCTTAAGGAACGAAACGGACAAAACATCTGCGACGAATGTCGAATAGAACTAGAGCAAGAAAAATGATATTTTCTTTTTAAGCTTGTTCTTTCCATAAATCGATGAACACGAAATTTTAGCTTTATTCAATACGTTTTAAATAGCTTTGAGTTGTTCCCCTAAGCAAACGTCTTTGATCATATTTGAAATTGGTTCTCAGGCAGGTGAGAACTTCTCCAACAGAACCTATCTGGGCGATAAAATCCGCTTCTTAAACACCAGCCTAAACTGTCATTGCGTGGCAGTGACATACTCCCACCTATGAATAGGTGTGGGCTTCTTGCTTCACCGTTATCCCTTCTGGGACAACTCCACAAGCGTTAATTTCCGTATGCCCTACGGTACCTCTCTTCAAAATATTATGTGCTGCGTTCAAGTCACGGTCAAGAACCAACCCGCAACTTGGACAATTATGCACTCTATCAGCCAACGTTTTAGGAACAACTGCTCCACATCGACTACACTGCTGCGTTGTACCTTTTGGATTAACAAATACAACTTTGCAACCAGCACTCTCAGCCTTGTAGCAAAGCATACTCGTTAACAATCCCCAGCCAGCATCGTTTATTTGTTTACCAAACTTTTCCTGAACCATTCCCTTAATGTTCAGGTTCTCAAGAGAAATCACACCATACTTACTCACCAAACTACTTGAAGTCTTATGCAGAAAATCCAGCCTTGAATTACCCAACTTCTCGTAAGCCCTTGCCAACTTCACCCTAGCCTTCACTCTGTTACGGCTTCCTTTCTTTTTCTTTGAAAGCACCCTGCCCAAAACAGCAATCTTGCGTTCATACTTCTTTATGTGACGTGGATTCGCAATAATTGAACCATCTGATAATACTGCAAGTTTTGACAAACCAAGGTCAATTCCAACCTTTGCTTCCTGATTGGAACAAGACTTAACATTTTCCTCTTCACATGTCAATATAGCAAACCATTTTCCAGAAGCTTCACGCTTCAAAACGAGAGTCTTTATCTGTCCTTTAAGTTGGCGATGCAACTTCAACTTTACTTCTCCGAAAGGCGTCACCTTCAAACGATTACCCGCCAATCGGAAACCCATCTGAGGATAACACAAACTCTTCAAACGGTCAAAAGACTTGAAACGGGGAAACCCACATACTTCCCCTGCCTTCTTCATCTTGATGAAACGCCAAGTCGCATCAAAAAGACGGTCAACGAGCTCCTGAGCAACCTGACTGAACAAGCCCTGACGCTTAACCCTCTCTCGCAGTTCTTTCTTAGAAGCAAACTTGCCTTCACGGTTATACTTACTTTTAGAATAGTCAAGCATCCTGTTCCAAAGCTCTTTCGACAACCATAAATGATGATTCAATGTCTCTTCTTGCAAACGATTTGGATACAAACGGAATCACGATTTGGATACAAACGGAATCACGATTTGGATACAAACGGAATCACGATTTGGATACAAACGGAATCACGATTTGGATACAAACGGAATCACGATTTGGATACAAACGGAATCACGATTTGGATACAAACGGAATCACGATTTGGATACAAACGGAATCGGTACGCTCGAATCATAATATCTGTGATTAGGGCAATGTATTTTTAAGCGTTAAGTCGTTTTCAGGACAGCTAAAACCTATGGGGATTCCCGCTCGCCTCTGCTAAAAATAAACTTTAATTAGCAAACCACTTGCTATTCACTGTAGACCGTGAACTGATTTGATTGTTGATTCTGTCCTAACAAACGCTAAAGCCTACCTCAACGGCCAAGTTGTCGATTGCAGCATAGCCATTGAAGAAGGCAAAATCTTCAAAATTGGCAAAGAAACTCAAATGCCAAACGCTGACCAAAAAACTAATCTAAAAAATCTTCTAGTCCTGCCAGGCTTGATAGATGAGCATGTTCACCTGCGGGACGAGGGAAAAGCGTACAAAGAAGACTTCCAAACAGGAACAGCCGCCGGAGCCGCCGGGGGCTTCACCACAGTCTTAGACATGCCTAACAACGAACCAGTAACAATGAGTAAGGAAACCTTAAGAAACCGCATGGCAATCGCCGAAAGAAAAGTTCTCGTTAACGTGGGATTCTATTCTGAATTTCCAAAAAAATTGGCCGAAGCAAAAGACATCATTTCCGAAGGGGCAGTAGGCTTCAAGCTTTTCATGGGTTGCCAAATCGGCGGATTAAACATAGATGACGACCAAGCCTTATATGACGCATTCAAAGAAGTCGCCGAGGTGAACGTGCCACTGGCAGTGCATGCTGAAGATAAAGAATTGCTTACAAAAAACGAAGGGAAACTTAAGCAAGTCAGAAAAAGTAGCGTTGTTGCTTTTCAAGAGGCGCATTCAGAAACAGTTGAATTAAAAGCCATCGAACGCCTACTAAAAATAAGTGCGCAAACTGATGTGCGGTTGCATTTTTGTCATGTTTCAACTGAAGAGGGCTTAAACGCCATTATTGAAGCAAAAAAATCTGGAAGAAAAGTAACATGTGAAGTTACCCCTAATCATCTATTGTTATCAACTGCTGATTTGGAACATTACGGTCAATTGCTGATTATGGCGCCACCGCTTCGCAGCAAAAATCATGTTGAAGCGTTATGGAAAGGTTTGGAAGCAGGTTGGATTGATGCTTTGGGTTCAGACCATGCGCCGCATGCTTTAAGCGAGAAGTCCGCAAGTAGCGTTTGGAATGTTAAAGTTGGCGTGCCAGGTCTAGAAACCACATTACCCCTTATTTTGACGCTTGTAAAGAAGAATCGGTTATCCTTAGCCCAAGCGGTTCAACTTCTTGGGGAGAAACCGGCAGAGATTTACGGTTTGAATGACTGCGGTCGCTTGGAGCAGGGAAAGAATGCAGATTTAACTGTGGTAGATTTTAACCGCAAATTCAAAATTGATGCTTCAAAATTCAAGTCCAAAGCGAAATATTCCCCGTATGACGGGTGGGAAGTTCAAGGTAAGCCAGTAAAGACCTTTGTTAACGGATTGTTAGTTTTCGATGAGGGGGAAATAGTTGCTAAAGCGGGTAGCGGCTCAATTGTTCGGGGAGGCAACGTGTGAAGTTCATAGCGGATGCTATGCTGGGAAAACTGGCACGTTGGCTACGCATCTTGGGACATGACGTCATATACTCCACTCAGCTGAGTGATTCTGGGCTTCTTGAACTGACAAAAAAAGAAAACCGCGTTTTATTAACTAAAGATTTAGAGCTTTACCAACGTGCCATCGCCAAAGGCATAGATGCACTCTACCTTGAAGGCAAATCGGAATCCGAACGGCTGGCGGAAGTTGCCAAGCGATACAGCTTAACATTAGAGATAGATATGGAAAAGTCCCATTGCCCGGTATGTAACACAAAACTTAAGGCTACGCCAAAAGAGCAACTTTCAGGTGAACTAGAGAAAAACACGTTCACTTATTATGATAAGTTTTGGAAATGCCCAAATTGCGGGCAAGTCTACTGGCAAGGAGCACACTGGAAACAAATCAGCAATACACTTAAAGAAGCGCAAGCAAAACTGGCAAAATTAAAAGAAAAAAATTGAAGCTTAAGTTTAAGTTAGCCATTTTAATGGAATATCTTGGAAAGTTCCGTCTGGTAACGTCCTTCTGATAGTTATCGGTAGTATTCTAGCGTCAAGTTCTTTTAGAGCGATGTTAATCGGGTTTGTATTTTCGCTTGCATCCACCAAAATCGGTGCTCCCATCGAGATTTGAAGCGCTCTAGCTCCAACTATTCTTGCTTTCTCAAAGCGAGTAAGTTTTGGTGGTCCAACATTTATTTTTTGTTCTGACGTATTTTAATACTCTCCAGCGCCTGGATATCCGCCCATACCGCCCATGCCACCCATTCCACCCATGCCGCCTCCTGGTGGGGTTGGCGGTCTCTTCATTTTGCCAGAGGCAATAACATCGTCGATTTTGAGTATCATGGATGCTGCTTCGGTTGCTGATTTGATTATTTGTTTTTTGACTGAGAGCGGTTCAAAAATGTTTACTTTTGACATGTCTTGGACTTTTCCTTCTAGGACTTCTATGCCCGCCCATGTTTCTCCCTTTTCGTGCATAGCTCGTAATTCTGAAAGTATGTCGATTGGGTCTACGCCAGCGTTTTCGGCGAGCGTTACAGTTATTGATTCGAGGGCTTCTGCGAATACTCTGACTGCAAGTTGCTCTCTTCCTGGCATTGTTTCAGCGTATTTTCTGAGTACGCTGGCCATTTCAAGTTCTGGAGCACTTCCTCCAGCAACGATTTTTGGCTCTTGAATTAGGTCTCTAATAACGCAGAGTGCATCGTGGATTGAGCGTTCTGCCTCTGCCGTCATACGCTGAGTTCCACCTCTAATCAAGATGGTAACTGCTTTCGGGTTCTTGCAGCCTTCAATAAAAGTCATCTTGTCGTCGCCAATTCTGCGCTCTTCCACCAAAGCTGCATATCCAAGGTCTGACGGTGAAATATCATCCAAGCTAGATACTATTTTTCCGCCCGCGGCTTTTGCAAGTTTTTCCATGTCCGATTTTTTGGCTCTTCTAATGGCGATTATTCCTTTTCTGGCAAGAAAATGCTGAGCCATGTCATCTATGCCTTTTTGGCAGATGACTACGTTTGCGCCTGAAGCTAAAATTTTGTTAGTCATGTCTTTTAGCATTGTTTCTTCTTGCTTGAGGAACGCTTCAATCTGGTCGGGGCTTTCAATGTTTATTTTAGCGTCTAACTCGGGTTTTTCAATCTCTAACGAAGTATCGATTAATGCAATCTTTGCGTTCTCTACTCGCTTGGGCATTCCTGAGTGGACAATTTCTTTGTCTAAAACTATGCCGTTTATTAGGGTGGTGTCTATGAGGGATTCGCCTGTTTTCTTTTCAATTTTTACGTCGTCAACATCTGCCTTGTAGACTCCGTCGTGTTTTTCGGCGACTGCCAGCATTGCCTTAACAGCTAAATCCGCCAAGTATTCTTTGTATTCAGCAACGATTTTGCTTCCCATTGATGTTGTTGCAGCCTTTTTCAGGTAGTCCTGAGATTTCAGGTCTACTGGTATAGCTATTTTTTCAAGGGTTTCTAGCGCTTTTTCAGCTGCCGCCCTATAACCATCAATTATGATTGTTGGGTGAATATTTTTGTCAATTAATTCTTCTGCTTTGTTGAGAAGTTCGCCTGCGATTATAACTGCAGACGTTGTTCCATCGCCAGCTTCATTGTCTTGTGTCTTTGCAACTTCCACCATCATTTTGGCTGCTGGATGCTGAATATCCATCTCATCCAGAATAGTTCTGCCGTCACTTGTTATTGTGGTGTCTCCGAAGCTGTCAACTAACATTTTATCCATGCCTTTTGGGCCTAAAGAGCTTCGGATACTTTCAGCTACAACTTTAGCGGCAGTTATGTTTCCGTGTTGTGCTTCTCTTCCACGGGACCTGTTTGAGCCTTCTTTTAAAACGAGAACAGGTATTCCGCCTGCTTGTGTTGGAAATGATGACAAATCAACTAATCTCCTTTAATGCGAACAACAACAAAATGTTACTAGCCATATAAGTTTTTCTAGTCAGTGCATAATTAATACCGCTTAGGCAAGCGTTTTTTGCATCATTTATTCTGTTTTTACAGTTTTCTTTGTTTCATTTTTGCCCTGGGGGTTAGTAGACTGAAACTTTGGCTATTCCGGGTATTTTCAGTATTTCGGGGATTAGTTCTCCTGGGATTTTTTTCTCAACTATCAAAGTTAGTTTTGGTTCCGGTGAGAGTTCAGGGTCATCTACGATAGCTTGCCTGATGCTTAATCCTGCCCTGTTGAGAATCATGGCTGCGTTGGATAAGATTCCTGGCGATTTTGCGTTTACAGGGGTTATTTCTAAGACTCCCAGATTGATGTGTTTGGCGATTTCTTTTAGTGAATGTCCTGCTGGACGTATTTCTTCAAAAATCAATTTGAGTTGTGGGCTGGCTTTAATGGTGTTTAATGTTTCGTTTACTGTTCGCCGGTCTACTCCGGCTGCTCTTGCTATGCGTACTGGTGGGATTTGGATTTGGTTTAGGTATATTTTGTTGTCTTGGACGCTTAGTCCGTTTTCTATAAGTACTCGTGCTACTTTGAGTCGTTCAGGGTATTGTTGCAGTTGAGTTTTTATGTTGTTCCACATTTTCTTTCGCTTTTGTATGTTTTTGTCCGTCTGAGTATAAATGTGTTGTTTAATGGTCACCGTGTTTGATGGACAAATCTGTACACAAAAGCCTTAAATAAAACTTAAACGTACGTTTCATAGCTTTAAAGATAAAAAGGCGAAAGAAATGCCAAATAGAAAAATCTTACTTAACGAAGATGATATACCAAAACAGTGGTATAACATAGTTCCCGATTTGCCTAGGCCGCTCCCACCATTCATCGATGCAGCAACAAAACAGCCCGGCGTCGGAATTGTCCCACGAATATTCCCAAAAGCAATTATCGGTCAAGAAATAAGCCAAGAACGATGGATAGACATACCTGAAGAAGTCCGAGAAGTCTACAGAATGTGGAGACCATCACCACTTTTCAGAGCCATCGGTCTAGAAAAAGCACTAAAAACGCCAGCAAAAATCTACTACAAATACGAAGGTGTAAGCCCTGCTGGAAGCCACAAACCAAACACGGCCGTACCTCAAGCATACTACAACATGAAAGAAGGCACAAAACGCCTATCGACAGAAACAGGTGCAGGTCAATGGGGTTCAGCTTTAGCATTTGCAGCCATGATGTTCGGGCTAAAAGCTACAGTTTACATGGTTCGTGCAAGTTATGACCAGAAACCATACCGAAAGATGATGATGAACGCTTTCGGCGCAGAATGTTTTGCTAGCCCAAGTAACAAAACAGAGGCGGGAAGAAAAATCCTCGCTGAAGACCCAGACAACAAGGGCAGCCTCGGCATAGCCATCAGCGAAGCCGTAGAAGACGCCCTCGTCAACGAAGAAGAAACCAACTATGCCATAGGCAGCGTCTTCAACCACGTATGCTTACACCAGACAGTTGAAGGATTAGAAGCCAAAAAACAACTCGAAATGGTCGACGATTATCCAGACGTGATTTATGGATGCATAGGCGGAGGCAGCAGTTTCTCAGGACTCATGTGGCCCTTCTACCACGACAAGGTCGCCAAGAAAGCACCCAAAGAAACCAAATTCGTTGCAACTGAAGCCACCGCATGCCCCAAAGTCACCAAAGGGCAATACCAGTATGACCACGGCGACACCGCAAAACTAACACCGCTGGTCCCCATGCACACTATAGGTCACGACTTCATTCCAGCGCCCATCCACGCAGGCGGGCTCCGGTACCACGGCATCGCCCCAACCATAAGCGTGCTGGTTCAAGAAAAGCAAATGACAACAGAAGCATTCAACCAACTAGAAGTCTTTGATGCAGCTAAACTTTTCATTCAAACAGAAGGTATCATCCCAGCGCCAGAGCCATCACATGCAATCAAAGGCGTCATTGATGAAGCGCTACGCTGTAAAAAGACGGGCGAAGCAAAAACCATCCTATTCGTGCTCTGTGGTCACGGCTACTTTGACATGGCAGCGTACGATGAATACTTTAGTGGCAACCTGCTACCATACGAGTACCCGGCTGAAAAAGTCGAGGAATCAATGAAGAAACTGCACAAACTGTACCCATGGCTGGACGAGGTAAACAAGAAATACATAAGCTACGAACCACTCTAAACCCCAACCCTTTCCTTTTTTGTTTTTCGTGCTTGCTTTTTGTTGGTGTTTTTTGCCACAAATATTAGGGTAGGTCTATCGGTAAGCGGTTAGAGACAGGGCTTGTTTTGGGATGCTTTTTTATTTTAAGGCTTGATTTGGGTTTTATCGTGAGACAAAAAAGGTGCAAAAATAGAAAAATGTGGAAAAAGTACTTTCCATAATCACTTAAGCTTGTCCATGAGCGCTCCTGTGTGTGCAAAATTGACCCCCCGTTCTACTAGTTGATCCTAATAAGCTCCAAACATAATTCAACATGTTCTGCAACGAATCAATTCCCGCAGAATTGGATGTAAAATTGGTGCTTTTCAAAGGAAACCGAGATTCTAAGGGATATTTTTTAAAATGCTGTTTACAGCTGTGAAAACACGTGCTGCGTAGGCAGCTCTCTCTGTACCTGATTCTATCAGGTATTCAGCCGCGGCAATTGGTCCGGATGAAGTCTCAGATTCAAAGGCTTTCCTTAATAATTCAATTGACTCTGCTACGAAAGGGCTAGCTGATGCCCACTTGGAAAGTTGCAAATTGATTTTGTCAACTGAAACCATTATTGAATAAATATCATATGGATCTTTTACCCTGTTTGAGTTGTTGTCGAACGCATGAGCCTTTAAGGATATAGATGCTACCGGTCCTGAAACCAAAATCTTTGTTTTTTCTAGTTTTTGCGTAAAGTTGTCATTAAAGACAATCGAGCAACCAGAAATTATTACTGGCGATATACCGCTTTGTACTCTATAAGTTCCCGAGTCGTTTGGGACATGTTCTGGTTCACACAAGAAATGAACTTCAAAGGTAACTTCGCCATCGGTTCGTTCAAATTCGAATGGTCCTGTTTGTTTGTATTTTAGTTTTTCGGTAAGTAATCGTTCGATGCTAGGGTAGATCTTCATAAGCTCAAGTGAAAGAACCATGTCAATATCTCTGGAGCCTGTATGCTCAAATCTTCCCAACGAAATGAAATATGGAGCCCAACCACCTGTCAGGACGAATCTTTCCGTCAGATTCTTGTCCCGATTAAACGCTTCGCTAATCTCATTCAGTGCTTTAAGCGAAATATCAACTTGTTTCTTTGTGTACACCACTTTCAATTGCCTCCAAAGGTTCAAATTGCAAGTTTGCTTTTTCTAATTCCTTCCTTGCGGTGTCAGTTATCGAAGGAGCGACCAAAACACCTTTTGCTCTTGATCCTAAATACAAAATATGTTTCTTTAGAATTTCAACAGAGTCCAGCTTTGCCGTCGAGCTTTTGACTTCAACGGCAATCAATTCCTTAGTTTTTGGATCAAGAAAAATTAGGTCGGGTCCAGACTGACTTATTGCTGGCTTGGGTTCAGCTGTTATTAATCCTCTTGCTCCGAAGAATTCTTTGAGCATTTTTATGAGGTTTTCTTCTTTTAATCTCCTTTCATACTCTTTGGTGAGAAGTCGCTCAGCTGCTTCTCTAGTTCGATCAGTATCATTGTATAAATCTAGAATAAGCTGAAGGTCTGAGACTACAGTGACTCGACCAACTCTGCTGTCTGTTATTTCTCTTAATCCGTAGAAAACGGATTCATCCTCAGGCAATAAAAAGACAATGTTTCCGCCAATCTCCGCGATTTCAAGATTCTGAACCTTAACTATTTTGTTCAAGTCATATTCGCTGGCAACATAGACCTGAATCTGGGCAGGTCTGATATACTGAGTAACAAGGTCCGTTGCGAATGAACCAGTAAACGCATACTTTATAGAATATTCTTTTGCAGTTTTTGCTATTCGCCGTGCAATATCGTATAATGTGCCCTGAGAATAGTAAGCTCTCTGTTTCCGCATGCCTGAATCGTAAGCGACCGCCCATCGTTTTATAAGTTCCTCTTCTTTACGAAGTTTTAATTTCATTGATCTTTCTCTAATCAAGAAACCTAGATCAATTAGCTTATTGGTTACTATCGATGTTAAACCCAAACTTACTTTTGCTTCCATTGCCAGTTGTCTTATCGTCCAGCTTCTGGCTGGATTTGAAAGCAAAACTCGAACTATCTGGGACGATCTTCCCACAAATGGGTTCCTAACCATATCCACATTACTGTTCAATAGTACTTATATATGTTCAGTTTTATTGAACATGTTCAATATTTTCCATAAGTTCAAAAAAATTGAACGGGCAACCATTGGACAATATCAAATGACTATATCAAACGACTACATTTTTCAACATAAACGTGCTTTTTGAACTGAAAAAATCCAGAAATTGATAAAGGGCATGGGCTTTTACGGCTATCTACTCCCTATTTTTTCTTTGAAGATTAATCGCAATAGAAAACAAGAAAGCACAAATTTAAAAGACGAGTAATTGATAGGAAGCTTCTGTGGAAGAATGAAAGCGAATGAGTAAGTCTCCGTTAGGTCTACTTTTAATTGTATTGCTCGTCGTCTCGTTTGTTTTAATTAGCACTACACCTTTTAGCATGGAGCAAACTTCTACAAACACCAGCAATCTTTCCCCAATAACCATTAGCGCTGATAAATACTTAATAACCGTTTATAATTCAACTTTAAAATTGATTCCTGAAACAAATAATAATGTATACTGGATAACGTCTGATAATCTTTTAGCCTACTTTGCCCTTCAAAACTATAATCTTGATGTAAGCAATTCAATTAAAAATACCATTATGGCTTATGCAAGCACTTACGGATTGCCTAAAGATTCCAATGGCTTGCCAATTGACTATAAACATGAAGCTATAATTGGGGATATTCTAACTCAACCTTTTGGCGGTGCTAATACTTACTATCTTTATAATGGCACAAGTTATAATCTGCAAGCAGAAATTGATAACGGAACGAATATCTCTAATTGGCAACAATATGCGGATTTATGCGCATATCAAGGATTATCTTATGTTAATCAAGGAGATTTAACAGGGGCTGTAAGCTGTTACAAGAATATGATGGCACTTTGGGATGGAAAAGGATTTGCAGATGCACCATATCAAAATGATACTCCTCATTTATACCAAACTTACAAATTAGCATTAGCTTTAACCTTGCAAGTTGACGCTAATATAACGGCGACCTACGCTAATCAAGTGATGTATAATACAATACTCCTCATGCAAGATAGTAACAGTGGTGGTGTGCATACTTCATATAATAGCAATATACAAGCTGTTGGAAGTACAAATACAGAAACCACTGCGTTAGTAGCTATTGCTAATCCAACTAACACGACGCCAACACCAACGCCGACAGCAGAGTTTCCATCATTATCAGTCGTGATAGTATTCATTGCCTTATCTCTATCCATCACAGTTGTTGTGATGACGGCAAGAAAACGCAAGATAGGCAAAAGTAAGCGATGTCAAAACTTAAAACTGCTTAACGTAGAAATAGCGAAGTATGGCAAAAACACCTAAAGATAGGCATGTTTTTCTTTTTGTTTTAGCAACCTAATACCGACTTAGGTTAGTTTAAATTGACTGTTACTCAGGATAGTCTGCCAACGAAAACCATCGGTTTCATCGTTAACCCAGTTGCTGGAATGGGTGGCGCTGTCGGATTAAAAGGAACAGACGGCAAAACCATCCTGAACAAAGCCATATCCTTAGGCGCTAAACCTATAGCATCACAAAGAGCCGAAACCTTCCTCGCTGAGCTGTATTCAGTCAAAGAAAGCTTAAAGCTACTTGTTGGCGCTGGCAGCATGGGTGAGACTGAAGCTAAAAAGTGTGGCTTCACTTTTGATGTTAAAGGTGAAAGCAAAAAAGAAACCACATCGGAAGACACTCAAAATACCGCAAAAGCAATGGTGGAGTCATGTGTTGATTTGCTTGTTTTCTGCGGCGGCGACGGAACAACCCGAGACATACTAAAAGCCGTTGGCTTGAATGTTCCTGTGCTGGGTGTTCCAACAGGTGTCAAAATGCATAGCGCCATTTTCGCTATAACTCCTCAAGCAGCCGCAAGAGTAGCCGTCAGCTATCTTTGGGGTGGATTGCCCCTGCGAGAAGCGGAGGTTATGGATGTGGATGAGCAAGCTTTCAGGGAAGGTCGCCTTTCCGCAGAACTTTACGGGTACATGTTGAGTCCTTATGAGCCCCATTTGATTCAGGGGAACAAACTTGAAAGTCTAATGACTGAGAATGAAGTCCGCAACCAAGCAGCAATAGCAATCTACATCATTGAAGAAATGGAAAAAGGCACCGTTTACATTGTTGGTCCGGGAACAACCACTCGCACCATTGGTGATCTTTTAGACCAGAAAAAAACCCTCCTTGGCGTAGACCTTTTCCAGAACAAGAGAATAATTGCAAGCGATGTAAACGAGAAACAAATATTGGAAGCCATAAAGGGAAAAGTTGCTAGGATAATTGTGACGCCGATTGGGGGTCAAGGCTTCATTTTCGGCAGAGGGAACCAGCAAATAAGCTCCGAAGTAATCCGTCAAGTAGGCTTAGATAACATTGTTGTGGTTGCAACTACTGGCAAATTGGACAGGTTGAAAAGTTTAAGGGTTGATACAGGCGACCCAGAACTGGATAAAGATCTTAGAGCACATGAAATCAACGTTGTAATCGACTACAAAAGCATACAAAAAACGGCTGTTGAATAATCGTATTACGATTAATAGTCGGAAAAAATGAAATAGTAGCACGTGACCAGTATCCTAACAAAGTGAGGCTAAAAAATGATACCTATTAACATGCCAAAAATCGGCGAAGAAGAAGTTCAAGCAGTAGTTAAAGTTCTGCGAAGCGGAATGTTAACAAGCGGGCTTGGGGCTGGTCCAATGGTAACTGAATTAGAGAAAAATTTTGCAAAATTTGCTGGCGTGAAACATGCTGTAGCGGTTAACACTGGCACTGCCGCATTGCACTCTGCAATTGTAGCCGTTGGTATAAAGCAAGGTGACGAGGTTATTTTGCCCAGCTTCACCTTCGTAGCTACTGCTGAAGCAGTCGTGTTGGCAGGCGGGAAACCAGTTTTCGCCGACATTGATGCTGAAACTTACAATCTCTCACCCAGTGTGGCTGAAAAATTAATAACAAAAAACACCAAAGCTATACTGCCCGTGGACTTATACGGTTTTTCAGCCGACATGAAACCTATGAGGGAAATCGCCGAGAAGCATAACTTAGCGTTGGTTGAAGATGCTGCCCAAGCGCATGGAGCAACATACGCTGGAAAACCTGCGGGAAGCTTTGCTGACGCCGCTTGCTGGAGCTTGTACGCAAGCAAAAACATAACCACAGGCGAAGGCGGAGTAACCACAACAAACAACGACCAAATAGCTGAAACATTGCGGATGATTAGGACTCATGGAGAAAAAGCCAAATACGCCTCACTTATTCTTGGAAACAACTATCGCATGTCCGAAATACAAGCAGCAATAGGTAACGTGCAACTGGAAAAATTGCCGTCTTTTTTGGCTAAACGCCGCCAAAACGCGCAACAACTAACAAAAATCCTAGAAAAAAGTAGCAGGCTTATTTTACCCTGTGAGTCAAAAGACCGACAGCACAGCTGGTACCTTTACACTGCACGACTAGTGGACGGCATGGAAACTGAACGCAATAAGATTGTGGATGAACTGAAGAAAAAAGGGATTGGCGCCGAGGTCTATTACGTTAACCCTGTGCATCAGATGCCGTTTTACCGAGAAAACTTTGGAAGCGCTAAACTGCCTGAAACGGATAAAGCGTCAAAACAAGTTTTCTCTCTGCCAATTCACCCCGGAGTCACAGCTGAACAAGTTGATTACATAGGAAAAACTCTTCTAAGCCTCTTATAACTAGATTGGCGCTGGGTTTGTGCGATTTGCCGCCTTTGCCAACTGTAAGAGTTAAATTGAACGTTGCGTTATGAATAACCTGTCCTTTGATGTTTACTGGATTTTCTTTGAAGGAGTATGAAGCAGTTGAGTAATGAAGCAGCAGACGTTTCACGTATAAAAGTCAAGTTTCTCATCGAAGGCTTAGGTGAAGCTGAAGGTGAATTAGTGAGATTTTTAGCGCCAAGAACCATTGACACAATCGTTCGGAAGCTTCCAGTTGAAGGCAGAGCTGCATTATGGAAAGAAGAAGTTTATTTTGAAATCCCAATTAAAATGGGTGAAGAAAAAGCTAAGCCAACCGTGGAAACTGGCACTATTGCTTTTTGGCCTATGGGCGGCGCTTTGTGCGTATTCTATGGCAAGTCACAGCCGTATAGTCCCGTGAGTATACTTGGTAAAATAACGAGTAATTTGGATGTTTTTAAGCAAGTTAAAAGTGGAACAACGGTAAGGGTTGAATTGTTAACGGCTTAAAAGGCTAATGAACTCTCTTTCCACTGTTGAAGCAGCCGTTCGCATTCTTCTTTTACGTTTTTGTCGCCGCTTTTATCCTTTAGAACCTGCAGGAACTCAACACGTTTTGCAACTGAGCGTTTTTCAGCGTTGCCGCCATAGTATAGTTCACCTTCCAGGTACTCTTTCATGTGATAGGCTTTTTGGATGAATAGGCTAGCGGCGTCAACTGGGTTTTCTACGGCGAACTTGTTTGCCCAGATGGCTACTTCTGTTTCGCGCAATTGAGTTATGCCGTCGATTTCCATTATTTTCCTAATGTAAGCTCTTAAAAACTCGAAGTAACCTGCGGTTTTGATTAGTTCAAGGGCTTGGTTGATTTTTTCTTTAAAGTCTGGTGAGCCTTCAATTGTTAGGTTGTGTTTGTAGCCTGTATCGATTAGCTCTTTAGCGGTTTTTACTTCTTCAACTGTGTAAACTCTTTCTGGAAATTCTGCCAAATGAAAACTAACTCCGAATCTAGATAAGATTAGAATAAATAATTGGTCGTTAGCAAGTTTAGCTTGCTGCAGGCTTGTAGATTTTGAGGTTATGGCTTCCGGAGACGAGCTGAACTGCACCGTTTGCTTCAAGTTGTTCTAAGAAGTCTTTGGCTGTGCTAATTCGAATGTTATATCTTGTAGCTACAGCGTATGGTGTTAGAACGTTCATTTTCTTTATTTCGCCGACGATTTTTTCGTTTTTTGCGTCTGGAGACATTATTCCTACGGCTTTTCTTTCTTTTGGCGGTGCGGCTTTCTTTTTGTCTTTACTCTTATCTTCGTCTTCCCTAACCTGCTGCTTCTCCATCTGCTTTATGCCGACCTTCTTTTTTCCACCCATATTTTTCACTTTGCTTTTTTTGTTCTCAACATCTAGAATGGCTGACTTATTTCAACGTTATGTTTTTCCTTCCACTCTTTGATTGGGACTCCAAATTTCTTTTCTACTAGCGGCCTATGGATGGAGTTCATTGTGCAGAATGGAATTATGCGCCCGTCAGGTACTGCATAGTGAATTAGGCAGCGTTGTACTCTTTCAAGGTCAAAGTTGTATGGATCCATGAAATGCATGGCTGAAAGCAGAATTGCTTTTCTTTGCAGGTCGCCGAGGGATTTGTAATCGCCATTTGTTACTACGCCTAAAACGTATTTTCTTAAGAAACCGAATTTTACATGCCGCATTGAACTAACTAAGTACAGTTTAGCCTTGTTCTTGCTTCCTTTTGACGCGGTTTCGTAGACTTTGTTCATTCCCCCGATGAATTTTTCGATGTTTCCGTAGCGCGTGATTGGAACGATTTTTCCCTTTTCAATTAAAAGGTAAGTTGCCATACCGCAGTGCGGATGCGCAGTGAACTCTAAATATCGCCTGTCTTTTAGTGCGCCGACGGCTTTTGAAACTGGCACAACCGTGGGTACAGGATAGAAGTCTGAAACTTTTATTGTTCCGTTTGTTTGCTCTTCAACTTTTTTCATGAAGTCTGGGATTGTGATGCGCATTTTTTCGCGTTCTTTTTGTGGTAGCCTTCCACAGAGGCTGACTGGTTGAACGTTTACGCATCTTACCACGTCGAAGTTTTTGGCAGCAAAATTGATTATGTCGCCAAGTTGGTGATCATTAACCCCTTTCACCAATGTGACGACTAATACTATGCTGTCTATTCCTGCTTGGCGAAGGTTTTCGATTGCCTTCATTTTTATGTCAAGAAGATCTACTCCACGAATGAACTTGTAAACGTCAGGTGTTAACCCGTCGAACTGCAGGTAAATGGTGCTTACTCCCGCATCTTTGAGTTGTCTGCAGTAATCTACGCTTTGCGAAAGTCGAAGACCGTTCGTATTAATCTCCACGTGGCTGAAGCCAAGCTCTTTTGCTTTTCGAACAAAGTCGAAGAGATCTTCGCGTATCGTGGGTTCTCCACCAGAGAACTGAAGCGCCGTGGCTGGCACTGGCTTATTGGCTCGAAGGTTCTCTAGCATTCCAGTGATTTGCTCTTTAGTAGGTTCATAAACGTATCCTGCAGCCGCAGCATTCGCAAAACAAATAGGGCAGGTAAGGTTGCACCTGTTTGTGACATCGATTATTGCGAGGGCAGTGTGGGATTTGTGTTCTGGGCAAATGCCGCAATCGTATGGGCACCCGTTCTTTTTCTCGGTTCGAGGGTTGCTTACTCCTTCGCCGTCATAGCGGAATTTTTCTGCCCGCATATATTGATCGTAATCCGACCAATAAAGCTCTTGAAAAGCCCCATGCTCAGCGCACTCTTTTTTGATAAAGACTTTGCCGTCGTCTTCAAAAATGGTTGCATCTATAGCCTTTAGGCATTCAGGGCAAATGCTTCTTGTGGTTTTGATATCTTTCAATTTTTTTTGCCTTCTTACATCTAAGCGTTTTCGAAGTGCTTAAGAGCATATGTGTTGATAATAAGGTTTCCAAACGATTCCTAAGGTGATTGAGGGGGAAAAGATGTCAATTAACGAGAACACTCGGGCTGCTTTACGGGAAATGGGCCTAAGCGCCTACGAAATTGATGGTTACATAGTTTTGCTGGAAGGTGGGCAAATGACGGCTATGGAGATAAGTCAAGAGGCTAAAGTGCCCTACAGCAAAATGTATGAAGTTCTCAATTCGCTCAAAGAAAAGGGCTGGATTAAAAGCAGCGAAAGCCGACCATTCAAGTACTATCCAGTACCGCCACTCGAAGCAACAAGGTTCACGAAGCTGCGGCTAGAAGACAAATACTTGAACTGGGAAAACACTGTCGCCCAAGAACTACAGCCCCTATATGAAAAACGAGAACTTTTTGAGCGACCAGACATGCTGATATTGCGCGGTCAACAAGCAGTTTTAACCAAGCTTGAAGAGGTTCTTAACAAGGCTACAAAAGAAATCGTGATTGCAGCACCAGAATTTGCAAAACCACTAATCACCATGGCTGAACCGTTGCTGGGCAGTGGCTTGAAGAAAACGGTCAGGGTTAAGCTCATGGCGGCTGGAACAAAGGAAGATTGGCTTTTTCTAAAAAAATACCCTAGCTTAAACGAGCTGCGAATAAGAGACCACATGTTCGGCGGCGGCATAATCGCTGACGGCAAAGAAGCTATGCTCTTTTTAGGTGAAGACAAACCAAGCCTCGTCATATGGAGCAACCACGTAGGCTTGATAGGTTTCGCGCGAGAATACTTCCAGTTCCTCTGGGACTCATCAGCAACCGCTTAAAAAAGCCATTTCACTCTTAACAAAAAAATAAGCCGTCTGCCATCATAAAGCGCTTTATTCAAGGAGGCTAAAGTTTCTTCCGAGCACTAGAAAGTAAACAACTTTAACAAAAAAGAAGAAAAGGGAGAGAACTTGTTATTAGATTACTATTTTCCCATGACTTTTCTAGCGGCGATCTCTATATCTTCCGCTTTGATGGTTTTTCTTCCAGCATGCATGGCAAAATCCAGTGCTTCTTTAGCAATCTTAACGCCGATTTCTTCAAGTGCCTTTGCAAGTTCCTTTGCTGCTGCTTCACTTACCCTGTCAGCGCCAGCTTTTTTACATAACCTGTGCATGGGAGCTACAGCTATTTCTAATTCAGTCATAACGACTACTCCTAGCCTCTTTTTCTTTTTAAAGCAATATTTAACCTTTGTTATCCTTTCCGTCTAAATTACTGATGAGATAAACTTGCCATATAAATAAAGAAAAATTATAAAAACGTTCAACATGAATATAGCGCTGAGAAAAATGAAGTTAATAGACGCACATGTTCACCTCTCAGATGCCGAATACACTGGTCATATTGATGAGTTGATAGCGGATGCAAAAAACGCGGGCGTAACGGCGTTAGTAACAAATTCAATGGACTTAAAAACTTGCCAAAGCGACCTTAGTCTAGCGGAAAAATATCCTGGCTTAGTTTACCCCGCTTTAGGGATTCACCCATGGAACGTAAACGTTCTCAAGGAAAATGAACTTGAAGAAACTATAGATTTAATCCAAAAACATAAAAACACGGTTAAAGCAGTAGGTGAAATCGGCTTAGACTGCAAGTATGAAACCATATGGGAAAAACAAATGTTGGTTTTCGACAAGATGCTTCATCTTGCTGAATCGCTTGACCTTCCAGTAATTATACATTCACGCGGAACAACCGACAAAGTAGTAGACATGCTTCCATCATACCATCTTAAGCGAGTGCTACTGCACTGGTTTAGCTACCCAATGAGCGCACTAATTAGAGCCATGGACAATGGATACTTTATCACTGAAGGCCCGCCAGCAACCTATTCTAACGGCATCCGCGAAGTCATAGAGAAAGCGCCACTAACAAACCTTTTAACAGAAACCGATGGTCCGGTGACATATTGGAAAAGCCCTTACAATGGACAATTAACCAAGCCTTCATTCATACGTAACGTAGTTGAAGCAGTAGCTGAAATCAAGAAAATGCAAGTTGATAACGTTGCCGAGCAAATAGCCGAAAACTTTGAAGTTTTCTTCAACATAAAACTAACTTAACTCTTTACTTTACCCTCAACAGTTTACCTCACGATTTATCGCTCAGTTAAAAGGCTTAATAGGGCGTAAACTTAAATTAAGCCTGTCCTCTATTGAGGATTGCTCCTACGTTTTCAAGCGTCGGACACTAAAACATTGATGAGCTGAGGAATCAAGATTTGGGAAAAGTTAAGACTGACCAGGTTAAACGAGCCGGCAAAACACTAATGGAACGTTTTCCAGAAAAATTCACCAACAAATTTGACGAGAACAAGCGTTTAGTTGACTCTTTAACGCAAGGAACAACCACGCGAGTGAGAAATCAGATTGCTGGATACATAACCCGCACCATATCATTAGCTCAAGCCAACTCTTCAACTGATCCTGACACTGAAGAAGAACCAGAATAAACAGTCAATTTAGGATAAGAAACCTCATGATGGATGAGTACAGGAAAGGATGGGCGCTAAGGTACCTGCGCGAAGCAAAAGCCGAATTGGAAGCAGCGCGAAAAATACCTTACATGGCACCAGGCTTGGTTTTAGAAGCAATCAGAAAAGCACGAAACGCCATATACTACAGTTTGGGCGAACCCGCCTTCATAGAAATACTCCTCCGAGAAGAGGTAATGAAAAATCCGCTCACTAATGATTCGATTCTGCGTTTTCTAATGGAACTCGAAAGCATCATACAACAAATATCACAATTAGAAGAAGTAAACACTGACGCAATGATGAAACAGGCAGATTCAATCGTTGAAATAGCAACTGACATAGTGGAAACATTAACACAGGAAAGATTCCAAAACTTTTAAGCTCAAATTAACAAAGTCACAAACAATTTTAACATAAACAATGATTCTATAAGGTTTGAGCGAAGAAAACAAATGCCCTTAACGTTAAAGTTCATCGGTGCACTACGCCACATCTCGGGCAAAACACAATTAACTGTTAACTTCCAAGAAGGAATGTTGCTAAAAGAATTAGTAATAAAAATCAGCCAAGAAATGCCACAGCTAGAAAAAACCCTCAGCGACCAACAACTCGACGATTCAAGATCAAACGCGCTGATACTCATTAATGGCAGAGAAATCAGCGTTCTAAACGGTTTAGAAACAAAATTAAACGATGGAGACGAAATCGTCTTTGTCCCAGTCGTTCACGGCGGTTAACCATTAAATGATAACTTTGACTAGCGACTTTGGGCTAAAAGACCCTTACGTGGCAGAAATGAAAGGAGTAATTTTAACCATAAACCCAAAAGCAACGCTAGTAGACATAACACATGAAGTTGAAAAATTTAACATTCAAATGGCTGCTTTCATGTTGGCGTCGGCTACACAATACTTTCCACAAGGCACCATTCACTTGGCAGTTGTAGACCCAGGAGTTGGCACACAAAGACGCGCCATATTAATACAGACTAAGAAGAGCTTTTTTGTTGGACCAGATAATGGCATTTTGATATTAGCTGCCCAAAACCAAGGCATAGAACACGTATACCAGCTCACAAACCCCAACTTAATGCTACCCAAAATATCCAGCACATTTCACGGAAGAGACATTTTTGCGCCAGCAGCAGCCCACTTAGACAAAGGAGTACAGCCAACCGAATTTGGAACAGAAATAAAAGACCCAATCAGCCCTGAATTCACCAAAGTCAAACGAGCAAACCGCTCTCTAATCGGCGAAGTCATGCACATAGACGGCTTCGGCAACATAATAACTAACATAAACGAAAAAGACATGGTCCAAAACCATGCTGAAAAAGTCAACGTAGATTTACTTGACATTTCGCTAAAACTTACGTTCGGTAAAACCTACGCTCAAGCAAAGTCTAAAGAACCTATTGCTCTAATTGGCAGCCATGGTTTCGTGGAGATAGCCCTAAACCAAGGTAACGCGGCGGAAAAGTTTCATGCGAAAACTGGAGATAAAATCGTAGTTACGGCTGCTTAAAACTGTCTACAACTTTTTCGATTACATCAACAGGATCCTCTAATTTTGCTAGCTCGCTTCGCACATCGAATCTTTTGCCAAGATACTTCTTCGCATACCCAAGCACTTCTCGCTCCGTTGTAGCAAAAAGTGGAAAGCCTTTCTTAGTCAGATACGTGTTAACGTAAGTTTTAGCCATATCAGAAATAGCTATGCTGGGAACACCTTGAAGTGCTGCTTCCCTGGCAATAGTTCCTCCATAACTAACGACCAAATCAGCATTCGCTACTAACCTTGCTGAATCCACAAAGCTTTCCTTAACTCCGAACGTTTTGCCTTGGCCGTTGTATCTTTGGATAAAATGCACATTCCCCAACTTGGCAAGTTTATCTGCAAGGACCTGTGCAACATCTTGCTTTCTCCCTGCATAGGCTGCTTTTGTTTCGATTTGTCTAATAACTATCAAGGGTTTCTTTAACCCCTCAATTTTTGAAGGCTTAAAATCCTTAATCCAGGCAACCTCATCTACCCCTTTGAACTGGACAATATTTTTGGCGCAATGTTCCTTCACAAAACGCTTAGGCAAAGCCTCAGACACAACAACCGTGTGCGCAAAAGGTATCGTCAGCCTATTGACTGCTGTAGCGTAAGGTGTATCAGCCGTCAAAATTATTGGGATTCCTAAACCAAAAGCGACTCGGCAAAGCTCAACCGATTGATGCGCTATGGCAATGTCCGGAGGATCATCCTTGAAGAGCTTGGAAAACTCTATTATTCGTTCGGCGCTCTCTTCCAGCCTCGAGAAAAGCGTTGACGGGTTGTATTTGCCCACGACGATAGGTTTTTCTCCAAGAATTTGCGCTAAAGGTAACGTGTCTGGGTGCTCACGGGTTGTAAAAACAAACTCGTGCCCTGATTTCCTAAGGCGCTGTGCAATAGCTGTGCCATACCTGACATGCTTACCGGTGCAGGCGTCATACCATATTTTCATTTGTTCACCTTGCGCCTTGCTTCTATGAACGCGTCACGTTTTGCTTCATATTCTTCTAACGTCATTACCACAGTTGCTGGAACGCCGGTTGCCACTGTTCTCGGAGGCACGTTTTTGGTGACGACGCTTCCTCCGCCAATCACAGCTTTCTCTCCTACAGTCACATCAGGTAATATTGTGACACCTCCGCCGATTACAACGTTGTCTTTGATGACTGGTGGAGTCATGAAAGAGCTCTTTGGATACTTGTCATTTAGAAGTGAACTGTTGGGAGCGATAAACACGTTATTGCCCAGTATGCAGCCGTTTGAGATGGTTACGTGCGCTTGTATGTTGCAGTTTTTGCCTAAAACTACGTTTTTGCCTATATCACAAAAGCTTCCAATGATGGTTCCGTCGCCGATTTTTGTGTTATCGCCTATTACAACATAATTCCAAATGGCGACGTTTTTGCCTATTTCTACGTTGGAGCCTGTAACTATGCCAGTGCCTCTCTTTGGATTCAGCATAAACTGTTCTGTTGAGCTCCAGATTTAAATAGTTTAACTTTAACTTGACTTTCCAACGATGGAGGCAAGTGTCTTGACTAAAGAGACAGTTCTGATTATAGGTTTAGGCGAGATTGGACATACTCTTTTTGCGTTGTTGAATGATGAGAAAAAGAGTTTTGCTGTTTACGGTTTGGATTTGGATCAAACAAAAATGCAAGAGCTAGGTCAAAGCAGAAAAAATGTTCCAGGCCAAATAGACACAATGCATATTTGCCTGCCATGCAGTAACCAACAAAACTTTGCAGACATAACCGTTGGCTACGTTGAAGAGTTTAAGCCAAAACTCACAATCATTGACAGCACTGTTTCTCCAGGAACCACAATGAAAGTAGCAGAAAGATGCAAGTGCCTCGTCGCCCATTCACCGTCTCGTGGTGTGCATAAAAGTGCTGAACATATGAAGTGGGAAATGAGGCGTTGGACTAAGTATGTTGGCGGCGCAAATGCGGCAGCGGCACAGGCTGCTCGTGCCCACTTTGAGAAACTAGGCCTAAAAGTAAAGGTTCTCAAAAGCTGTACGGAAACCGAGTTGGCTAAGCTTTTTGAGACTACATACCGTGCATGGATGATTGCTTGTTTTCAAGAGATGCATCGCATTTCCAAGGCTTTTGGCGCTGATTTCGATGAAACGGTTGATTTTCTTGAGGATACTCATCGTTTAAGGTTTGATAGGCCTGTTATGTTTCCAGGCGTAATTGGCGGGCACTGTTTAATACCGAACACTGAATTGCTGCTGGCGGCTTATGACTCGGAGTTTTTGCGGCTGATTTTAGAGTCAAATGAGAAACGGAAAGAAGAGGTTAAAGATAAGGCCACTCAAAAAGAAATCGGTAAAATTGCTAAAAGGGTAGAGGCGCTGGAGAAGAAAACAGGCGATATTCAGAAGAATGTGACTGACCAGAAAAGAATAACGCAAACAACCCGCGCTTTAGCTAGGCGAAAATCGTTACCATTAAAAGAAACAAGTGCCTAAATGAGATCCGGTATGGTTTGGATGTGCTGATGAAAGTCGTCATGATTAATGATTGCGCTTATGTCGGAGAAACTCTGCTTAAGTATTTCCCAACAGACCTCGAAAAGCAGCACATCAAGAGAACAAGAGGACTCTGGAACAAAACTTTCGGCATAGCCTACAAGATTCTTCGGACCAAGGGTGACTTGTACCATGTCCACTATCTGCTTCAGGACTGCTATATTGCCTCACACTTGGGCAAGAAACCTCTTGTCGGCCACGCGCATGGGAGTGACCTGCGCGAAACGCTGCGAAGCAGAAAATGGGGCAGAATCGTAAAAGATAATTTAAGGAGCTGCAATAAGATACTTGTAGCCCAGCCAACTGTTCTTAGCATTGCAAAAGAATACAACGAAACTGCAGAGTACTTTCCCATACCCTTTGACCCTGAAATCTTTTATCCAAAGCCACTGCCCGAAAAAAGACCGGAATATCACGTTTTTTTGGCATCAGTTCCCGACTTTAACGTAAAAGGCACAGACAAATTGCTACGTGCGGTATCTCTTGTTCCAGAAAAGATAAAGGTCAAGAGTTTTAATGCAGGAAAAGACCTGGAAAAAACAAAGCAACTAGCAAAAGAGCTTAAGCTGAACATCGATTTTATTAGCAAAGTTCCCCATGGCAACATGAATGATCTGTTCTGGGAAAGTGACTTAGTTTTGGGGAGCTTCGCCACTGGACGTGAACATTTAGATACTATAGCGATAGAAGCCATGGCTTGCGGGCGTCCAGTTGTGCAATCCGTTCCAAAGAAGTTCTTTTCTTCATGCCCCTTGGAAGAGCTAAAAGACCCTACTGCAACGGCAGAAATAATCCAGAGACTTCTCAGCAACCAAAATGAAAAGGAAAACAGAATAAAGGAACAACTTAACTATGTAAATGCCACACATTCTGCTCCCGTACTTGTTCAGAAACTCCTAAAAATTTACTCAACATTAAGTTGAAAAAATTCTTCAGGTGTCTTTGTAAAAAGCGATCTCCCGTCCACGAACAGGGCTAAACATGGTTCGTTTAAAGGTCGAAAACAAAATACGAAAGCAATATTAATTTTAAGTCCTAAAGGTTGAAGGAGTATTATGAACAAAACTCGAAGTGTTCTTGTTACTGGCGGCGCAGGTTTTATCGGTTCGCATCTGGTTCCACGACTTCTTGAATTAGGCCACTCAGTAACTGTGTTGGATAATTTATCTACTGGAAAGTTGGAGAGCCTTGACGATGTTCTTGATCATCCAAAGTTTGTGTTTCAGCGCGGAGACATACGGGATAAGACCATTCCAAACGAGGTCTTTGACAAGATTGATTCTGTTATTCATCTTGCTGCCTTAATAGATACCTCAGCTTCCGTTGCGGATCCAATTCAAAATCATGAAGTTAACGTAAATGGAACCTTTAATATGCTTCATGCAGCTATCAAGCATAATGTAAAAAAGTTTGTTTTTGCTTCTTCAACAGCCGTTTATGGCGATGCAAAGACTTTACCACTTCAAGAAAATATTGCCCTCCACCCGATTTCTCCTTACGCCGCGTCAAAGGTTGCTGGCGAAGCGTATTGCAGTGCATTTGCAAGTTGCTTTGGGCTTGAGACAATTGTATTGAGGTTTTTCAATATTTACGGTCTAAGAAGCGAGAACAACCCGTACAGTGGTGTTATCACCAAGTTTCTTCAAAAAATCATAAAGGGCGAAGTCTTGACCATTGATGGTGACGGAGAGCAGACTCGAGACTTCATACATGTGAGTGACATTATCAAAGCCGTAATCTTGACTTTGGAGCATGAAGGATTGAAAGGCGAGGTTTTTAATGTTTGCACGGGCGTGCCCACAAGCATTAATCAGCTTGCTACCACTTTGAAGACCGTTACTGGAAAAAACCCAAACGTTAAGTATGGACCTGCAAGGTTAGGTGACATACGAAGCAGCTATGGCGACCTCGCTAAGGCTAAAGAGAACTTGGGTTTTAGAGCGAGTGTAGATTTAACAGAAGGGCTGCAGATGTTATTTGAAGAATTTAAAAAATAGTATTTCTTGTTTTCCAGTGCCCAAAAAATTTTCAATTATACGGAGTTAGAAAGGCGGCACTGATTGAAAGAAGTTTTCCTAAAAAAAGCCTGATAAAAATGTGCTAGAGACATATAGCGGATGGCTTACGGAAAGACATTAGCAAGATAGACGATTATTTGCAGACCAATAAGCCCTAGACATACTTGCAGCTAAGCTAACCAAAGCCTGGAAGTTAGGTCTAAATTGAAATCTCTTGTTGACTTGAACAAAGGCATATTGATAGATGGTAAATGTTTATTCTATTGCTAAAAGTTTCGCTGTTCTGTTTCTGCGTTTATCAATAATCTCACGCAAACTCATGAGGTTACGCAACCACCCATAAAAGTTTACTTTTAACCTAACTAGCAGTTCTCTGCCAGTTCTCGGCTTAATCGACGCTATACCTTTTTTGCCCTTGTTTCTTGCTATGAAACAGCCGACAAAAATTCTAACTTCAACAAGTGTACGCTTCAAAAGCCAAGAGGTTGGAAAATTTAGAAGCATAAACCTGATAGTGTTTTTTCTAGAAATAAACTCAACATATGGAGAATTAATTTTATTCAAGGACATTTTCCAGAAATGGACAACACTAACGCTTAGAACCATGCGCGTTCGGTAACCAGCTTTCTTGGCACGCATGCAAAAAATCTGATTCGTCATGGACAAAGGGAGAGAACTACATGGGGCAATTATATCGATTTCTATTAACGCTTTAACGGAATCAACAGAACCGGAGTTTAGGTATAACAGCTATGGCTTATGTTTCTTTTTATAGAGTACGTTTGCTATTACCACAGTTGCAACAGTGATTACTGATATAGTTAACGCAATAAGAACTATCGGCGGATGCGTCGAAGTGACTGGTGTGAAAGTCACCTGTTGCGTTACATTTATGGAATTAACGGTAATTGACCCTGATGCTGGTGAAACTGTATATCCAGCGGGCGGAGTTATAGCGAATGCATAAATGCCGTTTGGCACATTGAAGCTGATTAAATTAGAAGTAACGCTCTGAGTCTCCGAGTTAAGGGTTACCTTCCACATGGCATCAGCGGGCAAGCCTGAAGCTGTAAATGACACAGAATAGGTTTGTTCGCTCGATGAAGAACCAAACGCATAGAGCATATGGTTGTACGAGCCTATGTAAACTACGTTGTCGGCTATGGCAGGCGAAGAAACAACCATTTCTCCAGTTGCATAACTCCAAATATAAGCGCCAGTCATAGCATCTAAAGCATAAACTTTGCCATCATGCGACCCTACATAGACTATTCCATCTGCTACAGCAGGCGAGGAAGCCACCTCCCCCCCAGTTGTATAGTTCCATATTACCTTGCCGTTGGATGCATCCAAAGCATAAACCTTGTTATCCCCTGAACCTACATAGACTATGCCGTTTGCTACGGCAGGCGACGAGGGTACACTACCGCCTGTAATATAATCCCAAACGAGAAAGCCTGTTGTAGCGTTTAAAGCGTAAATCTTGTGGTCATATGAACCTACATAGACTATACCATTTGAAACAGCCGGAGAAGAAACTACATAACCGTTTGTAGTGTACTTCCAGATGAGAGATCCGTTAGAAGCGTTTAATGAATAAACATTGTGATCATTTGAGCCGATGTACACTCTGCCATCGGAGACAGCAGGAGAGGACACCATTATCATGTCGCCGGTAGTGTACTTCCATACAACAGCGCCCGTAGAGGCATTCAAAGCGTAAACATCATCGTCCTCAGAGCCTACGTAAACTACGCCATTATACACTGCAGGAGAAGAAACGACTGGACCACCAGTTTTGTAACTCCATATATAAGCGCCTGTTGTGGCATTTAAAGCATAAACGTTATTGTCATATGAGCCTACGTAAACTACGCCATCAGCCACCGCCGGTGAAGAAAACATAATCATGCCACCAGTAGCGTAACTCCATGCAACGCTGTTATGAAGTTCCCCGTTGAAACCGATCATGCCCGTGGAAGCATTCAAAGCATATACTTCGCCATCATGAGAACCTACATATACTAAACCAGCTGCTACAGTCGGGGACGAATCGATCTCACCGCCAGTTGCATAGCTCCAAATATAGCCGCCGTCTGTAGCGTTTAAAGCATAAAGCTTACCATCCCACGAACCCACATAAACCACGCCTTGAGCCACAGCAGGACGAGAAATCACCATATCACCTGTCGCGTAGTTCCACAATAGTTCGCCGTTTGAAGCATTCAATGCATAAACTTTGTTATCCTCCGACCCTACGTAAATAACGCCGCTAGCAACTGTTGGAGAAGATGCTACATCACCGTTCGTTGTGTAGTTCCAAATGTATCTGCCGTTAGACGCATTCAAAGCGTAAACCCTGTTGTCTGATGATCCTATGTAAACTAAGCCATCAGAAACATCTGGGGAAGAGTAAACAGCACCACCAGTAGTGAAGTTCCACATTAAATTACCATTAGAAGCATCAAAGGCATAGACCTTATCATCTGATGAACCCACGTAAACTACGCCATTGAAAACCGTTGGGGAAGAAGCTATTTCGCCGCCTGTTGCGTAGCTCCAAACGAGTTCGCCATCTGTAGCATTCAAAGCGTAAATCTTGTCGTCTAATGAGCCTATGTAGACTATGCCTTCACTCACGACAGCAGAAGACAACATGATTTTGCCGCCTGTCGTATAGTTCCACATGTATTCTCCTGTTGTGGCGTTCAAAGCGTAAACATTTTTGTCCTCTGAACCAAAGTAAACTATTCCATTGCTAACAGTTGGATCTGAATCTACGTAATACCCTGTTGAGTAATTCCACAATTGGTCGCCATTAGCAGCGTTAAAGGCATAAAGGTTATGGTCTTCTGAACCTACGTAAACTATGCCGTCAACCACAGCGGGACGAGAAATCACTATGCCGCCGGTAAGGGAATCCCATATTATTCCCCCCGTAGAAGCGTTAAAAGCATAAATCTTATGGTCATACGAGCCGACGTACACCACACCGTCAACCACTGAGGGTGAGCCCACTTGACCACCAGTGTTAAATTCCCACAAAGTCTGGTTAGTTTCTGGCGCTGGTGAATTTGAATAGCCTGTATGTGCCAGATCATGGTGGAACATAGGCCACTCCACAGTCGGCTGGTCTCCTTCGGAAGCAACGCTTCCTAAAACACCTGATGCTAAAAACAGCACTATCAAGATAAGACAAATAATCGCTTTTCCTTTCATTTTTACTCTTATCTATGTTTGGGTCTTATCAGGTTATAAGATATTTTCTTTTTGCCGTCTAACGAAAAAGAAATGAGAGCTGTGCTATTTTTTGCGAAGGCTTTCCGGCACATACGCGCATGCTGGGTCAGATTCATAAATGTCTCCTGTGTAAGCATACGCTCTGTTTCTGCAGCCTCCGCATAGTTCCCGGTATTCGCAGACTCCGCATTTACCCTTCAGAACGCTTCTATCTTGGAAGCTATTGTAATATTTTGATTCTTGGATTTCTTTCCATGCTGTAGAGAGGCTTTTTTCTCTTATGTTTCCCAGCATCATCGGTTCTGAAGGCTGAAGGTCAGTGTAAAAGCATGGTATTAAATCGCCATTTTCAGTCACACTTAAGTATCCGCCAAAAGCGAAATAGGTGCATTTTCCATGAAACTTATGTTCATACCACTCGTCAAAGTTCGGTGGGTTTCTTTGTTTTACAACACGTGCATAATGCGGGCAATGTACATGGATTTCAAATTTTCCCTCGTACTTTTGGGTTAAGTCCCATATGTGGTTTAGAGTCCACTCGTACTGCTCAGGCGTCGGAGTTAACTCCATTGTTTCTTTTGCTCTTCCGCTAGGAACAAGATGATTAAACCAGACAAAGTTAGCATGGTATTGCTCAGCTAACTCTGCAACGTGGTCTAAATGCTTATAGTTTACAGTTGTAATTGCTGCTGCTAAACCATTTAGGATTTTACCTTTTGATAACTTCTGAATAGCTACCAGCGCCTTTTGGTATGATCCTTTTCCTCTTAATTGATCATTGATTTCTTCTGGTCCATCTATGCTTACAGAAGTCCAAACTTCATTTTTAACCAAGTTATCGTAAATTTTTCCATCAACAAAGCATCCATTAGTTAATAAGCACACATTGAGACCAAGACTCTTCGCGTAACCCACAATTTCAAAAATATCTTCACGCATTAACGGTTCGCCGCCTTTAATGCCAAACCATCTTACGCCAAAGTTATGAACTTCATCAACTAAACGCAGAGCCTCCATTGTACTCATTTCTCTTGGAGCATGCTTACCTGTAGCATCAACATTGCAGTACCTGCAACGGGCATTGCAGGCGCCTGTTGCCCTCCAAGAAGTCATAAGTAAAGGACCTTTATTCGTCAAAGTAAAATCCACCCTCAAATTCTCTTCGCTGATTCATCATTTACTTTAAGGTTTCTTTTCAACTTAAAAAAGATTGTGCGCTACTCTCTTATTTTCATTTTTAAGGCGTCTTAGCACTTTTTTGCTCATATGTAACCAAAATATGGAGGCAAATAGTTTCCGTAAGGTTTATAGTGGAATAAATCATTATTCGTTAACCCATACGTTATTGAGAGGCAAGGAATCAACCTCTTAACAAAAATTCATTTAACAATAGACATTTAGGGGGTAAATGGCAATTCCCAAAAAAATCCAAGTCATAGTTATTTTGGCTCTATTGCTTGTTTCATCAGTTTTTGCTTCACTTTCAACTTTGCAGACAGGTTCTACTTCTGTAAGTGCCCAAGTTAACGCTAATACAACTCCCACTCAAGGCAATTTGAGTCAGTACGAGTGGCCGGAGTTTCAAGGCGATTCATCTTCTTCACGGTTCTCAGCGGGACCAGCCCCTGACACATCAAACATACTCTGGAAAGCTAATGTAACGGGAATACAACCCTATATTGCAGCATTTGACGGAATGATTTTCGTCTGCACCAACAATTCAGTCGTTGCAATTGACCAAACAGGAAACATCGTCTGGAACACAACCATTCAAATGATTGGAAATTGGCCAATAGCGTACGAAATCGATGATTCACACATGGTTGTGGAAAGCAGCTGTCTTGACCCACTAACGGGAAACATTCTATGGACTAGCACGCAGTTCACAGCTGACACAGGTCCTCTTTTCATGGCCAATGTCTACAGTCCAGAAGAGCAAATGTTTTACACTAAAGTCGGTTCCTACGTTGATGCTTGGAGCTTTTCTGATCCTTCGATACCGCCAACATTAGCCTGGGCAACCTATGTTCCAGGCGGCGGCATCGATGGTTCCGGAATAACATACGGCGGCGGCATGGTGTTCCCTGGCTCTTTCTTGAATCAACAAATGGCGCTCAACGCCACGACAGGTAAAGTCCTATGGGATACCCCCACAAAAGGACCAATGATCTTCAGTGGCTCCTATTATGATGGCAGATTCTTAAGAGGGGGAACAGATGACAATACAATGTACTGTTTCAATGCCACAAACGGTCAAATCCTGTGGACATACACGCCAGACACGAACGGATACTTCTGCGTAGGCTGTGCAGTAGCGTACGGAATGGTTTACGAACTCAATAAAGACGGAAACCTTTACGCTATCAACATAGAAACCGGCAATCTGGTATGGAAATACAAAGGGCCAGGTCCACTTGTCTTTCCAGGAAATCCCACAGTTGCGGATGGCATGGTCTATGCAACAACAGGGCAGAACGCGCAATACCTTGGTCAGGTCGGCCACTCCCAGTTTGCATGTTTAAACGCCTATACTGGAAAGCCCATTTGGAAGCTTCCTATAGAAGCATTAGCTCCAAGAGAATCCGTCGCTGTGGCATACGGCACCTTATACCTCATCCCAGGCGACGTTACAACGGCTGTTGACACAATCTCAGGAGCCGAGTATACCTCGCTTAATCAATTGTGGGCGATAGGGACCAACTCTACGAAAATACCAACGCCTTCAGCCACTCCAACTCCAACAGGTACACCGATTTCAACGCCAATACCTACTCCAGTACCTACACCAACGTCAACGCCGATTCTAACTTCAATTACTGCTAGTAATTGGCCTATGTGGGGGAACGATCCAGCGCACTCCTCTACCGCTCAAGTAGGTCCCTCAAACCTCACTTTGGCTTGGAAATTCACAACTAACGGAGCAGTTATCTCTTCGCCAACCGTGGCAGATGGAATAGTCTATGTTGGTTCAGAGGACAAGAACATATATGCCATTGGAGCGTTGAACGGCAGTCTCATCTGGAACTTCACCACTCGGGACGCTGTTGAATCTTCGCCTGCCGTGGCAAATGGCAAAGTTTACACGGGAGGCGATGACGGATACGTTTATTGCCTCAACGCTTACACGGGTGCCCTCATCTGGCAAACATTCGTCAACGGCGACCTGCCTTTTACGTTTGGGGACATAGTGCTTAAATCTTCACCAGTTGTGTCTGGAGGCATAGTTTACATTGGGTCATTGGACGGCTACTTGTATGCTCTTGACGCAAACAACGGCAACATCGTCTGGCAGGCTAAAACCAATGGGCCAATCGAATGTTCTCCAGCCGTTTCTGATGGCGCCGTCTACTTCACTTCAGAAGAACCGACGGCAGGCGCTCTTTACAAACTTGACGCCAACACTGGGGCTGTGATTTGGAAACTACCACTTCCCTATGTATCTGTATTCACAGGGGGCGATGAGATGTTGGGTTCTCCATCGGTCGCAGATGGCATGGTTTTTGCATCCTCCAACGTGAGGAATTATTACAGTATAAACGCGACTACAGGTGACATTATTTGGACATACACGGATCCAGCTGCAAACGAGTATATTTACTGTTCACCAATTTATGTTAACGGTGAACTTTTCATCATCGACAAATTCAACATAGCGTGTCTTAATGCAACGAATGGTCACGCCTTTTGGAGCTTCTTCACCGGGGACGAGTTATATATTTCACCCACATACGCCGACGGCAAAATCTACGATGTAACTAGCCAACGTGACGTATACATACTTAACGCAAATAATAACGGCGCAAAAATCGCAGCCTACACCACACCTTCCAGTAGCTGGTCTTCACCAACCATAGCCAACGGAATGTTATATGTGGGATGTAACGATTGGAACGTTTACTGCTTCTCAAATGACATCACTAACCAAACTTCAACTTCAACCCCATCACACAACGTCACGTTAGCACCTGGCTTGCTGGCATTCGTCGCCGCTATAGCCATAGTTGTGGTTGTTGTAGTTGCTGTGCTCGGCTATGTAATCAGAAAAAGGGGCAAAAAATCAACGGGCGCTTTAGCAAGCTAAGTATTCAATCACTATCAGCTTAATCTTGCTGGTCTTTGCTTGGAGTACTGTGTCCGCCCGGACTCTTTTTTGTGTGTCTAACTTTAACTAGCTGTCTGAATGCCCATCTTGAGAACCTGTATTTCCATACAAGATGGTTTAGTGCCATGCGCGCCATGATTTGGCTGTGGAAGTCTCCTCTGAGTTTCTTTCGCAGGTAGTATGTTGGGGTAAAGAAGCTGTCGTAGAGTGCTTTTTTGGTTTCCTCTAACTTTTCAAGCGGCAAGAGAATGTTATTGAAAACTTGCGTTTGCTCGTGGTATTGGTTCCAGTCTTCAGACATTGGTAAACCTAATTCTTTGATGTAGTTGTAGAGTTCGGTGCCTGGGTAAGGAACTGCCTCGCACATGTAAACGTAGTCAGGCTTTGTTTTGTGGATAAAGTCTATTGTTTGCTGAAGCATCTTCGGCGTTTCGCCTGGGTAACCGATGACAAGGGAAATGGCGACCAGTATCCCTGAATCTTTAGCCATTTTTATGGCTCTTGCATTCTGCTCAACAGTGGTGCCTTTCCGCATAATGTTTAGCATCTGTTGGCTACCCGATTCAACGCCGAAGTGGATGAGTTGGCAGTTTGTGCTCCTGAGTTTAGTTAAAAGTTCTTTGGATACTTTGTCTACTCTTGTTCGGCAGTCCCATGGAAGCTCAAATTTTCTGGTTTTCATTTCGTCGCATATTGCGATTGCCCGTTTTACGTCAAAAGTGAATGTGTCATCATAGAAGGCGAAGGCTCCTGCTCCAAAAGTGTCCCTTAGCCACTCAAGCTCGTCTACAACTTTGCTTGGGCTTCTCGTCCTGAAGCCTTTTCCACACATCTTAGATGCCAAGCAGAAGGCGCAGTTGAAGGGGCATCCTCTGCTGGTTATTATTGGCATGTAGGTTACTCCAGAAATTTTGTATCTGGTTACATCAAAGTGCTTATGGGCTGGATAAGGAAATGAATCGATATCTTCTATGAAAGGTCTGTCAGGGGTGCGGAAAATTTGACCGTTCTTTTTAAAAGTTATGCCTGCCACTTCGCTGAGGCTTTTCAGGTTGCCATTGGACACTAAAGCGGTAAGCTCCAGCATGGTTTGTTCCCCTTCGCCTCGCACCACGATATCTACGTCTGCGCTTTCAGTGAAGGTTCGCTCATCCATAACCGTAACGTGTGGACCACCAATCATGGTTAAGCAGTTTGGCAGAGCCGTTTTGGCGGCTTTCAAAATTTGAAGCGCAGGCAAGTAAGTTACAGTGGCGGATGTTACGCCGATTATGTCGGGGTTAAGACTTCTAAACTTGTCTTCCAGTTCTTTTTGGCTTGGTCTGGAAACCTGGCAATCAACCACATCCACCTCATACCCCTTTTCCTCAAGCACTGCTACCAAGTAGCTGATGCCAAGAGGGATAAAGACGGCTTGCGGCACATCCTCTGGATAAGGTGGATTTGCAAGTACTACGTGAGCTTTCACGTCGCTTCCCCGACTTTAATAATGGAAAACGGTTAAGCCAACTATTATGTGTTTTGCAGATACGTGTGTCGTAAACTTAATAACTTGTTAGAGCATCATTTATTTTCGGTGTAGCAATGACTGAAAAATCGATACAAGCTCCTGAGATAAGCGCTGAAGAATACAAAAAATACCGAGGAAAAGATGTAGCCTTATACAAGAACAAAATAATAGCAGATGGAGAAACTTCAGAGGAAGCACTACGGAGAGCCCTAAAAAAGTATCCTGAGTTAAAGCCTGCAGACATCGAAATTTATTACATAGAATCAGCGGATGAACTAATCCTTTGAAGCGCTATAGTTTCAAATATACACCTGAACCAACAAAAAAGGGCGTAATCAACCGTCCAACAGCACGAGTCTTTCTGCAATCAACAAAAGATGAGTGGTACGCCTTCAGAGTTTACGTTGATTCGGGCGCAGATCTTTCCCTTTTCAGAAAATCAGACGCCAAACTCATAGGTTTGGACTTGTACAAAGGTGAATATCATCCTGTGATGGGGATAGCGAAAACGCTGATACCTACTTACATACACAAGGTTAAAATCAAAATAGGAGAGACAACTTTGGGTGTCATTGTTTCGTTTGCTGACTCTGATGAAGTTCCAAGATTACTAGGCAGAACCGACATCTTTAAGCATTTCAAAATAACTTTTGACGAGAATAGACTTGAAATAATTTTCGAGGAAGCGAAAAATACAGAATAGTTGGTTTCATGTAGGATAAAGTGGCAATTTGTCAGCAGATTTAGCATTCATTAACGCAAACGTTAGGACCATGAACCCACGTCAGCCTGTTGCTCAAGCAGTGGCAATAAGAAAAAACAAAATCGTCAAAGTAGGCACAAACCAAGAGATAAACCAGTTAATCGGCAAGAGCACAAAAGTCATCAGCCTAGACGGAAAAACAGTGGTTCCCGGCTTAATTGACACTCACATACATGTGGCAGACTTTGGCAGATGCCTGTTATGGCTTGACTTAACCAGCGCAGAATCAATCAAGGAACTGCAAAGCCTCCTAAACGAGAAGGCAAAGCAAACGCCTGCTGGGAAATGGATAATCGGTCGCGGCTGGAACCATAACCGCTTCAAAGAAAAACGGCTACCCCACCTCTCGGACTTAAACGAGGCCGCACCCGACAACCCCGTAATTCTATACCATGAAGCAGCAATGATATGCGCTGTAAACAGCAAAGCCTTATCTTCAGCTGGCGTGACACGGCAAACCGATGTGCCTTCAGGTGGAACCATTGATAAAAACTCGCAGACGGGTGAGCTTACGGGCATTTTACGGGACAGCGCCACCAGCATAGTTTGGCAAGTAGTTCCTCAACCAACCGCCGATGAACTTTCGGAGGCAACGTCGCTAGCTTGCCAAAAAATCGCTGAAGCTGGAGTAACCAGCGTGCACTGGATAGTGCTCTCGGAGAACGAGCTTCCGATAATTCAGAGACTTCATGCAGAGGGAAAACTTCCTATCAGGGTTAACGTGATAGTTCCCGACACGCTCTTAAAAGAAGCTGTGGGTTTCCTGTCAACTGACATTTTAATGTTGCATGTTGGCGGCGCTGTAATTGCTACGGACGGGTATTTAGATTCTAAAACAGCGGCATTGTTGCAGCCCTACAGTGATGAACCAAATAACAACGGCAAAATGCTCTGCACTGAGCAGGAATTGGCGGCTTCTGTGGCGCAGGTTTTAGCGGGGGGTCTTCAGCCAGTTATACATGCCATGGGCGATAAGGCTGTGGATGCCGCATTGACGGTAATTGAACAGACTTCAAAACAAGCGGCAGGTAAACGTATTCGCTTTCGCATAGAGCAAGCCGCGGTTCTAAACAAAGAATTAGTCAAGCGCTTGAGAGCTCAAAAAGTCGTGGTTTCGGTTCAGCCTAAAGTTATTGCTACAGAATTTGCTGTTTGGTCAGCCACAGAGCGCCTTGGTATTGAAAGAGCTAAGTGGCTTCATCCGCTCAAAACTCTGCTCAAAGAGGGCGTGAAGGTTGTTGGCGGTTCAGACTGTCCTATGGAGCCTTTGAGCCCTATGCTTGGTATGCAAGAAGCTTTGCTGAGAGAGAATTTTCCTGAACAGCGCTTAAGCGTTGAGGAAGCCTTGCGCATGTACACAGTTGATGCAGCCTACTCGTCTGGTGAAGAAAACATCAAGGGATCAATTGAAGGTGGCAAGCTAGCAGACTTCACAATTCTAAATAAAGACCCGCTTTTGATTTCAACAAATAAAGTTAAAGACATTAACATAGAGATGACAATCATAGACGGAAAAGTGGTTTATTCCAAGCACTAAGTCGCAATTTTGCGTGCCTACGAAAAATGGCTAAATCGAAATTGAATGATAATTTGACGTAAAATTGATTGCCATTACAGAATTAAGGGTGCGCATAATTTAAGGTGTTTCTGGATTTTGTTTTGTTATGGTCGCCTGTGAGGTGAGAGGTTTTTTCGTCAACGAGGATGTTGTTTCTGTCGGGTTCCAAAGGCGCGGAAACCATGGCTGTGGGCAGCTCAAGTCTTAGAAGTTCTTGTTTTCGCTATATTGAATGGATTAGAGACTGGCATCTGCGTAGGAGAGTTCAGGTTCTGCGAGGAGTCGCAAGCGACTTTCTCATATAGCCTCAACGAGTTGGCGCGCCAGAAAAGCCACCGAAGGCAAACTGAAGTTGGTCCTACTACTCTTAGGTGTCTATGCTGTAACCCTCTCAATAGGCACTAAGCATCCTTTGGCAACAAACCGCCATGGTGCGATATTCACCGCGGGGATAACTACAGCATTCATTCTGTCCGTGTTCGCTTTCAACTCGCCTTAGAACAGTTATCTGCCCAACTCTAATCCAAACCCTAATCACCAATGAAAAGATAGGCATCGACTTAGACCCTTTTTGGAATGCGAAGTCGCAAAGTTAAAACCGAAGCTAAGCAGGCAGCTCATAACTTTTAAGCTCACTTTAATAGGTCGCTTTCAAACTTGTTTTTGGTTTTTGGTTTGCGTTTGGATTTAGGGTGAATTTTGAAAAAGTATTTAATACTTCTATTGTACTCTCTCAGAGGCACTTAGAAAGGATAAAAATGGGATATGAATAAAATGAAAAAGATCATAACTTTCCTTCTGGTTTTCCTGTGCGTTGCATCTTTGTTTTTTGTGTTCTCTTCTGGAGCTTTTGGCCAAACAAACATTCTGCAGGTCAAAAGCTACAATGGGTACACTGACCCTGCCACCGGCTATTATGTAGTGGTGGGTGAAGTGCAGAACGTTGGATCAGATACAATAACTGATGCGACGATAAGTGGAACAATACAATGCACATCAAACGCCTCGGAAATCGCCGCCGCTCCTGACTTCTCATACATATACGCTAACTATATTTCACCCAATGCTACAGCACCCTTCGGCATGGCTTTCTACGGCGACACAAGCACCACTGGTGACCTCAGTTGGGTTCCTCTTGGCGTAAACGTAACACTCAATACCTATGTCCTCTCCACGAACGGCACCCAACAAAATAACGGACTCTACATAACAAGTGACCAGTCAAGCATAATATCAGGCAACTACACCGTCACTGGCGTCGTAACAAACAAGGGCAACCTGTACCCCTCGGACGTTATGGTTGCAGCCTCATTCTATAACTCTGCAGGGCAAGTCATCGCCATAGGATATACTGACACTAATCAACAATTAGCTCCAAACAACGCCATAGACTTCTCAGTGAGCCCACTTAGTCCAACGACAGCGATAACAGCTGAAATCGCGACATATGCCCTCTATCCTGTAATTCCACCAGAGGCAACTACTACGCAAACTACTACGCAAACTACTACGCAGCCTACTACGCAGCCTTCATCCTCTCCTGTTGCTTCTCCCTCGCCTTCATCGTCCGCTTCCACTTCGACTGGTCTACCCTTGAGCGACCTTTACGCGATAGTCACAGCGGTTGTTGCCATCGTGATTATAGCTGCTTTAACGATTGTGTTGACAAGACGCCCTAAAGCCAAAGCAGCCAATTATCCAAGTCCGCCACCGATTCCGCCTCCTCCGCCGCCTATGTAGCTCGCAAAATCTGTTTTTTCACTCGCGCGTTGCCTTGTGCCAGAGTAACTCAAAATAGCCGTTAGATATCGCAACTAAGTTATGGTTATTCGTCCATAACGCGCCCGTAGCGTTCAGATCCGGTTTGGGGTCAGTGGCAAAAAACACTTCCCGCTCATCAATCACACAAAACATAACCGGCAAAGGAGCATGCACATACCTAACTTCGTACAGGCGATTTTCTGGCAAAGGCGTCACACTTCGCTCCAGCTCCTTCCTGTTGGTTCGGGGCTTGTTTGAGAGCAGCTGAATCTTTACCCCTCTCCGGATGGCACTCTGATGCATCACCGGAAGATCTCTAATGCTGGGTTCGTCGTTGCCTCTAAACTCCATAATTGTGTCAACCTTCTTCTGCGCTGCATTGATGGCTTGCTCAATTCTGCGGGCATGTGCCGATTTTTCTGAAATCATGATGAACTTGAACTCTTCTTGAGGCATGTTTTCCTTTTTTTCCGCTTTGAATTTTTGAAGCATCTCCCTCGTTTTTTCTTCAATTTCATGATACTCGTTAGACTTATTTTTCAGAAGAAGCGAAACCCCTTCCTGCAATGAGACCCCCTCATAAACATTCGGCGCCTCAATTATCTTCTGAACTAAACCCAACTTTTGCAAGTTCAAAATCGTCCGGTAAGTATCTGAACGGTCAGTACTCGCCATTTCCGAGATAGCTTTTATAGTTGCCTTCCCCGTATTAACCAACGCAAGGTAGATTTTAGCCTGCAGTACAGTCAATCCAGCCCTGTTTAGGATCTGAATTTCTTCATCCTGAAGCATTACACACCGTTCTCCTGCATGCCCGATAAAGCATATCATTCGCCTTTTATAAAATTTGGTCTATTACCGCTTACACCCCTCCTAACTGTTGTTGGGGACACCATCCACCAACTGTTTTAAACTCAACCAACCATAGCATCACTGTTATATAAAAATAAGGAGAGAAAAATACAAATGCAAAAACCAAAAAGCATAACTCTTTGTGCAATCGCTTTAATCCTGCTTATGGCTGCTTCTTCAGCGTTCGTCTTTGTACCTTTAGCTAAGGCAACCTCCGGAGTGGATGTTCCGACCTACGCCTACCTTAACATCTCACCTAGTCCAACAGGTGTTAATCAGGCAGTAGAGGTTACAATATGGCTTAATTTGGTTCCGCCGACAGCATACGAACAATTCGGCGACAGATGGCAAAACATGACCGTAAAAGTCACAACACCCGCCGGAACTACTTCAACCTATGGGCCATACTCTAGCAGCGATGTAGGCGCTACTGACTTCAGTTATACACCCACAACAGTTGGAAATTACACTTTCGTATTTACCTTCCCTGGACAAATACTAGCTGGCGCGAACCCACCTTTCGGACCGGGTCCATATGGAAGCATGAATTTTCAAGACATCGGGAATTATTATGAGCCAAGCACAAGCTCGGTAGTAACACTTAGTGTACAGCAAAGCCCAATACTGCCTTATCCGACGACTCCGCTTCCGACTGGTTACTGGCAGTTCCCCATTAACGCCATGAACAGCAACTGGCAATCAATTGCAGGCGACTGGCTGATGAGCGGCTACAACGGTCTCGGCAACAGATACAACCCCTATACCACAGCACCAAGCAGCGCGCATTTACTATGGACTTATCCTGTAGCGGCTGGTGGTGTTGCTGGAGCCCCAACGGAATCGACCGACGCAACCTGGAACTACTACACTGGCATTGCATACGAAGCTAAATTCAATAGTCCCATAATCATGGACGGAAACCTAATCTTCAATCTACCAGACAGTGACAATGCAGGCGCCGGAGGTGCCGAAAGCATAAACCTCCGTACCGGTGCAGTCAATTGGCATATCAGCAGCGCAATAGCCTTCGGTGAAGAACTCGACTTTAATAGCCCTAACCAATACGGTATAATTCCCTACCTATGGGGTGGGGCTGCTACTCAAATGTTCGCAGCTCCTGGTGCAGCGTACACTGCCTATGACCCATGGACTGGCGCAGAATTATTCAACATTTCAAACGTCGTTAGCGGCTTAACGGGCTTCGGTACTGGCACAATGGAATTCGGTCCTAGCGGAGAACTGATAACCTACGTACTTGGAGCAAGTGGCTGGATAGCTATGTGGAATTCAACACTAGACATTATGCACTACCAGAACGTAATGATGGGCGGTAATGCTTGGACGTGGAGACCAATGACCGACACAGACATGAACTGGATATACGGCGTACAATGGAACAACACCGTAGACACAAACTATGTAGGCCCTGGGGGCCAAATAGGAATCTCAGCAGTTACTCCTAACGCTATATTATGCACTTCAGGAAGCATCGTTACAGGGCAAAACTGGCAATGGGAAGTTGCCTACAGCGCACAAAACGGCGACCAATTGTGGGCAGTAAACCGCACCACCGCGGCGGGAGCTACAGACTGGGCTCTAATGGGCCCAGCAGACTCCACACTCTACACTGAATTCGATGAAAGCGCAGAAACCTGGACCGCCTACAGCTTAACAACAGGCGCTCTACTCTGGGGTCCAACAACACCCTACACAGCAGCCTTTGGCATGTACTCTTGGCAAGCTAGCATTGCCTACGGTTACCTCTTAGGTCTAGACTTCGGCGGATACCTGCACGCATTTAACCTTACAAATGGCAAAGAAGCGTGGAGTTTCTATGCTGGAAACAGTGGAATAGAAACTGCTTACGGAAGCTGGCCTCTGAATAACCCACCGCCAACTAGTGCTGACGGTGAAATATTCGTGGTCTCAGGGCACGCCTATAACCCGCCGCTGTTCAAAGGAGCAAGCATCTACTGCGTTAACGCTACCAACGGCAACCTAATCTGGAAAGAACTAGGCTTCTACACCTATGACCCAGTCGAAGTTGCAGACGGCGTCCTGGTCGCCTATAACTGCTATGACGCATCAGTATACTGCTACGGCGCAGGCCGATCAGCCACCACAGTCTCAGCTACCCCCGGCGATGGAAACATCATGACCATACAGGGAACCGTCACTGATCAATCGCCAGGCAACACTTGCTTAGGTATCCCTGCGGCTGGTACTCCAGCAATTGCTGACGCCAGCATGAGCGCTTGGATGGCCTACCTATACATGCAGCAGCCAGAACCTATGAACGCAACAGGCGTTCCAGTAACGTTGACGTACACTGACCCGAACGGCAACACCTATCCAATGGGCACTACCACAAGCGACATAACAGGACACTACGCATACAAGTTCACTCCCACCCTACCTGGAGTATACACAATCACTGCAACATTCAGCGGATCCAACTCGTACTACAGCTCATCAGCGGAAACTTCCTTTACCTACGCCGCTCCACCTGCAGCTACTGCCGCACCTACAGCTACTCCGACATCAGTCGCTAACATGTACTTTGTTCCTGCAATCGCTGGCCTATTCGTTTTAATCATCATAGTAGCTATTGTACTAGCTCTATTGATGCTCAGGAAAAAACCATAAACACGCACAAGGAAAAAAAACTAATTTCCCCCTTTTCTTTTATTTAAATCAAACACAAAATTCTCAAAATTAAACTGACAGAGCGATCAAATTTTATAAGGCTCTGTAGGACTCTTCATGTTCTCAGCAATAATATTAGCCTTTAAATAGCTTTTCTCATAAGCAATTTCCGGAGAGCAAACTATAAATGCTCTGATGTCACTCATCCTCTTTTCCTTTTTTAGTTCAAGTTTTCGAATAACAAGTTAAATGTTCACTTTGTCATCAATTAACTGTTTTGGGCAAAACCATAAAAACCATGGCTACACATTAGGTATGATTTCCATGAATAGAAAATTAGCAGTAACTTTTTCCCTATTAGTCATCTTAGGTTTTGGCTTAGCTGGACAAGCTTTAGCACAAACCACAAGTGGGGTGCCTGGAGTTAAGCTGGGCGATTATTTCGTTTACTCCATAACTACCCACTGGAGCACCACAAATGACAGTCTCACGATACCAACTGAGCTGTTAATGTATAACAGCACTTTATATTACAACGTTACTGTAGAAACTGTTCAAGACTCCAACGTTACTGTTATGAATAATTGGGCTTTCACTAACGGCACAGTCCTAACCGCACCTTCTCTATCAAATGTGGATTCTGGAGTACTTTTTGAGTATATACAAGGATACCCGGCTTTCCAAGGCTTCTTTGACGCTAACCTCGCCGTAAATGATCTGCTGTATCCTTCTGGCAATGGCACACTTACTATCACCCAAACAATAACTCGCGATTATCCAAGCGGCAAAAGAGGCACAAACATCGTCACAAGCGGCTCCCCCATTACGGACGTCAACAACAACACCGGCACCGAAACCACAACATTATACATTGATAAAACCACAGGTGTCCTCGTAGAAAGGAACGATTTAATCCAATTCCCAGACTATACTGCCTCAATTACCTGGACCTTAACTGGCACGAACCTCTGGACAGTTTCCGCGGCGCCATTGCTTGTACCTCTCATCATAGCCATCGTTGTCGTGATAGTTGCCGTCGTCGCGGTCGTAGTCTTTTACAGGAAACAGAAGAAAGGCGGAAAGAAAACCCGGCATAAATAGCAAAAATTATCTTTTTTCATCTTTTGTTTAAAGCTCTTTATTTAAAGCAAGCATCCTTTTTTGTTTTCTTGATAACATATTGTGAGTACCAGTTGCGATTACTCGTAGTGAACTGACTATTTACGTTCCATACGCTCCTGCTTTTTCAGGCATGCATATGAAAACCAAAATTATTGAGGCACAAAACCTCACTAAAACCACAAAATACCGTCAAAGCCGTTGAGGGCATTTCCTTTTCCGTGGACGAAGGGGAACTGTTCGGTTTCCTAAGCCCCAACGGCGCAGGAAAAACCACCGCCATCAAAATGCTAACCACCCTTCGCATCCATAACTTCGGGCAAAGCAACCGTAGTAGCGTTCCAAGCATTTGCACGAATACAGAAGTCTTCCAATTCGTGAGAAACAAGCACATTCCAAGAGCGTGAATTAATAGTGTGGTTCTTCTCTTTTTGTGACATTCTAATTACTCTGAAAACTAAATATGCACTCAATTTAACAAGTTCTAAATCGTTACTGTTTGCGCAAGCGTTTCCTTCAATCAGCAATGTTACGGTTGAAGTAGCTGACGTTAGTGATACTAATGCGACTCAATATTCAGGTTTGAATATTCTGGCTAGCACTTCTCAAGTTGACAGTACTGGCACGTTCACTGTTAATGGAACCGTTCAGAACACTGGCGACGAGACAGCCGAGAATGTTTGGGTTATTACGACGTTTTATAGTACATCCGGAACGGTTGTAGGTTTGAATTACACGAATTACCTAGACTACTTATCTGGTTCGCTTGCGCCTGGTGATTCTGTGCCGTTTACGGCAACGCCCACGGATAATACAGTTCAGTTATCAAGTGAAATAACAAGTTATTCTTTACTGATTCAATCCGAGCCGCTGACGATTTCTGCGTCACCCACACCTTCCCCGTCACCTTCGGCAACGCCTACTTCTTCTCCTACTGTTTCGCCTTCAGCGCAGTCTTCTGGTTCATCAGGATTCATTTTGGCTATTGTAGGCGCAGTGGTGATTGTTGCGGTTGCCGCTACGGCTTTAGCTTTTCTAAGAAAACGTCGCAATCTACCTCCACCTCCTCCGCCTCCTCCACCCGGATCACAGGAAGAATATTAGGCTTCAGACTATTCAATGTGGGCGAAAACCGAAGAAGGGTCTCTGAGATTATCGAAGGTATAAAGTCTCTCATTCTTTGGCAAAAATGGATGGTCAGCAATATCCGGTCCCATTTCGCGTAAACGTCACTGGCTCGTCTAATTTCTGTTAGGCTGGAAAAGATGGTCGGTCGGTGGAAATTTCGTGACGTTAAAGAGTTTTCTTTATTTATCAGTGAATAAGAGGAAGGGTAGCCATATTAGCTGTTCGACAACACCCAATTGGCTCTTCAGTGATTTTGGCGGCTGGTTTTGGCTTAGGACTACTAGCTTACCACCAAAAAGCCAGGCATTAAAACAAAAATCAATTAACCGAAAGCTCAACCATACCAGCTAAGTCTCTCTTACTAAGTACAAAAAAAGATTTTCAGGACGGAAACAGTTACCGCAATAATCAACTAGTTGCTTTGTTTTGTTCGAACTTGATCAGTTCAACGGCTATTCTCCATATGAAGAATCCAATGGCGCTTGCAATGAAGGATAAGATAGTGAAGGTGTCTGTTCTCATCCAGGGAAAAAGATGTGACACAGGATCTGCCAGCCACATTGGATTAACAATTTGTATCACTACGCCGTCGAGCCATGCAAGCAAACCGTACAAGAATAACAGTTCACCAGCAACTTTGGCGACAAGAATTTTTCTTTCGGAAGCCCTTTTCATGTCTCATTAAGAAACGAGAACATTATTATAAAACTTGCGAGAGACAGCAAAACAATCTCAAATGGCACCTTAAATCTCAAAAATGCGGTTTCTCTTTCTGATGGTCACAAATAACGCCGTAGCCGCTGTGAACAAAACGAGCATCATCCATGACGAGGCTTCTGGAATTGAGGGGGTTGGCGAGTTACTTGGTGTGGGACTTGGCGTAGACAAGGTTGAACTAATTTTAGCCAGCCAAGCATAGGTAATAGGATTTCCTGCGGTTGCATAACTTGCTCCAGCGATTGCATAACCACCATCTTGCGTTTGAATAACGGAGTAAGCTTCATAATTAGTAGTGTTGCTTTCTCCAAAGCTTACCTCCCATTGCTCGTTACCTGCAGCGTCTGCTTTGACAAGTTTAATGCCAGCTATTGCGAAGCCTCCATCACTTGTTTGTGTCATAAACCTAGCTTCACCTTCACCGTAGTAATTTGTCCATTGCGCGTTGCCCAAAGCATCAGTCTTAACAATGGCAATATTTGGTCCACCGCCATTACTGCGCAACCACATCCAACCTCCCAAAGCATAACCGCCGTCAATGGTCGGGACGACAGAATAGCAGACGTCGTCATCTTGGTTTCCGTAAGTCCTGCTCCACTGATAATCTCCAGTAGAATTAGTTTTTATAAGCAGGTAGTCGGGTGGGTTATTGACGGATCCTGCCAAAGCATACCCGTCATCATTTGTCTGGATAATTGAATTCACTGCTCCTTCTCCCAAAGTTTTATTCCACTGTTCATTTCCTAACGCGTCGGTTTTTACAAGCCAAATATTGCTTGAAACAACGCCGCTGGTGTCGGCGGATGAAAAGTTCGTTTGACCTGTCAACGCATAGCCTCCATCACTAGTTTCGGTTAGAGACGTCGCCCAGCTTAATCCTGCTCCGCTGTAGGTTTGATTCCACTGCATGTTGCCTGCATCGTCGATTTTGGCAAGCCAGAAACCGCCCGCATATTCACCAGCTAATGCATACGCGCCGTCACTTGTTTGAATAAGCCATTTGCTGTAGGGGTTTCCTACGGCATCGTAAGTTTTATTCCACTGCAGGTTACCTGAAGAATCAACTTTGACAAGCTCAATTTCGGTTGGTGCACCATGCGAAGTGGAAGCTGTGCCTCCCAAAAGAAATCCACCATCAACAGTTTGAATGACTGAGTCTACTTCAAGTAAATCGCTTGCTGTATAGGTACGGTTCCATGCTATCGACCATACAGTTGAAGAAACGTTAGATGCTGAAGAGACGCTTGAAGTATCAGAAGCACAGTGCGCATTACCAGCTGACGCCAATCCACAAACCATTACAGCGATGAAAAATAGGCTCAGAACTTGTTTCTTCACCGCAAATGTCACCACTTAACCATAACGCTTACTTAGTTAAAATAATTTTTTCTTACAACGTTTTTTGCTCGTTAGTTTAACTATCCTCAGCTCAAAGTTACCCATTGATTTTCCATTGCTTATTTCATTTTGAGCAATATCTTGATAGTTTTCTTCGGATTTCGAATTGCCCTTAAAATTTTGTACCTTGTAAAAGTTGGATTAACCAAATTAGCTCTTGCACACAACTCACGCAAATCGTCCGCTGAAAACTCCGGTGTCTCAATTAATGGCTCTGTTGCTGCGAGTGCGTAGTCGCAGAAGCCTTCTCTTAGAAAACCGCCTTGTTTTGCCTGTTCGTATAATGGTGTTCCGTAAAGTGGCATGGCAATGCTGAATATGAGGTTATCAGCGCCTAAACGTCTAAGCTTATACGCAAACTTTATGGTCTCTTCGATGTCTGCTTTGGTTTCCCCAATCAACCCCAAAACGAAGAAACATCCAACTTTTATGCCGACTTTTTTGCACATAACAACAGCTTGCTCGACACACTTCAAATCTAAATTCTTGCCGATAACATCGTTCACAACCCGTTGCACTCCTGATTCAGGAGCAACACGAATCTTTTTACAGCCAGACCTCTTCATCTTTCTTAGAAGTGGTTCATCAAGCGTGTCTGCCCTAACACCATTAGGAGTAAACCACTCAACATGCAAGCCTCGCTCAACGATTAAGTCGCAAATATCAGCCATGCGTTTTTTATCCAGCGTCATGTTCTCGTCATAAAAATCGATCTGCTTAATCCCGTAAGTCTTCACTACATGCTCCAGCTCATCAACCACGTTTTTTGGGCTTCTGGCGCGCCAGGTTCTACCCCAAACGATACAGGTTGTGCAGAAAACACAGTTGTATGGGCAGCCTCTGCTCGTAGTCATAATGGTCCATGGCTTACTTATTTCGCCGCGCAACGGATTCTCCTTAACAGCCTCATAATAAAGTTTCATTGGGAGTAAATGCCTAGCGGGAAACGGCAAAGAATCCATATCCTCAATTATAGCGCGCTTACCCGTAAGAACAGGTTTCCCATTCTTCTTAAAGCCTAAACCATCTATGGTGGTGAAATCTTGCTTCCCTGACTCAAGCGCATCAACCAACTCAAAAATCGTGTTCTCTGGTTCGCCGATAACAACAAAATCCACATCAGAATCCAAAAGGCATGCTTCTGGTCTAGCTGAAGGATGCTGACCCATTAATACAATAGCAATCTTTCTGTTAACAGCCTTTACTGCGTAGACCACTTCAAACGCGGTTTTTGACCAACCGGAAAACGGAATTTCAATAACAACCACGTCAGGTTTCCATTGCCTAACACGTTCAGCAATGGTTTGAGCACTTAAACCAACACGGTACTTGGTTTCATCCATTTCCACAAGGTTTTTCCAGCCTTCCGTTGGAGCATCAATGATGCAGGCACTGTGCTTCTTTTCCAAAACAGCGGCGACTGACGCTAAGACTATGGGTGGAAAAACGTTTGGTTTTCCCCAAGCTTTAGGCTGAATTCGCGGCGGATTAATCAAGCAAACACGCATGTGAACTGTGCACTTCTAAACCAGACATACCATAAAGCTTCGATTAAAACTTTGCACTAAAACGGCAAAAAGAACAACCGCACACCCACAATGATGCCGACACACATAAGTGCCCACAAAACAATCGTCACATCCCTAATCCGCAAAGCACCCAAAATCTTGTCCCCAGTCAGCGTCTCCAAACTATCCCCAAGAATGTACTGACCCGGCTTCTCCAACTGGACCCGCAATGCACCAGCCATAGCAGCCATTGGCCAACCATGATTTCGGCTTGGCGTTTTCGCATGATCTCTATACGCGATTTTCCAAGCGTTTTTTGCGTCTTTGCCAAGAATTGTTGCCGCCACAATCATGAGCAGTGCAGTGAATCTTGTCGGTATGTAGTTGACGACTGTATCTAGGTTAGCGCTAAACCAGCCTGTGTTTATGTGTTCTTTATCTTTGAAGCCAACCATGCCATCAAGCGTATTTATGGCTCGAAAAGCGATTGCACCAGTAACGCCGAACAACGCAAAGGATAACATAGGCGAAAGTTTGAAGTCGATTAGGTTTTCAGCCATGGATTCGATGACTGCGCTGCTGATTTGTGAGCCATTTAGGTTTTTGGAGTCTCTTCTTGAGAAATGACTGTACTTCTTTGCCTCATCAAGGTCATTTGCTTGGATGGCTTTGGCTGCGGCTTTTGCCCAATCAGTCTCAAGCTTAATACAAATAGTCATCTTTAATAGGATAATGCCGATGAAAGCGTAAACGAAGATGCTGATGTAAGTGTAGATTGCCCATAAACCAAAGTAAACTGGAAGCGCAAAAGCACAAATTACAGTCAGCGCCAAGAGAACGCCTAGGAGCTTTTCTATTTTTGGGTCTGGGTTTTTGAAGTATGGTTCGATTTTTTTAGTGAATTTGCCCATTAGAACGGTTGTGTGTAGCTTGAAAACCCACTTGTCAGGATAATTCGGCGATGGGTCGCCAAGAACCAAATCTAACACTATGGCTAAAATTAGCACGGTGATGGCGATTAGTATGTTTAAGACGTTTAACACCAACCAAGAGACCAAGCATTGCTTTCTTTGCTTTCGAGATACTTTGGATATTGAGTTTATATCGATTACGGTTTGCGGTTCTTTCAAGTCTTCGGTTGATGAGGTAGTTTTGGGTTTGGCTGTCAAAAATCGGTTGATGGCAGAAAGTTTATGTTTTTCGCTGAGAGTATTATTTGTATCTTCAAGAAGTGGATTGATAATGAACGTTCAACCTATCCAGATTAAAACCGAGAAAAATTACCATACACCTATTTCTCGTTGTGGTCTATGCTAAAATTGAATGGGTCTTAAAATAAAAAAATGGGGTAGGTTATGTTTCTTTACATAACCTTTTTTCCAAATAAAGATGATGGTCGCAAACTGAGAGGGATGGAAATCGCAAAAGCGAGCATACCTCAAATCAGTCGAATCGACCAATATACATACAAAGTTCTTTCTCAGAACGGAAATGGTGAATATGCCGTTTGCTTATCTGAAAATGAATGGAGATGCGAATGCCCAGACCATCGCTTTCGAGCAGTAAAATGCAAACACATATGGGCTGTTGAATATAGCCTCAAACTGAGAGAGCAAGTAAGCAAGAACATAGTTATTGAAGAAGTAGCAATTTCGAACTGTATTTTCTGCCATTCTTCCAATGTTAAGAAATTCGGAGTTAGACACAACAAAGCTGGAGATATTCAGCGTTTTCTATGCGGAGACTGTAACAAAACTTTTACTGTGAACATTGGTTTTGAGAAAATGAAGCATAACCCTCAAGCTATAACATCGGCTATGCAACTATATTTTAGCGGTGAATCCCTAAGAAATACAATGCAGTCGCTTAAGCTGTTAGGTGTTGAAGTCTCTTATCAAACGGTCTATAACTGGATTGAAAAGTATGTTCGCTTGATGAAAGATTACGTTGAGAAATTCAAGCCAAACGTTAGCGAAACATGGAGAGCCGATGAATTATACGTTAAAATTAAAGGCGATATGAAATATGTGTTTGCTCTCTTAGATGATGAAACCCGTTTCTGGATAGCTCAAGAAGTGGCAGAAAGCAAGTTTAAGCATGATGCTCGGATGCTTTTTGAAATGGGGAAGAAAGCAACTGGAACAAAACCAAAGACTCTCATAACTGATGGTCTTCCAGCTTATCATGACGCTTATAAAAAAGCGTTCTGGACACAGAAAAAAGAGACGCGAACAGAGCATATTAATGCAATCAAACTTAATGGAGATATGAACAATAACAAGATGGAACGGTTCAATGGTGAAGTTAGAGATAGAGAAAAGACCATAAGAGGATTAAAAAAGAATGATACAACGATGCTCTCAGGGTATCAACTTTATCACAATTTCGTAAGACCTCACATGGCATTAGACGGTAAGACTCCAGCGGAAGCGTGTGGAATAACAATCGAAGGAAAAAACAAGTGGAAAACGTTAATCCAAAACGCATCTAAGACTAAGAACTGACTTTTGCCTTTTTGCATGCGCACGCGGATTTTTTGGATTCTTCTGGGTTTGATCGTGCCTGCTTGCATCCTTCTAATCAATTGTAATTTGCTTAATACTTTTAAAAAGGCGTAAATTAGCAAAAGACTATCTGTATTCTAAGGATGGAAATTATTTGTCACAAAACAAACAAAAGGAAAATAATGAGAGGCGCTGGCTTGGAATTTTAAAGAAATTATTTCCTCTATGGGAAGCTTTGGGCTTTCACATTACTGAGCCGATTCCTGATTCGAGAACTCTCAAAAATAAGTTATGGCAAAATCATTCTGAACTTATTGGAATTGATTTGAATGAGCAAGGACAACTTGAACTTCTTTCCGATTTTGCATCCAAATTTAAGAATGAATATGATCGTTTGCCACTTAATTGGGATCAAAACTTGAAGCCTTATGAATATTACATAAATAATGGTGGCTTTGGGTCGGGAGATGGAGAAATTCTCTATTGTATGATACGCTATTTCAAGCCAAAAAGAATTTTTGAAATTGGATCTGGAAATTCAACTTACTTGTCCGCTCAAGCAGTTCTAAAAAATAAAGAGGAAGAAAAAAACTATGAATGTGAATTGGTGGTAATCGACCCATATCCCCAAAATATCGTTCAAGCTGGGTTTCCAGGACTCTCCAAACTAATACCTAAAAAAGTTCAAGATATACCCTGGCAGGAGTTCAAAAATTTGAGAGAGAACGATATTCTTTTTATCGACTCAAGTCACGTCTTGACAATAGGAAGTGATGTTCAGTACGAATATCTTGAAATATTGCCAAGAATCAACAAAGGAGTAATCGTTCACAGTCATGACATATTTTTGCCAGCAGAATATCCTAAAGACTGGGTTCTGAAAGGACACAGGTTCTGGACTGAACAATACTTGCTTCAAGCATTTCTAGCTTTTAATGACAGTTTTGAAGTATTATGGGCTGGATCTTATATGCACTTAAAGCATCCCGACAGGCTCGAAGCATCTTTTAGTTCATATAAACGAGAAAAGATAACTCCAGGAAGTTTTTGGATACGAAGAATGAAATGACGCTTTTAGGCATATAAGAACTCGCATGTTAACGCATCAAATAGGGGTAACCGACGAAAATTTACAAAGAAATATAGCCAACGAAGACTTGACAGCACCTTATGATGTAGTCGGTAAGTTACCGACCGAAAGTTGACATGAATCCCCATCAACCGAAGACTTGAAAGAACCCGGTTTGCAGCCTTACAGAGAAACTCGCTGGTAGTTTAACCGTTACTTACGTTGGGTCCTTTTCTGTTTTACCTTGTAGGGTATTAACGATTGCCTATAGATTAAAGGCGTGAATTCTTTGTGAAGTCTAAGGGAACGACCATAAATCCAAGCAAGGTAAAAAAATTCCCACTTACTACCTAAAAAAGTAATTTAATTTCCAAATCATATAAATCCCCAAATCCATTTTAGGAGCAAAGATAACTCAAGAGAATAAGGTGCGGAAAAAAACAATTGCTCAAAGACGAAACGCTCAAAGAAAAAATTTACCAAGCAAACGTTTTTGTCCACAGACAAGAAGCGCAATATTACGAATTGCTCCATCCAGAAGTGTACAGTAAACAAGAGCAAAGAAGAATAACTGCAAAACTAGAAATGATGCACAAGCTTGTGACAGATGACCAAAAAAACGCTCTTGATGTTGGAGCAGGCACCGGCAACTTAACAGGCAAACTTTTGCAGATGGGCTATAAAGTTACAGCCGTAGACATCTCAGCAGAAATGTGTGCAATCCTTCAAACCAAATACAACGCTTACTTGAAAAACAGTAAATTAACTATAATCAACTCACCAATAGAAAATCTAACCTTTAACGTTGGCAAATTTGACTTAATAACCTGCTACTCTGTGCTTCACCACCTACCTGATTACGTCACCGCACTCAGAAGCCTCTCAGTCCTTCTAAAGAAAGGCGGCGTAATCTACATTGACCATGAAGCATCCCCTTTCTACTGGAAAACTGAACCAAGCAGCTTAGCCAACTTCATCAAAGGCATCTATTTTCATTCAAACCCCATATTTAACAGCTTATACTTCCAAATTATCGGACTAAAAGTTCCCTCAATCGATTATTCCCTGTCGGATTACTGGCACAAAAAACAACACGCGTTAGACCACAAAAGCATAGAACAAATATTCAAAAAAGAGAACTATGAATTCTCAAAGCGCACGGACTATTATCAAAACAGCACATGGATTCCGAATCTCCTATCCATAATTTATCGTCTCCTTTGCAGGCCTGAAATGAGTTTTTGGACAGCTAAAAAATAATTAAGCAATTCCTACGGTTTTCTGAGCGCTGGGATTCAATCTCCTTTTTGCAAAGTTCACAACGCCTTCACGCCTAATTCTCTTAATTATCTGCTTTGGTGACCTATGAAATTCTTTGAAAAATCTTCTTTGAATCGCCATAAGCGAGTTGTAATCAAATTCCTCGGTCTTTACGCTGAGCAAAAACTCGTCAAGGCGAACGTAATTTTTCGACTCCAAAACTTCTTGGTAAAGCTTGCTGTCTGGATTAGCAATGAAAATGTTGAATAGACACCAGTCAGGATTTAATTTTTTAGCGAATTTTAACGAGGCTTCCATGTCCTTTAACGTTTCATCTGGGACACCGAGCATGAAAGAGCATGCAGTTTGTATTCCGTTTTTGCGGCAAAGTTTGAACGCGCTTTCTATCTGCTCTAGCGTTGTATTTCTGCCGATCCGCTGTAAAATTTTCTGCGAACCTGATTCAACTCCAAACCAAATAGTTTTGCATCCAGCTTTGCTCATCTTTTCTAAAAGTTCTTGATCTACTAAATCCACACGTGTATCGCAGACCCATTCTAAATCCAGCTTGTTTTTTATCATTAGGTTGCATAGTTCAATAGTTTCTTTTTTTCTGAGAGTGAAGTTGTCGTTGATAAAGTAAAGTCCTTTTGTGCCGTATTTGCTCATTAAATCTTGGATTTCGCCGATAACTCTCTGCGGACTGAAGGCTCGGCACATGTTTCCCCAGAGTTTTCTTGTTTCGCAAAAGCCGCAGTTGAATACGCATCCACGTGAGATGCTCATGACGTCGGCGGGTTTAACGTTCAAAAACTCTATTGTCCTATCATACAGTTCAAGCGGCAATAGGTGTCTTGCTGGGTAAGGAACCTCGTCGAGGTTTTCGATGAATTTCGGCTGGTTTTTGATGTTTTTTCCTTGGCGTCTGCATGCAACGCCTGGAATAGTTGCGGCAGCGGGCTCATTGCCGTTTGTGATGCATGTGGCAAGTTGTGTTATTGCTCTTTCGCCTTCACCCATAACCACATAATCGATTTCTGGGTTCGCCAGTAAACTATCAGGCACGTAGGAAGCATGCCATCCACCAACAACTATTTTGCAGTTAGGCAGGGCTTCTTTGATGGCTTTTGCTGTTTCTATGCAGCGAGCGTAAGTGGCTGAGCCGCATGTAATGCCCACAATTTGCGGGTTAAGGTTTGTGACTAATTGCTTGATTTCACCAGTTGATTTTTTCATGAGGTAGTTGTCGAGCATTTGCACCTCGAAGCCTGCTTTTTCGAGTGCTGCGGCAACGTACATTAATCCGATTGGAGGCAACCGTTTGCCAAGGTACCATGCGCCGTTTTCTGGCGGAGCAGTAGTCATTAAGAGAATCAAATGAGAATTTTCTCCTGTTTACAGAATTGTTTATTCCGTAGGTGAGCGTGCACGCTTTTGCCTCTCTATCAATGTTTTGCTTAAAACTTTGATTATATGCGAGTTAATAGCTTTAACGGCACAGAATGCTGATGCAGGTTTCGTTTGTGTTTTTGCTGTTTTTCGAGATTTAAATTCAAGCTTCTGGAAACTATAAGGACCAAAATTAATCAACTTCTAATACTACAACAACTCTAAAGCGTGTTTGAGCAAAGGGTGACGGTTAACGAAAAGGTTTATAGCCCTTCCAAGTGCCTTTTCCAGAATGAAGAGGGCTCAAAATGAAAGTTGTCGTCCACTGGAGTGGGGGCAAAGAATGCT